>Ga0210057_1000472_pt1 | contig 66622 bp, 63 predicted proteins | sample CryGeyCG2114_010_2_FD_183968 | JGI IMG/M metagenome (GOLD analysis project Ga0210057, IMG submission 183968) | Groundwater microbial communities from aquifer - Crystal Geyser CG10_big_fil_rev_8/21/14_0.10 (SPAdes) (version 2) | ecosystem: Environmental > Aquatic > Deep subsurface > Groundwater ...
CTGGACCACCTGGCACAAACACCGGAGCAACTTTCTGCCGGAGTTGGCGAAACTCACTAAGATAACCTAAAACAGCCCTGGCGGGCTGTTTTCAGTCAGGGAGCTTCCTCGACCTGTGAGCGGTTACCTTGGTATTGGGCGGGTTTTAAGTTAGAAATGCGGTAATATTTTGCTATGAGTGAACGGGCAGATAATTTGAATTTGGCGCGGGTGCAGTTTTTGTCGCTGGCGACGAAGGCCGTGACCACATTGTTTGGCATTATTCAAAGTATCATTGTGATTCGCCTTTTAGGGCCGGCGCAGTTCGGGTTGGCAGGATTGGTGATGTCGATCGGAAGCGTGGTCGGGGTGGCGCAGCATTTAGGCGTGGTGGACGGAGCGATCCGTGAGATTGCCGTGCTGAAAGATAAGGCGGAAGCGGGAAAGGTGTTTTGGGTGTCGCACTTGGTGCGGCAGTTGGTAACGCTGCCGCTGACGGTGCTGTTGATCTCGTTGGCCGGAGTTATTTGCGCGCGGGTTTACGGCCGGCCGGAGTTGGCGCCGTATTTGATGATCTTTGCCGCCTCGCTGGTATTACAGGGGTTGCAGGACGTGCTAGGAGCGACGCTGACGGGACTGCAGCGGTTCGGCGGGTTGTATGTTGTGCAAATTATCACGGCGGCGGTGAACGTGGCGGTCTTCGGTTATTTTACCTGGCAATTCGGTTTGTCAGGATTTTTCTGGGCGATTATTGCGACGACAGCGATCATGGTTTTCTTACTGGGCTGGCTGTGCGCGCGGAACTTGGCGGGGCATTTACAGCGGCCGCGCCGGGCGGATATCCGGCGTTACGGCCGGCGGGTGATGCGCATCGGCGCGTATATGTATGTCGCCCGTATTTTCTTTGTGGTTTGGCAGCGTCTGCCGCTGCTGGTGTTGGGGGCAACGCTGTCGGCGGATCAGCTGGGATACCTGAACGTATCGCAGACGTTCGGTTCGCGGTTGACGATTATTGCCATGGCGCTGTCGGAAGTAAACTTGTCTTGGATGAGTTCCCTGTTTGTGCGTGAACGCGATGCTTTTGTGCAGGCGGTAACGCGTAACATGCAGCGAGTGCTGGTGCTGATGACGGGATTGGCGTTGTCGCTGCTGTTTTTTGCGCCGGAGATTTTGCGCTATGCAGCGGGAGCGGAGTTTGTGCCGGCGCACCGGATCGTGCTGGTGGTAACGGCGGCATTTTATCTCTACGCACTTATGGACATAGGCACCAGCAGCGTGTTTGTGCCGGCGGACAAGCCGCGGACGCGGGCCGGGCTGTACGGAGTAATGATGTCGATTACAGCGCTGTTGCTTCTGTGGCTGTTATGGTTAAAGCCGGAGCCGTTTTTAGCCGGAGCGGCCGTGTTGGCCGGGGCAATCGTTTCGTATGCGGCGATGGTGCTCCTGGCCTGGCGGCATTTTCGCGTGCCGCTGCTGCCGCGGCAGCTGGCGGCATTTTTGGGACTGTTGGGATTGAGCGTTGTTTGGCTGCTGGCCGAGCCGGCGCTGGCGTGGCGGGTGCTTATATTCGCCTTATTGGCAGTATATATTTTGGTGGAAGCAGGGCGCCAGCAGTTGTTGCCGGTCCGCACCTTCTTTCTGGCTCGAGCTAAAGAGAAAGAGAGAGGGGATATGAACGTGCGTATTGTGTGTTTCGCCGGCGCGGCGTGGGAGGCGCCGGCCTGGACTAACCGGCAACATATTATGTGGCGAGTGGCTCAGCACTACCCGGTGCTGTATGTGGAGCCGCGGGTGTGGATTGTTCGGTATTTGTGGCAGCATAGGCGGCAGCCGAAGAAGCTGCTACGGTTTTGGCAGCGGCTGGCGGGGTACGAGCGCGTGCATGATAATTTATTTATTACCTCGCAATGGAACTTATTGCCGGGGTCGCGGGAGTATCGGAGCGTTGCGCGCTTTAACCATTGGTTGAACAGTGGAAGCGTTGTGCGGACGGCGCGGCGCTTGGGGTTTTTGAGCGGTAAACTGGTTCTGTGGCTGTATGACACTGAAGCGGCCGAGTATCTGGCTGCCTTTCCGAGGGCGACGATTTTGTACGACTGCGTGGATGACCACGCGGCGCAGGCAGGGGTGGATCGAAATCCGGCGCGAGTTCGTGAGGAGGAGGCAGCCATCATGGCTCGGGCGGATTTGGTAACGGTAACGAGCCGAAGATTATTCGAGCTGAAAAAGGGGAAAGCAAAGAGCGTAGAGCTGGTATTGAACGCGGGGGACGTGGCGGCATTTTCGGCGCCGGCGGGCGGGCCGCCGCCGGATATGGCCGATATCCTGCCGCCGCGTTTGGGAACAGTAGGAGCGCTCGATGCTTATAAGTTTGATTTTAATTTGTTAGCTGCGGCGGCGAAGGCGCGGCCGCAGTGGCAGTTTGTTTTTATCGGCGCGCCGGCTGTGGAACAGCGCAATCCGGAGCTTACGGCACTAGCGGCACTGCCTAATGTGCACGTGTTAGGTCCGCGGGAGCGGCAGTATGTGCCTGCATACGTGCAGCATTTTGAGGTGTGCTTGATTCCATACCGGGACAGCCGGTATAACGAAGCCAGTTTTCCGCTGAAGTTTTGGGAGTTTATGGCAACCGGTAAACCGGTGGTGGCGGCCGGAGTTCCGGAGTTGCGGGCATATCGGGAGTTGATCAGTTATGCGGAGAGTGCGGAGGAATTTATTGCTGAAATTGAGCGGGCGCTGCGCTCGCCGGAATTAAGCCGGGAAGCGCGAGCGGCCCTGGCGCAGGAACATTCATGGGAGAAGCGCACGGAGCGCTTGTTAGCATTATTGGCAGAGATTGTATGAAGATAGGATTAGACGTATCGGATCTGGCGACCGGGCGGGCGGACGGGACGACTCGTTATACGCAGGAGCTCGCTATACGGCTGCCGGTCTTGGCGCCGGCTCACGAGTGGCATTATTTTAGCCCTGGTAAATTTAGTAGTAGGCATCTAGCATCTAGCCCGAATGTGCACATTTCTCCATGGCCTAAATACTGGACACAATTAAGATTGCCATGGGATTTGTATCGGGTACGGCCGGATGTGTTATTGATGCCGATTCAGCAGCTGCCGTATCTCAGGCCGGGGAACATGGGAACAGTCGCTGTTATTCATGATTTGGCTGTCCATTATTTTCCCGAGCAATTTACCCGCAAGGATTGGCTTTTGCTGCACACTTTCAGCGCCCAGGCGGCGCGGGAGGCTGACCAGTTGATTTGTGTCTCGCAGGCGACGGCGGACGACGTGACAAAATTCTATGGTCGGACGGAGAACGTGCATGTCATTCATCATGGACTTAATCAAGAACAGTTCCGGTTACCGTTTGACGGCGAGCGGGAGCGATCGCGGGATTTCTTACTTCAGAAGTATCCATCGCTGCAACAGCCGTATATTCTGTTTGTCGGACAGATCCAGCCTCGGAAGAATTTAGTGCGGTTAATTGAGGCGTTTGAGCAACTGGCCGGCGGCGATGACGCAATTCACCTGGTTATTGCCGGCGGACATGGTTGGAAGAATGAAAGTATTAAACAGCGCGCGCGAACGTCACCCATCGCCGCGCGAATTCAGATGATCGGCCGGGTGCCGGACGAGCTGCTACCGGCGTTATATTGGCAGGCGGAAGTATTTGTGCTGCCCAGTTTATATGAAGGCTTTGGTCTGCCGTTGCTCGAAGCTATGGCGTGCGGATGTCCCACGGTAACGAGCAATGTATCATCGCTGCCAGAAGTAGCCCGAATTGGCCCTGGCTTCAGCGAATCAGACAGCTATGCGGCACAGTTGGTTAATCCGTTTGTTGTTGAAGAGATTGCATCCGGCATACAGGAAGCTCGGGTGAACAGGGGTAGACTGCGGCAACTTGGTTTGCAGCGAGCGGGTGAGTTTAGCTGGGAGAAGACGGCTCAACAGACTCGGCGCGTATTGGAGTATTACGTTGAATGAGGTATTGTTATATGAACTCCGGCACGGGGCCGGAGGAATATGGTTGCACTTTTCAGTGGGGGGATATATGTCTCATCGAACCGTTTGGGTTAGCCGAATTCAATTGAAGCAGCATGATTTTGTTTTGGTCAATGACGGTACGTTTGGCATTGATATTGACATGCCAGTGGCGGCGCGCATGTATTTAGGTTTTCACGAGCATTGCAGTTCGGAAAATCATCCTATACATATTCTCCGCCACCGTACTGACGTTCACCCATATCTTACCTTTGCTTGCGGAAACCCTCGATGTGATTTGTATATGAAGGTTAGGTTTCAAGATACGAGGGCATTAGAAGTTTTTAGTTTTGCTGACTTGCATCAGTATTGTCAAAAGCGCATTGAGCGTAAGCGGAGAAGAAAGCATGTGATGAAGCTGCTTTGTTCACTTAACCCTGACGTATTGGAAGCTCTTTGCCGCAAGGATCCGCCAGTTCTCAAAATGGCTTAGCTTAAAACCAAGGTCAACGTTTTGCACATTGCCCCGGCTGCCCGGGGTTTTTCTCTGTATTTTATGCGGCACTTAATTCGATTTCTGACTTCGAATGTGATCCGGGCTAGAGACCGGTGGGATGGCGGAGTTCTTTGACGGGCAAGTCGAATTTTTTGGCGAGATGCCGGCCGAGCGAACGGATTCCAAGTGTTTCGGTAGCATGGTGGCCGGCAAAGATGACATTCAGGCCGGAATCCCTTGCGCTGTGGTAAATCTCAATTGTATCTCCGGTGAGCAGCAGGTCCACGCCTGCTTCGAGAGCGCTATAGAAAGCGCCGTAACTGCCGCCGCCGGAAACGGCAGCAACAGTAGTGATTGCTGTCTCCGGATCGCCAACCGGCAGGCACTGGGTATTCAACTGGTTTTCCAGTTGTTCGGTAATTGCTCCGAGCGGTGTTGGCGATGGCAGCCGGCCGATTTTACCGATAAGAGCGCCGGCATGCGGAAAGAATTCTTTGTGCGCATCGGTGCCGAGCAACTTCAACAGCAGGGCGTTATTACCCACTTCAGGGTGTCGGTCGAGCGGGAGATGGGCCGCGTATAAGGAGATGTCATTTTCAAGCAACAGTTCGATGCGCTTTTTCTTCCACCCAGTCAGTGAGGGGTTAGCAGAGTGCCAAAAATGACCGTGATGAGTAATAAGAAAATCAACCCGTTCAGCAATTGCTTGATCAAAAATACTCAGTCCGGCATCCACGGCGACTCCTAGTGTACGTACGTCTTCACTGCCCTCAACCTGGAGGCCATTGACGCACGTGTCTTCCACGTCGCTAATGGCGAGATAGTTGTCTAAATATTCATGAATTTGTTGCCGTTGCACCATGGTGCCTTTTACACTAGTGTACAGTACTTGTATGGACAAGGTGAGCATTGTGATCGTTAACTGGAACACTGGGCCATTGCTGGCGCGGTGCTTGGAATCGTTAGCGGCATTGCCGAATGTTGAGCGGTCCTTGATAGATGAAGTGATTGTGGTTGACAATGCTTCGAGCGACCGTTCGGTAGTGCAAGCCCAGGCTGTTGTCGGAGCTGTATTCAATAAACCGCGGGTGAGATTTATACTCCAAAAGCATAATCTTGGTTTTGCGGCGGCGAATAATGCAGCCTGGCAGCGAATCGCTCAGCGGTACCCGCAGCAATTACCGCATATTTTACTGTTGAACCCGGATACTGAAATTTGTGCAGGGGCGTTGGCTGGCTTGTTAACGCTGCTGTCTTCCCAACCGACGGCGGGCATTGCCGGTCCGCAATTAGTGAATCCGGACGGTACGGTGCAGCCGTCGGTTCGCTCCTTTCCGACACTAGGTGTCTTTGTTTTTTTATTTTTGAAATTGCATCGGTTGGTACCGTCTGCTGTTGTATGGCAACGCTATGTACGTTACGGCTTTGATTATCAGCGAGAACAAGCCGTAGATCAGGTGATGGGTGCGGTTTTCTTGATTCGCAGCGAAGCGGCGCAGGAGCTGGGCAGGTTGGATGAGCAGTTTTTTATTTGGTTTGAAGAGGTGGATTATTGCCGGAGGGCTGCATCTGCAGGTTGGCAGACTTGGTACACGCCGCAAGCGAGAGTTGTCCATCACGGCGGGGTGAGTTTCGCGCAGCTTATTGGTTGGCGCCGCGCTTGGCTATGGCTGCGGAGCAGCCGGCAGTATGCGGCAAAACATTTGGGACCCATGGCAGCGGTTGTGTTGCGTCTGTTAACACCGGTAGCGCTGTTGTTGGCGCTACCGGCCGGTTTGTATCATAGAATGATAAGGCCGCGCGCCCCGTTGCTATAAGGGTCAGTTTATTATTCATGTCTCGGCAGTATCTTCAGCCAAGGCGGTGCATACCGAGTACTGATATGTACGCATTACGGCAAAACACAACACCTAACATACGAAACATGAGCGATGACATTATGTGTTTCGGGAGGGGCTTTGAGTTTTTCCGGGACTGTGTTAGGCCTGTGTTTGGTGTTACTCCAAACGTATTTGGATATGTGAAGGTATGAAAAACCGTACTTCCGCCAGCGAACTAACGGTTAGCTCAGTGTACGCGTGGGCATTGATTGCAGTGTTGGCGAGTTCCTTTATGGCACTATTTTTTAGTTTGCAGGCGGGTGTTTTTTTAGTGCTCTTCATTGCGGTAGCGTGGTGGGCCTGGCGGGAACCCGAAGATGCCTTTTTGTTATTGCTGATCCTCTCTCCGCTTTTTTTGATGTTGAAAATTACGCAAACGATCGGCACTGCCACGCTAATTAAGGACGTACTTATTATTACCCTTTTTATCCGGCTGTTTGCCATGCCATTCCTTCGCCAAAAGTTACCGTATCGGCGAAATGTACTTTTTTCACCCATCCTAGGATTAGGCGCCTGGACGTTACTTATGCTGCTGCGTGCTGACGTGCTAATCCTCGGCATATTGCGTGCGCGCGATATCGGTTTGTATGTTTTGCTGTATTTTGCCGTCTTGTTTTTACCGCAGACGGTTGCAGTGCAACTGCGGCGCATCCGTTGGCTGACGATATCATTGTTTGTCGTGCTCATTCTCGGGGTATTTCAATGGTTTTTTGCTGTAGACAGCGCGGTGTTACGTTTTGATCCAATGCGTCAGGTGTGGATTCCTCGGTTGTCGAGTTTGTTTGCTCACCCGAGTATATTTGGACACTACTTAGTAACAGCGGCGGCACTGTGCGGCGCTATTTTGATTGCCGGTCGCGGACGGGTGCGGTTATTGGCCGGTGTGTTGGGTATTTCGTTGTTGCCGTTTATCTATGTGACGTATTCTCGGGCAGTTTGGCTTGGGCTGGCAGCAGCAGGGGCGACGATGGGTGCAGCTTGGTTGTGGTGGTTGGCGCGGCAGCGAGTTCGCATTCGCTGGTTGGCAGCAGGGGCAGCGGTTGCGGCCATTGCTGCGGCGACCGTGTTAGCCGGACTGATTATCTTTACACCGGTTGGAATTTTCCTGCGCTCGGCCTTTGATCCTACCTATGGAAGCAATGAAGAGCGGTTGGATTTCGCCGCACGCCTTATTGCTCCAATGACGCCGGCAGAAGCGTTAACCGGCCGCGGTTTGGGAGATGTATTAACGCAGAATTTTCGCGAGGTGAGCGTCGGCGCCATCGACTTGGCTGCTGGATCATCGCGAACTGTCAAGGTAGCGAAAGACCAGACGCTGGTTGATAACCAATGGCTCAAAACTTTTGTGGAGATGGGCCTGGCTGGTTTGCTTTTGTATTCGTGGCTCTTTTGGCGGGTCGGCGCTAATGCTTTGCGCCTGCTCTTACGCACGCCGGCGGGCGGCGCGGCAATTCCTCGTATCATCGGTCTGTGGGGTATTGGATTTCTCACCGCTTTTGTTCTGCAAGGTTTTTTTATCGATGTTTGGGACGTTTATCCGACAAATATGTTTTTTTGGATTATCGCGGCATTGGTGTCAGCGGTTCAGACACCCATCTCTGACAGTAGTACTATTGCCTAGAACTCATCTCTAACGCTATTTATTTGGGCGTGGCCATATTCCCAAAAATGTATTACCCGAGTAGGCAATATGCGGGCCATGAATGGAGACGGCGTAATAGACGTATTGTCGGTCTGGAGATTTAGACCCAGAGTAACCGTGTTTTTTAAGCGGCAGGCAGCCAGTTAAAGGTTTACTGCATAGTAGTGCTTATCCTAGGCACGGGTACGCTTGCGGTTGCCGGGGTAGGATTTAAACTTGTTTGGCTTTTCCCCCAAAGGGTTTTTTAGTCGCGTTCCCAGAATCCGCGGCGGTATTTGCGGAAGGTATCTACAGCCCACAGCTTCCAGTAGCCGGCTGCAAGCGGCAGATCTTGGGCTGGCAGGTAGTCCATTGCATAACCGCCAAACCCTTTTTTGAATATGGTGATTCCGGCGAAGGGATGGTTGGGCTGATTTACGGGGGCGATCCCCCAGAAATTGTAGTGGGCCATACCCCGACGTTTGGCTTCCTGGATAGCAGTCCATTGGACGAGTTGGGCGGCAGGAATGCCGGCCGGGAGTTTGCGGGAGGCTCCGTGATAATAAAAGGCGGTGTTAGCAAACGTAAAGATTATAGCGGCAGCGACATCACGGTTTTCATGCCGGGCGCATATGGTGAAACAGTTATTAGTGGCGGTGAACTGCTCAAGTTGAGCTGCAATCATGTGCCGGGGCCAAAGGATAAAGCCGTGGCGGGCGCGGGTCTGTTCATACAACGGCCAGAAGCGTGCCAGCGCTTCATCGGGATCGTTAATCAAGTCTATTGCGACCCCGGCTTGTTCAGCTTTGCGGATGGCGTGTCGAGTTGTTTTGCGCATGCCGGCCAGCAGCTCCGCGTCTGTTTTTTCGATGTCAATAATCCAGGTCAGCTCGGCATGGACGTGCATTGGAGCTGGGCGGAAACCAAAACTTCGCAGCACTTGCTGGTGAGCAGGAGTGTTTTTAAGTAAGGGAGCAATGCGGAGAGCAACGGCGCCGTCCTGCTTGGCACGGGACTTGAGGTAAGGGACAAGTTCGTTGAGAAATTCCCGGGGAGAGGGGCCGCCCGCCCGGGCTACGGCTTCAGCGGGCAAGTGCGGTATGAGGTAATGCCGGCCGCGGCGGGCGTTTACGGTGACAACAAGCGCTGCACCGGTTTGCTGTTGCGAATGACTAGCGGAGAAGAAGCCGAGGTATCTTACTGCTTCGCCGGCAGTTTGCTGAACTTGGCCCCATTCCCAGGAATGGAGGAATGTATTGGGTTCGATTCGAAGTAAAAACTGGTTCCACTGTCGTCTGTCGGTGATTTCTTTGAGCATAGCGAACGAGGCTTGATACGAGTCAGGGTTTGTGTTACGACGCGGCGTTGCGGCGGTGATGGTCTGTGTTTGCACCCATATGCCCATCGGCACCGGCGAGGTCTTGTTGTCCAGCGTACGTTTTCACAAAAGTGATTACTTCTTCTGCTTGTTGCACCGTGAGCCGCGGGTAGGTTGGCAAATTGATAATTTCGCTCGCTATCGCTTCAGCGTTCGGACATGAGCCATCAATATAGCCCGTGACGGCGGCGATGGCAGCAGGAACTACCGGTGACGCGTACCAGTCTCCGAGCAGCAGGTGATGCGCCTTGGCATCGCGCAGCATGGTATTCCGGTTGGTGAGGCGCAAGGGGAATCGCAGCAGCGCCTGCGGCGGACGGATGCGGTCAACCGGCAGTGCAGCGGGAAATGCACTGGTGTAACGGGCGGTTATCTGTCGGCGATGCGCTGTGAAGCGCGGCAGTTTTTGCAGTTGCAATTCCAGCAGTGGCAATAATGCCGGCGAAAAACGCCAGCGCATGACATCCGGCGGGTGTCCCTGGCGCTCTTCGGCAGAGACGGCACGGCTGATTATTCCTAGTTTTTGGAGAAGGACAAGGTTGATTTTTCCTAGGCTGTTGCGGAAATACAGCGGCAGGATGATATACCAACTGACAATCGGATGGAGCAGTTGCTGTATCACCCAGCGGCGAGGCGGAAGCGGTAATTTTTCTTCGGCGCGCCGCAATGTATTTGCTAAGGCTGCGGAACGGACTGCTACCGCGCCCCCGAAGATACTAGAGATCATTTTGTCCCGGCCGAAACTGAGGATGGCTGCGTCACCAAAAGAACCAAGCGGGCGGCCGTCGTAAGTGCCGCCGAGTGCATGCGCACAATCTTCAATAACGAATAGCTTGTGCTGGTGAGCAAGGCGGAGTATGTCTGACATCGGCGCAGCTAGGCCGAATGTGTGCTGGATAATAAGGGCTTTGGTGCGCGGCGTGATAACGCGCGCTAGAGCAGACGGATCAAGATTGTATGTTGCCGGGTTACTGTCAGCATATACGGGACGGGCGCCAGCGGCGCGGATTGCATTCGGAACCACTAAGCAGGTGAATGCCTGGGTAATGACGTCATCGCCGCGGCCGACGCCAGCTGCTTGCAGCGTGCGGGTAATGGCGCTGCGGCCGGAACTGGTGAGGATAACATGCGGTTGGCTGACCGCTTGTTGAAGCCGCTGTTCAACAGCGCGATGTCGTGTGGGATCCTGCCGGCGGTGCCGATGCAACCGGAGCAGTTGTCTTAGGGCAAGGTGCGCGTCGTCTTTTTCCGTATTGGGTGCGATGGATATAACGATAGGGCGGGTCATAAGCCAGAAATTACTTTCGGAAGAGTTCTTGTCGTACCACATCCGGGATGCGGTTTTCAAGCAGGATGACTGTGTCCTTCCCGATAGATTTGGTGACAAACTGAACGGCGCGGCGGGGAGTGTCGGTACTTTGGATGCGATAGGATGGGTTTTCCCGGGCTGCTCCCGCGGCAAGGTCAACCAGATGACGCTGAGTATAGAGCATCGTTTTGGCTCCGCTTTTGGCCAGCGTCCGTCCAATCAGCCGGTGTACACGGGCGGCCTCAGAGCCAAGCTCAATGAGCGGCAACAGCAACACGCGTTTATCGGTTTGCGGGAAGCGGGTGAGGTGTTCTACAGCATCAAGCGCGCCGTGCTCATTCGCAGAGTAGCTGTCATCAATCACCGTGGCGCCGTTCGGCAGTTCCCTGACTTCCATAGTGCGGGGGTACGGAAGGATATGTCCGAGCTTCTCGCAAATGTCTGCCGGCGCAGCGCCGGCAGCCCACGCCGCCGCGGCCGCCGCGGCCACATTGGCCAGCGCTCCGCGTCCCGCTAATGGCAAAGTTATCGTGCACGTGTGCTGAGCAATAGTCAGGCGGATGTCGATTGTGACTAGATCGAGTGCCATCTCCTTGATGCTGACATCCGCCGTCCGGGTGGTGCTGAACCAGATGATTTTGCCCGGATAGCCAGCAGCTTGTTGTTTCAACCGTGGATCGTCGGCGTTCAGTACTGCGATACCATCGGCAGGCAACGCCGAGACGAGTTCCCATTTGGCAGCGGTGATTTTTTGCTGCGATCCGAATAGGGCAAGGTGCTGGGTGCCGATGGCGGTAATGACGCCAATTTTCGGCTGGATGAGCGCCGCCAGTGAAGCAATTTCGCCCTGCCGGTAAGCGCCAAGTTCCGTAATGTATTGCGGTACCGTTTCGGTAAGTTGGCTTATCATGTCGCCGGCGATAACATAGGTTTCATTGCGGTGATCGGAAGAAACTGCTGCTTGCGGCAGAAGTTGCCCCAAGAAATGTTTTGTTGATGTTTTACCATAACTGCCGGTAATGCCGATGACAGTCAATGACAGGCGCCGGCGGAGGACGGCGCCGGCGGCGATGACATGCCTTTTGCGCAGCCAGCCGAGGCGGTTGACTGCGGCCATCGCCAACAGTGCAGATGGAAGCGTGCTAATCAGAAGAATAGCGGCAATGATAAGCTGCGGATAATTGAGTGCTGTTAGGACTGCGTGTTCAGCCAGCAGTACTATTACGGCAATTGTCAGCAGCAGTATTGCCTTTGCCGTCGGCCGTGGGCGGTTAAGGCCGCTTCGCGACAATAACATAAGACGAAAAAAAGCTTCGGCGACGGGCGCCGTTGCGGCAATGACCGCGGCAGCTAAGGGTAGAGGAATATTTGCGGCAAGTCCGGCAGCGATTAGCTGCATTCCGTAAAGGTATGCGTAACTAGTATATTCGCCGTCCGCAACGGCGGCCCGCAGGCGATCGAGACGGTACTCCTTGCGCTGAAGCGCGCCGGCTGTTCCGAGCAGCTTGACAGTTACTGTAATCGCTGTGAGGGCGTAGAAAATACCATCGAATGTATTCATGCTGACATCATAGCGCGTTCTTGCCATTTCGCCTGCAGCTATTGGCATGGCTACCCATTTTTTGTCGTGGTTACCATTGACGTTAGGAGGCCGCATGCGGGTTAACTTATAAGTTGCATGGATGGCACAGCTGCAGCACTCTGAACAGCAGTATGGAGCCGTTGCTTACAATCCAAGTGGTGGGTTGGAATAGTGCGGTGGCATTAGCAGGCACATTACGCGCTCTAAAACATCTGCCGGCGGGTGCTGCCGATATTCGCTATATCGACAATGGGTCAACGGACGGATCGGTTGCTTTAGTGCGCCGGACGCTGGCGGTGGCGGATATAATTGCTTTGCCGGTCAATCGCGGTTTTGCCGGCGGCCATAATGCCGGATTTGCCTGCTGCCGGACACCTTTTGTGATGGTGCTGAATCCTGATGCGGCTCTCGTGTGGCCAGGCGTGCAGCGCCTGCTGGAAGCGTTTGTCGATGCACGCGTGGGTGCAGTGCAGGGGAAGCTGTATCGTCAGCAGAGGGGTGAGGCGTCAGCAATGCTACCGGTGTTTGATTCGGCCGGGATTGTGATGACGCGGACATTGAACGGCATTGACCGCGGAGCAGGCGTGGCGGACCGGGGACAGTATGAGGAGCCGGCGGAGCTGGCGGCAGTAACCGGTGCGGCTGGCATATACCGGTTACAGGCATTACGCGAAGCGGCATACGGAGGACTTGAGGTTTTCGATGAAAAATTTTGGGCATACAAGGAAGATGTTGACCTTGGCTGGCGGTTGCGGCTGGCAGGATGGCGAGTTGTGTACTTGCCGGTCCTGACGGCCTATCATACTCGCGCGGTGGGGCCGCAGACCGCTGCGGCATGGAGCTGGCAGCCGCAGCGCTTGTTGGCCCGGTTGCGCGACCGAAGGACGGCGTTGAGTTTACGAAATTGGGTATGGATGTTGACCAAAAATATGACTTTCCGGACTGCCCCGGTATACGCCGCCGCTGCGGGTGTGCGATTACTTGCTTTTGCCGTCATTACTATGGTGTACTGGCCGTTGTTGCCGGCATGGGCTGAGACGCTGCGAGGGATACCGGCGATGTTACGGAGACGCATCCGATAAATATTGCCATGACCCAAGCCGGTACAGCTGATTGTTGGGCTTATGCGCTAGCTGCGAGTGTGTTCTATCCATAGCGGAACAACGCTTCGTTATCAGTCTTTGAACATGAAACTGTCAATAATCATTATAAATTACAATTCAGGGGCGCTAACGCGTGCCTGCATCGCGTCCATTTTGCAACAAGAGCTGCCATTTACCGTCGAAATTATTGTTGTGGACAATGCCTCTGCTGATGAAAGCGTTTCATTATTACGGGATGAATTTCCAGATATTACGGTCATAGCGAACGATCAGAACCGCGGCTTTGGAGCTGGAGTAAACCAAGGCTTGACTGCAGCACACGGGTCGTATATTTTAATTCTTAATCCTGATATTGTCGTGCTGCCGGAGGCGTTGCCGCGGATGGTGCAGTACATGAATGTTCATCCCGATATCGGCGTGTTGGGAGCCCAATTAATTTATCCCAATGGACATTTGCAATACTCATGCTTCCGTTTTTATACGCCGATGACAATAGTATATCGCCGCACTCCTCTCGGACGCTTACGCTCCGGCCGGCAGGCAGTGCTTTCATTCCTGATGCAGGATGTTGACCACCAGAATCCGATTGACGTTGATTGGTTGATGGGCTCGTGTTTATTGTTGCGGGCTGCGGCGGTTAGGAAGGTCGGCGGCATGGATGAACGCTTTTTTATGTATTTCGAAGATGTGGATTGGTGTCGGCGGATGTGGGAATTCGGTTGGCGGGTGGTGTACTTTCCCCACGCCCAACTTTCCCATTATCACCAGCGCAGCAGTGACCACGGAGGACTCCTCGGAGTGTTTACCAATTGGACGGTGCGGGCGCACATTACCTCCGCTTTAAAATATTTTTGGAAATACCGCGGCAAAAAGTTACCGCATCGCACCAGCAGACAACGAACGCTTCTATGACACTGATGACTGCAGCTGCTTTGGCGATAAGCTGCTTATTGCTGCAACCGGAAAACGGACACTGTTTGGCGGGCGGCGGCGCAATTGCCGGGATGGTTTCGCAACCAACGCCTGTTTTTACCGGGCAAGCTCTTGATGTGGAGCTATCTGCGGCAGCGGCTTTGTCTTGGGATACCAGCACCGGCGCCATGCTGTACAGCAAGGAGCCGGATACGCGCAGGCCGGTTGCCAGTCTGACAAAGTTGCTATCGGCACTGACCGTGCGTCGCCACTTAGCGCCGTTGACGATGGTTGAGATTCCGCCGAGTGTCCGTCGCGACCAACGATTGGGAGCCAATATCCGGTTGCCCGTCGGCGAACACGTAACTGTTGAACAGTTACTTGCGGCGGGACTGGTGGCGTCTGCAAACGATGCGATGGTAACTTTGGCGGAGGCGACGGCGGGCTCCGAAGAGGCCTTCGTAGATTTAGTCCACGCGGAAGCGGCCGACCTAGGACTTACTGATACGCGGGTAAGTAATGCGACGGGCTTGTCAGGAGGAGACCAGTACTCAACGGCGCGGGACTTGCAGCGTATTTTTACAACCGTTCTTGCTGATCCGCTGCTTCGGGATATCCTTGGCCGTGATGGTGGAGAGTTGGTAACAGTTGAGGGTTCTCGGCGGCAGTATGATTCAACTGATCAACTTATCGGCACCTATCTGCACGTTATAGCGGCGAAAACCGGTTACACAGTGGAAGCCGGTGAGAACCTTATCATTGTGACTGTTGGTGAGCGCGGGCAGGAAATCGGCGCCGTGGTAGTGGGCAGCACGCAGCGATTTCAAGATATGAAGGTTTTGGTTGAATGGATATGGCGCAATTACAGCTGGTAGGTGAATCTGCAAGATTGCGGGCGGAAGCAGACCGACAGGGCGTAAGGTTACATTTTTCTATGTTCTCGCCGAATGGTATGCCGGTAGCGTATGATGGTTGCAATAATGATGCCATTTTATTTTGAAAACCCGGTACAGATTGTGCAAGTCGTGCGGGTGTTAGGTATGGGCGCGATCACTTTTGTGACTGCTTTTGCCTTAACTCCGGTGCTAACCCACTTTCTGTATACCTATCGGTTTGGTAAAAATATCCGGAACTCCGGCGCAACGCCGATTTACTCAAAACTGCATGCAGCTAAAGCGGGTACGCCTGTTGGGGGCGGGATAATCGTGTGGGGCACGGTGCTGCTGTTAGCCATTATTTTTGCTCTCTTACACTTGCTGGTTGACTCGCCGATAACGCATGCACTGAATTTTTTGACACGGCCGCAAACACTGCTACCGCTCGGGGCGTTGGTCGCATCCGCATTAGTTGGTTTTGTAGATGACTTTTTAAATGTGCATAGGATCGGCCCAAGCGGCGGCGGGTTACGGATGCGGCAACGACTGCTTATATATACTGCAGTGGCTGCTTTTGGCGCCTGGTGGTTCTACTACAAATTAGGATGGAGCGTGATTCATGTGCCGGGTGTTTGGGATTTTGAAATTGGGTGGTGGTATATACCTTTGTTTATGTTTGTGATTGTGGCTACTGCATTTTCCGTAAATGAGGCAGACGGGCTGGACGGGTTAGCAGGCGGTATCCTTTTATTCTGCTACGGTGCCTACACGGCACTAGCGTTTGCCCGCGGATGGGTAGAATTGGCTATGTTTTGTGCAGCAATCGTGGGAGGATTATTGGCTTTCTTATGGTTTAATGTTCATCCGGCCCGCTTTTTCATGGGGGATACCGGAGCAATGAGCCTCGGAACAACTTTGGGCATTATTGCTATGTTAACTAACCAGGCTCTGGTGCTGCCTATCATTGCTTTTCCACTGGTGATGGAATCGGTTTCAGTTATTGTTCAGGTGCTTTCCAAGCGGTATAGAGGTAAAAAAATATTTTTATCCGCACCGATCCACCACCATTTTGAAGCGGCCGGCTGGCCGGAATCAAAAGTAACTATGCGTTTTTGGATTATCGCTGCTGTTAGCTCCACGATGGGATTGGTTGTCGGATTATTGGGGATGGGTATCAGATGAGTTGCGCCAAACAGCATTCGAATAGCTTTGCGATCATAGACTTGTTCCAGAATAATAACCGCATGCCCTTTTCGCGATGATGACACTGGAGTTCATTTCCAGATTTGTCCCTAAGGCTATAGTAACCGGCTTATCCAAACTTCGCCCCGCTCATACGATGATACTATGTGCATAGAAGCTTTATCGGAACAAGTCCAATGTAACGCTAGGGCTGGCGCAGTTGGCCGGCACTATAAAGGAAAAGACCGCACTTCGTGAGTGCGGTCTTTAAAAAAGGAACGGGTATGGGCTTACCTGGACCGGGCGCGGCCGCCGGGAAGTCGGATTAGTGCCATAACAGCGCCTGGAATCAGAATTGAAACCATGGCAGACGGCGTTAAATCCTGTGTCCACCAACCAAAGACGGCTAGAGGCACGGCGGCAGTTACCAAAAGCTTGATGGAGGTGCCGAGCGGATTCATAGACATACTCCTAAAAATGGGAAATGGGGAAAACGCGATACCAATTACAAGATTTTATCGACAGCGAACTTGCTTTGGATAGCGGTGAGAACTTCATCGATGACATCGCTCATGGGCAGCTTTACTGGCGGCTGATGTTCCGGCAGGCTGCCGTGGTGGAAGGGGGTATCGACTGCGCGCGGGGCGAGGCAGTGTACGAGAATCTTCTTTTCGCGAATGTGAGGATCGCGGCGGAGCCAGCGGACATATTCGTGTTGGGCTGCTTTGGCGACGGCGTAATGGCCGGCGTGCAGCCAGGCAGGGCACTGCACGTCGGTGAGCCTGGTGATGGCTGAACCGATGACACAGATGAATCCGCCTGGACGGAGGTGCTGTAGACACCAGGCTGCGACATTGTGCAATCCCAGAACATGTCGGTTAAACTCGTCGGCAATGCTTTCACCCACTTCGGATATTGGACGGGAGATTTCTTGTTCGAAACCGGCCGGCGGGCAATGTCCTACTGCGTAAACGGCTCCGATGATGTCAGCGGGCGGTGTTTTCTGGATTGAAAGTTTTTCAAGATCATCAGACAACAATACATCGGCACATTTGTAGCGAATCGTTTGCCCGAAGGGTTGTCCGCTGCTTTTGATATTTTCCAGCAACCGTACGCGTTGATGACGGCTTACAACGCAGACATTGTGTCCGTGACGGTACAATGCCTGGGTGATGGCGCTGCCGATAGAGCCGGTGCCGCCGAACACAATGATTTCGCATTCATTTTTCAATGAGCTGGACATTACGAGCATCCTTATCTGGGGTGTCAGGGGTAGAGGGATTCAACCAGTAATTAAATTATGTATAAATATAATTATTGTCAAGTTCTGTTTGGACTCATGGGCAGCTACACTGATAGGTCATGAGAGCAGAACCCCTCTGTCCTACTCCCGATCACTTGGTTGGAGAGCCATCCTAAACGGCAGGCCGTTGATCTGTGATGGCTGATTCTTTTCCCCGCCACGGCGCTGACCACACCCTTTTATTTCTCGTCATTGCGCTGACCTTGTTTGGTCTTTTGATGGTAGCGTCCGCCTCGTCGGTAATCGCCGAGCGTTTTCATGATGATGCCTATTTCTTTGTGAAGCATCAGATATTTTTTGGGGGGACTGTAGGGCTGTTTCTATTCCTCTTGGGATATTTTATGCCCTATCGGGCTTGGCGGCCATTGGCCTTGCCTGCAATGTTAATCAGTCTGGGATTGCTGGTACTGGTATTTGTGCCAGGATTGCAGGTAGCCTATGGCGGCGCGTCACGGTGGATTGGCTTTGGACCATTCACCATACAGCCGTCAGAAATTACTAAGCTGGCCTTTATCTTGTATTTAGCTGCGTTGTTAGAAAAAAAGGGAGATGAAGTGCGGAATTTTGCTGTTGGTATTGTTCCGTTTTTGGCACTATCGGGGATCATCGGCTTTTTGATAATACTGCAGCCAGACCTAGGCACTCTGTTTAGCATCGCAGTGATCGCATTCGCCATGATTTTTGTAGCGGGCATCCGGTGGACTCATTTAACGGTGCTGGCGTTCGGCGGCTTATCATTTTTTGTATTGTTTCTGAACACGGCCCGCTATCGACTTAATCGAATAATCGTTTACTTGCACCCCGAACTGGATCCGCAGGGAATAGGGTATCAAATAAACCAGGCTCTGCTGGCGGTCGGCACTGGAGGGTTATGGGGTTTGGGCTTAGGGCGCAGCCGGCAGAAATATCAATACCTGCCGGAACCGGCCGGCGATTCCATTTTTGCCATTGTGGCAGAAGAGTTGGGACTGGTGCGTACCGGTATCCTGCTGGTGTCATTCACTGTGTTGGGCTGGCGGGGGTATCGTATAGCCCGGCAGGCTCCGGACGTATTCGGACGTTTGCTGGCGTGCGGTATCACGACGTGGTTGTTAGCCCAGGCATTTATTAATATCGGTTCAATTATGGGATTGGCTCCGTTGACGGGTATTCCGTTGCCGTTTATCAGCTACGGTGGATCCTCACTGGCAATGGCATTGTTGGCAAGCGGCGTGTTGTTGAATATCAGCAAGTACGGGACGTAAAGTTCGCCGTGCATTCTTTTATGTGTGAGAGTTATCCTACCGCCTGACGGCAAAATATTCCTTGAGTTCGTGCCAGGATCTGGTGTTGTCCACTTTGCTTGCCTCGTATCCCGCTGACCCGGGAGACGCAAAGTTAGCTCTTACTTTCTGTGCAGATTTGATCTGTTTGCCGTATTCTAGAAGTATATGAGAATAGTGTTAACCGGAGGCGGGTCCGGCGGCCACCTGACACCGCTGGAGCCTATCATTGATGCACTGCGTTTACAGTTTCGGGAATATCGCGGGCGGTTGCCGGTATGGATTGATCGCGAGAGACTTGATATATATTTTTTAGGTATTTTGGATGCTGAGGGCGAAAAGTTTTTTACGCGGTTAGGCGTAAAAGCCTTCAATATTCCTTCAGGAAAATTGCGGCGATACCCTTCGACGTTGACGATTAGTGACTTTTTGTTCCGGTTGCCGTTAGGATTGCTCAAGGCGCTGTGGCGGATGTGGGTCATCATGCCGGATGCAGTGGTGAGCAAAGGCGGTTACGGAAGTTTGCCGGCGAGTTTAGCGGCGGCATATTACCGGGTACCTTTTTTATTGCATGAATCTGATGCATTATCCGGTCTGACAAACCGATGGCTGGCTCCGTTAGCCACGGTAATCACCGTTGGTTATGTGGCCACGCGTCACGGAGCTGAGCGCTATAAGCAAAAGACGGTGGTGACCGGCATCCCGGTACGCGCTGAACTATTTCGAGAGGAGCAAACGGCAGCGAAAAAGCGGTTTGGCTTTTCTCCTGATGAGCTAGTTTTGTTAGTTATGGGCGGCAGTCAGGGTGCTGAGCAGCTGAATAGGGCGGTTTTAGAAAGCTTGCCCTCACTGCTGACGGAAGTAGGAATTTTGCATCTTACCGGTCCTCGCCATCTGGAGAATGTACGGGCAGCGGCTCAGGAGCGCATGGCACACATTTCCCGGCCGCATCCGTACCGGACTTTCGGATATCTTAGCGACACTATCGGGCAAGCAATTATAGCGGCTGATGCGGTGGTGACGAGGGCAGGCGCAACCGCATTGGCGGAAATGGCGTATGCCAGGAAAGCGATTGTCATTGTGCCGTTGGCATCGGCAGCGCAGGATCATCAACGGCAGAACGCAGCAGTCTTTGAGGCAGCTGAGGCGGCAGTGGTCGTCAGTCCGGAAAATTTAGGCAGAGCGTTATTAGTACAGAGCGTTAGGACTGTCCTTTTTAACAAGCCGATACGGACAACACTCATCAAAAATATTGGCACCTTGTCGCACCCTCGCGCCGCGCACGATATTGCCGCGCTAACGTTTAAGTTGGCAGTGGGGCTGGCGCCGATCCAGCCAGCTGTTGACGCGGGGCCGCCGTCCGCGTCCTAACAGACCGTCCATACCTCATGGCGATAGAGCAACCGCTGCCGGCACGTGCGTTGTTTGTGGGTGCAGGAGGAATGGGTATGCGCGGACTGGCTGGATTATGGCGAGATGCGGGTGTGCGGGTTGACAGCAGTGATGATAACCCGGCGGCCAGAGCTGATCTTATTGCAGCTGATTTTGAGGTGATTCCGGCGGCGGCTCCGGTTTACGGCTATGACTGCTTGGTGTACTCGGATGCTGTGCCGGACCGGCACCCGTTACGGCGAGCGGCGCAGCAAGCAGGTGTGCCGGAATTGCCATATCACGTAGCACTGGGTCATTTCAGCCGTCGCTACCGTACCGTCGCCATTACGGGCACCCACGGTAAATCCTCGACCACTGCTTTGGTGGCCCATCTGTTGGTTACAGCCGGCCTTGATCCGACTGTCCTAGTGGGAGCTCCGATACCGGCGTGGGGCGGAAGCACCTATCGTTCCGGCCGCGGTAATTTTTTTGTTGTAGAGGCTGATGAATACCGTGAGCATTTCCTGTCTCTATCGTGGGAGGCTGCCGTCATAGTATCAATTGACTTCGATCATCCGGATTACTTTCATTCTTTAGAAGCTGTCGAGCAAGCATACAGCCGTTTTTTACAATTAAACCCCGAAGGGTGGGCAGCGGTGCGCAAAGAGGTTTTATCTAGCCATCCTGATATATCCTGGCCGGCGCATACTCTTGTCGTCGCTGATGATTCGGCAAAAGCGGAAGTGCCGGCCTTACCGGGTGCGCATATGCGTCGTAATGCCACATTAGCAGCGGCAGCGGCCGCATGGTGCGGCGTATCCAAGCCGGTTATTGCGGCGGCATTGGCATCATTTACCGGGCTTGGCCGTCGATTTGAGCAGCTGGGTACTTGCCGGGGTGTCCCTCTTATCTCTGACTACGGGCACCACCCGCAGGAAATTGCTGCGACCTTGGCTGGATTGCACGAACGATATCCTTCCGGCAGGATACTTGTTCTGTGGGAGCCGCATACTGCAGAGCGACTGCATCTTTTTGGTGATGCTTTTGTGAAATCCTTGAGAACTGCGGACGGTGTTGTATTGTTGCCGACATATCAGCCAACCGGTCGGGGCAATGATGATTCCGCTGCGGACAACAGGGTCCGGAAGCACGTTTTTTCTACCTTGACGTCCGGCGGCCGTGCAGGTTGGCGTTGCGACACTTATGCTAGTTTGCCGACGTTATTGCGTCGTTTGGCGCCTGATTTTACCGCAGTGATTTGTTTTAGTGCCGGCAGTGCTGACGCCAAGTTACGTCACCTTGCCGAGACTGATTAACAGCTTACTTCCTCTCCTTCCAGCTAAATTCCTAAAGCTGCAGGCGTACGTTTGCCGGACCTTCCGCAGTCAAATTCCGTACGCGCCGCGCGGTATTTATGCTTTTTAAGGGTGTCGAGTGTTACTGAACTTTGACACATTCACTACCCGAGGCGTCTGGACAAAATAATTAAGGTTTATTATAGTCCAGAGTTGACTTAGTATTTTTTGAGGCTTTAAAATTGACTTTAAGTCAAAGTATAGTTATACTACGTTTACTACTGGTTTTATCACTTTATTATCTTAAATTTATATCATCCGTATGACACCTCAATCACCAACCCACGACGGCGCAATTTTTCGTGAGAGTGCGGACGTGCTGCTTCGCCAGCTTGACGCGCGTTCCCGTGACATTATCACCCGCCGGTATGGATTAGGCACTGGTTCGATCGAAACGCTGGATAGTATCGGCAGGGAATACGGTATTACGCGGGAGAGGGTGCGGCAAATCGAAGCAGCGGCTAAAAAGTTGCTTAGCCGCCGTACTGACGTCTTAGCTCCGGTGGCCGATACATTGCAGTTAGTATTTACCCAGCATGGAGGCATCTTAGCTGAAGACTACCTGGCTGTAATCTTGGAGAGAACGGTTACACCGATGCCGTCGTGGCCGTTGGTCCGTTTCTTTCTGGATGTACTGCCTGCCTTTACTTATGTTTCTCGATCCGCGCATTTAAAGCCCCATTGGTTGCTGGAAGATATTGCTTCGCCATACGCAGAAGTTGTTATTGAGGCAGCTGGCGCAGTCTTGCGGCACGCCGGTGAGCCTATGCCCGAAGAGGCGTTCATTGCCGCCGTTCGGCAAACAGAGGAATCAACCGTTGCCGGGTTGTCGCCGGCGGCACTGTATGCCTTGCTTGCAGTCGGCAATTCTTTGAAAAAGACGGTGTTTGGCGAATGGGGACTGCATGATTGGGTAGAAACTACTCCCCGGGGCGTGAGTGATAAAGCGTACATAGTCTTAAAGCGACACGGGAAACCGCTCCATTTCCGTGATATTACAACTAAAATTAATGACGTCCATTTTGACCATAAGCGTGCCCATGAGCAGACGGTCCATAATGAATTGATTAAAGACGAGCGGTTTGTGTTGGTGGGCCGTGGTCTCTACGGGCTCACTGATTGGGGTTATATCCCTGGTACTGTTGCTGATGTTTTGGAAGCTATTCTAATTGAAGCCCGTCAACCGCTGACGCGCGAGGAGCTGCTGGAAAAGGTACTGAAACAGCGCATGGTGAAGAAAACAACTGTCCTCTTAGGACTGCAAAATAGCGAGCGGTTTAAGCGGGAGGCGGATAACCGATATTCGCTGCGGCGCAGCGCCTAGACCTCAAGCCTTCTTTGCTCTGAAATCACCCGGATGATAAACCGGGTGTGAGGGTATGCCACAACATTGGCCTGATTGCCCTATACTATAGGAGTGAGGCTGCGAGTACAGATACGTAATTGGCAAGGTTTGTTCTTGCCCCTGTGGTTTACAGATAACGCCAACGCTCTGTTCGGCTGGCTGTGGCTTATTGTCGTCATATTATTTTTGCGTACCGTATGGCGTGCCTATCGGGATTTCCGTACGGGTGAATATGTCGGAACTATTGCTTGGTCATACTTGCAGATCACCGTCCCTGAAGACTCGCCGCAGACGCCAACTTCAATGGAACATGCCTTTGAAGTGTGGGACGGCTTGCACAAGGGTGGCGATTTAATCGAATATTTTTTCGACGGGTATATGGAAGCATGGTACAGCTGCGAAATTCACTGTACCCGGGGTCGAGCGCGCTATATTATGGTCGTTCCAGCTGCGCACCGTACTTTTTTTGAGGGAGTTATTTACGGCCAATATCCGACGGCAGAGATCCGGGAGGTGGAGGACTACACGCAACGGTATAGCTGGCGAGACCTGCACACAACTTTGGACCTTTACGGAACTGAAATGATCTTAAGCAATGACGATATTTTCCCGATTAAAACCTACCGGTCATATGAGGATCTGCTGGCGGAAGATGACCGTTTTATAGATCCGCACCAAGCCTTAGTTGAGGCGTATACCAACGTGAATGAGGATGAGGAATTCTGGGTACAGATTTTGGTGCGGCCGATCTCCGGTCAGGATATCCAAGCATGGGCGAGTAAGGGCGAAGCGGAAATTGCCAAGTTGGCAGGTAAAGAAGAAAAAATATCTGTTCCCTGGTACCTGAGTCTTTTGACTGCGCTATTTCAGCTGCCGATTGATGCGTTGCGGGCGTTTCTTGAAGGTCCGCTTGAGCCGGTCAAGAAAAAAAATGGGGGTGGCGTGGATATCCCTAAAGTGAGCGTGTCTGATACGGCGAGAATGGACGGTATTTTGCACAAAATCGACCGCGGGGCATTTCGGGTTAAAATCCGTATTTTGTATTTAGCGCCGTACGGGAAGCTAACAAAACCGAATATATCCCGGGCAATCGGAGGCTTTAAGCAATTTAACACCTATAATTTAAATGGTTTTCGGCCGGATCCGGGGACAAAAACGAATGATCCAAGCTATATTTTGAAAGATGTGCGGCGCAAGAGGCGAAAGCGGAATATTTTAGTTAATTACCAGACTCGGGATTTTTGGGGCTACACCTCCGGTTACATGCTCAGTCCTGAGGAGTTGGCAACTCTGTATCATTTCCCGACAAAGTATGCACGGACGCCGTCGCTTGAGCGAGCTAAAGCCGGTGTGGGCAGTGCTCCTGACAACGTGCCGATCCCGCGGTAAGCTTAAGCGGATGTTCTCCTTTATTGACTACTCTGTTGGGTGCTGCCTGTCGCCTGCTCCAGCCGGAAAACGCGGTTGTGTGCAGTAAATCTAGTTGACTGACTACAATGCCTACTCCGTCCGATGACGTGACGATTATCGGCCAGACTAATTTTCGCGGCCGGGCTCAGCCCTTCGGAATATATACCGACGACCGACGGCGGCATGTCTACATTATTGGAAAAACCGGCGTGGGTAAGACAACGCTGATGGAGAATATGATCCGGCAGGATATTATGCGCGGGTTAGGTGTGGCATTGGTAGATCCGCACGGAGATGTGGCTGAAGGCCTGTTGAATGCAATTCCTAAGCACCGTATTAATGACGTGATCTACTTTGACCCGGCTGACGTGGATTACCCTATTGCCTTTAACGTGTTAGAGGCCGTGGATCCGCAGTATAAATATTTAGTCTCTTCGGGTCTGATCGGCTCGCTGAAGAAGATTTGGGCTGATTCATGGGGGCCGCGGTTGGAGTATATCTTGCGCAATACTATTTTGGCCTTACTGGATTATCCATCCAGCACGATGTTAGGGATACTACGCATGTTGGGGGATAAAACATATCGAAAGAAAGTGGTTGATAAAATCCAGGATCCGGTAGTGAAATCTTTTTGGCTGAATGAATTTGCTGGGTACAATGAGCGGTTTCGTTCGGAGGCAATTTCACCTATTCAAAATAAAGTCGGGCAATTTCTCACCTCTTCTATTATCCGGAATATCGTAGCTCAGCCGAAGAGTACCATCGATATGAAGGATATTATGGATAACCGAAAGATTCTGTTGATTAACGTCTCCAAGGGCAGGATCGGGGAGGATAATTCTTCCTTACTTGGCGCTATGTTAATCACCCGCTTGCAGCTGGCCGCGATGGATCGGGCGAAAATCAGCGAGCAGCAGCGACAGGATTTCTACTTGTATGTTGATGAGTTCCAGAATTTTGCGACCGAGTCTTTTGCTACTATTTTATCTGAAGCGAGAAAATACCGCCTTAATTTAACCATTGCCCACCAGTACATTGCGCAAATGGAAGAACCGGTACAAGATGCCGTGTTTGGTAATGCGGGAACTATTATTTCATTCCGGGTTGGTGCCGCTGATGGGGAATATCTTGAAAAGGAATTTTTTCCGACATTTACGCAAACTGATTTAGTAAATTTGGATAAATATAATGCGTACATCAAGCTTATGATTAACGGCATTACCAGTAAGCCGTTCAGCATGCAAACCATACCCCCGTCGGGCGAGACCTTTGGCGAGCGGGAAAAAGTCCTTGCGGTATCGCGCGAGCGCTACGGGCGGCGGCGTGAGTTGGTTGAAGATAAGATTGCCCGTTGGAGCGGCGTCGTTTTTACATCAGCGGCGGATGGAGCTGCAGGGGGCGGTCAGGTGAGGCAACGGCAAGAGCGGAGCGCCCAAAAAGACAGCGGCCGGCAGCCTGCCTCTATTCTTGAGAGCTTGCCGTCGCCAACCGAGGGGGAACGGCTGTTAATTGATGCGGCGCCGGCGGAGGCTGCCGCAGATGAAATTACGGATTTAGCCAGTCTTTTGGGTTCCGATGAAGAGCGCCAGTCGGTTACCTGCAGCCGTTGCGGCAAAGCGACGGATGTACCGTTTACTCCTCGCCCGGGACAGCCGGTGTATTGCCGTTCGTGCTTGGCGATTGTTCGCGGTGAGCGGGAAAAGCAGCAACCACAAGCGTTGCGCCCGCAACAGCGGCCGAAGGTATTCAGCGGCCCGCGGCCGCCGGCACTATAAGATCGCGAATACAGTAACCGCATAGCATCTGCTTTGGGTCAGTTCGGTAGATGGAGTCATCAGGCATGCGGATACCGGGTTTATTGCCTCATCTGACGCTACCGGCATGAGCTTGTGCGGCGTCATTGCGATTGCTAGTTTTTCAGGCGATTTTAGGTGTTGTGCGGTGGGCGGGGTTTGCATTCTTAAAGCCGATATCTCTGTGCAGAGGCTTTTGTCCTGTGTGCTATAGTAGTGTGTGATGACTGCCGATTCTCGCCATCCTGATGACATGCGCCGCGCTCAATTGGATCGAGCGGCGAGGGAGCGGCTTTACCTCGATCGTCCTTTTGATTTTTCCGAAGACGCTAACTGGCGGATTTTCCGCATTATGGCTGAATTCGTGGAAGGTTTTGAGTTTTTGTATCCCTTACGGCGTGAAGTTACGTTTTTCGGAGGCGCGGCATTGCCGGAATCTTCCCCTTGGTATGAGGAGGCACGCCGTTTGGGAAGATTATTAGGCGAGGCGGGATATACAGTCATTACCGGGGGCGGTCCGGGTATTATGGAAGCAGGTAATCGCGGATCGTATGAGGCTGGCGGGGAATCGATAGGTTTGAACATTGAGCTGCCGATGGAGCAACGGCGCAATCCATACGTAAAGCGCGGTGTTGGATTCCATTATTTTTTCACCCGGAAAGTTATGATGTCTGCTTCTGCCCAAGCCTATGTATTTTTCCCCGGAGGTTTTGGCACCTTGGATGAATTTTTTGAACTTTCCACGTTAGTACAAACCGAGAAGATGGAAAAAGTACCGATTATTTGTGTAGGGCAAGAATACTGGGGGCCGCTTGATGATTGGATACGAGGCTGTCTCTTACATAAATTTAAAACAATTGCGCCGCAAGATGTGGATATTTATACTCTGGTTGATACGGCAGAAGAGGCGCTTAAGCTTATCAAACAATCGAAGGAGCGAAAGTATTTTTAGTTGCACTCGTTCATCTTTATATTCCGTTTCGCCCATGGGCAAAGTGTCAGGATACCCACGTACGGGAGGCCGCCGCCCTATCCGTATTGCCGCGGGTAATAATAGAGTACCCTGACGTGACTTCGACCGGCAGCCCGGATGGATCGTTCATGCGTCGTGCTAAATCACATTCGCCAGTATTCGATCTTTTGTCATTACTGCTTCTTTTACAGTCTGGCCTAACGCGCGTGGCCGTTTTTTAAAAGATACACTTTGCATGGGCTTCTATCACAAAAAATTGCATGCACTTTATATTTACTCTAACTTTACCGGAATGACTTATGTACCGTTAAAGTTGCGAGATTGAGTGTTCCTTGGGTAGGATGTGGGCATGAAGAAAATTGGTACGAACGAGCTGCGGGAGTTATATTTGCAATTTTTTGAGAGCAAGGGGCATGTTCGTATCCCTGGCGCGCCGCTGGTTCCTGAAAACGATCCGTCAGTTTTGTTTACGACTGCCGGTATGCATCCGCTGGTGCCGTATTTAAAGGGGGCGGCACACCCTGCCGGTCGGCGGTTGACGAACGCACAAAAGTGCCTGCGGACCAAAGATATCGAAGCCGTGGGGGACTCGACTCATGCGACGGTATTCGAAATGCTGGGAAATTGGTCGTTGGGTGACTATTTTAAAGAAGAAGCAATTTCGTGGAGCTGGGAGTTTTTAACCGGGAAAAAATGGCTGGGGATTGATACGGATTATATGGCAGTAAGCGTATTTTCCGGTGATGATGACGCACCGCGCGATATGGAGTCAGCTAAAGGATGGCAACAACTCGGCATGCCGGAGCGGCGAATCGCATTTCTGGGTAAAGAAGATAACTGGTGGCCTGCGGGCGGCGGCGCTCCAGGGCCGCAAGGACCGGATACGGAAATGTTTTTTTGGACCGGGCCGGGGAAACCGCCGGCAACATTTGATCCGGCGAATACTTTCTGGGTAGAAATCTGGAACGACGTGTTTATGCAATATGACCGGAGCGGCGGTGGCCAGTTGAGTGAGCTGCGGCAGAAGAATGTAGACACTGGCATGGGATTAGAGCGGGTGGTGATGGTTCTAAACGCCCTAAAATCCATTTATGAAATTGACAGTTTCCAGGAGCTAATGAGATTGATTCACACGGCGTCTGTTAATGATGACGAACGATCACGGCGAATTGTTGCCGACCATCTTAAAGCGGCGGTGTTTTTACTGGGCGATAGCAATCCTGTTTTACCGGCTAATACAGACCAAGGGTATGTGTTGCGCCGATTGATTCGACGGGCAGTGCGCAGCGCCCGATTGCTCGGTGCAGCTGATATACCGCACGTATTCGTTGCCGCAGCTGGGATTGTCATTGATGAATTTGCAGGCGTGTATCCGTCTTTAATGGCGAACCGGGACCTTGTTGAACGGGAGCTGGCGATTGAGGTTAAGAATTTTATGGCGACATTGGACTATGGGCTTAAAAAAATTGAGGAGTATTTACAGAACCGGTCAGATTTAAACGGACAGCAAGCCTTCGAATTATTTACCACCTACGGATTCCCGCTGGAGATGCAGATTGAAGAGGCTACAAAGCGCGGCACAACGGTGGATACGGAAGGGTTTATGCGGGAGATGGAAAAACATCGCACTCTTTCCCGCACCGCCGCCGCCGGGAAATTCAAGGGTGGTTTGGCGGATACGTCGCCGCAGTCGGTACGGTACCACACGGCAACCCATTTATTGCACCAAGCATTGCGCGATGTGCTGGGTAAGCACGTGCTGCAGCGGGGCAGTAACATTACTCCGGAGAGATTGAGGTTTGATTTTTCCCATCCTGAAAAGCTTACTGACGTTGAGCGGGAACGCGTGGCCGCAATTGTTAACAAAAAAATTCAGGCCGACTTGCCGGTGGTGCGCCGCGAAATGACAGTCGACGAGGCTAAGAGCGCGGGAGCGTTGGGTGTATTTGAAGAACGATATGGAGACCGAGTGAGCGTATATTCGGTGGGTGACTACTCCCGGGAAATTTGCGGCGGGCCGCATGTGGCTCGGACTGGTGAGATGGGCGTATTCCGTATTGTTAAAGAAGAGTCAGCCGGGGCAGGTGTGCGGCGCATCAAAGCAGTGCTTACATGACATGCTTTTTCTTTTAGGTACCGCGTTACCGTAGGTTGTCAATTTAACACTGAGGCGTTTTAGCAATATACTGAAGTGGTGAGAGATATTCGTCCAACTGGTCCAAAACGCTCGAAGCCTGACGCTGCCGGAGACGATGACGTACAGGAGCTTTTTGAAACAACCCAACAGCCGCGACGGCAGGCGGCGCGCCAGATTAAAGATGTGCGGTCAACGCCGGCGCCAAAACGAAAACGTCGGCTATCCGGGACAACAGTGCCGGTGGCGCCGGTATCGACACCGGCGCCGGAGCAGGTCCACAGCGACCAGGACCACGTGGAGCCGCCGCCAGTGCAGGTGTCCAAGCGGCGTCCGGAACAGCGAAACCAGTTACCGCCAAAGACTGTCTTGACCGCACCAGTTGAAGGACGGCAACTGCGCGTCGGCCATCGGGAGCGCATTGTATTATTGATATTCCTTGGACTTACTGCAGCAGTGGTATTAATCGCGGGCCTCATTTTCCTACCGACGGCTGCCATTTCCCTGACACTGAAGACTGCGCCGTTATTGGTGGATGAGACGGTAACGGTGACGGCTGATGGCGGTGGCGGGGAAGCGACGATACCGGGTACGGCTTTTTTCCGAGAGTTGACGATAAATGACTCTGTGCCAGTCGAAACAACAAAGGTAGTGGGGGCCAAAGCAACTGGATTGGTGGTAATTATTAATACTACCGGACAGGAACAGCCAATTCGCGAACAGAGCCGCTTAGTTGATCCTGCCGGACACGTCTATTACATGCAGCGCCATGCGATAGTCCCGCCAGAGAGCCGGGCTAACGTTGCCGTTGAAGCAGCTGAAGCTGGAGATGAATATAATGCTCCCTCCGGCGAGCGGCTAAACTTCGCCGCTTTTGATTCAGGATCGCAAAGCGTGGTTTATGCAGTGACGGGCGATGCAGGTATTACCGGCGGCAGCGGGAAGACCATTTCCGTTGTTGGTAATGCTGATGAAGAGCGTGCCCGGACACAAGCTGGCGAACAAGCCCGCGAGCAAGCGGCGGCAGAAATTGCCGGTAAACTAGAGCGCGGCTGGAGTATTCTTGAAGAAAGTTGGCATACCGATGTGACGGAGTTTAATCCAGCCCATCAGGAAGGAGAGGAAGCTGCCACCTTACCTTACCGCGCCCGAATCACTGTCCGTGTCCTTGGTTATGAGCAGATGGCACTGGAAGCAGCATTAAAGGATGCCGTTGAATCCGGCCTGGCAGAGAATTTTATGTTGTTCCCCGGCCCAATTTCTTATGTGACCATGGTGAAGAATGTTGATTGGGAGCAAACAAGAGCACAATTATCAATCCGGGTTACCCACTCCACTATACCTTCCTTATCGATTTCGACCTTGCGGGACAAGTTGGCCGGCCGTTCGGTCACTGAGGCAGCACAGTATTTAGAAGGGTTGCCCGGAGTAGAACGGGCGGAAATAGAAACGTGGCCGTTCTGGGTGAAATCTGTGCCGCAGATTGAGAAACGTATTTCGCTGGATTTTGCTTCTGACCGGGAGCCGTGACTATTGGAATTTCTTCGCTTGACAGCTTTTACCGGTTTGCATACAGTGCCTATATCGCACGACACGACTTTGGGTAGGCAGGTGCGGCCGGCGGCAGTATGAGGAGTGTCTGCTGCACCCCGCGTCGTGCGGGGTTTATTGTTTAATACTTAAATCTTTGGCTCAAAAAGACACGGTAGAGGTGGAGGGCGAGGTGACGGAGAACTTGCCAAATACGCAATTCCGCGTTCGGCTTGATTCAGGGCAAGAGCTGATGGCTCATTTGTCTGGACGGATGCGGGTGCATCGTATACGGATTTTACCTGGCGACCGCGTTAAAGTGGCACTGTCGCCGTATGACCTGGCCCGAGGGAGAATTATTCTCCGCCTCGAGTCATAATATTTACACACTATGAAAGTTAGAGCATCGGCAAAACCTATGTGTGCGAAATGCAAGGTGGTACGCCGCCGCGGGCGCGTGCATGTCATCTGCGAAAATCCGAAGCATAAGCAGCGGCAGGGATGAGTACACATCGCACAGTAAGGGGATCGTTTATACGGTGTTCAGCACTTGAATGCCGCAGCGTTAAAGTATTTATTAACTAGCTATGCCACTGCGTATCAGCGGGGTAAATTTGCCGGATAGAAAGCGCATTACCGTAGCGTTGACGGCTATTTATGGAATTGGACCGAGTTTGGCGGCTCGTGTTTTAGGTGAACTTAGCATCTCGCCGGACGTGCGTACGGGTGAGCTTACGGGACAGGAGGAAAAGTCACTGCGGGACTACATTGAGGAGCACATGAAGGTGGAGGGGGACTTGCGGCGCGATGTTGCCCAACATATTAAGCACTTGAAGGATATTAATTCTTACCGCGGAACCCGCCATACCCGGCACCTGCCGGTGCACGGGCAGCGAACTCGGACGAATTCCCGGACGGTTCGAGGCAATGTGCGCCGGCCAGCTGGCAGCGGCCGTAAATCATCGTCAGAAAAGACATAATTTGTAACCATGACTAAGACTTCAACCACAACAAAACCGGCAAAAAAAGCGCGATCAAAGTCGCGCGGGCGGGCGAAGCAAAAGGTGCTGAAAGGCAAAATTTTTATTCAGTCCTCCTATAACAATACTATTATTTCAGTGACCGACTTGGCCGGAAATGTACTGGTGCAAAGCAGCGCCGGGTATGTCGGTTTCGGCGGTACCCGTAAGGCGACTCCTTATGCAGCCCAGCGCGCTGTCGCTGATGTGATGGAGCGACTTCAGCCCTTTGGCATGAAAGAAGCAGCCGTTTACGTGAAAGGTATCGGCAGCGCCCGCGAATCGGCAGTGCGGGCTCTGAATGCGCCGGGGCTGGCGATTACCTCTATCCGCGATGTAACTCCGATCCCACACAATGGCGTGCGGGCAAGAAAGAAGCGGCGTGTTTAAGAGAGGAATGGTATGAGTCCGTTACCGCAAAAAACAGGCGCCAAGGGCGGTGGCCGTAGAGGGCGAAACAAGAGTCAATTTGGCATGCAATTGGCAGAAAAACAGCAGTTAAAGCGCGTATATGGTGTGCGTGACGAACAGTTGCGCCGATATTTCCGGCTCGCCCGGCGCCAACATGCTGAGACAGGACCGGCATTGATTGTCTTGCTCGAATCGCGACTCGATAATGCAGTGTTTCGTGCCAGTATGGCGGAAACCAGAGCGCAGGCCCGACAGATGGTTTCACACCGTTTCTTTACCGTGAACGGCCGGCCGGTGAATATTCCCTCATACGGGTTGTCAGCGGGAGATACTGTTCAAATCAAGGAAGGGAAGCGAAGTAAGGCGTACTTTACCAGCTTTGAGAAGAGAATGCAGAACGCCCACTTGCCCAGCTGGTTGGCGTTGAAAGTGGATGAGTTTGGTTTTGCAGTAACGGGCTCGCCGTCGTCAGAAGAAGCTGCCTTAGGCGTCCATGTACAGTCGGTTGTTGAGCTACTTGGCCGTTAATTTATAAGCTATATACTTTATCCTATGTTGGAACCCATTTATCTGCCGGACCAGGTTACCGTCGAAGAAGACGGCCCCAATGCGGCGACCTTTCATATTTATCCTTACCACCCCGGGTATGGACCGACGGTCGGTAACGCATTGCGGCGCGTTTTGCTGTCATCGCTGCCGGGTGCGGCTATTACGCACGTAAAAATTTCCGGCGTTGAGCATGATTTCTCAACTATTTCCGGGATCCGTGAAGATATGGTGACACTCATACTTAATTTGAAGCGCGTCCGTCTGTCCCTTGATGGCGACGAGCCGGTTGATATTACTTTGACAGCAAAAGGAGTGAAAAAGGTGACAGCCGGTGATTTTTCTGTACCGCCGGGAGTCACCCTTGCTAATCCGGAGACGCCGCTGGTCACTTTGACGGATAAAAAGGCGGAGTTCGAAATGGTTTGTACGGTAGAGCGCGGCCGCGGGTACGTGCCATCAGAAGAGCGGGAAGGTGAAGCTCGCGATATCGGTACTATTGCGCTGGATGCGATTTTTACACCGGTCCAGCGCGTGAGTTTCCGGGTAGAGCGGGCCCGCGTTGGCCGAGAGACAGATTATCATAAACTTCTTCTCTCTATTGCGACCGATGGCACTATTTCTCCGCAGGAAGCGTTGAACCAGGCAGCGTCCATATTGGCAGACCATTATCGGGAATTGACCGGTGACTTTGTTGCCCGACTCACTTCCGAGCGACCGGCAGAGGAGGCGGAAATTGAGACGGCCACAGATGAGGAGCGCCAGCCGGAGAATACCTTGAACCTGCTGCAGTTACCTTCCCGGGTTCATAATGCACTCGAGCGGGTGGGTGTTACTTCGGTTGAACAGATAATGGAATTAACTGAAGAGCAAATTCAGGATATTCCCGGTTTGGGTGAAAAAGCGGTACAGGATATTTTAGCAGCCCGAAACAATTTCCAGGCCGGGCAGAAGGAACAGGGCGATGAAGCATAAGATTGCTACCCGTACGCTTGGCCGCAAGGCGCACCATCGGCAGCAGCTCTTCCGGCAGCAGTGCCGGGATCTGTTGAGACATGGTTTTTTAGTGACAACCAGCGCGAAGGCAAAGGAGCTGCGCCGTATTTTTGAACCATTAGTAGCGGAAGCAGGGCGTGAATTGACGCTGCATCGCCGGCGGCAATTGTTGCGGCATATCGGGGATGCGTCAGCGGTGGCCCGCTTGCGGGCGGTTGCAGAGGCACAAAGCGTAAGGCCGGGCGGTACGTTGCGGCTGACGCGATTGCCGCAGGTTCGTTCAGACGGCGCTGGTTTGGTGCGAGTTGACATTATGCCTGTATCCGGGCAGGATGGCACGCAGACGGATACATAACGCTATGTCCATGAATCGCACACCACGTACCCGCACTTCGGCATCATCCGAGGCTGAATGGCATGTGCTTAATGCTGACGGGCGGATACTGGGCCGGTTAGCTAATGAGGCCGCGCAATTATTGCTCGGGAAACACCGCACCGATGCCAGGCCGCATACCGTTTGCCCGGTATATGTTGTGGTCACACATACTGACCGTGTTGCTGTAACCGGCAGTAAGGAAACGGAGAAGACGTATTACCGTCACACTGGTTATCCGGGGGGCCTAAAGCAGCGGACCCTGGCTGAGCAGCGTCGGCGTGATTCACGGCGGATTGTTTTAGATGCCGTTGCCGGCATGCTGCCGAAAAACAATTTGCGGCAACTGCGGTTGGGGCACTTAAAGCTGTATCGCGGCAGTGAACATCCGCATGCGGCGCAAGTTGGTACTACTGCATAACTCTATCGCATATTCTATGAAAACAGCCACACAACGGACCGGTTTGGGCCGCCGTAAATCGTCAACGGCGCGGGTGCGCCTGGTGGATGATCCGAAACGGTTCATTGTCAACGAGAAGCCGTTGCATACATATTTTCCTACGTTTTCGTTACAACAACGCGCTCTGGCTCCGTTGCAACTCACCAGTCAACATGAAACACTTGGATTGGAGGTGCGGGTTTCAGGCGGAGGCAGCAGAGGGCAAGCAGATGCAGTGCGTTTGGGTGTCGCCCGGGCGTTGTTAGTTATTAATCCGGCGTGGCGGAAGCAGCTTAAGGATGCTGGCATGCTGACACGTGACGGGAGGGTGAAGGAGCGCAAGAAGTTTGGATTGAAACGCGCGCGGCGGGCGCCGCAATTTTCTAAGCGGTAACACGGTTTTCAGCTCTTGCGGAATTTCTGTACTTAATCTAAAGTAGGGCTGCTTGAAGCAGCTTTTCTTTTTGTTCCTTTTTGTTTGCACGGAGGGTGCGTTATGTTAGTTCTTTCAAGAAAGAAGAATGAAAGTATCATCATCAATGATGACATTACAATCGTGGTCGTGGACATCAGAGGCAACGTGGTTAGTCTCGGTGTTGAGGCACCGGCTGATGTATCGGTCCACCGAAGCGAAGTATACGATGCGATCGAGCGAAACCAGTCTCAAGATCCGCCTGCGGCGGAGGATGCTGCCCCCCCCTCTTTTTGAACCTGTCTGCGCCCATTGATTTTTGTTCTTCTAGCCGCCTTGCGGGGCGGCTTTTATTTACTGCCAATGCCATATGTCCGGTCAACAGGTGAAGCCGTGAGCATCAGGGAAACCAGGGCAGTGCTGCCGCCGTTATTCTTCAGGTAGAAGAGTTGGCGGCCTTCTTCACCTACCTCTGTCTGGCTTTCTCCGAGATTAGTGCTGTCCAGTGTATATGTTCTGACGTGATCACGGGTATCAATTTCAGCCAATACCAGCTCGTCATCGACCTGAAAGATAAGATGGCCGCCGCCGGCGAACCATTGTATGTCGTGAATAGGTCGGGAGAGGCGGACTACCAGTTGCTGTTGGCCTATCGGGATGGAGCCGTGCCGCTCATCTGCAACATTGTACACATACACTGATGATGGGTCGGTTTGTAGATAAAGCAGCTGCCCGTCCGGCGACCACCCAGCGCTTTGAATTTTTTGTGCCACCGGCAGGAGTTCATTGTGATCGGTCAGGACGGCCAACTGGCCGTCTTCAAACTGGATGGCGACTCGGCCGGCAGGGGTGACGCGTAAAAGTGTTACCGCCGGCACTGGCGGCAAGGCATGCACTGCTACCTCTTCTGCTTGCAGGGTGAGCTGGTGCAGCTGCATAGCGGTATCAATAACGTAAATGCTGCGTGAACTGACCGCGAATGCAGTAATCGAGTCGGCAATCACTTCGCTTTTGCCGGCGGCAACGTGATAGGCAAGCAGGCGGCCGTCCGACAATAAAGCAAGCAACCTTGCGGGAACACGCGGGTCCCACACAATGTCGACGGCATGGGACAGAACCTGAAGTGCCTGAACAGTGCCTTCGGCCAGGTTGACTGCGCTGGCCGCACCGGCAGGATGCTGCATCAAAAGGTATGTGCTGTCTGGCGACCAGAGTAATGCTCCTGCCGGCTGAATCGTACGCGGTGGCATAATGATGGCTCCGTCTGTATCAATGACCCTTATGACATTGTTTTTGACTACGGCTAGGGCACGGCGGTTCGGGGCCAATGAAAAGCGCTGTACGCCGTCTGCAAGCATATGCGCAGTTAATTGCTCGGGAATGAGACGGATAGTGCGGCTTTCGGTCACTTGTCCCGGCAGTATATTGAGTTGCTTTCTGTATCCCTGATAGCCGGCAGCGGTCACTTCGAGCGTTGCCGATCCGGGAGGCAGGTTTGAAACAGCTTGAGGGGTGGCGCCTCGAACACGCCCGTTAACTGCTACTATAGCGCGCCGCGGCACTGATTCCACCAATAGTACGCCCACTTCCTGAGTTGCGCCGGAGCGGACGCCCCAACGGTATCCCATAGCGTAGAGCACAAGGAGCGGCCCGAGAGTGAGAAATAACGCCAATGAAAGCAGAAACGCCAAGAGCCGGTGAGTTCTTTTCATGGCTCGAATATAGCTTGCCAGGAAAGATGAGACAAGGCGCAGGTGAGATAACGTCATATGCGACGAGCGGATGAAATAGGGGTGTCATAATGTGAAATGACACCCGCAATAAGTGACTTATACTGATTGTGTGTGTGCGTAACCATCGACCTGGCCAGGAATTTGTCCCTGTTCATTCCACACCGGGCCGCACCGCCGGTTGTGATAGCTATTTGACATATCGTGTCACTATTTGTATTCTATGGTCATGTCTCAATTAATTATTGAGGGCGGAGCTATGCTGAACGGAACAGTTCGTGTACTGGGTTCGAAGAATGCAGCATTGCCGCTTTTGGCTGCCAGCTTGTTGACAGATGAACCAGTTGTCTTGCACAACATACCCGCCATTGCCGATGTAAAGAACATGTTGAATATCATGTCAACTATGGGGGCCGTAGTTGCACGCCAAGACGGTGTGGTACGAATTCAGGCAAAGGCGTTAGATGCAACGGCACTGCCGCCGGATACCGTAGGGCGGTTGCGCGGATCTATTCTGCTGTTGGGTGCGTTGCTGGGCCGTAACCGCAAGGTGACACTGCCGCGCCCCGGCGGTGATGTGATCGGCGCCCGTCCGATTGACGCTCACCTGGATGCGTTTTCCCAGTTGGGCGTGGGGGTGGTGGATACCGGTGCCGTTGTTTCTTTGAACGGACAGGCTATGGCTGCCGGTGAGGTGGTGTTGCGAGAATTCTCGGTTACCGCAACCGAGAATGTTCTTTTAGCCGCTGCCGCCTTGCCAGGAACGACTACAATACACTTAGCGGCAGCGGAGCCGCATGTCATCGCTTTGGGCCGATTACTTGAGCAAATGGGTACACGTATTTCCGGGCTGGGGACGCATACTATTACAGTCACCGGCAGTGGCAGATTGGCCGGGGCTGAAGTTACAAACATCCCTGACATGCTAGAGGCTGGCTTGTTTGTCTTATTGGGGGCTACCTGCGGCGGCAAGCTCATGGTGGAGAATGTACCGGTAGAAGATTTGCGGTTTTTCTTTAAGAAACTTGATGAGCTCGGAGTACAATATACGCTTGCGGGAAACTCTGTCGAGGTGCGCCGGAGCAATCTTAAAGGATTTTCCGCGCAGACTTTGCCGCATCCCGGACTTGCTACCGATTTACAAGCGCCTTTTGCCGTAGCAGCTACTCAGGCGCAGGGTACCAGTCTCATTCATGACCCGATGTATGAAAGCCGCTTTAAGCATTGCGATGAGTTGGTGAAGATGGGGGCGCGGGTGACCGTCTGCGATCCGCACCGGGTGATTATCCAGGGTCCGACACAATTACAGGGTCGGCACATCTTAAGCCTTGATATCCGCTCGGGCGCGACGCTTGTGCTAGCCGGTCTCATTGCTCATGGTGTGACTACCATAGATTCTGCTGAGATTATTGACCGCGGTTATGAGCGGCTGGAGGAGCGTTTGCGTGCGCTGGGCGCCCATATTACTCGTGTGCAAGCGCCGGCGCCGGTGAATGCGACTGCATAGGTTAGGGAAGGATATCTGAAAATCTTCCGGACATCGCCTCCCTTCCAGCTGGCGGGAGAGTGGGTGCTGCAGTACAGTAGATGAACATGAATATTACACGGAAAATTGCGGTGGATTTAGGAACGACCAGTACTCTTATGTATGTCCCGAAACGCGGCATAGTTTTAAATGAACCTTCAGTAGTCGCTGTTTCTCTTGATGATAATTCTGTGCTGGCTATCGGCAACGAAGCTAAGAAGATGATCGGCCGGACACCGGAGATGATTGCCGCACACCAGCCGTTGCAGGACGGTGTCATAGCTGATTTTCGCGTTACTGAAGCCATGCTGCGGTATTTGATCCAGAAGATGGGCGCTTCGGTACGCCTATTGAGACCAGAAGTATTGGTGGCTGTGCCGGCAGGAATTACCAGTACGGAGCGACGGGCAGTGGTGGATGCAATCATGTCTGCCGGGGCCCGTTCAGCGTATTTAATTAAGGCTCCGATTGCGGCCGCTATCGGGGCTGGTATTCCGATCGGGGAGAGTTCCGGACATATGATTGTTGATATTGGCGGCGGGACGACGGAGGTAGCTATTATTTCATTGGGCGGCATTGTCGCGTCACACTCGGCGCGGGCTGGCGGACGGCGGTTTGATGAGGCAATCGTCGAGCATATTCGTAAACGCTATGGCGTTGTGTGCGGCGAACAGACTGCGGAGCATATTAAAATTACTCTGGGTTCGGCTCTGCCGGAAGAGGAGCCGCGTTTTATGCAAGTGCGCGGGCGCGACCTTGCTTCCGGGTTGCCGAAGGAGACGCGAATTTCATCCCTGGAGGTGACCGAGGCGTTGCGCGAACCGTTGGAAGAAGCACTGCTTGCTATTAAGTATGTTCTGCAAGAGACGCCGCCGGAGTTGGCGGCAGATGTCATTGATAAAGGCATCGTAGTAAGCGGCGGCGGGGCCTTGCTGAAAAATATTGACCAACTTATCGCGCGGGCGACTGCGGTGCCTTGTTATATAGCCGATGATCCGCTGGTATGTGTGGTGAAAGGGGCGGGCGCGGCATTGGAGAACATTGAGGCATATAAGCGGTCGGTGTTGTTGTCGAAGTGATTTGCCGACGGTATTGTCAAAAAAACCGGCTTCAGGGCCGGTTGTATGCTACGTTGCTTTTTTGTCTAGCTCACTTTTTTTGTCTGATAAGCATCCGGGCGGCTTGACGCCCGGCGGCGTATTGCCGCAGCAGGCAAATGTTAGCCCGCAAAGCTACGGCGCTGATGATGGCGCTAGCGATAGCAGAGAGCACTAGTACTGCGCTGACTGCCAGAACACTTGCGGCATCGTAGCCGGCAGGTGGCACATTCCAGATTTTTAGCGCCAGTCGGAGGCAGAGCGCGGGCATGATAATAAGCATGAGCAGGGCGCAGAAATACCCCTGGCGCAATGCTTGTTCAGGTTGAGCAGACTGCACTTTGAGCATCCGGCACCTCGGTGTGTAAATGAGCTGTACGAGAAGTTTAAGAGGGTAGCTTAATTGTACAGCACCGGACAGCATAAAAGTAAAAAATACGTTTGGAGATGAGTCCATTTATCCCGCTGCGAGCTTTATCGATGAGTTTAATTTTGAGCCTGCACATGAGGTCCGCGCAATTGAGGTTTCGCGATATAATCGGGACGCTTCTCAGTGGTTCTTTGGATTCTTCGAGGAAGTTCATCTTCCCGTCTTCCGAAAGCTTCACTTCTTTCGCTCATGCAACTATTAGCATCTTTGCAGAAGCCAGTAACTCACCATATGAATCATCCCCTTTAGAAGAGGGTTTTTAATTTAGATCGTGCTTCGTTACGATACCTTGATGTCCACACTGGGGGATCGAAGTAAAGCGGGGCCGCACTATGAGCCGCGGATTGCGCTTGTCCATGATGAGCTGACGCGGCGGGGCGGGGCGGAGATGGTATTTGAGCAGTTGGCGGCTCTGTATCCGTCTGCGGATTTGTATAGCTTGTATGCCGGTACTCCGCTGCTGAGGTCGGGCGATATGCTGCGGGTGGTGCACACCTCATTCTTGCAGTCTCTGCCGCTGTGGTTTCGCCGGCACCCGTCCCGGCTGTTGCCGCTGCTGCCCCAAGCGGCAGAACAGTTCGATTTATCCGAATATGACGCTGTGATCAGTTCGGCCAGCGGCTTTGCGAAGGGGATAGTCACTCGCGTCGGCGTTCCTCATATTTGTTATTGCCATGCGCCGACCCGCTACCTTTGGGACGCGGCGCACGCGGTGCTACATGGTCGGGCACTACCGCTGCGCTTGGGCGGCAGTGCGGTGCAGCATGTGTTGCGCCTGTTTGATTATTCGGCAGCGCAGCGGGTGGATTACTTTATTGCCAACTCGCGATATACCCAAGAGAGGATTTTACGCTACTACCGCCGAGAGAGTACGGTAATTTACCCGCCAATTGTGACGAGTTTTTTTACCCCGGGACGCGGTGAGAGAGGGGATTATTTTTTGTGCGTGGGCAGGCTATCTCCGGCTAAGCGATTTGACCAGGCAATTCGTGTGTGTTCTAAACTAGGCTTGCCGTTGGTAATTGCGGGCACGGGAGCAAAACTTGAAGCGTTGCGGCGATTAGGCGGAGGACACGTCCGTTTCACCGGCCGCACTAGCAGCCATGACTTGCGAGAGTTATTGCGCGGAGCGCGGGCGTTGTTGCAGCCGGGTATTGAAGACTTTGGTATGGCGACGGCAGAAGCGCTGGCGTGCGGCACGCCGGTTATTGCTGTAGGCCGTGGCGGTGTGCGCGAAATAGTGAGGCCGCGTGAAAGCGGGTTGCTGTATCCCGATCCGCAAGAGGAGGCATTGGCTGAGGCGTTGCGGCAATTTTTGATGGAGCAGCCAGTTTTCCCCCGTGAGCGGTTGCAACAATCGGTATTAAAATTCACTGCGGCACGATTTAAGACAGAGATAACGGCGTTTACATCGCGGGTGATGGTCTCATTCCCTTCGCCGTTGACTAGGGAGGTCTAGACCGGCACCTGTCCCATTTGCTTTCTCGCCACTATCGTTATACTTATAGTGTTGGCTATGCGGTTTTCACTTACGTTGCAGCACCTAACCCTCTCGGATTTTGACCGAGCGCAGCTTGACAGTAAATTTCAGCGACTGGAAAAGCATGTGGTACCACCGTTTAAACTTGATGTTGTGCTATGCCATGCCATGCATCACCAGAATGGGCCGGTGGTTGTGTGCCGGCTTAACTTGACCCAGGGAGGAATAGTATTCCATGCCGATCGAGAAGCGGCAACAGCGCTTTCGGCAGTCGATGCCGGTATTGAGGCGTTATATCAGGAATTGCAGAAAATAAAGCAGAAGCAGCGCCGATGGCGGAGAGGGTGGAAGAGAATATTCCGCCGCGAGTAATAGGTGCGTCCCGGACTGAACGTACATACTGATCGGCGGGTTTAGCTTGCCCGTTTAGGGAGCCGGCGGTACTCTTCCGCTATGGCTTTTTGGCAGCACATGCTCGGACGGCAAAGCCGTTTTGAGCGCGTCGTGCAGCACTATCGGCCGAGTGTTGCCGCTATTAATGCTTTGGCAGCAGAAATGAAAGCCTTGTCCGATACGGCGTTGCGCGAGAGGGCAATTCAGCACCGCGGCAAGACGATCGGACAGCTAACCGCGGCGGCACCGGAGATTTTTGCGTCGGTGCGTGAGGCCAGTGCGCGAGTGTTGCAGATGCGGCATTTTGACGTGCAGCTGCTTGGAGGGTTCGCATTGCTGAACGGGATGATTGCGGAAATGAAAACCGGTGAAGGAAAAACCCTCGTGGCTACGCTGCCCCTTATTTTATACGCGCTCTCAGGTCGCGGCGCACATTTGGTTACGGTGAATGATTACCTTGCCCGCCGTGATGCTGAATGGATGGGGCCGCTGTATGATTTCTTCGGTCTCTCCGTCGGCGTAGTCGTTCCGGGTATGAGTGCGGAAGAGAAACGAGGGGCATATGCATCAGATATTACGTACGGGACAAACAATGAATTTGGGTTTGACTACCTACGCGATAATATGGCGCAACGGCCGGAGGACATGGTGCAGCGGGAGCTTTTCTTCGCCATTGTTGACGAAGTTGACAGTATTCTCATTGATGAGGCTCGTACGCCGTTGATTATTTCTGCGCCTGATTCGGAATCTACCCAACTCTACCAGCAATTTTCCCGGTTGGTGCCGCAATTGGCGACTGAACACGACTATAATGTGGATGAAAAGCGCAAAGCGGTGACGCTGACGGATGAAGGGGTTGAGAGGGTGGAAAAGCTGTTGGGTATTGAAAACATGTATGCCGAGAAGGGTATCAGGTTTGTTCATCATTTAGAACAGGCGCTGCGGGCGCACACGTTGTACAAGCGGGACAAGGAATATGTTGTGAAGGACGGTGAAGTGATTATTGTGGACGAGTTTACGGGCCGGTTGATGCAGGGCCGCCGTTATTCGGAAGGTCTCCACCAGGCAATCGAGGCTAAAGAGGGTGTTAAGGTGCAGCAGGAGAGCCGGACGCTGGCTACCATCACGTTCCAGAATTTCTTCCGATTGTACGACATCTTGGCCGGTATGACCGGAACGGCGGTAACAAGCGCGGAAGAGTTTGAAAAAGTCTATAATCTTGATGTTGCAGTGGTGCCGACAAATAAACCGTTGACGCGGCTGGATAAGCCGGATCGGATTTATGCCCACGAGAAGGCGAAATTTAGCGCGGCGGTGCGTGAGATTGCAACACGCCATGCGGCGGGTCAACCGGTATTGGTGGGTACTATTGCCATTGAAAAATCTGAATACCTTTCGCAATTGCTAACCCGGGAAGGCGTACCGCACGAAGTGCTGAATGCTAAGCACCATGCGCGGGAGGCAGAAATTATTACCAAGGCCGGACAGCCGGGCGCCGTTACTATTTCAACGAATATGGCCGGACGGGGAACGGATATCAAACTTGGTGATGGCGTGGCATCGCGCGGCGGGCTATTCGTTTTAGGTACGGAACGCCATGAAGCACGGCGGATTGATAATCAACTGCGCGGACGAAGCGGGCGGCAAGGCGACCCGGGAGAGACACAATTTTTTGTCAGTTTAGAAGATGACGTGATGCGCGTTTTTGGCGGTGATCGCATCCGGCGCTTGATGGAGCGACTGCGTGTGCCGGAAGATGAGCCCATCGAAAACCGGCTGGTCACAAAAGCAATTACGGGGGCACAGGAGCGGGTGGAAGGATATTACTTTGATATGCGTAAACAGTTGCTTTCGTATGATGACGTTCTTAATAAACAACGCGGAGCGATCTACACGCTGCGACGGGGGGTGCTGACCGATGCGGTCTGGCGGGATGGTGAAGGAAAGACTGCTTTGCGTGAAAAAGTAGAAGCGCTGGTGCGCGACTTCGGAGCAACATTGGTGGCCGTGCACACGGCCGAAGACCAGCTGGAGGAATGGAATACGGACGAAATCATTGAAAGTGTACACGCTTTGGCGGCTGCTCCGGTTGACTCGTTGCGTCCGGCGATCGCCGCTGCTCGAGAAACCGCGGCTACCGATGGCTTGCAGCCTGCCCGCGAACAACTATCCGACGCTGTCCAGGCACACTTGACAGAGCAGTTGGCTATCCGCGAGCAGCGGTTTGGTGCGGAGGAGTTGTCTAAATTGGAGCAAGCTGCTGTCCTGCGCGCCATTGATGTGCATTGGATGGATCACCTCGATACCATGGATTATCTCCGCACCGGTATCGGCCTGCGGGGCTATGGCCAACGGGATCCGCTTGTTGAATACCAGAAAGAGGGGTATCAGTTGTTTCAAAATCTGATGGATACTATTCGGACGTCTCTGCTGGAGACGATCTTTCATGCCGAACCTCGCTTTGCCGAGGCGCGAGCAGCAGCTATGCCGCAGAATATCCGTGCGCAGGGGGCCCAGGAAGGCAGTGGGCTGCATCAACTGGCCGGCGGCGCGACTCCGGCGGCAGGCGAGCAGCCGCAATCGGCTCAACAAGCCGCGGCTATACCTGACAACCCTCTGCGGAATGAGTATAAAGGGATTGGAAGGAACGATCCGTGTCCGTGCGGCAGCGGGAAGAAGTTTAAGCGCTGCCACGGTGCGGTGTAATAATATAGGATACATGACTTACACTAGCTATATTTCTCAAGGCATGGGTAAAAAATTGAATTATCATTACAGGGAGCGGCTCAATGTATCCTGGTGCAATAATCGTTAAAAACTACCTGTCTGCTTGCGTAATTATACGCTGAAGAAATGGAAAACCCTTTTGAGTGCAGGCAACCCTGCCCGGCCGGATTGTAATTATGCATCTCGGGATTCTCATCTGGCTTACGGCGCGTTGCGAGAATGTGATGCCGGTGATTAATACCTGCTCGATTCAAGCCATTGGGTAACATATATGGTGCGGAAAATCTTAACTCTTTGCATCGTCCAACATGAGGGAATAGTTCTGCTTGGCATGAAGAAGCGCGGGTTTGGGGCAGGGCGGTGGAACGGTTTCGGCGGGAAAGTACTATCGGGGGAGACAATCGAAGCGGCGGCGCGGCGGGAACTGACGGAGGAGGCGGGGATTGCAGCGGAGGACCTGCGGAAGACAGGTGTATTAACATTTCGCTTTGTCCAAGAGCCGGAACTGTTGGATGTGCACGTGTTTCGCGTCACTGCCTTTTCCGGTACTCCATCCGAGACGGACGAGATGCGACCGAAATGGTTTACACTCGTACATATCCCGTATAGGAAGATGTGGCCCGATGACTCCCTGTGGCTGCCATTGCTATTGACGGGGAAATGTTTCCGCGGCTTCTTTCATTTTGCTGATCAGGATACACTGTTGCGGCAGGAGGTTGCGGAGATAGCTGTAAATCATCCCCTCCTCACGTGAGATGGAGGGACGAGCGGCAATTCACTTGGACATGGCCGTAATCTTTCGAAACACACTGTCAAATAACTGCTCATATCGCTCAGTGAATTTCGAAGAACCGATTTGAGGCGGGGGAGATTTTGAGAGGATACGGATTGTTATATTTCATTTAAAAATGGAAAAAATGACTGGTAAATATTTCACCGATTTCGCAGACTGTAGTAATGGTGGGAAATGCGGAATTTCTTGATGATGACGAGCAGTTTGAGTTAGTGCAGCGCATTCTGCAATTGCGGGATGACCAGCTGACGGCCCTGTGCCATATTGCTATCGGATTTAGCCGGGAGACACTGCCGGCCGTGGTGCAGGATATCCGTGAGAACGCCATGGAATCAGAACATTTGGCGGTGATGCTGGCAGAGACAGAGTCGCCAGAAGACCTGGAATGGTGGGTTGAGTTATTTGAAGAAGCCATCCGAAACGGGGAGTAAGTGATACTATCAGCCGCCCGTCATGGGGGCCATGCGGTGCTGCATTCATGATTTTAGGACAGAACTTTTGTGCGGTTTATTTTTACTTGCCGCGCCAATCTGATTGATTTTTTTTCAGCATATGCTTTTATATTCTGTGAACCGATCGTGCCCGTATTCTTTTTTGTTTCTTCAATATCTTCTTTATACTCAATTGGCGTTGGGGCTATATGCACCTGCTTCATCTTTCCAGAACTTATCGCCGAAAACCTGGGGCTGACTTATCTTCACTCTTGCCGTGTCTGTCAGAGCCTGGCTGGATACCTGATTTAGACGGGATTGCGGAAAGACCCCTTCCTGCTTCTCCCTTTATAAGGGTAGAGGTATGATCGGCTTGTCGTAGGCGGTTTTCACTGCAACAATATCCGCATGACAGAATTCAGAAGGACTTGGTGGACTGTGGCCGGTGTGGCGGCGCTGACAGCAGTAGCGGCCTGGATTTCGTTTCCTTTTGGGCCGGATATTCGTATAGGATCTTGGCAGCCGGCAGCCTCTTTGCGGCTGGGATTGGATCTCCAGGGCGGTGCGCATTTGGTTTATCGAGCTAATCTCGAAGGAGTATCGGCGTCCGATGCGCCCGAGGCGTTGGCAGGCGTGCGGGATGTGATAGAACGTCGAATCAATGCTTTTGGTATTTCCGAACCTGTTGTACAGACCAACCGCGTCAATGATGAGTTTCGGGTTATCGTCGAATTGGCGGGAGTGCATGATTTGCGGCGCGCGATTGCCCTGATCGGTGAGACACCCCAGCTTGATTTTCGCCGCGAGGTTGGTCAAGACGAAGCAGCGGCGCAATATAATATTGATAACCCTGACAGTATTGCCGGACCGATTTTTGAGCGGACACAACTGACGGGGAAACATTTACAACGGGCTGCGGTTGCTTTCGATCCGATCACCAGCGAGCCTCATGTGCAGCTGTCTTTCAATACTGAAGGTTCTGCGCTGTTTGCTGAACTGACGAAAGCAAACTTAGGGCAGCGGATTGCCATTTACTTGGATGGTGTACCTATTAGTGCGCCGATTGTGCAAGCTGAAATTACGAACGGGCAGGCAATTATATCAGGCGGCTTTTCCTTGCCGGAGGCGAAGGAATTAGCACAGCGTCTCAACGCCGGAGCGCTGCCGGTGCCGATTGAACTGATCGGACAGCAAACGGTGGGTCCGGCACTAGGGGCACAAGCAATTCATGAAAGTTTGCTGGCGGGGACAGTGGGCCTTCTAGCGGTCGCGGTATGGATGGTGGTTTTCTATCGCCTCCCGGGAGCGGCGGCGGTACTTGCGCTTCTGGTGTATGCCTTGCTGTTCTATGCAATTTTGCTGATAACACATGTGACGCTGACTCTAGCCGGCATTGCTGGTTTTATTCTCTCTATCGGTATGGCGGTGGATGCTAATGTGCTTATCTTTGAACGTTTCCGTGAAAATTTGCGTGCCGGCAAACGGGTGCGTTTTGCCTTAGAGGAAGGCTTTCAAGAGGCTTGGCGTTCCATTTATTCGTCAAATATCTCCAGCCTGCTAACAGCGTTGATCCTGTATACGTTCGGTACGTCCTTAATCCGCGGTTTTGCCTTTACCTTTGCCTTGGGTGTCACTTTGTCCATGTTCAGCGCTATTACTATCACTCGGACATTGTTGCGGTTGGTCCTGTCACTTCCGGCCAGCCAGCGGCCGGTCTTGTTGGCGGTTGAACGTATTGTCTCGCTATGATCCGCCGTATTCGTTTATGGAATTTAATTGCAGCCGGAACGATTACGGGCGGTATTACGGTGACCCTTATTTTTCGCCCGGTCTTGGGGATTGATTTTACGGGCGGCACGTTGCTTGAGGTCGGTGTCCAAGTATCTACGGCTGATCTCCGCGCAGCCGCTGAAAAGGCTCTTGACGCGCCGGTAACTGTTCAAGCGACAGACGGCGGTCGCTTTTTGATCCGAACAGCACCCTTGACAGAAGCACAGCATCAGGCAGTGCTGTCCGGATTGGAAGAAGCCGGCATTGTTGCCGAAGAGTTGCGTTTTGAATCAATCGGCCCAACTATCGGCCAAGAATTACGCCGCAAAGCTGCAGTGGCATCCGGGCTGGTTGTGATTGCGCTCGTACTCTACTTGGCCTATACGTTCCGTCAATCTTCGCGCCTGCTGGCTCCTTGGAAATTCGGGATCGCGGCAGTGTATGCACTGCTGCATGATTTGATTGTGGTCACCGCCCTCTTCTCCTTCTTAGGGCATTTTGCCGGCGCACCGATTGATACTCTTTTTGTCACAGCAATGCTGGCGCTGATGGGATACTCGGTGAATGATACTATTGTGATATTTAATCGGCTCCGCAGCGAGTGGCGGCAAGCCGGCAGCGGCGGATTATTAGATACTTTAGACCGGGCGGTCCGTCTGTCCTTAGTTCGTTCACTGAATACTTCTCTGACAACCTTGCTGGTGTTACTAGCATTGTTGCTTTTCGGCGGCTCGACTTTACGCTGGTTTATCGTTGCGCTGACTGCCGGAACGATTGTGGGCACATACTCATCATTTTTTGTGGCGCCGCCGTTGTTGTATGCCTTGGCGAAGCGTTCGCCGCGGGGGAAATGAATCCTGGACCTGCTGACGCTGCAATTGACCAGGCAGTAGCATGGCTGCTCTCTCCTGACGCTGAAGGCCCACTCTTAGCGACGGGCGATTCGGCAGCGGTGATTGAACGAGTGCAGTCACTGGCCGCATGCCGGCGAATGACTGAGGGTGTACCCTGCGGTACGTGTTCCGGCTGCCGCGGATTGACGCCGGATATTCTGCGGGTAAGCGGAGCGGAAAAGCCAATTTCTATTGCAACTATCCGTTTTTTGCGGACACAGTTGGCGTTGTTTCCTTTAGCTGACCGGCGGCTGGTTATTCTTGAACACGCCGAGAGCTTGACCCCAAGCGCGGGCCATGCTGTTCTGAAATTACTCGAAGATGCGCCGCCTACAGCCCGTTTTTTGCTGACGGCAACCCTGCCCGGCCGGTTGCTGCCAACAATTCGGTCCCGCTGCCGCCAGCTGCGGGTGCCGCCCGCCGCCGCCGCTACTCTGCCTCCGATACGATTGCCGTTGCCGACAGGAATCGGCATTTTGGCGGCGGTAGACTCGGTGCAGGCAGAGACGGCGGCTATAATTGGAGATTATTTATTGGAACATGTCCGGCGAAGCGGGCCAACACCTGCGGCACGGCTGGCCCTGCTGCGCCTGCGGGACTATTATCGGGTTGCCGCCACTGGAGGTAATGTCCGTCTGGCCACAGAAGTGCTGCTTGCTTCACTACTTCCTTTTGCGCATAGTTAAATCATACCTATGGACCCATCCACGGAATCATTTACGGCCGAGCGGGAGGCAACCCTGGAGCGGTACGGAGGGGAAATTGCCGGGATCCGGACGGGCCGAGTAGCTCCGGATACAGTATCTGGCATTACCGTGGAGTACTACGGCAGCCGTACTCCGTTGTTAGGGTTGGCATCCATAAGCAATTTGGACGCACGAACTCTTGTCATTTCTCCCTGGGATCCGGGTGCAGCCGGGGCGATTGCGAAAGCATTGACAGAAGCGCAGCTTGGAGTACAGCCGATAGTTGATCGTGATGTTATCCGCCTTTCATTCCCGGAAATGACTGCTGAAGCACGGGAGCGGGCTGTTAAAGAGCTGCACAAGCGGACCGAGGAAGCGCGGGTCCGCTTGCGACAGGCTCGAGACGAGGCATTACGGGTGTTAAAGGCAGCACGGGATGCGGGAGACGCTACTGATGATGATTATTATGATGGTCGGGCAGGTTTGGATGCGCTTATCAGCCAGGCAAACGATCAACTTGAAGCACTCATGAAAGCTAAGGAAGCAGACTTAAACACTATCTGACTTTTCGCCCTAGCCTGGCAGTGCCGGCGATGGTAGGCTAGATACACTCTCATATGCTATTGACCATTGCTGTCTTCGTTGTTTTGCTCTTGGTGTTAGTGCTTGTCCATGAGTTCGGACACTTTGTGGCTGCCAAGGCAGCCGGATGCGCCGTATCTGAGTTTGCCTTCGGCTTCCCGCCCCGGCTGTTTTCCATTACGCGCGGTGAAACTCGCTATTCCTTTAACCTGATTCCCCTTGGCGGTTACGTTAAGATTGAAGGCGAAAATATGGATGAAGCAGCTCCGGGGCCGCGCAGTTTTGCAAATCAGCCTGCCTGGCGGCGGATTGGTATCCTTTGTGCCGGTGTTTTCATGAACATGCTCTTGGCAGTTGTGTTGCTGTCCGTACAGGCGGCCGGGGGGGTGCCGACGGTGGTTACTGATGAAAATGAAGGAACGCTGCGCAATATGCATACGTTTATTGTGACGGTTGAACCCGGCTCGCCGGGGGCGATTGCAGGATTGCAGCCGCTTGATCGGATTGCAGCAGTAGGTGAAATTTCACGCCCGAAGATCGATGACGTGCAACAGCTGCTGTTGGAACGAGCTGGCGGCGAGGTGCCGCTGCAGATTGAGCGGAATGGGTTACCCACTACCGTTACTGTTGTGCCTCGGGAAAATCCGCCCCCCGGCGAGGGTGCGGTCGGTATCGGCCTGCAAGCGCTTGGTTTGGAGCGGACACCCTGGTGGCGCGCCCCGGCAGCAGGGGTGGCCCGCACCGGCCGGATAACGGCGGCTATTTACCATCAATTCGGTGAGATTATCCACCAATTGTTCACTCGCGGCACGGTTGAAAACACCTTGACCGGGCCGGTGGGTATAGCGCTGTACACGAATGAGGTGACGCGCATGGGGTTGAGTTACGTATTAGAGTTTGCCGCCCTGATCAGTATTAATCTGGCTTTGGTTAACAGCGCGCCGTTTCCGGCACTGGACGGCGGACGTGTTTTGTTTGTGATTATCGAGACCATTGCCGGCCGCCGGCTGCCTCGCCAAGCCGAGCGTTGGGCACACACCGCTGGCTTTGCCGTGTTGATCGTATTGATGGTGCTTATTACGGTGAAGGATATCCGCCACTTTTTATTATGATGTTTGAGAAAAAGGCTATTCCGAAGAAATCAGACGGACTGTCGGCCTGGTACAACCGTGTGGTGCTTGAGGCGGAATTGGCTGATTACGGCCCGGTTAAAGGAACGATGATTTTCCGCCCCTACGGCTACGCGATTTGGGAGCGCATCCACACTATTTTGGATGCTGACATTCGTGCTCACGGGGTTGAAAATGCTTATTTCCCTTTGTTTATTCCCGAGTCATTTTTACAGAAGGAGCAGCAGCACGTGAAGGGCTTTTCTCCCGAGCTGGCGGTGGTGACAATCGGGGGCGGGGAAGAGCTGGCGGAACGCCTTATCGTCCGGCCGACCAGTGAGACGATTATGTACCACACCTACGCCAAATGGATTCAGTCATGGCGTGATCTCCCCCTGCAGATTAATCAATGGAATAACGTGGTCCGCTGGGAAAAGCGCGCGTATCTTTTTCTGCGCACAACTGAATTCCTTTGGCAGGAAGGGCATACCGCCCATGCAACTCACGAGGAAGCGCTGGCATGCGCCCGCTGGGCGATGGATATGTATACCTCCTTCTACCGTAATGTGCTGGCGCTGCCTGGCTATGTGGGCACGAAATCGGCTGCGGAAAAATTTGCTGGTGCGGATATGACTCTCACCTATGAGACGTTGATGCCGGAAGGCAAAGCATTACAAAGCTGCACTTCCCATGACTTAGGACAAAACTTTTCGCGACCGTTTGCGATCACCTTCTTGGATGAATCCGGCAAGACGCAGTACGTCTGGCAGACGAGCTGGGGGCTATCAACCCGCTCCATCGGTGCGCTGTTATTAGCTCACGGTGACGACCAGGGATTGCGCTTGCCGCCACGTATTGCCCCGGTGCAAGTTATCATCCTGCCGATCGGTGAGCAGGCTGCGGTCCTCACGGCTGCGCAACAGACGGCGGCGAGATTGGCTGATGCGGGTATCCGAGCGCAGGTGGATGTGCGGGATAACGAACGGTTGGGATTTAAGATCAATAAATGGGAACTGCGCGGCGTACCGCTGCGGATTGAGATTGGGCCGCGGGAGGTAAACGACGGACAGGCCACTATTGTCCGACGGGATACCTTTGCTAAGGAGACGGTGGGGAGTGAGGCGGTTACAGCACGGACGGAAGAGTTGCTGACTGCTATACAGTCCAACTTGCATCGGGAGGCGGCTGACTTTCTAGAGACACACACGCACACCGCGATTACGTTTGACACTTTTCAGCACATCATGGCCGGTGAGCGAGGCTTTATATTAGCGCCATGGTGCGAAGACCCGGCTTGCGCAGAACAGATTAAAGCAGCAACTAAGGCGACTGTCCGTTGTTTGCCACTGGGGGCCGCGGCTGTCCGTGAGCCGTGTGTCCGTTGCGGTTCGGTTGCCCGACACCGCTGGTACTTTGCCCAGGCGTACTAGAGGGCTCATATGAAAATAATAGATCGTATTTTTGGTGTATTTTCCCAAGATATCGGCATCGATTTAGGCACTGCCAATACATTAGTGTATGTGCGCGGGCGGGGGATTGTGATTAATGAGCCTTCAGTGGTAGCTCTTAACCGACGGACAGGTGACGTGCTGGCGATTGGAAAGGAGGCGCAACGCATGGTAGGGAAAACCCCGGCGCATATTGTTGCAGTCCGCCCGCTGAAGGACGGAGTTATTTCTGATTTCGAGGTTACTGAACAGATGCTGCGGTATTTTATTCAAAAGGTTCACCAGGATGGCTTTCACTTGCTGCCGCGGCCGCGGGTGGTGGTGGGTATTCCGTCATCCGTTACCGAGGTTGAGCGGCGGGCAGTGGAAGAAGCCGGACTCCGGGCGGGCGGGCGCCAAGTATTTTTGATAGAGGAGTCCATGGCGGCAGCGATCGGCTCACGGTTGCCGGTCCATGAGGCGACCGGCAGTATGGTGGTTGATATCGGCGGCGGGACGACCGAGGTGGCCGTTATCTCTCTGGGCGGTATTGTGGTTAGCCGTACGATACGGACGGCCGGGGACGAGATGAATGATAATATAATCAACTATGCGCGTGACAATTTTAATATGTTGGTGGGAGAACGGACGGCTGAAGACGTGAAGATTCGCATCGGCTCCGCCATTGAATTGGATGATCACCTGGAAACACCGCTGCGCGGGCGCGACCTTGTCACCGGCTTGCCAAAGGAAGTGATTGTCAGCGATACCCAAGTGCGCGAGGCGCTGTACCGGTCAATTTCGGCAATTGTCACGGCGGTGAAAAACACTGTTGAAGAGACTCCGCCGGAGTTGATATCCGATATTATTGAACAAGGTATTATGCTGGCGGGCGGCGGCAGTCTGGTGCGGGGCCTTGACCTTGTTATCCGGAATGCAACCCGCATCCCTACGCGATTGACTGAAGATCCCTTAACTAGCGTGGTGCGCGGAACCGGGTATGTTTTGGAGGATTTGGAAGCTGTTCAGGAAGTGCTGCTGCCGAGCGTCCATGATAAGAAGTTCCGGTAAGTGTCTTGGCGGATAACAATTACGGCGGGTTTTCTGGCAATGGTAATTTTTACCTTGGCGGCACTGCAGACGCCAATTCTACATAAAGTCCGTGGGGCAGCGTGGGAGTGGTGGGTAGCAGCTGTCGGTACGTTTTTCCAGGCGGGTACACTTCGCGTTACGCCGGATGTGGCGGATCAATTGGTGGCGCTTCAGGCAGACAATGTCCGTTTGTACGCTGAACTGGAGGATTGGCGTCGTATTCGTGAGCAGATTGCGTCACCCGGGCGGGACGGCTTGCGAGAAATTCCGGCTGCTATGGCAGGAGTGCCGTTTAATCTATTCCGCTCTGAATATGTAATAAACCGCGGCGCGCAGGACGGCGTTACGGTTGGTGCGCCAGTCGTTGCCTACGGTTCAGTTCTGGTTGGTTTTGTCAGCGAGTTGTCCGAGCACACCGCTCTCGTTCGCCTTTTGTATCATCCGGCTGTTTCGATACCGGTATCGGTGCAAGCAGGTGACGTCAGCGGGGAAGGGCTCGCCCATGGCGTCGCTCATACGAGCGTCGAAGTTACGACTATCCCCCAAGATGTACCGGCAGCCGCCGGTCATACTGTTGTGACGGTCGGCGATGCTCCGCTATTGCCGCCCGGTTTAGTCGTCGGACGTATTGCACACATACAACATGAAACTCATGAGCCGTATCAACGGGCGCGGCTGACCTTGCCGTTTGATCCGTCAACACTGCGGGCAGTGCTTGTCCTGGAGTTGCCATGAAGCGCACACTTTTATTCCTGGCCGTTGTCCTGCTTGCCAGTCTCTGGCTGCATATGACGTTTTGGTTCCTGCCGTTTGCTTTGACGGTGCCCCTATATCTTACCTATACCTTGCGGGCGCCCAGCCGTGTTCTGCTCCCTTTGGCTTCTGCAGCGGCCGTGTTGGCACACGGTCCAGCTAGTGCGGCAGCGGTGTTACTGCCGTTGGGTGTACGACGTCTGCTGCGTGAACCCGAGGTTACGCCTTCATTCCGATACTTGTTGATACTGTTTGCCAGTGCGGCAGGGGCGGGAAGTATTCTGCTCATACCGGCAGCAGCGGCAGCATGGCACACGGGAGCGGTTTTGCGCTCGGTATTGCATTGGTCCGTTCCGCTCCCCCAACTGCTTGCCGTATCGGCTGCAAGCAGTGTGTTAGTTTTTGCAGCGACGGTTCTGCACTATTCTGTACATGGCGGGGATGTCTGATACCATCATCGAAATGCCTCGAGCAGTGCCGGCTACAGTGCGGCAGCGTCCGGGATTTTTGGTGTTGTTGCTGGCTAGCTCCGCAACAATTCTGTTGTTGCGTACATTTTATTTACAGGTTGTACGCGGCGGACAGTTTCACGTCCAGGCGGAGGGCAATCGAGTGGCAGTGACTCCTCTTCAGGCGCCCCGCGGTATCATGTACGACCGGTTTGAACACCCAGTAACAGAAAATGTTGCTAGCACTAACGTGTTGCTTGATCCAGGAGGATTACCGGCGGCGGATGAGTCAAGCCTCTTATTAGACCGGCTTCCGGAGTTGCTCGGGATAGCCCCGGAAGAGGTCCAAGCTGCTGCTGCTGAAGCACGCCGCGAGCAACGGGATGTACTGCTGCTGCGGGCGTTGCCCCATGATGATGTTTTAGCGGTGGAAGCAGAGCAGCACAATTTACCGGGGGTGAAGCTTTCGTCTGCGATCGTACGCAAATATCCCTTCGGATACTCCCTGGCGCATGTATTGGGCTATGCCTCGGCCGTTACCGCTAAAGAGTTGGCTGCGGCAGAAAACCTCTATCTGGCTGATATCACCGGCAAAAGCGGTTTAGAACTTACCTATGACAAATCACTGCGGGGTAAAACAGGGGCAGCGTACATGGAGATAACAGCCGATAACAACCCAACTCGCCCGATTGAAACGGTACCTCCGCTGCCCGGCGCTGATTTCTTTCTCACACTTGATGCAGAATTACAACAGTTCGCTTTTAATCTGTTAGCAGAACATGTTTCCGCACAAGCGCCGAATCCCGGCACCAGCCGGGCCGGCGCTATTGTAGCACTCGATCCCCGCTCCGGCGCGGTACGGGCTTTAGCCAGCTACCCCTCCTTCGACCCAAACACGTTTTCGCTGCCGGGCCAACGCGATGGCGCTGCGGCCGTCTTGACTGACCCGCAGCAACCGTTGTTGGATCGGGCAATCTCCGGCACCTATCCCCCCGGATCAACTATAAAACCGTTGTTGGCGGTCGGCGGCCTGGCAGCGGGAGTTATTACCCCGGAAACGGTTGTTTTTTCTAGCGGCGGGATTACGGTCGGTCCATGGCATTTTCCTGACTGGAAAGCGGGAGGCCACGGCCGGACTGATGTGGTCAAGGCACTGGCGGATTCAGTTAATACTTTTTTTTACCGCCTGGCCGGTGGGACTGAAGACCAGCCCGGCTTAGGCGTAGACCGGCTCGGAGATTATTTGCGCGCATTCGGCTGGGGAGCAGCTACCGGAATTGACCTACCCAGTGAATCCGCCGGTTTGATTCCCACGCCGGCATGGAAGGAGAGGGAGCGCGGCGAACCGTGGTTTATCGGTGACACTTATCATCTTGCCATCGGCCAGGGGGACGTATTGGCGACGCCGTTACAGGTGGCAGTTTCCACAGCCGCAGTGGCGAACGGCGGGATTGTCCACCAACCCTATCTCGTAGAGCGGCAGCTGTTACCAGACGGTGAAGAGATATTGCATCAACCACACAGCCGGCAGGTGCCGGCGCGACCGGAAGATTTTGCGGTGGTTCGCACCGGCATGCGAGCGGCGGTCACGGAGGGGTCAGCCCGCTCTTTGGCTGCGCTGCCGATACCAATAGCCGGTAAGACCGGCACGGCGCAATTCGGCAGCGGTGAGCAGACCCATGCCTGGTTTACGAGTTTTGGGCCAACTGATGACCCTGAATTAGTTATAACGATTCTGCTCGACGCCGGCGGAGCAGGGGATGAAGCGGCGGTGCCACTGACAAATGAATTATGGCGCTGGTGGGCTGAAAACCGTGCTGCCGGCGGCTCATAACACGCTTGTCAATAATCCCTGACAGTGTGTGTACAAACGCGGCTTGACCCGCAGGCGGGGCGTACTACACTGGCATACTAGTAAAACGACTTTACGGGCTGAAAAGTCGTTTTGCCTTTTTACTATTAGATTTACTGTGTTGAAGCCTATGAAAGAAACTTATTTAACCGCAGAGGGGTTGCAGGAATTACAGGAGAAGTTGCATGAGCTTAAAACCGTTCGGCGGCGGGACATTGCAGAGGCTATACATTCGGCAAAGGAGCAGGGTGATTTGTCGGAGAATGCAGAATATGTGAACGCCAAAGAAGAACAACGGCGGATAGAAACGCAAATTGCTGAATTGGAGGCGGCGATAAAACACGCTCAAGTCGTTACTGTCGTTGGTACTTCAAGTGTTGGTGTGGGAAACACGGTGCGTTTGAAATGCAACGGCAAAGAATTAACCTATAGGATTGTCGGTTCAAGCGAAGCTGATCCGATGGAGGCTAAGATCAGCAATGAATCGCCGATGGGACGCGCCCTTCTCGGCAAGAAAAAGGGTGAGAGCGTTACTATTCCCACACCTGCGGGAGACAAAGAGTGTACCGTCATTGCGATTGCATAACGCGAGCGCGGACGGAATTTTAGCACAGTTGTTGCGTACTCGGCGGCTGTACGTAGACGGTGTACTTCTTTACACTGACACCATATGGCGGAAGAACGACTAGAAGAAGTTAGGCGAGCGCGGCTGGCGAAGCGCGAAGCATTACTTGCGGCCGGGCGCAATCCGTATCCGGCAGAAGCGCGGCGGACACATACGACTGCGGCAATCCTCCAGCATTTTGACCAATTGCGAGAGGAAAAAACTCCTTTAATAGTTACCGGACGCGTTTTAGCTTTACGCCGCCACGGCGGGGCGGTCTTTCTTGATCTGGCTGACGCTTACGGTAAACTGCAAATCCAATTTTCTCTGGAGGCGCTTGGTGCTGAAGTTTTTCAGCGCTTGGAGACGCTAGATACCGGTGATTTTCTGCAATTAACCGGTATGGCAGCGGTGACCCGCCGCGGTGTACCTTCCCTTTTTGCCCAAGATATGCAGATTATTAGTAAAAGTATCCGACCCTTGCCGAGTACCTGGTATGGCTTGAAGGACCATGAGGCACGTTTCCGCAACCGTGAGCTAGACTTATTACTTAACGATGAGGCGGCCAGTGCTCTGAAAGTGCGCGGGCAAGTGTTGTCCTGGTGGCGGGTACATTTAGCAGAAGCCGGTTTTATGGAAGTTGAAACGCCGGTGTTGCAAACTCTAGCAGGGGGGGCAACGGCGCGGCCGTTTACTACCCATCATGAGGCATTGGGCGTTGACTTATATCTGCGCATAGCTCCAGAGCTGTTCCTTAAGCGATTGCTTGTCGGGGGATATGAGAAAGTTTTTGAGGTGGCCCGGTGTTTCCGTAACGAAGGCGTTGACCGCGAACACAATCCGGAATTTACTTTGCTGGAGTTGTATTGGGCGTATGCAGACTATGAAGACTTGATGGAGTTTACTGAAAATATGTTCGCCGAACTGACCAGGGAATTGAAGAAAACTTCAGAGATTGTTTGGCAGGAACAGACAATTTCATTTGCGGCACCGCTGCCGCGGATCCGCTTCGTGGATGTGATGAACGATCGTATTGGCTTGGATATTTTGACTGAAAAGAATCCGGCGGCATATGTGCCGCTATTCCAACAGCATGGTTTAACTTTGCCGGAAGGGAACACTTATCGTGCTATGGTGGATGCATTATATAAGGAGTTGGTGCGTCCGAATATTCTCCAACCAACGTTGTTATATGATTATCCGGTTGAAATGACACCGCTGGCAAAGCAAGCCGCGGCCGATCCGCGGATCGCTGAACGTTTTCAGTTGGTGGCAGGCGGTATGGAGTTGGTGAATGCTTATACCGAGCAAAATGATCCCGTGCACCAACGCGAGATTTTTAAACAGCAGCACGCAGCGCGGGCCACAGACGCTGAAGCGCATTCTTTAGATGAGGATTTCTTGCGCGCATTAGAATACGGTATGCCGCCGGCCGCCGGCTGGGGGTTGGGTGTTGACCGGCTGGTGATGCTACTGGCGAATTTACCGACACTGCGGGATACCCTGGCGTTTCCGCTACTGCGGCCGGAGTAAGAGGAATAGGTATGATTGACATTAATTTGATTCGAAGGGACACGGACGGGGTCGCGAACAACCTGGCACGTCGCGGTGTTTCCCGAGCAGCGGTCGATCGGCTTAAGGAGTTGGATGAGGAATGGCTTAGCTTAACCCGTCAAGTTGAAGAGATGCGGGCGGCAAAAAATAAGGTGAGTGATGCCATAGTTGCGGCGAGAGGCGCTGAGCGAGAACAGATGATTGCCGACATGCGAGAAGTATCCGCTAAATTAAAGGATGCGGAAGGCGACCTGAAAAGGGCCGAGAGTGAACGAGACAGCGCTTGGCGAGCACTGCCGAATGTGCTCGCGGAGGGCGTGCCCGACGGCGGGTCAGATAATTTTGAGATCGTCCGGCATGGACCAAGGGCAGTACCGGAACATGCGTTTCCGCCCAAAAGTTATTTAGAATTAGGAGAGGGCAACCTCTTTAACTTAGCAGCTGCTTCCCGTGTTTCCGGCAGCGGTTTTGCGTATATTCTCGGCGACTTGGCGCGTTTACAAATTGGTTTGGTGGCGTGGGTCTTCGACACTATCAATGAAACTATTGAAAAAGACGCTGATATGCCGTTTACACCGGTGATTCCGCCGGTATTAATTGGCGAGACTGCTATGGCTGGCATGGGTTATTTAGGTAACCACGCGGAAGAAGTTTATAGGACACAAGATGATTTGTATTTGACCGGCACGAGCGAGCAAGCACTCGGTCCGATGCAAATCCGTAACAAACAGCTTGAGACGAATTTGCCCCAGCGTTTTGTGGGTTACTCATCTTGTTTCCGGCGGGAAGCCGGCAGCCACGGCAAAGAGGTGAGGGGGCTTAAACGGCTGCATCAATTTGAAAAGATAGAGATGTTTAGCTTTACCAGACCGGAAGATTCAGAAAAAGAGCATTCATTTCTGCTGGGTAGACAGGAGAGGATTATGCAGGCACTGGAGCTGCCGTATCGGGTTATCACACTGGCAGCAGGGGACTTAGGAGCCCCAGCGGCTAAGACATACGATATTGAAACGTGGATCCCGAGCGAACAGCGGTATGTGGAAACACATTCAACGAGCAATACTACAGATTATCAGGCTCGGCGGCTTAATATCCGCTTTAAGGATGGTAATAGGATACGGCACCTGCATATGCTCAACGGCACGGCGCTGGCAATGAGCCGGATTTTTATTGCGTTGCTGGAGAACCATCAACTGCAGGATGGATCAATCGCGGTACCGAAGGTTTTGTCCCGCGGTCACTATGTGCCGTTTGAGAGGATTGCAGCTAATAAATAGCCTGACGTCGTGTCAGGCATGTGCAATGAGAGGCGGCTGCGTTGTCATTATCTCAGGACAATACAGAGGCGTTGACCGGCCTCGCCGGCAGTGAGGCAAAGAGCAACCCTGCGAATCGAATACCCTTTGGGACGGGATGGGAGCGGTAAGTTTGTCCGCCGCGTCCAGTTTCTGGTACTGATAAACCAATATCGCATTAGTTTCGTTTGGACATCAGGCGGTAATGTCTGCCAGCCTGCGCGAAAGGCCCGCAGGGTGAAGCGGCCGGTAGCTATGATAGCCATGAGTGTCTCAACCGGATCCGCTCCCTTTATGGGTCTGATGGTCCGCCGCAGAAAGCGCTGCCACACTCGCTGTGCACGTACTGGTGATTGCCCGCGCAGCGTTATTTGCCGGCGGCGCCGGCGCAAACTGACGTAGCAGTACCTATCGCAGCGAATCGCGGTAATGATGCGCCAGCGGCGCAACAGCCGGCGTGTTTGACGGGTAGACACATACTTCCACCACGCACCGGCTTCAATCCCGGCAGGATTGATATAACACAAGTGGTATTGCAGAAAAAGCTCAAAGGCAGTAACGGTGGATGACATAGCCATATGCTCACGCTCGCTTTCTGAAAAGAGGATAGGAAAAGAACTGTGCCGTAATCTGCTATCATGCCGGATATGCAGCTTGATGCCCCCGAAGAAAAGCAGCGGCTGAAGGTGCGACGTTCCGGAGCAGGATTATCGCGTACGCACCGCCTGCGGCAATCGGCACAGCGTTTACGTTACTCCTTTGTTCCCGTGTTGTCCATGGTGATGCTGACGGTGCTGGTGACTGTGCCGCTCATCCTTTTTGTATGGTCATTCTTCTTCACCGACCTTTTTGTGGTGCAAGCGATTACTGTTGTGGATGCCCGTCCGCACACACAGTCGGCAGCGCATGACATTCTCGAAGAGTCCATTGCGTCAGCCCCATTCCACCGCAATATATTTTTTGTTGATCCCACTGCCTTGGAAGCAGCGGTACGCAGCCGTCTTCCCCAGGTGCGCACTGTCCATGTAACGCGGCAACTGCCCGGGACGGTAAAATCAATTATCCAGGAGAAGGAGCCGGCCTTTTTACTGCTGTCCGGCGGCACCTATTATTTTGTAGACGATGCCGGCATTGTATATGAGGAGGCCCGATTGGAAAATTTACCGGGTATTGTGTTGCCGACCGTTAAAAATGATGACCTGGCTGCAGCGGCGACCATCGGAACCGCTGCAGTGGAACGGCAGTTTGTTACCTTTATCCAACAGATGAATGAACTTTTGCCAGATCGCGTAGGAGCTCATTTGGCTAAAATACACATCCCCTCATTAGCAGCGCGGGAGATCCATGTGCGTTTGGATAACAATTGGCGGATTTTATTTGATGCCACTCGATCGGCTGATGTGCAGCTGTCGGTACTGGAGGTGCTGCTGCGAGAGACTATTTCCGCAGAAGAATATGCGGCACTGGAGTATATTGATTTGCGGATTCCGAACCGCGTGTATTACCGAACAGCACTGGGTGACGGCAGTTAACTGTCACTTTTTCACGTACTTGGTTACGCTGACTTCCCCCTGATAGGGAAAGACTTCGGGATACGATGCGGTGTCTTCTGGCCGCCAGGGCGGCGGAGGTGTGAGCGGTTGGCCGCCAAAACCGGTAGTATCAACAATCCATAACGCGGCGGAGGAGGTGGCAAAGAGCTCCGGCCCGAGAGTGTCTTCAGCGATGAGGATGGGACCGCCGGCGAAGTGGGCCAGCTCGCCACTTTCTGAATATAATCGGGGGGCGGTACTATTAAAGTCATGCTCCGCATACTGCAGCACCGCAAAATAGACAAATGGGGACGAGACGGCAATAGGCTCTTCCCCCTGGCGTTCTGTAAAAAGATACCGCACGGCAGCATGGGCACCGGGATGGCGGGGAATGTCTAACTCAAGCCAGTAGCGTAGGCTGGTGGTTGCCAATAAACTTATCAGGATAACGGGAGCGGTTATCCGCAGCCAGCGGCGCGGTAGTTTGGTTAGAAGACCGGCCCAGCCGATGAGAATAAACAACTGGGCAAAGACAAAGAAACGGTCCTGGTAAATACTGCGGGCGGTGAATAATGAGAGAGCAATAGCGGCAAAAAACGGTACGAGTCCGCTCAGCAACATAAGTCCTGCACCGTCACGCGGACGCACGCGGGTTAGGATGAGCCAAAGCAAAACTGTGAGCGACAGGGGCAGCGCGGCCAGCACAATCCAGCCGACGCCGTGGTGCAGAGGGATGCCGGTAGTTGGCCAATAGAAACGATAGAAGGTGTCCGGAATTGACCAGCCTCCGATCGGCGGAATCCAGTATGATGCTTGCACTTGTGCGCGCTGGACCAGAAATGTCGGCAGCCAGGGCAGGAACATGACGGCAGCTAACGCGCCGGCTCCGGCCGCATACCACACCAGCGGCCACTGCAATATTTCCCCAATTCTACCGCGTGTCCGGAAGATAATGAATCCGAGGATAAACAACACCTGCCCGGCCACGGTGAACAAAACGTAGTAGTGAGTGTATATGCCGGCTGCGACGAGCAATGCATACAGTATCCACCAGCCGATTCGTTCCCTGCGAACTGCGTGCAGTAAAGCCCAAGATGCAAAAAGCACGATCGCCGTGCCAAGCGTGTACATTCGTGCTTCCCAGGCATATTGGATTTGAAAGGCGGTGACAGCGACCAATGCCGCGCTTACTGCACCGGCCGCACGCGAACGGAAGGAAGCTGCACCGACCAAGTAGGCGGCATATATGGTGATACCGCCAGCAACAACAGAGAAGGAGCGCAACGCAGTTATTGAATCTCCAAAAACTTCGCCCCAACCGCGGAGCAACACATAGTACAACGGAGGGTGAACGTCAGCCGCGGCACGCTGAAACATTTCCCGGACGGGGAACTGCGTCAGCCGCCAGGAAAAAGCCTCATCGAACCATAAGCTGCGGGCGCCGAGCTGATAGGTGCGTACGCCCAGGCCGACGATAATGCTGGCCATGACCAGCACGCGCGCAACTTGCTTAGACATAGTGGTAATCTTAAGGTAGTATAAAACTATTCTTGCATCTTTCGTATACTCATCCTTGTTGATGTTTAAGTAAACACAAACACTATGCAGCTTAACCCGCACACGTTTGCGCTCATTCGGCAGCGATTGGATGAAGCTGAGCGAAATATTCAGTACGTCCGTCAGGCGCTTGAGAACCCTGAAGCTGCCTCTGAAGGAGCAATGACAGAAAACGGCGGCGAGGCGCCATTAGCCGGTGAGCGTATTGTGGAAGGCGTTTTTGACGGTCAGAACATGCAAGGTAATGATGGCGAGACCTACCCTGTACCGCCGAACTATGCATCGAAGTCGAAGTTGGTGGAAGGGGACATCCTGAAGCTGACCATCGGCGCTGACGGCTCGTTTGTCTATAAACAGATCAAACCGGTAGACCGGCGGCGGGCGGTTGGGACGCTGTCGGCTGATGAACAAGGCAACTTTGGGGTGACGGCGGATGGCAAAATGTATCGTGTGCTGTTGGCCAGCGTTACTTTTTACCGGGCAGAGGAAGGCGACGAGGTGACCATTCTGCTGCCGGAACATGGAGAAGCTGAATGGGGCGCCGTTGAACACGTTATCCACCAGTAATATGCTCACTGCTTGGGCAGAACGGTTGGTGGCATCAGCACCGCCGCGTTACCGGACGACGGCTAAACAATTCATTAAGTTTGGCGTTACTGGTACCGTCGGAGCGGTGGTAGATTTTACCACCTATAATCTTCTGACCCGCGGCTTGGGATGGATGACTTTCTATACCGTACTGGGGCAGAAGATTATCATGGCGAATAATGTCAGTGTATTTTTTGCTATTATCAGTAACTTTGTACTGAATAAGTATTGGACTTTCCGCGACAGCAGTACCAAGGTGGTGCGGCAATGGACCGGTTATTTTTTTCTTAACGTGTTTACCTGGGCGCTGAATCAGCTGTTAGTTTCTTACTTTGTGTTTCAAGTGCCGCTGATGGCGGATCTTTTTGGCAACCAACGGGACAACGCTGCCAAGGCGCTGGCAATTGGTATCATTTTATTTTTGAACTTTTTCGGCAGTAAGTTCTTCATTTTCCGACGGCAAACAGCCATTCGGAGTTCTCTGGCGGCGCAGTCTTGGCGGCAGCGCTAGCAACCGGTATGCTGGGGGACGATGGCAACGCTGTATCGCCAATATCGGCCCGCTTCCTTTGCTGACATTTTTGGGCAAGCGGGCGTTACAGGGACGCTGACGCAGGCTATCCTCAAGGATAAACTGACGCATGCGTATCTTTTTTACGGGCCGCGGGGCACGGGAAAGACAACGACCGCCCGGGTGCTTGCGGCACGGCTGAATTGTATGCAACCGCGGGAGGCGGAGCCGTGCGGCATCTGTGAGTCGTGCACAGCAGCGCGGGCGGGCAGCCATTTGGATATCATTGAGATTGACGCGGCGTCGAACCGGGGGATTGACGATATCCGGGCGCTGCGGGAGCGACTCGGCAGCACGCCGGCTATGGGTACCTATAAGATATATATTGTCGATGAGGTGCACATGCTGACACATGAGGCAGCATCAGCCCTTCTGAAGACACTGGAGGAGCCGGTGCGGCATGTCATTTTTATACTGGCAACAACTGAGCTGCACAAAGTGCTGCCGACAATCTTGTCGCGCTGCCAAGTGTACCGGTTTAAACGCGCAACCCGCGAGGAGCTGTTATCAAGGTTACAGTATGTCCTGGCACAGGAAGCTCGGGATGTGCCGGAGGACGTGCTGGATTTTGTTATCAGCCGTTCTGACGGATGTTATCGTGATGCGGAATCACTGCTCGGACAGATTTTGACACTCCATGAAGAAACGGTAGACCTGTCAGATGTTGCTTCCTCACTAGGGCTGCCGTCGCCGGCTTTGGTGGAAAAGTTCGTGGCAGGGTTGGCGGCCGGGGAGTCGGCGCCGTCATTAGCAGCGGCGGATGAAGCGTATGCAGCCGGGGTTGATCCGGAACAACTTATCCGTGAGGCGATCCGGCGTGCTCGGGATGCAGCACTGGCCGGAGATGATTTTTCCCGCTGGTCGCGGGTCGTGCGCGCGTTGGTACAAGCCATGCAAGATTTGATGTATGTGCCGCAGCCGCTGATTGCCATTCATCTCGCCGTATTGACGGTCTGTACGAAGCGAGGCAGAACTTCCACCCTTCAGACCGAGGGGCAAAAGGGGGCTGTCTCGGTCCGTCAGAAAGCGGACCCGCAGCCGGTGGATGAGCCGCCAGGAGCGCTTGCAGCTGTCCAGCAAGTAAAGGAGAGCGGGCCAGTTGCGACTGCTCCCTCGCTTGAGAATGGGGACATTGGAGGGTCAGACTTAACTCCAGTGGAAGGCGTTTCCGTCGATGCAGTCAAAGCGGTGTGGGACCAGTTGATTGACGCGATGAAAGCGGGTAATCCGGTGGCGTCAACGTTTTTACGTTCGGTAGAGCCGATTAAGACGGTCGGGAACGTGATTACTATCCACACTCGCTACGCACTGCACAAAAGTTATTTCGATAACCCGCGGCATAAAAAATTATTGGAAGAGCACTTGTTCCGGCTGCTGAATACCAAGGTTACCGCTGTTGCTATTTTGGAACAAGGCTCCGGTGTGCCGCCGCCCCTGGCAGAACAACGTAAACAGAAGGAAGCGGCGTTCGCCCAGATGGTAGAAGACGTGTTGGGGAAGTAGGTTTCTCCCTCCCTGATACGGGGAAACTGGTAAGGGGTTTCGTGACGATCAGCGAAAAAAGAAGTCCAGTCATTTGCTCCCACGTTATCCACCCGCCTCGCCAGCTCATTCTGCTTGGTCTTACCTGCCGGCAGGCAGGGGATCTAACTTCGCCGCCGCTCTGCGAAGGAGAGATGAGAGTAGTGCTTCATGCGTACACGTTAACGCTTAAGGGCGAACGAGTTGCACTTGGGGATTGCCTTGGATATTAAGGGAAACTGTTACGATAAACTAGTATATAGACAGTTTTTCTTGGTTGCGGCTCGAATTTTATTAGGGTATTGTCTTAGAGCATAATCCCGGGTCGTCTAACGGCAGGACAGGAGACTTTGGATCTCCGAATCGGGGTTCGAATCCCTGCCCGGGAACCGATCAGGATGCTTGTTGAATTCAAGCACCGCATTGAACGGTTCTTTGACTTCGTAGAGCAATTTATCATCACGGAGTCGCAAGTTCTGAAGTACAAAATTAACAAGACCCAGTTTTTGATTCGGTTTCACACTTTGAAAGAGCTCATCTGCCCGAGTGGCTAGTTCAAGGAGCTGCGATACAGTCAACGCAAAATCTTCATCATCAATATGTTTGCCGCGTTGTCGGTTCAGTTCACGCTGCTGGGTTTTGATCTGTTTTTCCTTGGTTTTGAACGTTTCTTTGCTGATCTCTTTGCTCAAGCGCATCTCAAGCAGCTCATCAGCTTTGGCTTGTAGGCGCCTCTCCTCACGGTCAATATCTGCCATAGCCGCATCATGAAAGCTCTGCTTTGAAGTATGCGTCTTTTTAAGTTGTTGCTCAAGATCAGCCACCACATCAGATGGAAGCAGTGGTTTATTGCCGCGGGACTTCTTGCGATACCGATTCACAATAGCAGCCCACTTTTCAGGGTTATCCTTGCGCCACTGCGCTATTTCGCTACCAACACAATCTGTGCAAATACTACGCCGGTTTTGCCACGAATAGCGTGCTGGCTGCCACTCTCGGCCACAAATAGTACACCACTTAATTATTTTTATTTCTTGTAAAAGGCGGTTTCACTCATCAACTTATATAATACCTGCCCTTTGGAAAACTGTTAGATAACTTTTAAAACCGGACAGTTTTCACATTAAAACCGGACTATCGGCAGCTCTTGCAATTTCACCATAGTTCGCCCCGCGCAGTGACCCTTAAACCAGAACCGAACCTCCACAACCTGCT
>Ga0210057_1000474_pt1 | contig 66489 bp, 55 predicted proteins | sample CryGeyCG2114_010_2_FD_183968 | JGI IMG/M metagenome (GOLD analysis project Ga0210057, IMG submission 183968) | Groundwater microbial communities from aquifer - Crystal Geyser CG10_big_fil_rev_8/21/14_0.10 (SPAdes) (version 2) | ecosystem: Environmental > Aquatic > Deep subsurface > Groundwater ...
CCGCCTCAACCAGGAGCTTCCGGCCGCCGTTGTCGTGAAGAACGGCACAACCTCGGCCACGTTCAGGGACTTCCACCTGAACGGGATCCCATGGGCATTCTCCCGGGCTATCCAGCCCGGCGAGTCGGGGACCTTCGTCCCCAACCAAGGGAATTTCACGGTCACGGTGACCGTGGACGTTCCTGACGGCGACCCTGTCGCCGTCACACACTCCGGTACCTTCGAAGGGACTGGAGTCTTGATCGAGATCACGGACGAGATGCTCACCCTCCCCTAGTGGAGGAAAGCATTCGTCCGATTCGCATCGGGGTCCCGCGTCTACACAGACGCGGGACCACCGAACACTCAACTGATGTTCCTAGGTTAGAGAGAATAAAGGTTTTATCCTCTACAAGCTTTTAACTTAAGTAATTTTAATAATTATGTCAGGTAAGTAGTATTCTTGAATAAATCTCAATATTTAATCATTATCAAAAAAATTTAAACAGTAAAAACAGTTAAAGTTAGGCGTAAAACAGGTGTTGACAAATCAATGAATTTAAGGTAGAATTAAAAAACATTAAAAATATATTTATGGAAAAAACATCAAAAATAATTAGTTATATATTGGTCTTGGGCGTTATCTTTAGCGCTGTTTTTCCATACTCAACTAACGCACAATACGTTGGAAGTTCCTCAACAGGAGCCTCAGAGGCTACCTATGTCGGTAGCTCTGCTACTGGTAGTAACTATGTTGGCTCAGGATCAACAGGTTCAAGCTACGTTGGTAGCTCTCAGACTCAGTCAGGCGGGACAAACTATATTGGTTCAGGGTCAACAGGCTCAAACTATGTTGGTTCAACTCAGACTGGAAGTACGGGTTCAAGTTATGTTGGTAGCTCTGCAGTAGGTAGTAACTATGTAGGCTCAGGATCAACAGGCTCAAGCTATATCGGCAGCTCTCAGGCCCAATCAGGTGGAACAAACTACGTCGGTTCAGGAACCACAGGCTCAACTTACGTTGGTAGCTCTGCGTTAGGCAGTAACTACATAGGTTCAGGATCAACGGGTTCAAGCTACGTTGGTTCAACCCAAACCGGAAGTACCGGTTCTATTTACGTTGGTAGCTCTGCAGTAGGTAGTAACTATGTTGGCTCAGGATCAACAGGATCAAACTACGTTGGTTCAACTCAGACTGGAAGCACGGGCTCAAACTATGTTGGCAGTTCTGCTACTGGTATTAACAACACATATGTTGGTAGTACATCAATAGGTAGTGGTAGTACTTACATTGGAAGTTCTCAGACTCAATCAGGCGGAACAAACTACGTTGGTTCAACTCAGACTGGAAGCACCGGTTCTATTTACATTGGAAGCTCCCAGACTCAGTCTGGTGGCAGTATCTACGTTGGTTCAAATCCAACTAACGGTACTAGTATTTACGTTGGCTCAAACCCAGTTGGTACTGGTAGTACTTTTGTAGGAAGTTCTCCAACTCAGTCTAGCGGTAGTATTTACGTAGGAAGTTCTCCAGTTGGTACAGGCTCTACCTTTGTCGGTAGCTCCCCAGTTCAATCAGGTGGAACAACTTACGTTGGCTCAAGTCCTGTTGGTACTGGTTCTACTTATGTTGGAAGTTCTCCAACTCAGTCTGGTGGCAGTACCTACGTCGGAAGCTCCCCAGTTCAATCTGGTGGAACAACTTACGTTGGCTCAAGTCCTGTTGGTACTGGCTCTACTTACGTTGGAAGTTCTCCAACTCAGTCTGGTGGTAGTATCTACGTTGGTAGCTCCCCAGTTCAATCTGGTGGAACAACTTACGTTGGTTCAAGCCCTGTTGGTACTGGTAGTACTTACGTTGGATCCAGTCCAGTTGGTACCAATCCTCCAGTTTACGTTGGAAGTTCTCCAGTTCCTGTTAACCCTCCTGTTTATGTTGGAAGCTCTCCAGTCCCTACCAAACCTCCAGTTTATGTCGGCTCAAGCCCAGTTCCTGTTAACCCACCAGTAAATCACGGTTGTACATCTAACTGTGGTAGCAATACCTATTATTACTCATACCCTTCTAGATTTATTAATGTTGGTTACCCAGGTAACAACATGAACCAAGGATTTTATAACAACTATCAGAGCTCACCATATGTCTTTAACAGTAATCCAACTCCAATTTATGTAAACAACCCAACTCCGTTTTACGTAAACAACCAGGCTCCAACTCCAGTATTTGTTAACACCCCTCAGCCTACAGCTATCTCTTCTCCTCAGGTTATCTCAGCCGGAACTACTCCAGCTAGACAGACAATTGTTCAGACTCAGCCCGATGAGATTAGATACTTCCAGAGTGAGCAGTTTGTTCAGACTCAGCCAGTTAATAACGTTATTCTGACTGCAGGAACTCTTAATACTCAGAGATCAATCTTTGAGGTGTTTAACATCTCAATCAGAAATGATGGTAATGACAACTATATTGCTTCTTGGGATACAAACGTACCAACCAGAGGTGAGGTTGTTTTAGGGTTATCCTCTCAACCAGATGAAAGCCTAAGTATCTTAAACTATGACTTCTCTAGTAGCTTAACTGAACTTTCTACCAAGCATGAGGTTAACCTAGGTAAGTTGATGTTTAGTCAAACCTACTACCTAAGAATTATCTCTAGAGCTGGTAGTCAGGTAGACATTACCCGAGAAATCAGCTTCATTCCTCTACCAGTTGGAGAATATAACGCGGGTACTCAGACAACTTACGAGACTGCATCCGTATTTGGTAAGCTAGGTATATTCCTAACTAGTGGCTTCTTCCTCTTCCTACTCTTCCTGATAGTTATCGGTCTAGTAATCTACTTAACAATTAACTCAAGACGAAAGTCATTTATTAGCTAAAAAAATATGAAAAACCCAATCTTTAAAAGAATACTTGGCCTCGTTTTATCAATTGTTTTAGTAGCAACAGTTTTACCAGTCTTTGGTATAGCTCAGAACCTTCCAGCTTGTAGTGATGGGATTGATAACGACTTAGATGGATATATAGACTATCCTAGCGATTCTCACTGTGATACTCCGTATGACAATGATGAGAGTAGCTCAAGCGCTCAAGCTAACCGACCTCCGTTTTTTGCAAGCATTCCTAATCAGACCATTCAGGTAAATAGCTATATTAGCTTTGTCGTATCTGCTGTAGACCCAGAGGGTGACTATGTAACCTATCAGGTGCTTGGTAAGCCAGCTAGCGCTACCTTTGATGAAGGTAGTAGGAGATTTTCCTGGATTCCAAGTATCTCAGATATTGGTACTCACTACGTTACCATTAGAGCTAGAGATATCTTCAACAACACCCAGACAATTACCTTTAGTATAACCGTTACTCCAGTTAACAGTATAATCAATCAAAACAACCGAGCTCCTCAGTTTATAAATACCAATCAAAGTTATCAGATACGAGTAGGTGAGTATCTAGTTTTCAGAGTAACTGCTGTAGATCCAGATGGAGACTTCCTAACCTATCGAGCCTTGAATCTTCCAGCAGGAGCCGGCTTTGTGAATCAATCAGCTGAGTTTACCTGGAGACCAGAAGCTTCTCAGGTAGGTAGCTACAACGTTGTTTTTGAGGCAGTAGACCAGCTAGGTCTAAAGTCTCAGATGACTGTTAATCTTAGAGTTACCTCAACTGTTACCTTTATAAACGCTCCAAATACCTTTAATAATAGACCTCAGTTTACTAGTCTTCCTCCATTAACCGCAGTAGCTAATCAGACTTATCTCTATACAGTAAAGGCATATGACTCTGAAGGTCAGATGTTAACCTATCAGTTAGCTAAAGGACCAGCAGGTGCCTTCTTAAACAGTCAGACCGGAGTTTTAGCTTTTACTCCAACAGCAAACTCACAAGGATCTAAGTATGACTTCATCATTACCGCAACCGACTCAGGGGGAATGAGTAATCAGCAGAACTTTACTGTAACTGTAGCTGGTCAGCCAGCTCCGTTAGTTATTACCCAGCCAGGTAAGATCGAGTATGTTGAGCTTGGAGCTCAATCAACATATACTAATCAAGTAGTAACTACTCAGCCACAGGTTGTTCTTACCAGAGCTTCTCAGCTTAGAAACTTTGACTACCGAGTATATAATGATTCAAGTAACAACGTTATCGTTGCCTGGAGTACAAGTGTTCCATCAGTAGGGGAGGTAGTGTTTGGTTACAACGCTCAGACTGATATTAGAAGCGGAAGTCTTGATTATGACTTTACAACTGGCAGATCTCAATCATTTAGCACCTATCATGAGTTTAATCTTGGAAAACTAGATTTCAATCGTCCATATTACATTAGAACAATTTCATTTAACGATACTGAATCTAAAGTTTCTTCAGAAACTCTCTTCATCCCAGTTCCATATAATGGGGCTGTGATGGGGGAAGAGGAGAGCGTGATTGGGACCGCCTCAGTTACCACTAACTTGTACACTGCTTCTGCAGTAGCCTCAATTACCGTGATTAAATGGATACTGCTTACCATCTTATCTGCCCTTATCCTAGGACTAGGATTTAAGGCCCTTAATCGCTAATATTCAGCTTAAACCAAGCTACTTAAAGACCACCTAAACAGTGGTTTTTAAGCTACCCCTTGACAAAATATATCTTTGGTGCTATAATAACACTAATAAAACAAATAAACATTTATGTCTATTAAAAACAAAAAACTAAATATCGTATTCGCCCTTGTTTTAGGGGGTGTATTAATCACTCAGGGAGTATCTGCTCAGGTATACTACCCATCTCAACAGAGTATTAGTAACACTCAGCCAGTCTTCTATTACTACCTAAAGCCAGACGGAAGTTTAGGATATACTCAGGATTACGGCTCAGGAGCAGTTAATACCACCGGTGGCAATGTCTATGGAAGTAGCAGAGTAGTTGTTGGTAAGAAAACAGTTACTAACACCAGTGTTAATAACAGTAACTCAGTAACAACCAGCCCAGTTAATACTCAGCAGACTAACGCCTCAACTGCTAGTACCAATAACTCCTCAAGTGTAAGTGTCTTAACTCCTTCAAGCTTCTTTTCTAGACTAGCTAATAGGAATAAGGATAAGGAGGAAGAGATAAATAAGGCTAGCTTTACCATTACTGACATCCAGGTAGTTACCGGACCAAAAAACCTAGAGACCCAGGGAAGTGAGTTAACCTGTTCAGTTAATGTTGGTTGGAGTACAAGTGAGAATACAGTTGGTCAGGTACTATACGGAAGAACTTCTCAGAGTGATCTTAACAACTTAAAGTACGAGGGCAGTGCACCAGAGGGAAATAACCCAAGCAAGGTTCACAGTACTAACCTAGGCTGTCTAGAAAACGGCACCTACTACTTCAGAGTAGTAGCCTTCTCAGAAGAGGGAAGAGTTGCTAGTGAAGAGAAGGTAATGGTTCCATTTAAAGTTGATACCAGAGTTATCTCAACCTTTGAAGGCGACGCTACCGCCAGTGCTAGTAGGAATATCAGCCTTACGGCTATCACTCTACCGATTGTTATCCTTCTTCTCTTAGCTTTAATTACCTTCGCCTACCTAAGGAGAAAGAACCCTAAAGACAACGAGCTTTTTCAGGAGAAAGGAGTAGATGATTTTCTTTTAACTATTCCAGAGATTAATGGACTGAAAAAGGAAAACTCAGTACTACCAAAAGGATTAGAGATAGCTGATGCGTAGATAAAACAAAAAACAGCCCAACTTCGGGCTGTTTTTTGTTTAGACTAAAAACTTTGTTAGTTAACAGCCATCTTCTGCTCCTGTTTTTTTAGCAAGACAGCTAAAACTGGAGGAGTGACTAGAGTAGTTAGAATAACCATTATTACCAGAATGGAGAATACCTCAGCAGAGATAACTCCAAGAGCCTGACCAATAGCGGCAAAGATTAAACCAACCTCTCCTCTAGGAACCATGCCAAAGCCGATGATTAACTTGCTCATGCCTGAATTTCCAGTGGCAGCTAGTCCAGCAACAAGTTTTCCAATTATCGCGATAATGGTAATTGCTAGAGCTATCCCAACAATCTTAGGATCACCTAAGGCAGCTAGAGAGACGTCCATACCAGTAACTAGGAAGAACAAAGGAACAAACAAGAAGCTAACCGGCTCGATTAACTCTTCAATGTGACTGTGACTTCCTTTTTCTAGAATCATCTCAACATCTTTTCTGTGCTCTTCTGGAAGGTTAGGAAGCTTACTCTCTAGATCATTGCAGTAAGCAGGCTTGTTAAAGAACCTAAAGTGAACTGGATCTAAAACTAGTCCGGCAGCAAAAGCACCGATAATTGGCTCTAGGCCAACAACTTCTTTGGCTACATAAGCAAAGAAAAGACCAAAGGCAATTGCTAGAGTAAACTTCATGCCTGTTCCCGTATTTATCTTACTAAACCACTTACCAAGTTGCTCAGCTAGTACTTGACCAAGTAAAACTGAAAGACCAAGGAATAGGGCTGCCTTAGCAACAATAACTCCAACTGCTCCAGCAGAGATAACACCAACAGTGGCAATTGCAGAGACAACAGTTAGGATAACTAGACCTAATACGTCATCAATTACAGCTGCACCAAGAATTATCTGAGCCTCCTTAATCTGAAGCTTACCAAGGTCTTTAAACACTCTGGCGGTAATACCAACCGAGGTAGCAGTTAAAGCTGCACCAATGAATAGGTAGGTAATAAACTCAAGGCCTGGTAATAACCAAGGGCCAATAACATAAGTACCTAGAACAAATGGAGTAATAACTCCAACAATTGCAACAAATAAGGCAGACCAACCTACCTTCTTCATCTGCTGAATGTTTGACTCAAGACCAATTTGAAAAAGCAGAATAACTACACCTAGCTCAGCCAGGAAGGTAATAATTGAATCACTTTTTACACTCTCAAAAAAATCAAACCCAACTAGGGCTAGATTTCCCAAGATAACACCCGCTACTAACTCTCCTAAAACTGCTGGCTGACCAAACTTTTCTACCAGCCCCGCAAGCTTTGCTATAATTAGCAGTAGAGCAATCCAGAAAAATGTCATTGCTGGATTATGCTCTGCTTCTCCAACTAACTCGGAGGCAGCAGAGGCAATCAGGCCAAAGCCAAGCATTGCTACAATACCCACTCCAAGCCATCGCTTATCCAAAACAAAAGACTTTAAAGTATTAATCATAAAATATAATTTAATTGTTAATCACTAAACAAAAAGGACCACTAGTCGGGCCTTTTTCGACTCTTTACATACCAGATATAATACAACACTTACCCTCGTTAAATCAAGCTATTCACGCTAGATACTTGTCTTTCACCACCAGTTATAAACAAAGCACTTAAAGCTCCAAATAGAGCAATACCAAGGCTAGGGCGTAGTATCCAGGGAATTAAGGACTGGTACGAGTGAATCTTCTCCTCAATGTGCTTTATCTCACTGATAATGAAGGAGAACTTGATAGATATAAAGTAAACCACTAAAAACCCAAAGAAAACTCCTAAGACCAGCTAGAGATTCATTGGATCTTTTAACGCAGAAAAAAACTCCCAGTTAGTTCCGAAACTTAAAGTCTCTCTCTCAGTAACATAACCAACATGAGCATAGGCTGTGTTAGGCACAAATAACTCAAAGACCTTCATATAAATTTAGTATACCAGTATTTATAGACAAATTAATACAACTTCAGTAAGCTTAGTAAATATGAAAGAAAAATCAGCAGAAAATCAAGAGTCCCTAGAACCTCCTAAAGTTTTAACTCTAGATAAATTTGATTTTGAGTTTCCAATCAAGGAAGGAAGAGTAGGTAAGTATAGAGTGGTTAAAGCACCAAGAGAACTGGTTGATTTATTTGAGTCTAGTGGAGCTGGCGCAGTTAGAGTTAACTCAGTAGACTTTGGTCGTAACTTGCCTGATTTTGGAGGAAATACAACTAAGGGTGCATCACTTTTACCTCACCAGGATCACAGCCCATATGATCCAAGAAGATTTCTGGCTCTATCAAAAGGTAGCTCAGAGATGCGTGGTGCTTCCACCTATATCCTTCGCCCAGAAGTCGCTAGTAAAGTTATCCCAGATATTATTCAAAGATTTGAGTCAGACCTAGAGGCATTTAGAAGATACTTTGAATATGATCCAGCATCACATGTTACTAAAGACGAGCTACTAAACTGCTTTATACCAGGAGGATTAAAGAATTTAGTTGATCAAAAAGTAGGTAGTAATCCTGATTCTAAAATAAGTCTTTATGCATATTGCGGATTAATGGGATACTTAATAAGGGGAGAGTTAGCTGACCAGATAGTAGAAGAGATTCTTCAGACTCATGGTGCCAGTATCTTTAGTGAGGAGTGGAAGACCGAGGGTACCTTGATAATTGATAACTCAACTGTTTTTCACGGTAGAAGAGGGCAAAACATACCTTTGAAGCGAAACTGGATTGCTAGCTTGTAGACAAAAATCCATATTCTTGGTATTATTCTAACAGCCTGAATATTTCAGGCGTATATTTTTTATGGCAAAACAACATGGAAATGTAATTTTAAGATTTGATGAAGTGGACTTTGAGTATGGCCATAACCACCCCATTTTAGATGAGGTGAGTTTTGTTATTCGTGAAGGAGCCAAGCTAACTCTAATGGGACAAAATGGAGCTGGAAAAACAACTATCTTCAACCTAATTACCGGTGAAGATGAACCAACTGAGGGAGGGATTCACATTGACAAGGGATCAACCATTGCCACCTCTCTTCAAGTTATCCCAAGAGATATGCTTAATCACACTATCACTGAGTTTTTTCAATCAGCCTTTAGTAGTACAGTTTATGATATAGATAAAAGAGCAGGTAAGGTAATGGACGCAGTTAACTTAAGTGTCCCTCTTGATAGGAAGATAGGTCAGCTCTCTGGTGGTCAGCAGGCAAGACTCCTTCTTGCCTTTGCCCTTATTCAAGAGCCAGACATTCTCCTACTAGACGAGCCAACTAATAACTTAGATAAGGCTGGAATTGAGCATCTAACCAAGTTTTTAGTTGATTACCCAAAGACCTGCATTGTTATCTCTCATGATGCTGAGTTTTTAAATACCTTTACTCACGGTGTTCTTTATCTAGATGTTTATACTAGAAAGATTGAGCAGTACGTAGGTGACTATCATGATGTGGTTAAGGAGATCTCTGCCAGAATTGAGAGAGAAAGAAAAGAAAATGCACGTTTACAAAAAGAAATTGAGCATAGAAAAGAAAAAGCTAACTTCTTTGCTCAAAAAGGAGGTAAGATGAGAAATGTTGCTAAAAAGATGAAGCAGGTTGCTGGAGAACTTGAAGACAAGGTAGTTGAGATGAGAAGAGAGGATAAGACCATAAATGACTTTCATATTCCTCTTCAGGACTTTGAGAAGTTGGAGTTTCCAACTGATGGAAATATAGTCAGTATAACCTCAGTACCGGTAATTAAGAATCATGAAAGGACTCAGATAAAGGTATCTCCAAAGATAACTTTAGGAAGAAATGACATCCTGTTAATTGAAGGACCAAACGGAGTAGGGAAGACTACATTCTTAAAGGAGCTGGCTAACAAGGAGGCTAAGGGCTCTGATATATCCACTGGAGTTAAAGTTGGCTATTACCAACAGGACTTTTCTGGATTGGATTATGACATGACTGCTTATGAGGCACTTGTAGAGGTAGCAGAGACTGGTGTAACCGAGCACAATCTACGCTCAACCGCTGCACAGTTTTTGATAACTCAGGATAAGATTGATAAACCTATCCACTTCCTTTCTGAGGGGCAGAAGGGTCTACTATCCTTTGCCAGGTTTGTACTCCAAAGACCAGGACTGTTAATTTTAGATGAGCCAACTAACCATATAAACTTCCGACACCTCCCAATAATTGCCAAGGCATTGAATAAGTTTAACGGCTCAATAATTCTTGTTTCTCACATGAAGGAGTTTGTATCTCAGGTAAAGGTTACTAAGCATCTAGATCTTGGTAAGTTTTAGTTTTCCTTAGATAAATACCATTTAGCACCATCAGGGCTAAAAGAGAGTAAACAGCAAGTTGAAAGCTAACGTTAAAAACATTGATAACTATCGCTAGAGTTGTGTACATAAACAGTTTTCCAGTCATGGAAAAAACATTTCTATAAACAGAAGCAGTTAAGGTGTTTTTAATTAACCTTGCTCTTTCAAACTGATATGAGCTAAGGGGGATTATTAGCAAGAGAGTTGAAACTCCGGCAATAAATATACTTAGGTAGTAGAAAGTATGATTCTCTATACTCATTCTTAGTATCCAGATAACTAGGGTTAGTAAAGAGCCAAGGATAATCATCTTTTCATGACTCATACTCTTCACTCCTCCAATTAGGTAGGAGAAGATAATTACCGTTACTGACAAGATAATTGGCACTAGGGCTACCGACTCGATTGTCCCAAAGATTATAAAGATAAACAAAGGCCAGATAAGAGTCTCGTTATCAAAGTGAATTCCAATTAAGCTATGAGAAAGGTAGTTTTTTCTCTCAATCGGACTTTTAAAAAACTTCTTAAACCCTAAGTCTAGCTCCCTTGGTTTATCCTCCGTATGAGTCATCTTATATAGCGGAATAATTGATAGAGCAAATACAATAATACTGATGATAATCAAAGCCTCTTTGTTAAACACTAATAAAACTAAAGCCCCAATCGCCGGTCCCATTAATCCGGCTAACTGCTTAACAATATAAAAGTAACCAACATCCTTATTCTGATCAGCTCCCTTAGTCTCACTATTCATAAATAGATATATGTGAGAAACATAGAATAAGGTGTCATAAACCGCGGATAAGACAGCTAGTATAATAAGTAAAGGCCAGTTATCCGGAGTAAGGGTATAAAAAACTAAGAAGTATAATATCACTGATAAGTTAGCTAAAATCATCACACTTCTAGCTCCAATTCTCTTTATGAGCCATCCAACAAAGAAGTTTAAAGGAATATCAAAGGCCATAACTAAAGCGAAGTAGGTCATCACCGCCCCAATCGTATAACCCATCTGAAGCATCAAAACCGGAACAAAGATGGAGATTAAGGAGAGAGCCAGGGTATGTAACCAGATCGTACTTTCAAATAACCAGAAGTCTGAGTTCATTAGCTTCTTGATATTAAGATGATGATAGTTGTGATACGCCTGCATAAAGTTTAGAAAAATTTAATTACTAATATGTTTAAATACTTCTATATGAATAACTATACTATATATAATAACAAAGAGTATGTTTTAACCATTCACGACCTTCCTCAGGAAGACAAACCAAGGGAGAAGTTAATTAAGCACGGACCTCAGTTACTAAGTGTAGCTGAGTTAATCGCAGTAGTGTTTTTAGTTGGAACTAAAAATGAAGATGTCCTGGCAATGGCCAGTAGAGTAATTAAAGAGTATGGAGAAAGAAGCTTTACCGTTCAAAAGAACGTTAATAAGATGAGTCAGGACCTAAAGATTCCATTAAACAAAGCAGCTCAGATAGTTGCCTGCGCAGAGCTAGGAAGAAGATTCTTTCAAAAAAACGACAGGGGAGTAGCAGTAATAAGAACCCCTAAAGACGTGCATAACTTTACCAAAGAGATTCACGACTTAACCAAGGAAAACATGATCGGTATTTATCTAGATGCTCACAACCGAGTAATTCATAGTGAGATATTATCCATTGGTACAGTAGACACTAACATTGTTCATCCCAGAGAGGTGTTTAAACCAGCCCTAGAGTACTGTGCTGCCGCTGTTATTCTAGCTCACAACCACCCATCTGGAATCAGCCTACCTAGCTTATCTGACCTTGAGGTAACTAGGCTAGTTAAGAAAGCTGGAGAAACTATGAAGATAGAACTTCTTGATCACGTAGTCGTAACCAAGGAAGCATTTAAAAGTATAATTTAAACCAATATGTACAAAATAACCACCAACCACCTTATCAGTAATGACATTCTAGATTTTCTAGATGTTTATCTACCAACAGAGTTTGATCCAGAAAAAACCGATAACATTGAGGAAGACTTTGACTATATAACAACCGTCTTAGGATTAAAAATTCAAGAACTAAAGTCCGTCTACTATCCACTAAGCACAGAGCAGAAAAGACTCTTCATCAACTCCCTAAAGACAATCATTAAGATGCACACCTACCTAAGGTCTCAGGAGTAATCTAGATATAGTCATCTAAAGAGAGACCCTGATTCTCAACATGCTTTTTAAGTTTCTTTAATCCGCGTTTTATTCTAAGAAAAATTGCTGATTCATTCACATTATACTTAAGAGCAATTGCCTTCAGTGTAAGTCCATCAATGTAATACAGGATAAAACTCTCTCTCAATATCTCACTAAGACCAGCCCTAATTAAAATATTGTCTAGATTCTCCCTTTGCTCAGCCTTAATTGCATTACTAATCGGAGTCTCTTCTCTTCCTGGTAGAAGATCAGTGACACCTTTATTATCACCATTAACAGAAGCCCGATGTGCAACTACATAAGATTTTTTAATAGAAGTTATTTCTTTATCGGAATAACCCAATTCTCTAAGTCTTTTAATAACTTCATCATCTGTGACGCTCAATCCATCATTTCTATTACTGCTCAACTCGCTTATAGTATTCTTCCAAAGCTTAGCAAATCTCCTTGTATCTCTACTAACCTTATCAGTACTCCTAAGGTAATCAAGTATACTACTTAAAATCTTCTTATAAGCATAGGTAGAAAAAGCAAATCCTTTACTCGGATCAAAGCCTCTAATTGCCTCTAATAAACCCAGAGAACCAGCACTGTAAATATCATCATAGGTTGAGCCAGAGGTTGGCGGAACTTTTTTAGCATATCTATTTGCTATTCTCTTTATAAGGCCCTTGTTAGCCTCAAAAAGAAGACCCTCATCCTCCTTCTTATCCCCAGTACCATCAAGATATCTCTTCCAGACAGAGTTAATATCAATCTCTTTATCTTCTTTATATCCTTCTTTCATATGTCTAATGTATCAAAGTATTAAGAATAAGTCACTTAACTCTCTCATCAAACCAAGCAATAGTTCTTCTTAATCCCTCTTCAAAATCAACTATTGGTACATAACCTAAAATCTTCTTAGACTTAGAAATATCTGCACAGGTGTTCTTAACATCTCCTATCCTACTAGGGCGCTTCTCTAAAACAAGCTTTCTACCAGTATATTTTTCAATCAGGCTCTTCACAAAGCTTATCTTTATCATATCTGAGTATCCAACATTAAATACCTCACCGTTAAGTTTCTTCTTAGACTCCATTGCTAATATATTTGCTAAGACTACGTTATCTATATAACAAAAATCTCTAGACTGAGTACCACTTCCTTCAATAAATCCCTTTTTCTTTTTTGGAAAGTATAAAGACTCAAGCCAGGCAGATATAACTGTTGAGTATGGTGAGTCACCATACTGACCAGGTCCAAAAACATTAAAGTAGCGTAAACAGACAGTATCTAGGTTATACAAACTACTAAAGATCTGACAAAAAGGTTCACCAATATATTTTTGAATTGCATATGGAGACTTTGGGTCGGGTAAGTTTTCAGACTCCTTTGTTGGTAGCTTCTTAGCACCACCATAAACTGAGGAGGATGAGGAGTAGATAAACCTCTTCACCTTGTTATCCCTAGAAGCCTCAAGTAGAGCAATGGTACCAATAATATTCACCTCAGAAGTTTCCCTAGGATGTTCAACTGAGTAGGAGACTCTTGGCAAAGCTGCAAAGTGAAAAACATACTCAATCTTATGAGCTGAAAATATCTTCTTAATTAACTTCTCATCTAAAATTGACCCCTTATAAAAGACAACTGTAGAAGAAACTGCATCTCTTCTACCAGTTGAAAAGTCATCAACTCCAACTACCTGAGTACTTGGAAACTTAACAAGAAACTGCTTAACAAAGTTACTTCCGATAAAGCCAGCACAACCAGTAACTAAAACTGCCTTTGGTTTATTCATATTCACTAAATATACCAAAGAAATCTAATTCTAAGAAGATTTAATAAATTTCAATTTCAAAAAAAAGAGGTGCCCGAGGCGAGACTCGAACTCGCACGAAGTTACCCTCACAGCATTTTGAGTGCTGCGTGTCTACCAATTCCACCACCCGGGCGATTTAACACATTGAATATAACAGAAAACTCTTCTAAAATAAAGATATGAGTTTACCACCTGTTTCCGAGCAAGTCTTCTTAATTGAAACTAGCAAAATATCACCAAACCCATTTCAACCAAGAAGTGTTTTTGATGATGACAAACTTAGAGATTTAGCTGAGTCAATTAGAGAGTATGGAATTCTTCAACCACTGGTAGTAACTAAAGTGGAGGAGGAGACAGAAACTGGAATTCAAATTCACTATCAGCTCATTGCTGGAGAAAGAAGATTCAGAGCATCCATGTTAATTGGACTGGATAGGGTTCCAGCAGTAATTAGAAATATTGGCCTAGATAGACAGAGGTTGGAGCTGGCAATTGTTGAGAATGTTCAAAGAGCAGACTTAAATCCAATTGAGGCAGCTAGAGCCTATGCCAGGCTTCAAGAAGAGTTTAACTTAACTCAAAGAGAGATAGCTCATAGGATTGGAAAAAGCAGAGAGGTAATTGCTAATACTATGCGACTACTTAATCTTCCAACCAAAATTCAAGAGGCAGTTAGCAGGGGAGTGATTGGTGAGTCTCAAGCTAGAATTCTCTTATCAATTGAAGACCAAAAACAGCAACAGATATTGTTTGAGGAGATTCGGGATAACAGCCTGAGTGTTAGAGCTACCAAGGCAAAGATAAGTTACTTAAAATCAATTGATAGGAAGAAGGAATCTGACTCCTCAAAAACCACCTCTGACTCAATGATTGAAATTATAAAGAAGCAACTTGAAACATCACTTGGAACTCCAGTTAAAGTTGAGCAGTCTGGATCTACCGGAAGGATAACTATTGAGTTTTACTCCTCAGAAGAACTTCAGGCAATTGCTAATAGATTTAAGACTCAAGAGATAGAGGTTACCCCTGAGGTAGAAGAGCCTCTTCCTAAAACTGAGATTGAGCACCAGGTTAGAATAAATATTCATAAACCAGAGCCGGAGATTGAAGAGATAATTGACGAGATATCCCCTGATGATGACGACAGACCGAAGATGCCCTGGGAGGACAACCTAGCTGACAAGTTTAACTTTTAGGTTCTTCTTCTTTAGTAGGATCGTCCCAACTTGCATAGTCACAATCAGGATACTTATCACAGCCCCAGAAAATTCTTTTTCTACCTTTTCTAGCTCTCCGCTTGATAATCTCTCCAGTATCACACTTAGGACACTTTAACCCGGTAGTCTCTGGCTTGTTCTTTCCAAAGTTCTTGGCATTTTTACACTCGGGAAAACCAGAGCAGGCTAAGAACTTTCCAAACCTACCAAACTTGATAATCATTGGCTTTCCACATTTTTCACAAACTTCATCACTTACCTCATCCTCAATCTGCTTCTCAACTTCAATATACTTCTTTTCTAAAAGAACATTAAAGGGATCATAAAAACCATGAAGAACATCCTGCCACTTTAACTCACCAACAGCAATCTTATCCAGAGAGGTCTCTAGGTAGGCAGTGAACTTTATATCTACAATATCTGGAAAGTGAGTGGTTAGCATTGTATTTACCATCTCACCAATCTCGGTAGGGAAGAACCTACCTGCATCTTTTTGAACATAGTTTCTACTTTGTAAAACACTGATAATTGGAACATAAGTTGATGGTCTACCAATACCAGCCTCTTCTAGGGTCTTGATTAACTTAGCCTCGCTATACCTTGGTGGTGGCTCGGTAAAGTGTTGCTCTGGAAGAAGCTTATCTAGCGTTAGCTTATCTCCTTCATTTAACTTTGGTACCTGACTCTCCTCAAAGCTCTGCGGATAAACTCTCAAATAACCATCAAAAACCAGTCTACTGCCATTAACTCTAAAGCCGTAGGTTTCATCACCTTCTATTAATAAGACAGTACTTTCAAACTCTGCACTAGGCATCTGACTTGCTAGGAATCTGGCCCTGATAAGGTCATAGAGCTTTATCTGGTCCTTGTCAGTTAAGCCAATGTCAGAAGAGGTCTTGGCAGTTGTTGGCCTAATCGCCTCATGAGCCTCCTGAGCTCCCTTACTCTTTTTTGCATATATCCTTGGTCTTTCTAACGCGTACTCCTTACCCAGGTTTTCCATTATCCAGTTCTTGGCCTCAGTAGTAGAGCTAGCAGATAAATTAGTAGAGTCGGTTCTCATGTAGGTTATGTGACCATGCTCATATAACTGTTGAGCGATAACCATCGTCTTCTTGGCGGAAAATCTTAACTTACCTGAAGCAGTCTGCTGAAGAGTACTGGTGATAAAGGGAGCTGATGGATTTCTTTTTAGTGGTGACTTTTTAATACTCTTTACCAGATAACTGGCCTTATTCAAGTTATCAAGTAAGGCATCAACATCCTCCTTCTTTCTAAAGGCAAACTTATCCAAGCTCTTTCCACTAATCTCTTTTAGTCCAGCTGGAAAACTTTCACTACCAGAAGAAAAAATACCACTCACTGACCAGTACTCCTCAGGCTTAAATGCCTTTATCTCATTTTCCCTATCAACAATTAATCTTAAGGCTACTGACTGAACTCTTCCTGCAGATAGACCCTTAGCAATCTTCTTCCATAGGAAGGGGGAGAGTTTGTATCCTACAATCCTGTCTAGGATTCTTCTTGCCTGCTGAGCATTAACCATATCCTCATCAAGTTCTCTCGGATTTAAAAGAGCGTGCTCAATTGCGTCTTTGGTTATCTCATGGAAAACAATTCTTGTAACAGGCTTATCCTCAATAACGGAGACACTACCTTTTTTAGTCTTACTCCCATCTCCTGCAAGAATCTTCTTTAAGTGCCAGGAGATTGCCTCTCCCTCACGATCTTCATCACTAGCTAGAATTATCTCCTTAGCCTTAGCAGCAACAGCTCTAAGCTCAGTTACTCTTTTTCTCGCCTTAATCGGAATGATATACTCCGGATTAAAGTCGTTTTCTAGATCAATAGCAAAACGACTCTTAGGAAGATCACGAACGTGTCCATAGCTACTCTCTACCTTATAACCCTTACCTAAAAACTTAGAAATAGTTTTTGCTTTAGTAGGGGACTCAACAATGATTAGTTTCATTAATATTGACAGTATGAATAAAAAAACTTCTTGTCAAGGATAATCTTAACACAAGAATAAAAAAAATCTCTAAACTGTACTATAATAAGAAGGTGAAAAAACTAAACCTTTCCCCATTTACCAAAAAGCTCTTAATCCATATTAGTATCGCCCTTGGCGGTTCTCTCTTAGTTATCATCGCCATTATCCTAGTTAATGGTGATATCAACAGAAGGCTAGAAAGAATAACTGAGCATAAGGTTAACTTCGCCATTAGAGATCAAGCTCTGGGCATCTTAACCGGCTCAGGCTATGACCCAGAAAGAGCACAGGAAGCCAAAGAGGTATTAAATACAATTCTTCCATCCTCAGATGAGCTGATTAACTTCCCCAAAGAGTTAAGAGATATTGCATCTACTAGTAACGTCTCTATCGCCTTTAGTTTTGGAACTGAGAACAAGAGTACAGGAGATAAACCAGGAGATATATCCTTTACCATGTCAGCTAGTGGAGATCAGGATAATCTCTTAGCCTTCCTTAAAGAGGTAGAAAGTCACCCTTACTTTATTCAGTTCTTCTCCGTAGACTATAAAGACCGCTCCTTATCAACCTCAGGTAAGATTTATGTTAAATAACTATGAAACTTAAAGAAAACAAAACTAAACTAACCGAGTTAATCTATCTAATAGCTGGAGCAGTATTAACTCTTCTTCTCTTAATCTATATAGTCTTCTTAGTAAAAAACACCTCTGGTAAAGTTAGGCAGGTTTTAGACCTTAGAAGTCAGGAGGTACCAGTAGAAAGTTATAACTTTGACAAGTATGACCAGATAATTGAGAAGGCTGGAATATCAGTAACCACTACAATTTTATCACCCTCAACAACTGAAGAGGTTGACCAAGAGGAGTAAATGATATAAAAATAAGTATACGATTTAAGGGTGTGTAGTTCAGTGGTTAGAACGCAGTCCTGATAAGACTGAGGCCGGTGGTTCGATTCCACCCACACCCACAGACATGGATAATATGTAAGAATAAAAACAAAGGTAAAACCATATTGTCACCTAATCGCGGACAATCTTTTCAGCATTATTTCGCCTCGTAAATATTTTACTTCCTTATTGCCATTAATATTACCCCTAGAATATTTCGTCCCTTTCCATCACATACGCCCCATAAAGTATCACCCCAATCATTTCCCTCAATTAACTCCTTGCCTCTCGTTGCTTGTAAAAGAGAAGCCATTTCTTTTGACTGAAATTTTTGAATTAATAAATTGATCATAATCTTTATTCGCTTATCTTCCCAATCCGTATCAACATAACCATAGTTACGAAGTATGTCTGTGGCTATTTTAATGTTCCCTGATGTCATTTTTTCATCTGCAAAAAATTCATTACTTAATACGAAATGAGCACTATAACCTCTTAGTTTGAAAGTGTTTTGTATTTCTTCTATTGCTTCTTGTTTTACCGCACTCCAGTTAAAATTAGAAAATTTGGCGGCTTGGTATGCATGCTCTACGCTTGGATACGTCACCCCATTAAATATAATGGGAGTTGAATAAAAATTTGATAAGAAGGTCCCACGAAAAGCAAGTACGGCATTTTCATCAGTAAAATCAGAATAATCTACACCAAACTCATTCACGCGCTCCATTACGTTTGCGTATATAGTATCAATTAATTTAGTAGATTCGCTTGCCATATTTTCATAATAACTTATAATTTTTCTTTTCTCAATTATTTCTTTTATATCGACTTTGGGATCAATGCTTCTTGAAACTGGGAGAATATTCACCGAGTCTTTTAAAATATCTTTATTTGCAACGTGGGTTCTTTTTATGTTGTCTTTATCAATATTACTTCTTACTATATCTGCTTCTGCCACAGCGCAATGTATAACAATATTGGGATTATGTTTTAATATCAAATTTTTCAATAATTGGAGTGTTCGTCCTGTTGAGGTGTTATCATCACAAATTAATACAGACTCTATATTATTTTCAAAATGTTTTTCTATATTTAGTTGAGTTAAAACATGTTCATTGTTTGTTTTGCCAGAAAATTTTTTAAGTGTATGCAATGAGATAGGTAATAGGAGAAGGCTATATTTCTTGCCAGTTAATTTATTCATAAAAACCTTAGTAGTTAATGCAAGCTCTGTGCCACCAGAAGGAACGCCAACTATAGCATCAATATTTTTGTAATTTTCCGCCAAAAGTATTGACGACCCAATAATAGTCATTGGATTTGTTGCTTCAGGGCGAGATACATAAAAGCTCGGGAGTTTGTGGCTAGTGTGATATGTAGAAAGTCTATCAACTACATCATCGGTAATGGACAATATGTTTTCAAAATCTATAGATTGGATAGTATGTAATTCCTTGTTTAAAATTAAATCTACAGAACCGGATATTACATCTTCAGCATTTTTAATCAACTGAGATCGTATCTTCTCATATTCTTCAGATCTATCTACTTCTTCTATCTCTAATTTTTCTTGATATACAAAAGTGTTAAGAATTGTAATGAGGGCATTTTTCAGATAGTCCAATAACAAAAGTTTCTCTATTTTATCTATATTATCAGCCTTAAGTTCTTCTATTGTTAGATGAATTGTCTCTTGATATTTTTCAATTTTTTGAACAGAAGTTAGCCCTGTATCCAAGCTACAAATGTAGTCGTAGCCTCTTGTGGTAGTTATTCTTCCTTTTTGAAAGCAAACCCCTTCTCTTTTAAAAAAATCTGATGAAAACTTAATGCCAGTTACATCAACCGAACCGTCATTTTGAGTATGAGTTTCAAAAAAAGATATTACGGCTTTGTCTAAGCTTGGAAATGCATACAATAATTCACGTGCTTTTGCCTCGTTATCTTTTACTACATGTCTAATTTCTGCTGTATTTATATTTAACTCAATTTCTTCTTTACTTAATTTATCCTTGCTTAATGCGATATTTTTTCCGTTCCAATTTTTCTCAATCATACTAATATTATATCTAAAAATATACTATTCTCATACTTTTTACCCGAATTTGACGGAAAGTATCCGTTACTCCATAGGCACAATTTTTAGACATCTTCTTTTCTTATCCAAAAATGAATGTGTTAACATACTGGAGAGTGAATAGAGTAAGGTATAAGGGTGGGTTTATTCAAAGTGGTGAAAATCACCAATCAAATGGATAAACTACTCACTCAAGTGATTTTGGCGCCCCCCAACTACCCACTAATACCTACCAAGATAAAGCAATCTATGGGTATGAACACACTCTGGGTAACACCATTCATCAGACTCCATTAAAGAATATTCATTAATATGAGGTCAATAGATATTATCGACTATGAAAAAATACACCGAATAAAAGGAGTTAAGCCTGGTAAAAAGGTTGTAATAATTGGAGGTGTTCATGGAAATGAGGTTTGTGGAGTAAGGCTTCTAAGTAAATTTATAGAAGAAGATATTAAAATAAAATCTGGTGAGCTTATATTAATTTTCGGAAATCCAAGAGCGATTAATGAGGGTGTTAGATTTATCGACACTAATCTAAATAGGTTATTTCAATCAGAGAATAAACTATCAAAAAAAGAAAAAGAAAGCTATGAATTCGAGAGAATGAAGACCATAAGAACGGTCCTGGAAGAGGCGGATATTTTAATAGATATTCACTCATCTAATAGTATCGTTTCAAAACCATTTATTATCTGCGAAAATAATTCTTATAACCTTGTAGAAAATATTCCATTTGAAATAATATCTTCCGGCTGGGACGAGATGCAGCCAGGAGGAACAGATTATTTTATGAATAGCATTAATAAGCAGGGGGTCTGTATAGAGTGTGGAAGTAATACTGATCCAAAAACCTTAGAAAATGCCACAAAGGCAGTAAGTCAATTTTTAATCGGGTTAGGAATAATAGAGGGAAATTTAATAGATAACTTGGCTGAAAAAAAATATCTTAAGGTATTTTTTCAATACAAAACCAAAACCAATTTTATTCCAGCACAAGAATTTTCAGACTTTCAATTTATAAAAGAAAATACACTTATTGGGTACGATGACAAAGAGTTAATCACAAATCAAGAATCAGGATATATCCTCTTCTCAAGAGAAAGAATTAACCCAAATGAAGAAGGTTTTCTAATGGCAAAAGAAATTAACTCGTGATAAAATCTAATAGTTAACTACCATAAGCTAATAAGTACAACAAATATGAAGGAAGAATTTAACTCAGAAGAAAATAAGAATGTTAATGATCCATCTAAGTCTTTAGATAAGAGAGAAAAAAAGCCCTTAGATCCACATGCATCAAGAATAGAGATGGTTAAAGACGAGTCTGGTGAGTGGATATACCCGGGCAAGAAGGAAGATGACTCTAACTAGAAAGCTGGTCAAGTTTTATTAAACACTCTAGAATATAAGGGATGGTTTTAGTTAAGTGAAGATATCTTAGATCTACTTAACTAAACTTTTTTAGAATTAAAACCAAAAAACATGAGTAAGATAATAAGAAACCTAATCAAACGTGAAACTAAAAGACAACAGGAGACTCTCGGAATGATTCCAAGTGAAAACCTAGTTGAGCCAGAGATACTGGAGGCTCTTGGTTCTCCCTTTACTAATAAGTATGCAGAGGGCTTTCCAGGTAGAAGATACTATCAGGGAAATCAAGTTGTAGATGAGCTAGAGCTATACACTCAGGAGCAGGGACTAAAAGCCTTTAATCTTAGCGGTGCACTTTCTTTAGAAATTCCAGTTAAGGCCGAGGATATAGCCAAGGCAAAGAACTTAAAGAACAGGTGGTTCATTAACGTTCAACCACTCTCTGGCTCTCCAGCTAATGCAATTATCTACCTTGCTCTTGTTAAGCCAGGTGACACCATTATGGGTCAGAAGCTCTCAGAGGGTGGTCACTTAACTCACGGCTTCCCAGTTAACTTCTCTGGAATATTCTACAACTCAGTTCAGTACGGACTAGATGAGAAGACCGGACTAATTGACTATCATGAGGTAGAGAGACTCGCAATTAAACATAAACCAAAAGTTATCTACTCTGGTACAACTGCCTACTCTCAAATAGTGGACTTTAAGAAGTTTGGTAAGATAGCTAAAAAAGTAGGTGCCTATCACGTTGCTGATGTTAGTCACATAGCAGGCTTAATTAGTGCTGGAGTTCACCCATCTCCATTTCCATATGCAGATGTTGTCATGGCAACAACTCACAAGACAATGAGAGGTCCACGAGGTGCAGTTATCTACTCTAAAGGAGCAGAGTTAGCTTCTAGGATAAACAAGGCAACCATACCAGGCTTTCAAGGTGGACCACATGAAAATAACATCGCTGCCATGGCGATAATGTTTGAGAAGATGCAGACAAGAGGATTTAAAAACTACGCTACTCAAGTAGTAAAGAACGCCAGTGTTCTAGCTAGTGAGTTAAAAAGCTACGGCTTTAACTTAGTCTCTGGTGGAACCAAAACTCACCTCATCTTAATTGATCTAAAGAACAAGGATATAACTGGAACTAGTGCAGCTCTTCTTTTAGAACAGGCTGGCATTATCTGTAACAAGAATACAGTTCCAGGAGATGATAAGCCATTTAATCCAACTGGAATTAGAATTGGTACCCCAGGATTAACTAGTAGAGGAATGAAGGAGAAACAGATGAAGGAGGTAGCTCTCTTTATCCACCACCTGATTGACCTAAAAGAACCGGCTGAGTTTGTGAATAAGCAGGTTAAAAGTCTTTGTAAGAAGTTTCCAATAAAGTACTAATATGATTATTAATGGCAATATACTAGCTGAGAAGATCTTAGATAAGCTGAAAGATAAGAAAACAAGCAAAGAGTTTGTTGCTATCTTAGTTGGAGATGATCCAGCCTCCTTAAGTTTTCTTAAACAAAAAGAAAAAGTAGCTGAGTCCCTAGGAGTTATCTTTAGACTAGAAATTCTCTCAGAAGAGCTTTCTCAAGCTGAGCTAGAAAGCAGAGTTAGAAGCATCTCTCAAGAGGAAAAGACTGGTGCCCTTATCGTTCAACTACCACTACCAAAAAAATACAACAAAGTTCCAGTCTTAAACGCCATTGGAATTAGAAAGGATGTTGACGTCTTAAATGGAGAAACAACCTCAATCTTACCTCCTTCTGTTGGAGCCTTAGAAGAAATTCTTCAATCAATAAACTTTAATACTGAAGGGAAGACAGCCGTAGTTATCGGCCCAGGTATGCTCATTGGTGAGCCGGTAGCCAAGTATCTAATGAAGTGTACTAAGAAGCTCTTAATCTTAAATAAAGGGGCAGTAGACAAGGAGTCAGTTCAGGAAGGAGACCTAGTTGTAGTTAGTGCTGGTGTACCAAGACTAGTAACTAGCGAGCACATAAAAGAAGGAGCAGTAGTTATTGATTACGGATACAAGAGAGAAAACGGAAAGCTAACTGGAGATGTAGACTTTGAGGAGGTTAAAGAGATAGCCTCATTCATCACTCCAACTCCAGGAGGAACCGGTCCCTTAGTGGTAGCTAAGCTTTTTGAAAACTTTTTTAAACTTGTTGATTAAAATATGGAAGGATCATATAAAGCCCACTCACCAGAAAACCAAGACTACATAACAATGGAGTTAGTTGATAAGTTTTTAACTTTTCCCGTAGAAGAAGTAAGAATAGGAAATAATCTAGCCTCTATTTTATTTGTTTTAGATGCTGGTACTGGTAAATTCATAGAGTCATTAGCTGAGATGACCCCACAATATAATATGAATGGTAGATTTACACCTCGAGTCAACTGGAGATTAAATAGTGATTCTAAGATTAAGGAAATTGCCCTAGTTTTAGTTTATTATAATGATAAAGGCAAAGAAGTTTCTGATATAGCATGGAAAAGGGTTAATAAAGCTATAGCATTAGCAAATAATGCATTAAATAAAAAATAAAATGCTAGAGAGAGGATTTATTACACTAGAAGGAACAAACCAAGAATTTGTTGATTTACTAAAAAATAGTAGAGTAGCAAGCTAATCTATTGCAGGTACTTAAAGAATCGTATAGCATAACTTAAAAGGGCGCGTATAGCTCAGTGGTAGAGCGCTTCGTTGACATCGAAGAGGTTCCAAGTTCGATCCTTGGTACGCGCACAGCTTTAATTTTATTACTACATCCGTTAAGATGAATATATATGAGCCTTAATCTCGAACAAACAGAAACTAAAGACGGCTTAACTCTAAATGGAGTAGTTAGCTATCCTAAGAGAAATAAGGGTGAGGTCTTAATCTTCGTTCACGGCTTAATGGGTAAGTTTTATTCTGGTAAAGAGAGACTAGAGGAGTTAGCTAGGGCGCTGAATAAGGAGGGGATAGCTCTAGCTAGCTTTAACAACCGAGGTCATGATATAGTTGCCTCGTACAAGAAGTTTGATAAGAAGTACGTTCTTCTTGGTGGTGGCTTTGAGAAGTTTACCGACTGCGTAAAAGACATTGAGAGCTACATCAACTTCTTTAGTAAGAAGGGGTATAAAAAGATCTATTTTCTTGGTCACAGTACAGGAGCTAACAAACTGGTGTATACCTTCTCAGATAAGAAGAGATACCCAAGGGTTAAGGGAGTAGTTCTCCTCTCTGGCTTAAGTGATGCAGTTGCTGATGGAAAAGAGGAAAGCGAGGAAAAGCTAAGAAGAATAAAGTCAGCCAAGCTTCCTAAAGATGCCCTCCTTTATCCTAAGTACTGGGTAGTTCCAGCTACTACTCAGAGAGTTTTAAGTCTGTTAACTCCAATGGGAGTTGAGGATGTATTTCAATCTCATCAAAAAAATGCTAGGTTTAGGCTAATTAAAAAGCTTAACCTACCAACCTTAGTAATGATTGGAGATATGGATAAGTATCTAGATATTCCAGCTAAAGAGTATACAGAGATGTTAACTAAACATCTGAAAAAAGGTGAGGCCAGGATAATTAAAGGAGCTGATCACGCATATACTGGAAGAGAGAAGCAGATGGCTAGGGCGATAACTTCATGGATAAAGACCTTATAATCAAAGAAGAAGCAGACTACCTGGTTTTAAATAAGCCGGCAGGAGTTTTAGTTCATGGTATTTTTGATAAGTATGGATCTAAACATGCTGAGGAGGTATTAACTGACTGGATTATTAAAGACTACCCGGAGATAGCTGATGTAGGGGACAAGCCTCAGGAGAGACCGGGAGTAGTTCACAGACTGGATAGGGAGACCTCAGGAGTACTTCTGGTTGCAAAAAACCAAGAGGCTTTTTTAAGATTAAAAGACCTTTTTAAGACTAATATGATTAAGAAAGAATATCTTGCTCTTGTTTTTGGTGAGGTTAAGGAGAATAAAGGAGTAATTGATAAACCTATCAGTATTAAAAATGGAACTGTTAAGAGAACTGTTTTTAAGGGAAAAATGCCAAGAGAGGCCATTACCTATTTTGAAGTTATTCAAAGATACGTCCAGGAAGAAGAAAGCTATACCCTCCTACGAGTTTTACCAAAAACCGGTAGAACTCATCAAATCAGAGTTCACCTTAGTTCAATTGGGAATAATATAGTGGGGGATAAGCTCTACGGAAAAAAAGGAACAATCCTTAATCTTGATAGACACTTCCTCCATGCAGAAAAGATATCATTTAACTATAATGGTGAAGAAAAAGAATATACTGCTAAACTTCCAACGGACTTAGAAAACATCCTAAACTCCCTTACTGAGAAAGAGGAAGCAGAGTAAGCCTTATTATAACCCTAGAGTCAGGGTCACTACTGGTATAGCTGAACAGGGAGTTATCAGACTCCTTCCATTTATATCCAACTGGTGCAGTAATCTCAAAGATTAACTCTGTATCTGCTCCAGACTGTTTTTCAAAGACAAACTCATAAGGAAGCTTAGAACTAATCGGAAGCTTTTGAGGATTTATATATTCAATTCTAAAGGTTTTAGCTTCTCCTGCTGGCGTATTAAACCAAGCAGAGTAGACCGTCTTATCAAAAGCAATTGATCTATCAACTCCGTACTCCCTTAGGTAGCTAGTGGTACTCTCTATCTCTCCTAGCTCCTTATCCACAATATACCCTACATAACCTCGGTTTGGAGTTCTTGGCCAAGGAGATCTACCAGTAACTTTAGTAACTACAGAACCTAAAGTTGTATATACCTGAAGGTAGTTCTTATTCAAGGCGTTGTACCACCACTCATCTCTATCATCACCAGAGTGAGTTCTGGTAATGCTTAACTCATTCCTAATCTCACCACTAATATTCACTCTACTGGATAGGTGAATACTCTGCTTAATATACGCATCTGTCTTATGCCCCGCGATATTGGCATTAACTACTGCTAGGTACTCACTAATAATATTTCTTTTTGGTAGATAAACATCACCAGCTAGCCCGACAGTTCTAAGATAAAACTCTAAGGATTTGTTTTTTGTAAAAGCCATTAGGTTCTTCTTTTGAATGTGGTGCTGAAAAGACTTCATTAACTGAACCTTACTCTCTTCACTAAGAGAGTTTATCCTCTCTAAAACAATCGGAGTTAAAACCTTTAAAATTCTCTTTGGTTCACCCCGAAGACGGTTATCATCTCCAGACTCAACCTCCTCCTGAATCTCCTCTAAAAAGTTTTCATGGGTAATGGTTAGGTCATATTCAGCTAACTCAACTGGTCCAACCGCCCTTAAGATATCAGTGAACACCTTCGTATTCATGGAGATAACCCCATCAAAGGTTATATTCTGCTCACTATAAATCTTTGAGTTGTTTAAAAAGTAGATGACCTTAGCAGCTGAGGTGGGAAAGTTAAAAAACCAGTTACTATCCCTAGTCTCCCAGTCTGGGGTAATTGACTGCATCGGCTCTGGTGGAACAACCTTGATATCAATCTGACCATCAGGATCATAAACATCAGTTGTTGTTATATTACTCACCGAGCCGTTATCAATCTGAACATGAGCAAAACTACCGATAAAACCACCGCCAGGTCTCATCTCCGACTCATTGGTAAACAAGACAACAATATGCCTTCGGTTATTCTTTAAAAATCCAATTAACGAGTCTAGAGCCTCAGCGTTTCTAACAAGATCGGCTTTTAAGGCAAACAGGTCCTGACCACTAACAATGTCAAAGTCCTGACTATACTCCTCCAGCTTATTTACATTCTCTACCAGTAGCTCAATCTTTCTACTTAACTCCTCTAGTCTAACAATCAGCTCCTTTCCTCCACTACTCATCATTAACTCCAAGCTGTTGTTCTTTAAGTAAACAATATCATCAGTTATATTTACCGCAGAGCTAGATAGACCAAGAAGACTACTAAGAATACTTGGAACGTGCTTAAACTCTGTAAAAAATCCAATTATCTTATCAATCCTTAACTCCTGAACATTACCGGTAACTTCTTTAACCTCGGTATCAATGTTTTCAAAGGCCAGCTTAGCCATCTCTGGATCAAACTCCCTTAAAGCAGTCTTTGCTTCCAAAAGTTGATTAGTTATCTTCTCACTAGACTTTAAGGCACCATACTGAAGAATAGTTAATCTTCCAGTAACAACTACAGCAATTAACAAGAAAAAACCAACAACCCAGAATGAGGTTTTAGTTTTTTTCTTTAGTTTCTTCTTTGGAGCTAAAAACCTTAACTCACTAGAAGTATCTTTATGAATATCAGTAATACTTGGTTTATTTTTTCTTTGCATATAAAAACACCTTCAATAAATTCAAAGCAGAATCTCTCCAGGAAAAACGCTTAACATTTTTTAATCCCTTACTCATTATACTTCGTCTTTTCTTTTCATCTGTGCACAAAAGATAAATCGCATCAATATATCCACTAGTATCCCAGGGAGAAAGCAGAATAGCTGAGTCACCAAGAACCTCCACTAAGCTACTCCTATCACTAGCAATGACTGGAATACCACAAGCTTGAGCTTCTAAAGGTGGTAGACCAAAACCCTCAAAAAATGACGGGTAAACAAATACTCTTGCTCCAGAGTATAGGTAAAGTCTATCTTCATCAGGAACGTGGCCCAGATACCTAACTCCCTCCATCTTAACATCCTTACCCCTATACCCAAGACCACCAGCGATAACTAACTCTAGTTCAGGTAACCTATTCTTAAGTTCAGTATATGCATCAATTATCACTTCCAGGTTTTTCCTTGGCTGAATCTCACCAAGATATAATATGTAGGGCACTTTCAAACCATACTTTTTCAAGACGTTCTTTAAAATCAAGTTATCAAATGAAACCGGCTTAAATACCTCGCTAACTCCCGGGTAGATAACAGAAACTTTTTTCTCTTCAACTCCCAGGAACTTAACAAGATCACTCTTAGTAAAGTTAGAGTCAGCAATTAAATGAGTAGCTGAGTTACCTTTCTGATAAAATCTCTGAAGCTTATGCCAGATAATACTTTTCCGGGAAAAAAACTCCTCAAAACGAAGAAAAGACAGGTCATGAAAAGTCATCACCTGAGGTATATCTCCAGCCTCAATAAAAAGAAGGTGTGGACTAAAGACCAGATCTAACTTCAGATCTTTAATGAATGAAGGAGTTCCAAAGAGCTTCATCCAGACCTCCAGATACCTATTGGAGATAGACTTCTCAATAACCTGCACGTTCTTTATCCTCTCCCACCGGTAGGGTAGAGGAACCCGCCTTATCCCAGTATAAAGAAGAAAGTACTCATTAGAGTTATCCAAGGCAAAAAGAGTATCAAGGAGGTTAACAGTATACTCACTAATACCTCCACCTCGTCCCTTTGAAAGAAAACGAATATCCACTAAGATTCTCATACATCCATTATAGCCCCTCTTGATTATTTTTTCATTTTCTTGTATCCTCTAATTCATGATTAACGAAGCAGTAATTGACAAGGTAAAGCCTGGAGCAAGCGTTAAAGTCTATGAAACAATCGTAGAAACAGACGACAAGGGCAAAGAAAAAAAGAGAACCAGTAGGTTTGAGGGAATTGTAATATCCAGAAAGCATGGCAAAGAGCCAGGGTCTTCTTTTACCGTTAGAGGAGTAATTGGTGGTGTTGGTGTAGAGAAGATCTTCCCAGTTTACTGCCCAACCATAGATAAGGTAGAGATTATAGACTCACCAAAGAAGGTTAAAAAGGCAAAGCTCTACTATATCCGAGATATGTCTAAGAAGAACATTAGAAAGAAGCTAGCAACAGTTTACAGAAGGGATAAGACCGATGATCCAAAAAAAGGAAAATCAGCCGAGATAATAGCTGAGAAGTTAGAAAAGGAAGAAGTACAAACTGAGGATTAAAACCCTCAGTTTGTATTTAACAAACAATTTGATAAACTAACTAAACACCTTGGCGCGGGTGGAGAAATTGGTAAACTCGCTACCTTGAGGTGGTAGTGCTTAACGGCTTGCGGGTTCGAGTCCCGCCTCGCGCACAATTGATCTGTACCCTATAAAAATGAAGGAGTATATGCAATGGAAGTTTTGTAGAGGGCCTCGAAGGAAACCGAAAATTCTATTTAAGCAGCTTAATAAACTCCTCTAAGGATAAGTCAGCCTGCTTAATTATTGTTTTGAGAGTTTTTGGTGCTAGATCGCTTCGCCTAAAAGGGATCGTTATTCTCAGGGCTGTTTTCTGGGGATGTCGGAGCTGAATATGGCTTCCGGTTTGGTGTGATTTATAAAAACCGGCTCTTTGCAGAGCCTTCATAACTAAGGTAGAGGGAATTCTCGGAAGTTTTGGCACTAGACTGCAACTTTAATTTTCCCTGTTTTAAGATTTTTCGACTTGTCTTCCTTGAGTAACATAATTAGATAGCACTCAATGGCGTCTTTAGCCATCTCTCGGGCTTCTTTTAGATTTTCTCCTTCGGTGACCAGACCGGGTAGTTTTGGGACTGTTACAGTATAGCCCTGGCCGTTTGGGTCGAAAATGGTTTCAAATTCGTAAATTTTTTCCTGTTTTTTCTTAGCCATTTATTAAATAATATCACCTGTGTAGCGAGTGTCAAATTAAGCAATTCACCTTAAAAATTGCATAAGTTATCAAAATAAATTAAACTAAAGATTATGAATGATAAAACACAGCAAGAAAAAAGAAGGTTCATGGCCTTCATTAGAAACTTTGTCTACGGGGTAGAGGATAGCTTAGTATCAACAGTTGGTCTTCTCTCTGGAGTAGCTATCTCAGATATCTCTAAGTCCTCTTTGTTATTAACCGGAGTTGTCCTTATATTTGTTGAGGCCTTCTCTATGTCAGTTGGAAGTTACTTGTCTGAGTTCTCAGCAGAGGAGTATATGAAGCAAAGTGGTGATGAACACTCAGAGCATTCTTTTAAAGCTTCACTGATAATGTTCTTCTCATATTTTGTATCTGGCTTTATCCCACTAGCTCCATATCTTATCCTAGAAAGAACTCCAGCCTTTATCTGGTCAATAGCTCTTTCAATAGTAGCCTTGTTTATTCTTGGGATTATCACTACTAAATTTAGTAAAGAAAACATGATTAAGAGTGGTCTAAGAATGGCCATTGTTGGTGGGGTTGCTATTGGTCTTGGTGTAATGATAGGAAAGGCATTCCTTGCTATAATTTAGTTCTTAAATAACCATGACAGAGTATACTACTCAGGCTTTAGTCTTAACTAGAGATCTTGTTAGTGAAGATGACGCCTCTTTACTTATCTACACGGAAAAGCTTGGGAAGATAAGGGCTAGAGCCAAGGCCTTGTATAAGCCAACCTCTAAACTCTCTGTTCATCTACAGCCTTTAAAAATATCTACGATTAGAGTTGTTAAGACAAAAGGATTTCAGGTGGTTGATGCTCTTAGTCAAGAAAAAATCTTTACTAGTGATAAAAATATCAAGAACCTCTTATCCTTAGTCACTGTGATTGACAAGCTGACTAACTACCTTGAGCCAGATTATGAGCTCTGGGAGGTCTTAAATACAAAAGAGCTGGTAAGTAGAGATGTTCTGAGTATCCTAGGCTTTGACCCAACTCATGCGAGTTGCCTTAGGTGTAAGAAGGTTAAGCCAGAGAAGTTTCTAGTTAGTGTAATGGAGTATGTTTGTGTTAATTGCACTAAATACTTCACCAATTAACTAACAAGTGGTACTATATATCAAGAATGAAAAAAGTATTTATTGGATTTTTAGTCCTAGCCATTATCCTAGCAGTTCTTGTTGGCTATTTTTGGTTTAAGAATAAAAATGGCAAGGACCTTAATGCTGAGCTAGCAGTTCCAGAAAGTGTGCAGATAGGCGTTCCTTTTGATCTAATGGTTAACATTAGTAATGATAGCTCAAGTGTCATTAATGAAGCTGAGGTTAGCGTTATCCTTCCAGAGTCAATCGTCTTTATCGGTGATCCAGTTGCTAGATCAATCAAGAACAAGAAGGTTGGTAGCTTAAAAACCGGAACTTTAACTCAGGTTAGCTTTCCAGTTCTTGTTTTAGACGGAGAAAACAGTGTTCACTCAGTTGAGGCAGAAATCTCCTATATCCCAGGCTCAATCAAGTCCAGGTTTGTAAAGAAGATTCAAAAAGACTTTGTTGTTACCGATGCCGGCCTTTTTCTAGATCTAATTACCCCAACCCAGGTTTTAAGTGGTGAGACCTTTGAGACAAAAATATCTTACGAAAATCGCTCAGAGATCCTCTTTGATAATGTAGTGGTGAAGGTAGCTTTACCAGAAAACGTAACAGTTAACTCTAGCTCCAAAACTCACACCATTAACAGTGATGGTCACCTGGAGTTTGTACTTAATCAGATTAATCAGTCTGATAAAGGTGAGATAACTCTCAGTACCACCTTAATTGGTCAGGATAACAGCCTGGTTGAGTTTTTAGCTACCGCTAATGCCAGGTTTACCGGCTTAAACTATCAAGTCTCTGGTAAGTCTGCGATAATAACGGTTGCCCCATCACCCTTATCCATCTTTATTGATTTAAATGATAACCTTCAAGCAGTTAGTATTAACCAGAATCTAACCTATAACCTCCGTTATGCTAACAATACCAATATTGATTTAAGAGATGTAATCATTGAGGCCAAGCTTGATGGAGAGATGTTTGACCTAACCTCCTTAAATACAAATGGAGTTCTTAGGAGTAATGACAACACAGTTCTCTGGAACGCCTCAATTGTCCCAGGATTAAGAAATCTAGCTCCAGGAGCATCAGGAGTATTGAGCTTCAATATTAAGACTGCCCCAGGTTACCCAATTACCAGGTTAAGCTCTAAGGATTTTCTCCTTAAGGTCTTGGCTAAGATAGAGTCACCAACCGTACCAAGAACAGTTGCTGCTAATAAGACGATTGGAGTTTCTCAGTTAACAACTAAGGTTAGAGGAGCAACTACCGTAGACACTCAAGCGTTTTTCAGAGATGCTAGCTCTGGAATTTTAAACAGTGGATCATTGCCACCAAAAGTTGGTAAACCAACTCAATATACAATTCACTGGCTGGTAAAAAACTACTCAACCGATGTTGATGATATTCAGGTTAAGGCCTTCCTAGGCCCAAATGTTCGCTTTACCGGAGTGTTGAAGAGTAATCTAGAGATAGAGCCGGAGTATAATGAAAGAACTCAGGAGATTGTTTGGAACATTGGTAAGATCTCTGCTACTAGAGGTGTACTAACTGCTCCAATTGAGGCTATTTTTCAAGTAGAGCTCATCCCGTCAATTAGCCAGATATCTCAGGCACCAATTTTAATTCAAGAGACCAGCCTAACCGGAGTTGATCTATTCACCACTCAACCAATAAATGGAAAAGATCAGTCAATTAACACCACCATACCAGATGACTTAACTGTCACTGGTAGCGATGGAAGAGTTACAGAATAGATATGGAGGATAAGATGCAAAAGATAATAAGCTTGACCAAAAGAAGGGGATTTATCTTTCCCTCTTCAGAGATTTATGATGGCTACTCAGCAGTTTATGACTTTGGACCATACGGAGTTGAGTTGGCTAAAAACATCAAGGATCACTGGTGGCAAGAGATGGTCTATGACAACGAAAACATAGTTGGTTTAGACTCAGCTATATTTATGAATCCAAAAGTCTGGGAGGCCTCTGGTCACACCAATGGTTTTTCCGATCCATTAACCGAGTGTAAGGGCTGTAATACCAGAAGTAGGGTAGATCACCTTTTAGAGAGCATTGGTATTACCGCTGATGAGAAGATGAGTGAGGCTGAGTTAGATGATTTATTCAATCAAAACATTACTAAGCTTAAATGCCCAAACTGCAAAAAAACCAACTTTACTCCGGTAAGAAAGTTTAATATGTTGGTCAAGTCAAATCTTGGTAACTTCACCGGTGACTATACAAAAGAACCAGCCTACCTAAGAGGAGAAACTGCTCAGGGAATTTACATCAACTTCAAGAACATTCTAGATAGCACCAGAATGAAGATTCCTTTTGGTGTTGCTCAGATTGGAAAGGCCTTTAGAAACGAGATTACCGCCAGACAGTTTATTTTTAGAAAAAGAGAGTTTGAGCAGATGGAGATGCAGTACTTCACTTCACCAGAAGACACGAATGAAGTTTATGACCTCTGGAAAAAGAAGAGAATGCAGTATTATCTAGATCTTGGCTTTAGGAGTGAAAACCTAAGATTAAAAGATCATGAAAACCTAGTCTTTTATGCCAAGGCTGCCACAGATATTGAGTATAACTTTCCATTTGGCTTTAAAGAGCTTGAGGGAGTTCACGCTAGAGGAGACTATGACTTAACTCAGCACACCAAGGCCTCAGGCGTAGAGCTAACCTACACCGACCCAAAGACTAATGAAAAGTACACACCACATATAGTTGAGACCTCAGCCGGATTAGATAGAACCTTCCTAGCTATTCTTTGTGAGTTTTATACCGAGGAGGAAGTTGATGGAGAGGTCAGAGTTGTTCTTAAACTCCCACCTATCCTAGCTCCAATTAAGGTAGCAGTCTTCCCACTGCTAAAAAACAAGCCGGAGTTGGTAACTAAGGCCAAAGAGTTATTCAACGTCCTAAAAAAACACTTTAACTGTGAGTATGATGATAATGGAAATATTGGTAAGCGATACAGAAGACAGGATGAGATAGGAACTCCCTACTGCGTAACAATTGACTTTGATTCACTAGAGAAAAACACAGTAACAATCAGAAACAGAGACACGATGACTCAGGAGACAGTTATGCTTAATGAAGTAGTTACTTATCTAAAAAATAAGATCCTGTCCAATCCTTAATAAATTTGATAAGCTAATAACCTATGCAATACAAAAAAACCGTCCTTGATAATGGACTGACAATTATCACCGTTCCTCAGTCAGCTAGTGTCGCCACAACCGTCCTAGTGATGGTTGCTACCGGCTCAAAGTACGAAGAGAAGAAGGTTAATGGAATCTCTCACTTTCTTGAGCATATGTGCTTTAAAGGAACTGAAAAAAGACCAACTGCCTTTGATATAACTAGTGAACTTGATGGCCTAGGTGCTGTGAATAACGCCTTTACCTCTCAGGAGTGGACAGGCTACTTTGCCAAGGTAGACAAAACTCACGGAGAAAGGGCACTGGATATAGTATCAGATATCTATCTTAATCCGGTTTTTGACGCTAGTGAAATTGAAAAAGAAAAAGGTGTAATTGTTGAAGAGATAAGTATGTATAAGGATATGCCTCAAAGAAATATCTATGATAACTTCATGGAGCTTCTTTATGGCGATCAACCAGCTGGCTGGGGAATTGCCGGTACTAAGGAAATTGTTAAAAGCTTAACTAGAGAGGAGTTCATCACCTACAGAGAAGCTCACTATGTACCTAGCGCTACTACCGTGGTAATAGCTGGAGGATTTGATGAAGAGAAGATGATTAGCCTTTCAAAAGAACTCTTTAGCAAGATGCAGAGTAAGGAAAAGGGTAGCAAGCTAATGGTTAAAGAAGAGCAATCAACTCCTGCAGTTAATCTGGAGTATAAGGACTCTGATCAAGCTCATATTATGATCGGCTATCGAGCCTTTGGAATTACAGATAAGAGGCGTTACGCCCTAGATGTAGCCTCAGCAGTTTTAGGTAGCGGAATGAGCTCCAGACTCTTTCAAGTTATTCGAGATCAGATGGGAGCTGCCTACTATGTTCATGCTGATGCTGACCTATATACTGATCACGGCTACGTCTCCGTTAATGTTGGTGCTGAGCTCTCTAAAACCGAGGAGGTGATTAAGGCGGTATTAGTTGAGTTTACTAAGCTGGCTAACTCAGTTGTTAGTGATGAGGAGTTAAACAAGGTTAAAAACCATCTAGCTGGAAATCTACTTTTGGGTTTAGAGACCTCAGATAAGATGTCCTTCTACTATGGAGTTCAAAACATTCTAGAGCCGGAGTTAGCTACTCCCGAAGAGATCTTATCTAGGATAAAGAGTGTTACCCCAGAACAGATTAAGAGAGTAATGCAGGAGTTAATCAAGCCAGAATCTCTTAACCTGGCAGTGATTGGACCATTTAAAGATAAGGAGAAGTTTCAAAAACTTCTTCGATAAGTTTACAACCTTCTAAAAATATTACATTATTAGGTAAGATGAACTTACCAGAATTTACAATTAGTTGGTCAACTCTCTGGAGAGTGGTGATAATGGCTGCGATAGTTATTATTTTATTCCTATCCAAAGACATTCTCGTTGCCACCCTGCTTGCCCTAATCATCTCCTCCTCACTTGATCCCTTTGTAGACTTTTTAGAAAAAAGAAGAATTCCTAGAATCTTAGGAACCCTAGCCATATATCTCATGGTCTTACTGGTTATCGCCCTCATCATCTACATTGTCGTTCCAATTGTTTTAGTTGAGTTTAATAGCTTTATTGTCAACTCCAATGAGATTCTTGGCTCAGCAACTGAAACTCTGGGAATCAATCAATCAATTTTTCAAACCATTCAAGAAGAGATCGATAAGTTTACCGGTCAACTTCTTGGCGGAGAGGCCACCTTTATCTCAATCCTTTCTCAGGTCTTAGGAGGACTTCTCTTTCTCGTCATTATCACCGTCCTCTCATTTTATCTAACTGTTGGTAAAAACGGTGTAGAGATGTTTTTACAAACCATTCTTCCACCTAAGCAACAAAAGGGAGTTTTAGATATCTACGCGAAAACCAGAAAGAAGATAGGCTACTGGTTTACCGGTCAACTCTTCTTATCCGCCTTTATCGGAATCTCCGTATACATCGGTCTATCCATTCTTGGGGTTAAGTACGCCTTTATCATTGCCATCAGCGCCGCTATCTTAGAGCTTGTACCCTATGTTGGTCCAATCTTTGTTGGTAGCTTAGCTATCCTCTCTGCTCTGTCTACCTCCTTTATCCTTGGCCTATACACCCTAATCCTCTTTATCGCCATTCAGCAGTTTGAAAGTCACATCCTCATTCCAGCAGTACATAAGTATACTGTTAATCTCAATCCAGTAATCGTTATCCTCTCGTTATTAATTGGTGGCCAGGTCTTTGGTATAATTGGTATCATCCTCGCTATCCCGGTAGCTGTATCAGTATATGAAATACTCTCCAGCTGGGGATATGCTAAGCAACCAGAGGTAATAGAAAAGTATGAATAAGTTTTACATCACCGCTGCCATTCCATATATAAATGGAGCCCCACACATTGGTCACGCTCTGGAGTTTATCCAAGGGGACGTTTTAGCTCGCTACTACCGAAAAAAAGGAGTAAGAACAAGGTATATAACCGGAGCCGATGAAAACGCCCTTAAAAATGTTCAAGCTGCAGAAAAACTTGGGATAGCAGTTTCTGAACTTGCGGATAAAAATACAGTTAAGTTTCAAGAGTTAATCAAGGCCTACAACATCAGCTTTGATGACTTTATTAGATCAAGTTCAAAAGCTCATCAGCAGGTAGTTAATCAGATGTGGTTAGAGGCAGATAAAAATGGAGCTATTTATAAGAAGGTATATAAGGGCTTGTACTGTGTTAGCTGTGAAGTCTTTTATCAAAAAAGCGAACTAGTTAACAACGAGTGTCAGTGGCACCCAGGAAAACCCATAGAAGAGGTAGAGGAGGAAAACTACTTTTTTAAGTTATCCCAGTATCAGGAAAAACTAACTGAGTTAATTGAGTCGGATACATATAGAATAACCCCGCAGAAGGCTAAAAACGAAGCTCTGAGCTTTATTAGGCAAGGACTTCATGACTTTAGTATCAGTAGAAGTAATGAAAGAGCTAGAAACTGGGGAGTACCAGTACCAGGGGATGACACTCAGAGAGTTTATGTCTGGTTTGACGCATTAAATATCTATAGAACCGGAGCAGATAACCTCTGGCCAGCTGATGTCCATCTTATCGGAAAAGATATTATGAGGTTTCACGCTATCTACTGGCCAGCCATGCTCTTAGCCAGTAACCTAGAACTTCCAAAAAACCTTTATATTCACGGCTTTATCACCGTTAATGGAATGAAGATGAGTAAGAGCCTGGGTAACTCAGTTGATCCATTTGAGCTAGTAGAAAAGTACGGAGCCGACCCAATCCGATACTATCTCCTAAGAGAGATACCAACAGATGACGATGGTGACTACTCAGAAGAAAAATTCCTAACCAGATACAACGCTGACCTAGCAAACGGACTAGGAAATCTAGTTAGTAGAGTACTGGCCTTAACTGAGGGTCTGAACCTAACTCAAGAAGTTAACTCAGAACTAAAAGAAAAAACTCAGGAGATTAGTAAGAAGATATCCCATCAGATTGAAGGCTATAAGCTTCATGACGCCTTAGCTACTCTCTGGGAGTTAATTAGTTACGCTGATAAGTATGTTAACGACTCAAGACCATGGGAAAAGCAGGGAAAAGAAAAAGAACAGATCCTAGTAAATCTGCTCTACATCCTCAAATCAGTACAAGATGAACTAACTCCATTTCTTCCAGAAACAGCTAAAAAACTAGAAGCCCTTTTAATTAAGCCGGCAAAACTCTTAGAACCACTCTTTCCTCGCTTATAACGAGCAAAGCCGTTCCTCGGGGAGGAACGGCTTTCATGCGGGTGCTGGAGAGGAAGGGTGAGAGGAAGGGGGAAAGTGAGTAGTGTAGGGTCGCCACCCTTTTTACGCCCCGGGGGGGCAACCTCTCCAGCAAAATAAAAATACCAAAAAACCAGAATTTTGTCAACAAGGATGTTTTAGATAAATGATATATAATACATGTATATGTCAAAACTAATAGATTGTCACACTCATATTCAACTTAACGCATTTAAAGAAGACTCTAAGCAGGTAATTCAAAGGGCTCTTGATAGTAATATCTGGCTAGTTAATGTTGGTACTCAGTTTAAAACCTCTCTTGAGGCTGTTCGCTTAGCTAATCAGTATAAAGAAGGAGTCTATGCCACCGTAGGTCTTCATCCCAATCACACTGGTCCTAGTTATCTTGATGAAAGTGAGCTTAGTCAAGCTGATCACAACCCTCAGGGAGAAGAGTTTCTGTATCAAGAATATTTAGAGCTTGCTAGGAATGAAAAAACTGTTGCCATTGGCGAGTGTGGTTTAGATTACTTTAGAAATGAAGATGAAAAAGCAAAGGAGAAGCAGAAACAGGTTTTTTTAGAACATGTTCGTCTAGCTTGTGAGGTTAATAAGCCACTGATGATTCACTGTAGACCAAGTAAGGGGAGTGATGACGCCTACCATGATCTTTTTGAGATATTAGAGGGTAAGGAGGTTAAAAAGATTCTTCACTTTTATGTAGGATCACTTGAAATGACTAAGAAGTTTTTAACCTCTGACTATTACTTTGAGTTTGGTGGAGTTGTCACCTTTACTACCGATTACAATGAATCCATTAACCTTATTCCTCTTAACCGCCTGTTACTGGAAACCGATGCTCCGTATGTATCACCAGCTCCATATCGAGGTAAGAGAAATGAGCCCTTGTATATAACTGAGGTAGCTAAAAAATTAGCGCAAATAAAGGGAGTTGAGTATAATGAACTGGCGGAAATATCAACAGCTAATGCAAGAAAGATATTTAATATATGAAAGAGTATAATCACAAGAAAATAGATAAAAAGTGGCAGGATATCTGGGAAAAATCAGGTATATATCAGGCTAAGCAGGTTAGTAAAAAACCAAAGTGGTACTCACTAATTGAGTTTCCATATCCATCTGGAGCTGGACTCCACACCGGACATATACGATCAAATACCGCTATGGATATCATCTCCAGAAAAAGAAGGATGCAGGGATATAATGTTCTTTATCCAATTGGTTGGGATGCCTTTGGTCTTCCAGCAGAAAACTATGCAATCAAGAATAAAGTATCTCCTCAGAAGGCAACTAGAGAAAACATCAAGACCTTTAAAAAGCAACTTAAAAGCTTAGGGTATAGCTTTGACTGGAGTAGGGAGGTTAACACAACCGACCCTGAGTACTATAAATGGACTCAGTGGATATTTTTGAAGCTTCTTGAAGCTGGGTTAGCGTATAAAGGAAGAGCTAATATCAACTGGTGTATAAACTGTAAAATCGGTTTGGCAAATGAAGAGGTTGTTGCTGGTAAGTGTGAGCGATGTGGGGGGCCAGTTGAGCTAAGAGAAAAAGAGCAGTGGATGCTCAAGATTACCGCCTATGCTGAAAAACTTTTAAAAGGATTAGATGAGGTTGACTTCCTTCCTGACATTAAAGCTCAACAAAGAAACTGGATTGGTAAGAGTGAAGGGGTAGAATTTGATTTTTTAGTTCAGAGTACGTCTGTAGACTCTGATATTCTTCTTTTACATGGCTATAAAGGAGATAGCAATAGAGCACAGTGGTTAATCAAGGAGTTAAAGAGTCTTGGAGTAAAAAAAGTAACCGCCCTAGACCTACCAGGAGGGGATAAACCAGAAGTTATTGAGCAGATTGAGTTTGTAAAAAAGAACTATAACTTTACCAGTAAGACCATTATCGTTACTCACTCACTTAGTGGTCCACTCTGCTTAAAACTTCTACCAACCATATCAACAAAGATTGATAAGCTAATAATGATCGCCCCACCTTTAAAAGTTGAGTTTAAGGACAAGAAGGCTAGACCAGACTTAATTAAATTCTGTGACTGGAAATTTAACTGGAAAAAAGTAATTGAAAAGGCTAATAGTATAATCGTTGTTCAGGATAAGATGGATAGTATAGTTCCCGCCTCTCACACTATCGAGATAGCCAAGAACCTAAAAGCTACCTTAATCTCTAAAGAGGCAAAAGTTCCTCACTTTAATGGTAAGGAGGAGCCGGTAATTCTTGAAACTCTAATTCCAAGAATAAAAACCTTCACCACCCGCCCAGACACAATTCAAGCAGTAACCTGCCTAGTCCTTGCTCCAGAGCATGAGCTAATCAATCTCTTACAAGACAAGATAACCAATCTAGAACAGGTGAGAAAATATCAAAAGCAGGCTTCAGCAAAAACCGATATTGAAAGATCAGCGGAGGGAGAAGAAAAAACTGGAGTAAAACTTCAAGGAGTTGAGGTAGTTAACCCGTATAATAATGAAAAGATTCCAGTATATATTGCTGATTATGTTTTAGCAGAATACGGCACCGGTGCCGTTATGGCTGTTCCAGCTTATGACAGTAGAGATGCTGAGTTTTCTAAAAACCTAGGTATTCCATTTAGTAACGCAGATTTAGTTTCTGCGTCCGAGGCAGTTAAAAAAGCAAAAGGAAAAAAGACAGTTAAGTATAAACTTAGAGACTGGGTATTTTCCCGCCAGAGATACTGGGGAGAGCCAATACCGGTAGTTAACTGTAACTCCTGTGGTTATGTTCCAGTTCCAAAAAAAGACTTACCAGTAACTTTACCAAAAGTGAAAAAATATCTACCAAGAGATGATGGTAAGTCCCCACTAGCAAGTATTACTTCTTGGGTTAATACCACCTGTCCAAAGTGCAAGGGGAGTGCTCAAAGAGAAACTGATGTTATGCCCAACTGGGCAGGGAGTAGCTGGTACTTCCTTAGGTATACCGACCCAAAGAATGTGAAAGAGTTTGCTAGTGAAAAAAGCCTTAAAGCCTTCACACCGGTAGACTGGTATAACGGGGGAATGGAGCACGTTACCCTTCATCTTCTCTACTCTAGATTCTGGAACCTCTTCTTGTTTGATCAGGGATTAGTCCCATTTAAAGAGCCATATAAAAAAAGAACCAAGCATGGCATGATTTTAGCTGAGGGTGGGGTAAAGATGAGTAAGTCTAAAGAAAATACAATATCACCGGATGAGATAACTAAAGAGTTTGGAGCAGACTCACTTAGAGTCTATGAGATGTTTATGGGTCCATTTGATCAAGCCATCGCCTGGGAAAAGCGAGGTATTCTTGGCCCTGCTAGATTTTTAGAAAAAGTATATAAAATCTCACAGGAAAAGATAGTTAAAAAAACCAGTGACTCCAAAGAGCTTTTAAAGCTCATCCATAAGACCATTAAAAAAGTATCAGATGATATAGAGAGTATGAGCTTTAACACCGCGATAAGCTCCTTAATGGTCTTAGTAAATCAGATGAGTGAAGAAAAAGAGGTATCTGAGAAGACCTGGAAGCTTTTCCTTCTTATCTTAGCTCCCTTTGCTCCCCATATAACTGAGGAGCTCTGGTTAGAGAAAAAATCAATTCATATTCAACCCTGGCCAACTCATGATGAAGCTCTAGCTAAAGATGAAACCTTTGAGCTGGTTATTCAGGTTAACTCAAAACTTAGAGGGAAGGTACAGGTAGATAAGGGTATATCTAAGCAAAAAGCTGAGGAGCTGGCAAGGAGTAACGAACAGGCAAAGAAGTGGCTAGAAGGTAAAGAAGTAAAAAGAGTTATCTTTATTAAAGATCGATTAATAAACCTTATCGTCTAGTATGGCAAGCTATAAAAAGAACCAGTCCATAGCCCAGTATCAGAAGTTTATTGAAAAGGTATACGCGGTTCCAGGGGATAGAAACTTCTCCTTAGAAGAGATTCTGGTTCAGCATCAGCGCTTTACCATGAGAGCCTTAAAAGGAATCAGAAAAAATGATCAGAAGAAGCTTAAGTTCAACCTCCTAGACTCATTTTCCTGGAGCTTTACAATAGCTAATAGACTTCACTTCTCACTGGAAAATATTCTTTGGCAGAGGTTTTCATATCTCTGCTCATACTGTGCTTCAGTTCCTTGTATCTGTAAGATAAAGAAAGTTAAAAAGCGTAGGAAGATTATCGTAGACAACACCAAGAGACCAAAAAGTCTAAAAGGTTTTCAAAAGATGTTTAATGAGATATATCCAAAAGAAGGAAGAACCCTTGAACACGCCGGTATTCACCTAGCAGAAGAAAGTGGAGAGGTATCGGAAGCAGTTCATGCCTTTTTAACAAATCAAACAAACAGAAAAGAAAGATTTCTCAACATAAAAGAAGAGCTAGCTGATTACATCTCCTGCTCTTTTGGAGTAGCTAACTCTAGTGATATTGATATTGCCGAGGGTCTCTCTGACCTCTTTTATAACAACTGTCTAGCCTGTCACAAAGCACCTTGTAAGTGTACCCTAGACTCCATTACCAACTTTCCTTCTTAAAGACTATTTAACTAACTCCTTCTTTGCTTTTCTATCAGCTAGTCGTGCATCCTTTGAAAAGGTTTTAATACACTTTGTACAAGCTAAAACCTTCTCTCCTTTAGGAGTTGTAGTCTTTTGTAGGTTTGGATACTTTCTAGTCCAGTTCGTTGGATTATAATGACCACGAAGAAGCTTTCTAGTCCCACCCATTTTTGAAGTTTTTTCACAAATTTCACACTTTCTCATAGATGGTATTAGTATACTGATTTATTTAGAATTGGCAAGCCGCCCCGTAGGGGGCGGCTGCGCGCGTTCCTCCTTTCTAGTCATCAACCCGAAAAATTTCCATCACAAATACGACCAAGGCTATTAACAGGATGATGAAGAACATGGGGTCTCCTTTCTAATCTAATAGAATAACATAAACCCCTTTTTGTCAAGAATTCGCCAAGGTTACTCCTTTAGTTATATAATAGATATATGCGTGTAGTTGATAAGATTAAAGAAAAAATAGATATTGTTGAGTACATCAAAGACTTTGTTGAGATAAAGCCAACAGGAAAGAACTTTAAAGGTATCTGTCCCTTTCATAATGAAAAAACTCCTTCAATGGTTGTATCTCCAGATAGACAGATATTTCACTGTTTTGGCTGCCTTTCCGGGGGTGATGTTATCGGCTTTGTAATGAAGTATGAGAATGTTGAGTTCATTGAGGCTCTAAAGATCTTAGCGGATAAAGCTGGGATAAGTCTTCAGGAGTTTGGTTCAGTTCAGGAGAAGAAGTACACCGCTCTTTATGAAGTTAATCGGATTGCTAAGGAGTACTTCTCCTCTCTACTACAAACCGATAATGCTAAGAGTATTAAAAAATATCTGATTAACAGGGGATTAAGTGAGGAGATAATTGATGAGTTTGAGATCGGTGTAGCTAGCTCAAACTTAGACGCCTTAACTAGACATTTAGTTAAGATGAGCTTTTCAGTAACTGAGGCGGATAAGGCTGGGCTAAGCTTTAAAACTAAGCGGGGAATGTATATGGATAGGTTTAGAGAAAGAATCATCTTTCCAATTCATAATCACTTTGGAAAGGTAATCGCCTTCACTGGTAGGATAATTCCCGGAGTGGAAACTGACATGGGTAAGTATGTTAACAGCCCGGAAACTCCAATCTTTAACAAGTCTAGAGTTCTTTATGGATTTTTTAAGTCTAAGCAGTATATTAGAGAAGAAGACTCGGTTGTTTTAGTTGAGGGACAGATGGATTTTCTCGCCTGCTGGTTTAGTGGTGTTAAAAATGTTGCTGCCAGCTCTGGTACTGCCTTAACTATAAGTCACCTGGAGGTGTTAAAAAAACTAACTAACAATCTAATCCTTTTTTATGATAATGATAAGGCGGGAAAGATGGCAACAGAAAAATCAATAGACCTCGCTCAGGCCATGGACTTCAATGTTAAAGTTGTTATTCAGCCTAGTGATGGAGCTAAAGATCCATCTGATCTAGCCTTAGAAAGTCAGGAGAAGCTCAAGCAGGTTGTTACCTTTGCTAAGCCAGCAATGGAGTATTATCTTTCTCAAGCTAACCTTAGCTCATTAGATATTCAGGAAAAGAAGCAGGGAATCCGCTTTATCCTAGAGAAGATAAATAAGATTCAAAGCCCGGTAGAAGCCAGTCACTGGTTAAAAGAACTAAGTAAGATGTCAGGGGTTGATGAGAGTATCTTGGATAAAGAGATTCAGTTTGTTAAGAAGAATGAGAAGCTGGATAAGACAAAAGAAGAGATAAAGCAGAATATTACCGACCAACCAGTCTCTAGGGTAGATAGAATAGCTCAAAGAATCCTCTCTCTAGTTGTGTTTGATAAGGAGGGGGCTGGGAAGTTGATTACAGAGAGTAAAGAGTCCTTCCCGGAAAAATACAAAGAGGTTTTAGAGTATATGGTTAGTGAGGGTAAAACCGAACCCAAATCTGAGATAACTGGTCTAGTTAACCTTATTAATCTAAGAACTGCCATAGAGCCAATTAATGAGGACAGCTACCTAGATGAGCTAAAAGAGCTGTTAATTGAACTTAAAAAGGAAAACCTTCTTTATCAAAAAGCAAGAATCAGAGCAGAGATAAAGAAGGCAGAGGCTCAGGCAGATACAGTTAAGCTAGATGAGCTTTTAAAGGAGTTTCATGAGTTAACTAGGGATGAGGGGTAATTAATTTACAACATGCCAAAACCAAAGAATAAAGAAATAGCAAATGAATATTCCGAACCTATTCAATTCATAGGAGATCAGTTTCAGTGCGTTAATGAAAATATTGCAGACATGGATGAACGTTTTAATGAACTATCTGGAATGTTTCGTGATTTACAAGACTCTATACGAAAGGCTTGAGGCTTGTATTACTTCTAGTAATATACTATAATATTAATATCACTATGAAAAAGACCCTTATGTAGATTCGTCTACATCGGGGGCTTTTTCTTTTTGAGCAGATGGTTATATAATATACATAATGAGAATGAAGAGACTAGATCAGATTGTTTTAAATATAGAGTTTTTACTTATCAGTGTTGTACAGGGAGTAGCTCTGTCAGTCTTAGCTACTGAGACTAGTTCATTAACAAAGGCGGAGCTTTTAATTTTCTGGCCGTATATTGTTACTGGCCTTATCTTTATCTTTGCATTTTGGGCGCAGTCAATAATTCACACGATTAGCTTTATCGGCTGGCCGTTTTCTGTTTCTCACAGCCTGTTGTATTTTCTAGTTACCTTTTTTGAGGTGCTTGCGTTTGGTGAGTTAACTAACCCAGGAATGTGGTTTTTATTCTCCTTCATATTCTTCCTGGGAGTGGCGATTCTCTATGTTGTGGACCTGAGGCTTATAAAAAAGAGTGAAGTTCGCTTTATTTCTTCAAACCAAAAAGAGCTGTATAGGCAGATTGTTTTAGATCAGGTGTTTGAGCTAAAGTGGTTTGTTCCAATAGGACTTATTTATACTGCTATATCTTGGTGGTTGGTGAGTTCTAGGTCAGATCTTTTTCATCATCTACCACTGGCGATTGGTCAGATGCTTCTCGTGGCTTTTTCCTCTGGTATATCTTGTACGTTTATAAGAGGCGCTCCAAATTAATTACCCTGGCTGAGGAGTAGTGCTTCTATTGAGTTTATCTATTATCTCTGATATTATTAAGCCTTATTATGCCCATTAAAAACTCAAAGGCAAAAAAGCTGTCAAACAAAACAGCCAAAAAGTCCATTAGCAAGGTGACCAAAAAATCACCTGCAAAAAAAAGGACAACCAGCGTTAAAAAACCAGTTAAGAAGAAGAAAGTAGATAAGGCTAAACAGATTTTTAAAGAGAATATAGCCACCCTGATTCAAAGAGGAAAAGGAAGAGGCTATGTAACAGATAATGAACTTTTAGATATCTTTCCACAGATTGAGAAAGATATTGATATTTTAGATAAGATATATACCGAGCTTGAGGAGTACAGTATTAAGGTTATTGAAACCAATCAGCTTATTCAAGTTGATAAGGGTGAGATAACTGATCAGGAGTTAAAAGACGCAACCAGCTTTAAGGATAAGAATGTTCCTGACTCTGTTCAGATGTACTTAAAGGAAATAGGTAGATCTCCGCTACTAACCGGAGTAGAGGAAAAAGAGCTTGCAAAAAGCATTGAGGGAGGTGATGAGGAGGCTAGGAAGAAGTTTATTCAGGCTAACCTAAGACTGGTTGTTTCTATTGCTAAAAGATATGTTAACCGAAGTCCAAACCTAAGCATTCTTGATCTAGTTCAGGAAGGAAATATCGGGCTTAGTAGAGCTGTTGATAAGTTTGATTATAGACGAGGGTTTAAGTTTTCTACCTATGCCACCTGGTGGATTAGGCAGGCGATAACTAGAGCCTTAGCTGATCAGTCCAGAACCATTAGAATCCCAGTTCATATGGTAGAGACCATCTCTAAGTACACCCAGATAAAAAGAAAACTAACTCAGGAGCTTGGCAGAGAGCCCTTAATTGAAGAGATCTCAGTAGAGATGGACCTACCGCCAGAGAAGATTCAGCATATTCAAAAGATATCCCAGGACGTAGTTTCTCTAGAGTCTCCGGTTGGTGATTCAGAAGATGACTCCACTCTATCAGAGTTTATCCGAGATGATAAAAGCCTAACTCCAGCTCAAATAGCCTCCAGAACCCTTCTTCGTCAGAAGATTCAAGAGATCTTGGTTGACCTAACTGATAGGGAGCAGAAGATCTTAAAGATGAGGTTTGGTCTTGAAGACGGAGTAACTCACACTTTAGAGGAGGTTGGTAAGGAGTTTGGAGTTACTAGAGAAAGAATTAGACAGATTGAGGCAAAGGCTCTAACTAGGATAAGAAATCACGTCAAAGCCGACATGCTTGAAGGATATTAAGATTTGTGTTATTATACTTTCCATCATTTAAGCTATCATTAATATATGAGTAACGATATAACAGGCAGTAAACGAGTTTTCGCGGGACTTCTAATCGCTCTTTTAATGACCCCCGGACTTATAACTAACGCAAAAGAGTACTCCTCAAGGGTAAATAACGAGGATCTAGAGGTTGGCGAGCAGGCGATTGTTCCAGGTAATCCATTTTACTTCCTTAAAAACTGGCAAAGAAGAGCTAGAAAGATCTTTATCACAAAACCATTTGAGATCATCTTGTCTCAGATTGAAGATCTAGCTACTAAGGCTAGTGAGGTTAATAAGCTTGAAGAGGTAGCTCCAAAAAACAAAGAGGTCTTTAAACTAGCCTTAAACAGATACCAGGAGGGTATTGAAGCACTAGAAAAAACCATAAGCAAAGAAGATCTAAAAGTGGTAAATAAAGAAGAGGCTACAACCCTAAACGAAAAGCTATTTATTCATCTTAGGTTAACTGATGACTTCCTGAGTATTTATATTCCTAGCTATGAAAAAGAAAATCTATACCATTCTCAACAGAAGATAGCTAACGCAATCACCTCAATCTATAACCAGGCAGGATCTATTGGCGTTACTCAGGAGGAGGGCTACGAGTTACTTAGGGTTGCTGAGTCAGTAACTATCTTTATTAACTCACTAAGCGCAGATGAGAAAAACCTAAAAGTATTAAAGGAGGCCTACACACTTAAAAACAACCTATATGATCAGTTCACTAACTGGTTTCTAGGCTATGGAGAGGCAGAAGAACTTTTAACCGTTATTGGAACAGCGGAGATTAGAAAAGAGTCTTTACTAGAGATGTTTGATAGAGCTCCTGAGCTAATTGATAACGATGCTCTCTACGCCTTATACCAGGAACTATCTCTAGAAAGGTAAAGCCTTATTAAGAGTTAGCCTGATCAAAATCAATCAAATATAGTCGGGGGACTTTACTAAAGTCAGGCTGACCATTTTCATCTCTAAAGAAGCGTAAGCAGAAGTTATTACCATGCTCGTGTCCATGCTTAATTCTACTATCACTTAATACACTTAAGATTCTATTTTTTTGTTCATTTAACTCACCTTTAAACATCGTAGTTTTTAAGAGCCAAACTCTTAAACTCAAGTCTAAAACACCACTATATACATCTACTAAACCATCTTTATTAGGTCTATATGATAGTATCGGTTCAATTGGTACATAATCAAATCCAGCATCTCTCCATAGCTGATGATTCTCATATATCTTCTTCCAAGCTAAAAATGCAGTTGGTGGCACTCTTCTTAAAATCACCTTATCCTTTAACTCTCCACCAATCAGAATAGTTTGTGAACCCGTTTTCTTAAACTCCTTTCTAGAGAAACTCTCTCCGTCCATCTCCTGATTATCATAAAGAGGTGGTTCAATTAGATAGCTTCCTAGCCCCAGCTTAATTATCTGCTCTGTTAGTAATGACTGATCTCCAATTGGAACATATCTAAGCATCAGCACCCCTATTCTTTGAGTTTCTAGATTACTACTCTCAAGAGCTTTCCTTATCAGAGTAGCTCTTTCATAATCTGGAGCATATCTAATCATCTTCCCTCCTATCTCCTGTACTTTGGCATTATCACTCTCAAGATTCTTCTTAGCTTTCTGGGAAACTATATCTCTCAAATCATCTCTTTCATTATGTGGAGCGCAGTAAATCATCTGCGCTCCTACTAACTGCACATTGGGGTAATCACTATCCAGAACTCTCTTAATTATATCAGCTTTTTCATTATCTGGAACATAGTAAGTCATCTCTGCCCACATCTCCTGCACATCGGCATTACTATTATCCAGAGCCTGTTTAATATTTTTAGAAACCATACTTCTCAAATCAACACGATCTTCAACTGAAGCTTGGTAAATCATTAATGCCCCTACTAACTGCACTTTAGGATCATCACTCTCCAGATTATCCTTAGTTTTTTTGGAAACTATATTTCTCAAACCAGCTACTTCATTGTCTGGAGCGCAGTAAGTAAGCTCCGCCCCTACTAACTGCACTTTAGGATCATCACTCTCTAGGGCTATCTTAATCAAATCAGCCTTTTTATTATCTGGAGCGTAGTCAAGCATCTGCTTCCATATTTCTAACCCATTAAGAGGACTACTCTCTAGAGCCTTCTTAGTATTTTGAAAAACTATGTTTTTCAAATCAGCTCTTTCATTATCTGAAGCATGGTAAATCATCCCTGCCCCTACTAACTGCACTTTAGGATCATCACTCTCTAGAGCCTTCTTAGTATTTCGAAAAACTATGTTTATCAAATCAGTTTTTTCACTATTTTGAGCGTAGTAAATCATATGCGATCCCATTAGTTGTACCTTAGGATCATCACTTTCCAGGGCTTTTTTAATCAACCCGGCTTTTTCACTGCGTGGAGCTAAGAAAATTATCTGTGCCCCCTTCAATTGTACATTAGGATCATTACTCTCCAGAGCTCGCCTTATCAAATCAGCTCTTTCACTCTCTGGAACAGTCTTAACATTCTCCACCGATACCTTAGCAAGTTCTTCAATTTCACCAATATACTTCTCATCTTCTTTATACCTCTTAAAAGAGTGAGCTGATACTTCATCCTGACCAGGTACAGAGTACATCTTTACATACTCGGGGAGTTGTTCGTTAGGAGCTTCTTTCATATTCTATAGGATACAATAAGATGGTTGAAAGATGAAGCTGTGCTAAACCACTTTTTTTCTTCAAATGAATAAGGTATCCTATAGAATATCCATTATGAAGTTAAAAGAAGTTAGAAAAAAATACATTGAGTTTTTCTTAAGCAAGAAGCATGTAGAGATACCTTCCTCCTCTTTAATTCCAGAAGGGGACTCAACCACCCTATTCACTGGATCTGGTATGCAACCTCTTTTACCATATCTACTTGGCAAGACACATGATGCTGGAGTTAGGTTAGTTAACTCTCAAAAAAGTTTTAGAGCTGAGGATATTGAAGAGGTTGGGGATAACCGGCATACGACATTCTTTGAGATGCTCGGTAACTGGTCACTAGGAGACTACACTAAAGAGGAACAGATACCCTGGTTTTTTCAGTTTTTAACTGATGAGATAGGGTTAGATCCAGATAGACTTTATGTTACCGTATTTAGTGGTTCTACAGAGTACGGCATTCCAGAAGATACTGAATCCGGCAAAATCTGGCAATCCCTATTCAAGGAAAAAGGAATTTCCGCATTAGAGGCAAGAATAGGAACAGAAGAGGCAGGATATGAAAGAGGAATAAAGGAAGGGGAGAGAATCTTCTATTACGGCAAAAAAAACTGGTGGAGTAGATCAGGTTCACCAGAGAAGATGCCAGCTAGAGAGCCAGGAGGACCAGACTCAGAGGTGTTTTTTGAGTTTAAAGAGATTAGCCATGACCTAAAATACGGCAAAATCTGTCACCCAAACTGTGACTGTGGTCGCTTTATGGAGATAGGGAACTCCGTTTTTATGGAGTATATCAAGACAGATACTGGTAAGTTTGAAAAGCTATCTAAACCAAATATTGATTTTGGTGGGGGACTAGAAAGGATAACAGCAGTAGTTAATGGTACTCCGGACGTCTTTCAGATTGATGTGTTTTCTGAGTTGATGACTAAATTAGAGGAGAATATCTCTAGCCTGGAAGCCAGGAGAGTTGTGGCTGATCACTTAAGGTCTTCAGTATTTTTAATCGCCGATGGAGTTTACCCAGGGAACAAGGATAGAGGCTATGTTCTAAGAAGACTAATGAGAAGACTTTTGCTTCGTGGTTATCAAAGTAATTTAAAAGATCCTACCTGGTTAACTAGTCTGGTAAGGAGCATTATTGACTATTATCAGGATATCTACCCAGAGCTAGGAGTAAATCAAGAGAAGATTCAGCAAGTTTTTCTAGATGAGGCAAGAAAGTTTTTTAACACTCTTGAGCTTGGCTTAAAGGAGTTTAATAAGATTGAAGAGAAGATAGTCACCGGAGCCCAGGCCTCTGTACTAGCAACTAGCTACGGATTTCCAGTAGAGTTAACCTGTGAGTTAGCTAAGGAAAAAGGCATGGAGGTTGATCTAGTAGAATATTATAAGGAAACGGAAAAACATAAGGAAATATCTAGAGCTGGAGCTCAAAAAAAGTTTGGTGGTCACGGTCTACTTCTAGATACAGGAGAATTAAAGGCTAAGGATGAAGAGGAGCTTATTAAGGTAACTAGGCTTCATACGGCAACTCACCTTATGCAGTCTGCTTTAAGAGAGGTTCTTGGACCAGAGGTTAAGCAAGCTGGATCAGATATTACCGCCAAGAGAACTAGGTTTGACTTTAACCTTGATAGGAGACTAACAGATGAGGAGATTTCTCAGGTTGAGGCAGTGGTTAATAGGGAGATAGAGAAGAATGAGGCAATGCAGTATGTAGAGCTTCCAAAAGAGGAAGCGGAAAAAACCGGAGCTCTTTACTTCTTTAAGAATAAATACGGAAACACAGTAAAGGTATACTACTCAGGTAGCTCAGTTAAGGATGCCTTTACCAAGGAGTTTTGTGGAGGTCCACACGTTACAAAAATGCAGGAAGTTGGTAGATTTAAGATTCTTAAACAGGAGTCAGTTGGTTCAGGAGTAAGGAGAATCCGGGCAGACGTAGAATAAGGCAAGGTGCTTGCCTTATTTCCTCTAATCTGTTATAATCTGGGCTAACTGCAATATGAATCTATTTATTGAGAAAAAAGCCCAAGAGATAAGTTTTGCCTTACTAAGAGTTGCCGCATACATCCGAAGGTTTGAGTTAAGGAGAAGAATTGAAAATCTAAGCTATCACTTAATAGAGAATATCTCCTATAAGAATGATGATCTAACCCTGCAAACAATTGAAGGGTTAATTTCCTTTATCACTCTAGCTAAGAATGTATATGAGCTTGAGCCGGTTAACTACGATATTTTAAAAAGAGAGTTAACAATTCTAAAGAATGAAATTGAGGAGTACTCAGGCAAGTTTGCCGTAAATGACATAGAGAAGTTTTTTACCAGAGTAGAGAGCATAAAGGTGAACACAAACAAAGAGGAAAAATACGGCAATAGTAATACGGCAAAGGAATACGGCAAAGAAGTTGCCGAATTAAGCTCCAATAATGCTCCAGTTATTCAGCCAACAAACAGGCAACAGATAATAATTGATAGGTTACGCACCTCAGGTGAGGGTAAGTTACAGCTAAAAGACATACTAGAGGTTTTGCCTGAGGTAAGTGAGAGAACAATCAGATATGATCTTAAAAAGCTTTTTAGGTCTGGAAAGATATTTAGAGAAGGAAGTGGCCCATCAAGCTACTACATGTTAGCAACTAAGTCAGGGGTAGATGTAATAAATAATTAACTTGTTCGTTTCCTTTAGTAGTGAGTAGTGATAAACATTATCCACAAGCAAGTACTATTCAGTAAATGAAAGAAGTTTGATATAATTAAATTAAGTTTCGTAACTAAGTGAGGTTTAGATACGAGACGCAATGCGCACACTGCTCTTTTGTTTTATTACAAAAGAAAAATGTACTTGTATTGTTTCTCGTAAATAGCCCTCACGGGCTGTTTTAGTTTTATGCTATATCGTTATTCTTCGCAGTTGAGGTCGATCTCACACTTACACCACGGGTTGGTCGTAGGAGAGAAAGCGAGGAGAATAGCATTCCGAAAACCCATTAATAAGTAAAGCTAATAATTAAGCTAACAAAAAATTCAGATATAATATGAGTAAATTTACTAAAAAAGTTGCGTCAATCGCATTGACAGCAACAACAGTAGTAAGCCTTTCTGGCTTTGGTAGTTTTGTGGCCGTTGCCGGTGCACAAACACTTGAAGCTCAGATTGCAGGTCTGTTAGCTCAGATTCAGCAACTACAAGCGCAGTTGAACGCAGGTTCAACAATGTCAGCTTCATATAACTTCACCCGCGACCTCACCGTGGGCAGTAGAGGAGATGATGTAATGGCGCTTCAACAGTGGTTGAATGGCCAGGGCTTTACTATCGCTAATAGCGGTCCTGGTTCAGTTGGTAACGAAACAAGCTACTTCGGTTCTTTAACTGCAAGTGCTTTGGCTCGTTTCCAAGCAGCTAATAGTATCAGTCCAGCAGTAGGTTACTTTGGTCCAATAACCAGAAGTGCCATTGCTTCAATGACTACTACTACCCCAACAACTCCGACAACCCCTACAACTCCAACAACCCCAGTTAACACAACTGGTTCTTTGTGGGTAGCTCTAGGTGCTGGTTCTCCAGCTTCAGGTTCAAGCGCTATTGCTGGCGCTGGTCAGGTTAACGCCGGCCGTTTCACTTTCACTGCTCCTACAACTGCAGGTATGACTGTAACAGGTCTTTCCTTCCAGAAAAATGGTGTACTAAGTGATTCAAACATCAATAACTTATATCTTGCAGATGCAAACACTGGCGAGATCGTAGCACAGTTTCAGTCATTGACTAACGGTGTTGCTGTTTTCTCAGGTTTGAATCTTCAAATTAATGCAGGTATGAGTTGGACTGGTGAGTTGAGACTTGATCTTTCATCAAGTGCAACCTCCGGAAACACAATTGCATGGACACTTACTGATGTAGTAATGCCAGTGGGTCAGGTTACTGGTTTACCAGTGGCAACTAACTCATTGACTGTTACCTCAGTTTCAAACCCATCAATTGCAGCATTGACTTTAACTGCTAACGCAGTTGGTTCAACCATTGACGCTGGTACTGATTCAGTACTTGTATCTTCATGGACAACCAACGTTACTAACAGCGAAGTTAAGCTAACAAACATGCAGTTTACTTTTGTTGGAAGTGCAAATCCTTCTGACATCAGAAACCTAAGTTTGAGAGTAAATGGTAATGAGGTTGCATCTCTAGCTATGGCATCTACCAATACCAACTTTAACTTCCCATCAGGAATTATGTTGAATACTGGTAACTCAACTATTGAGATCTTTGCCGACGTAGCAGGTTCACCAAACAGAACCTTTACCTTCTCACTATTACAGCCTTACCGAGTAGGTGCTGTTGATACTGAGTACAATACAGGTATTAGTCCATCTATTACCTCAACAAATCAGACAACTGTTACCATCAACACTGGTTCTATTACAACCAGCGTTGCTTCAGATTCTCCAACTAACCCAATCGCAGCTGGTGCTTCTAGCGTGCCATTGGCTAAGTTCAAGATCTACGCAGCGGGTGAATCAGTTAAGGTTAAATTCCTTAGCGTAACCTTCACTAAAGTAGGTGGTAGTACTTGGGCTACCATAGGTAACGTAACTGACGACTTAAGCAATGTTCGAATTATCGACAATGCTGGTGGTCAGCTAGGTAACAACATTAGCACTATTGCTAGTGGTTCAGGCTCAGGACAATGTAGTCTTGACTCTTCAACAGTTATCACCTGTTACTTTGGTACCAGTGCATCTCCAATTAACTACACCGTTCCTGGTAACACTACCAGAGAAATTACCGTTGTAGCTGACATTGGTGATAGTACTGATTTGACTACCTTGGCTACTAGCTTGCCTGGAAACACCAGCAACTTAGAAGGTCAGGTATCATTCCAAACCGCAAGCTCAGGTGTAGCTAACGGTGCAACTCGAGCTATTTCCAGCAGTCCATTGACTGTTGCTCTTAACTCAGCGTTCTCATCTCCTACCTACATCGCTGGTGCTCAGAATGTGAAGATTGGGTCATTTATCTTGACTGCTGCTTCATCTCAGGGTGCTAAGGTTTCTAGCGTAACCGTAGACAAGGACTCAAATGCAAACTTTGACATCCAGAATCTAAGAATCATGGTTGGTTCAACTCAGTTTGGAACAACTAGATCTACTATCGGTGACGCAGAAACTAGTCTTGCGTTCTCATCTAGTCAACCAGTTGTAATTGGTTCAGGTGCATCTGTAACATTCGACGTTTACGCCGACATCTTACAGTCTTCAACTGCAACCACTCACACAGCTGTTATTGACATAATTGGTTGGAGTGCTCTAGGTAGTATTTCTAACAGCTCAATCACCTTCCCAGGTGCAGTTAGTGGTCAGGATATGATTGTATCCTCTGGCCCTACATTGACTGTTGCTGCTGCTTCAGACACACCAGCTGCTAGTCAGGTTGTTATGGGCTCAACCGGAGTTGAATTATTCAAAGTCCGATTGACCGCAGACAACGTTGACGATATCCGAGTAACCGACGTGACCATTACCGACACAATCGGCAGTGGATCAAGTGGTGTTGCTTCATTCCATAACTTAACACTATGGGACGGAACAACTCAGGTTTCCGGACCTATCTCAATGACCATGACTGGTGCAGTTACTGGTACAGCTGCTTTCAGCTTAAACCCAGTAGTTGTAGCTAAAAACGGAAGCAAGATCTTAACCGTAAAGGGAGATGTTGCATCCTTTAGCTCAGGTGGTGCTACTTCAGGCTCAACTCACACCTTTAAAGTTCTAGCCACAGCAAACATAACCGCTAAGTCCGTAGGTAACGGTACAGCAACTGTAACCGTATCTGGTACTCCAAGTGGAAATGTTCAGAGTGTATATAGAACCAAGGTGTCTCTATCATCAGCCGTGTCTGGCCAGACTTCTGGTCGAACTCGAGTTGCTGTAGACGATGTTGCTACACTTACTATGACTGCAAATGCTGCAGACAATGCAACTGTAAGCACAATAGCCTTGAAGTTCAGTGGTGGTGCAGTAACCTCTGGTGCAACTGCCTTCACTGTTGACTTGATTGACACTAACACTAACGCGGCATGGGCCGGTGCTTCACAGAAAACATGTACTCCAATTGCTGGAAACACATGTACTGTAACATTCGCTCCTGCATCTATTATCGACAAAGGTACTAGTAAGAGCGTGAAGGTTAGAATCAACTCAGGTAGCTTCACTAATGGTGCAAACACAAGCGATGCTCTAAGTATCATTGTGAACGCATCAGGTGACTTCTTGTTCTCAGATGGAACTTCAACTGGAATCAGTCTTGAATCCACTGTTGCTCCATTCACTGTTGCTAACGTAAGCTACGAATAGTAGTTAACAGTCTAGTAATATTGAGAGTGATTTATTCACACGAGAACCCCCGCGAAAGCGGGGGTTTTTCGTTTTCTGTGATAAAATATAGAACATATGTTTTCTAAAGAAAATCTAACTAAAGCTATCATCACTGGACTCTATCTAGCTCCACTAACTCTTCTTATATACTACAAGAAATCAATCTATCCCTTCCAGAGCTTTAAAACAGCCATTCTCCTCATCCTAATTGAGTTAATGGTTATTACTTTTTCCATATATCTAGTAAGGAACAAGGAGCATAACTTCCAGTTTAGTAGGCTAGCCAGATATCTTGGCATTTTTCTTTTAGTCTTAACCATCGCCTCAATCCTAGGAGAAAATCTTCCTCAAAGTCTCTGGTCAATTCAGGCTAGGGCCTTTGGTCTAGTAGCCATGTACCACTTATATGCTCTACTCATCTTATTTGAAAACTTTAAAGAGAGGCTAGATCTAAAAAAGTATCTTAGCTATATCTACTGGCTTGGAGTCCTTTTATCACTCATTGCCATTATCCAGAAGATTAATCCTATGATATTTTTCGAGGCAGTTATTGGTCGCCCTGGAGGAACCCTTGGAAACCCAACCTATCTAGCAGCTCTTCTTCTATTTATTCTTGGTTATGGCTTTTATCAGCTAAGAGAAAAGCTTCAGGAAAAAAAGCCGTATCTAGTTCACTCCTTATCCCTAATAATCCCAATCTACGCCTTTATCCTTACTAACACCAGAGGAGCCATTTTAGGGCTAGTTGCAGGAGTTTTCATCGCTCTAGTTTATACTGTAGTTACAAAAAGTAAAGGGGTAAAGATAACTAAAAACATCCCAGCAGTTATCCTCATTATCCTTTTAATCTTCACCAGTATATTTATCACCACCAGAAGCTCTAGTATCTGGAGCTCTGTTCCTGGATTAAACAGGTTAGCTAGTATCTCACTAGAGGATAAGAGTACCAGAAATAGGTTAATCAGCTGGGAGATAGCGTATGAGTCATTTAAAGAAAACCCAATTTTAGGCATAGGTGTGGATAACTTTTCTTACCCCTTTGACTCAAACTACCGCCCTGAGTTACTGGATAGTAACTTTACCGAAACTTTTTTTGATAAGCCTCATAACCATATACTAGAGATAATGGTCACCTCTGGAGTTCTGGGTATTTTAAGTTACCTACTTTTAATAGGTTATCTCTTCTACCTAATCCACAAGAATACTCCGGAAAGATTTAAAGTCTTTGGTATCGCAATTTTATCTGCCTACCTTGTTCAAAACCTCTTCCTCTTTGACACAATTAGCTCATTTTTAATGCTCATAATCTTCATGGCGTATATCTCCAGCTTTACTGAGGCTCAGAAAGATATAAGAATACGTTTTACTGGGTTCTTCTTTACTGCTTTAGCCCTTCTACTTATCTTTATCAATATCCAGGTAGTTAGAGCGAATAGGTATCAGTACAATGGCCTCAACCTATACTCTCAGCAGTATATAGAGGAGGGAACTGCCAGTTATCTTGCTGGACTGAAAATATCTCAGCCATACTCTAATGACTATCGTTATGACTTTGTTGCCTCTTTAAAGCAACTTATCCGTCAGATAGAGTTTACTGATGAGGTAACAATTGATCTAGCCCTAGAGAAGTACGGCCAGGTTTTAGAAAAAGATCCCGCATCTTATAGGCATCTGGCTAACCTTGCCGAGGCCAAGGCCTCTTTTGCTGGATTAAACCCTAAGTATACTGAAGGGTTTGAAGCTGATATTGAAAACCTTCAAAAACTCTCACCAGATAGACAACAGACCCTCTTTATCCACGGTCAGTATCTTTCAAGGCTTGGTAGGTATGAAGAAGCATTTGAGGTCTTTGAGGAAGCAGTTAACTTAGATAACTCTGTAGGAACTCCTCACTTCTTCTATGCCCTGGTCTTAGCTGAAGCTGGAGAACTAGAAAGAGCAGAAGTTGAGTTAGCCCTAGCTAAGGAGTTAGGTAGAGATGTTAATACTGCAACCGAGGCGATGCTCATTGGCTCGTTCTATCTTAATGATGAACAGTTAACTAAAGCATATGACTACTACACCCAAGCATATACACTTGAGCCCTTAAATCCAGACGTCTTACTGAAGCTAGGAGCATTAAGCTATGATCTTAACAAGCGAGGAGAGGCTAAGGAGCTCTTTACTAAACTTCTAGAAGTAGCTCCGGAGTTTACTCAAACCTCAGTCTATAGGACAATTCTTCCAGCCTTAAATGAACTAGGAGTGAGATAAGTTTATCAGAATTTAATTACTAAAGTGTTAAGCTCGTAGGTATATGAAGTACTATACCTATACAATAATCGCCATTGGGATATTAACTGGATTAATAGTTGGCGTAACCTACTACAATAAGAGTAGTAGCTTTAGCTCAGTCACTCAAGCTGTTTTTAAAAAGAGCCTAACCCCAGAGGAGACTCTACTCCTACTTTCTAAAAATCTAGAGGAGAATAACATTACCGAGGCTTTAAAGTACTTCTCAAGCGATATTCCTAACTGGGAGGAGCTCTTAATAGACGCTGGAGCTGAAAAACTCAGAACTCTTGGCAAAAGTCTTAGAATGGCAGTACCTGACCCTGACAGTGATCAAGAGAATATAAAGGGATTCATATACAAAGACTCCTCAGGAGAGATACTCGTCTACGTAACCCTAGTTAAAGAGAACAACGTCTGGTTAGTAAGAAACATATAATTAATTCATAAAAAAATCATATGAGAAAAACAGTCATCCTTGGCTTACTTTTTATCACCCTAAACTCAACCGCCCTGGCATACTCTACCACTGCTCACAGTGAGTTAACTAGAGAGGCGGTAAGGTACTACAATCTTCACTATAAGAACAAGATAACTAGCCAAAACCTTGAGTATTTAATCAAGGGAGCAGGCGAGGAGGATGATCAGGGAAGATTTTTTAATCACTTTTACGATCCAGTATATAACCGAGGGCTTAGTGTTCTTGGAGTAAACTACCCTTCAGCAAAGACCTGGGCAGATAGTACAGCCCTGCAGTTAAAAAACCCAGAGCTGGTAAAGAAGATGATCTCTCTAGCGAGCATCTCTTCAATCTTTAGTGAGGAGGCTCTAACCTCTGCTGATCACACCTTACAAAGAGCAGTAACGGAGTACAATGAAGGAAATACTAAGAGAGGCTTTGAGTCACTTGGCCACGTTCTTCATCTTCTTCAAGACGTTTCTGTTCCTGCTCACACCAGAAACGATATCCACCCCTCCGTCATATATGACATCGGAGATCCTGATCCATACGAGAACTGGGCTAGTAAAGCTTTTAACGAGAAAAAAGATCAGCTATATAATCTAGCTAACTCCTTAAAGCCGATAAGCTTCACCACTCTAGATCAGTACTTTGACTATCTTGCCTCCTACTCTAATAACAGTTTTTTCAGCAACGATACAATTAACAAGGATATCTACAAGCTTCCAGAGGTATACTCCGAGGAGTTAAAGGACGACTTTATCTACCTAAGTGCTAAGGATAAGGAGGGTGTATATCCAGTAGCTAAAAAAATCAACGTAAAGAACTTCTTAATCTCTAAAGAAATTCTAACTACCAATAGCAGCCTAGTCTTACAAGCTAACTGGGAAAGATCATCTAAAAATCTTCTTCCAGCTCTAGCAGGAGTTATTAATCTCTTCCTCTCCAAGGTAGAGCCAGAAAAAGTATTAGAGCCCGTAAAGGTTTCAGCTCCAGCTACGCTAGCTCCAACTAAAGTACCTGAGAAGGTTACTGCTCCAGCTCCAACTAAAGCGCCAGAACCGGTTATTACTCTTGCACCAGCTCCAGCTCCAAAGCTAGAGGTAGTAAAGCCACCAGAACCAATCTACATTAAGCCAGTAGAGGTTAAAGAAAAACCAGCTCCAGTAACAACAAAAGACTCACCAGCTAGTAAATCAACGCCGGTAAAAGAAGAGTCGGGTATTCAGGTTAACAAGGAGCTAGTAATCAATCAGCTCTTTATGAATATGGTTGGTAAGGATACAACTGAGTTTATAGAGATATATAACCCAACTGATGAGGCAGTCTCCTTAAAGGGCTGGTCAATTCAGTATCTTAGCGCAACCTCTAACTCTCTTGAAAACGCTAAAAAGAAAAACTTTGAAGATGGAATGGTTATAAAGCCAAAAAAATACTTTGCCATTGGTCTAAAAAACTTTGAGATACCAGGAGTTACTCCTGATATGCGCTGGGCTAGTATAAATCTCTCTAACTCCGGAGGAACAGTCTTTCTAGTTGCTGATAATAAGCTGGTAACCAGCTTTGATGATGACATTCTCATTGATAGAGTAGCCTATGGTACTGGCTACCTCTACCCAGAGTCTGTTCAGGCCATCTTACCAGTTGAGGGAGCTAGTCTAGTAAGAAGTAACTTCATTGACTCTGATAACAACCAGTTAGACTTTATCGAGGACCTATCCCCAGAGCTTCATACCGCCTTTATTGCTCTTTATCAATTTCCAGTTGTAACTAAAGAAGAAGCTGAAACTCAGGAAGAAGTTGAGGAGGAGGCTCAGACTGAAGAGGAAACTGAAGAAGAGACTGAGTCTGAGGAAGAGACTGAGTCTGAAGAGGAGGCTGAAGAAGAAGATCCAGTAGAGGAGGAGACTCAGGAAGAAGTTGAAGAAGAAACTGAAGTAGAAGAGGAGACAGTTTTAGAAGAGTACTCAATATCCCTAAGTTATAACCCCGAGGCTCCAAACTCAGCCTATCACCCAGAGATTAAGGTATCCTGGAGCTCTACCACCTCAACTATGCTCTACGTAGATGATGTTTTAATCTACGAAGGAGATGATACTGAGTTTAGCTATGAAATCAAGGAGTTGAATAAGGAGTATGTCTTTAGAATTGGTGAAGAGGAGGAGATGATCTACATTCCATCTTACGTTAGCTTAGTAGAGTTAACGGAAAACGAGGTTGAGCAAAAAGTAAATATAACTATGAGTAATGAAAACTACCTAGTACCCTTTGATATTCCTCATCCTTTTACCTCAGTAACTAAGCAGTGGGAGATTATCGTTGTCTATCTAAACAAAGAGCCAGAGGAGATAGGGTTTATGGGTGAGTCATACGACTCATATCTCTGGGCTAAGGCAGATAAGGTTCCTGGTGGATTAAAGCTACTTCATGGAAGTTGTGGCGGTGGAAATAAGGGCTACGGGGTAATAATTCAAAAGCTTGGTTCAGAGTGTGATCCATTAATTGGGGGAGTCAAGTCATCAGGAACTAAAATTCAAGATGGGAAAGTAGGATTTTTAGTTCATCCAATTAGGTTAATTCAAGAAGGGGACTACATCACTCTTGCCTTCTATACCTACAACCCAGGAGGAAACTCCAACTCAAATCAGAGGTTTGTCGCCAAGGACTCTAAGAAGTACTATCTTAAGTAGATACTCCAGTACTGCTCAATCATTACCTTAGAAGAAAACTTCCCCTCAACTCTCTGGTTATCCTCAAGAGTCCCTAGACCCGCCCTCTTTATCATCCTCAACCTAGCTTCATCATTATCCAGAGGGTAAACGTGATTTACTCCCAAAACCTCCACATTACCACCAACATCCGCCCCAATTGAGACAACTTTAGCCATATACGCCTCTAGTAAGGTGATTGATAAGCCTTCATAAAAAGAGGGAAGGACAAAAAGGTCAAAGGCTCGAATTAATCTACCAGCGTCTTCAATAGATCCAGTTAAAAGGACATTCTTCTCCAATTTAAGTTTCTTAACAATTCTTTGGTAGATTTTTAACTCAGGACCATCACCGATTAAGAGTAAGAAGGCGTTTGGAACCTCTCTAAGTAAATTCTTCAGATCATAAAATAAGACAGAGTAGTTTTTTGGATAAGCTAATCTACCAATACTTCCAAAGACAAATTTATCCTCTAGCTCTACCTGATACTTCTTATGGAAGAAGTATCTTGTTGAGGTTTTATCTAGAAAAACATAATCCTCATCAACTGCGTTATAAACCACTAGTCCACTCTTAATCAACTTCTTCTTTAAGGCATACTTTTTATTTGCCTTACAAACAAAAACCGGTACATCAACATATCTTAGTAAAAACCTATAAACAAAAACCAGTAGGAACTTACCAACCCCACCCTTACTAGATGGATCTATGAATGATAAGCCACCAAGAGTAAAAACAGTCTTTACGCCTGCCAGCTTACCAGCAATCGCACCTAAAAGAGCATTACTGCTATGAATATGAAGTACGTCAGGCTTTTCATCCTGAATAACTCGGTACAGCTCAATGATAAAGAGTATGCCAGTTATAGGATTATAACTTCTTCTTAAATATCGAAACTTGAAAGATTTAACTCTGCTGCCAAGCTTATTAGCCAGGTAGGTTCCAGACCCATAACCTAAAACAACCTCTGCCCCTTTATTTATCATCCCTGTAATGATTGTATAAAGAAGATTTTGAGCTCCTCCTAACTCACCCTTTGTTATCACCTGCAAAACTTTCATTAACTAAAAGTTTCTCCTAATATTAATACATGGCTCCTTTAACGCGTATAAAAGAATTAGATAGAATACCAGGCAAAGCAGAATAACCAGGAAGACATTAAAGCTACTTAAAAGAACTGCCACTAGGGACATTAGAGTAGCTGAGAGCAGGATCCTTGGAAGGTGTCTTAAGATTTTAAACTCTACTGACCGCTTCATAAATATCCAAAGGAGAGAGTTAGAGATTAACTGAGAGAGAATAGTTGCATAGGCAACTCCCATAATTCCCATAACTGGAATCAGTAACCAGTTAAAAACTATATTACTCACTAGACCAATTAAAACAAAGATAATAAAGCGGTTTTGTAGATTTAAGGCAAATAGTCCATTGGAGAATAAAGTTGTGGTAAAAACAATTGGTAGAGAGAGTAAGAGAATAACAAAGGTGGTAACTGCTGGCTCATACTGCCCACCAAATAATGAGATGAGGAGTGGCTTAGCAACAACTACTCCTCCTAGACAAAAAGGAAGAGCAATAGCTAAGCTTAAGGTAATACCCCGCTCAAAAACCTCTCTAAACTTCTGTATATTATCCTTGTCATATCTACTTAAGCTTGGAAAAATAGAGGAGGAGATAAGGTTGGGGATAACATAGAGGACCATAATAATCTTCAAGGCGGCTGAGTAGTAACCTATCTCCTCTGCCGAGGTCCACCAGCCAAGCATAATCATATCTGTATTAAGCATTAAAGCTCCTAAGACCATTAGCATGCCAACTGGTAGAGCGGTAAAGATAATCTTCTTAACCAGGGATCGATCAAAACTGAAAAAAATCCGAGAGAGATACTCCCTGACGTAAAACAAAGATAAGACTAGTCCAACTCCAGTTCCAATTGCATAGGCCCAGATTAGTAGATAGGTAGTTGCCTGATTTAGTAGAACAATAACGACGATAACTCCTAGGACTGAATTGGTAACAATCTTTACATACGCCTCTAACTCCATCTTCTCTAGTGAACGGATAAAGGAGCCGATAAAGTCCCTCAAGCTATCAAATACAAAGAGAAATGATAGTGGTAATAGTAGGGGAGCAATTCCGTTAATCTTCGTAATATCCTGAGCAAAGGAAAAAACTAGGGCTATGCTAATGATAATCATTACAAACTTAATCCCAAGAGCAGTAGCCAGATAGACTTTTCTTAAAGACTTGTCCTTGGCACTTTCTCTGGTAACCACCGCACCAATTCCAATATCCGTAAAGATAGTTAAAAAGGCAGAGATGGTTAGTACATAGGAAAACAAACCATAGTCTGCAATTGATAAATATCGAGCAATTAAAATAACAACAAATACTCGAATAACTCTTCCAAATAACTCCCCTAAAAATAACCAAAAGGTATTTTTAACAATTACCTGATTATCCGAGCTGTGGGTGAATAAGAATGATTTAACTTTAGCAAACATATTAGATAAGGTGCTTTATCGTCTTTAAAATTGTATAAATATTTAGAAAAACACCTCGGTTTTTTAAGTAGTATAGATCATACTGAAGCTTATTAAAGGCATCCTCAACTGAAGAGCCGTAGGGATAGTTTATCTGAGCCCAGCCAGTCACGCCAGGCTTTAAAAGACTTCTCAGACTATAAAACGGAACATCCATTTTTAGTAGCTCAACAAACTCTGGTCGCTCTGGCCTTGGTCCAACAAAAGACATATCTCCCTCAATAATATTTACTAACTGAGGGAGCTCATCTAGATGAGTCTTCCGAATAAATCTACCTAAAGGAGTAACCCTAGGATCATTATCCTTGGCCCAGGTAGCTGTATTCGCCCTAGCATCTGGATTGATACTCTCATCATGATACATACTCCGAAACTTATACAACCAAAAAACCTTACCATTTTGACCAACTCGTCTCTGCTTGTAAATTATCGGCCCAGGAGAAGTTAGGTAAACCAGTAGTGAGATTATCAGCAGTATAGGGGATAGGAGAATAAATAATACAAGGGCTAAAAACCTCTCAACAAAGTAGGTAACCCCAAGCGAGATCATCTCCCGCTTAATATTCATATTTATCCAGGACTCATTAATATCATGAAGGGAGATAGCTTTAAATAACTTCTCATAAAACTCAGAAGTAGTGATCATATGTACTCTAGAAAGCTCTGGAGAGTAAAATCTAGAGGCAATGTCTTCTGGAGCCACTATAAAGACAAAAGCATTAGACTTCATATATTCAGCTAGTGAGGAGAAGTCAACCAGGGATATATCCTTAATCTGCTCACCAAGAGCATAGCTAGTTAGTCCACCATCTAGATTTTTACAGATTCTATCAGTCCCAACCGAATCTCCCAAAATCAAGATCTTTATCCGGCTAATCTTAAATCGATACTTTAGAAGTATGTTAAACACATACCTAAAGGAAAAGATAAATAACGAGAAGATAATAACAAATAAGATTAGGTTAGCCTTGGGAGTAATGGAAAAGCTTGGAATAAAGTAGAGAGTTAAGACAAACAAACCTCCACAGATAAGGTTAATCAGTAGAACTCTATTCCTAATATAGGAAACATCCTTTAAAGCGTAATCCTCATAAAAGCCATCAATAAAAAAGAAAAATAGAAAAATCACTAAAGCAATACTGAATGGAAGTAGGTGAGCAGAGAGAACCTCACTACTGATATAAACTTCAGAGTACCGAATAACCAGGGTGGCAACAAGGGCAAGGTAAAAAACCAGCACGTCGCCAAGAACAACTATCGGAACCTTTAAAATACTAATATTCTTCATATATGATATAATACCTCTAATTCATATAGTAAACTAATATAAAAAAATGAACAAAAATTCAATTCTTCTTCCAGTTAGTATTTTACTCGCCGGAGTGTTAATCGCTGGATCAATTATCTACTCAAAAGTCCCTAAAAATGCTAAACCTCTAACTAAGTCTGAGCTGATAGCCATCCTAGAAGATGATGACTTTATCCTAGGAAGTGAGGATGCACCCGTAAGTCTAGTTATCTTTGGTGATTATCAATGCCCATATTGCAAACTTCAGTATGATCAAACAGAAAAGAAGATAATTGAAAACTATGTAAATACCGGCAAGGTAAAGATGTTTTATCGTGACCTACCACTAAGAAATATCCACCCTCAAGCTCAGTTAGCGGCTCAAGCTACTCAGTGTGCTGGCAATCAGGGAAAGTTCTGGGAGTATCATGACTACCTTTTTGACAACCAGGAAGCAATACCAGAGTTAGACTTTACCGTTACCGCTGTAACTCTAGGATTATCTGAGAATGAGTTTCAAAAATGCTTAGAAAGTAACGAGACTAAGCTTGAGGTAGATACCGATGCTCAGCACGCCTTTAACTACGGGCTGGACGCAACTCCGATGAGTCTAGTTAACGGCACCTTAGTAGAAGGCTCTCAACCCTACGAGGTCTTTGTTCAGGTAATTGAGAACGAGCTGGCAAACCCTGTGGAGTAAGCTTCTTGACACTTCTGATATACTGTATAATATAAAGGTATTAATAATTAAACATTCAATTAAACACTTAAACATATGATCAACATAATAATTTACTCAACCCCAACTTGTGTCTACTGTAAAATGGCAAAACAGTACTTTGAAAATAACGATTTAAAATACACAGAGCACAATGTAGCTGAGGATGATAGTGCTAGAGAAGAGATGCTTCAAAAGTCCCAGCAAATGGGAGTACCGGTAATAGATATTAATGGAAAGGTCCTAATTGGCTTTAATCAAGTAGAGATAGAGCAGGCCATTATAGATGCAAATCAGAGCGAATAAACATGATGTACGAACTGATAATTATTGGTGGAGGACCGGCA
>Ga0210057_1000475_pt1 | contig 66459 bp, 64 predicted proteins | sample CryGeyCG2114_010_2_FD_183968 | JGI IMG/M metagenome (GOLD analysis project Ga0210057, IMG submission 183968) | Groundwater microbial communities from aquifer - Crystal Geyser CG10_big_fil_rev_8/21/14_0.10 (SPAdes) (version 2) | ecosystem: Environmental > Aquatic > Deep subsurface > Groundwater ...
CACTTGGAGATCAGGGGACGGTACTCATCCACCCCGGGAGCGCTCTCCATGCGGAACCGACACTCCACGGTAAAGTCTCCGGAGAGATCGAGCCCCTGCTGCGCGCTGTCCGCAAGGGAGAGGTACTGTCCTCCGGTGCGTTCCAGGTGGATTGCCCCGGCAATCTGATCGGCGATGGAATCCTGAATGGTATCCTCTGCGCTCATGACCGCATCCCCGCTCAATTCGTTGATTGCCGCATCGAGCGCCAGCAAGCGCCTGGGCTCGCATGCATGGATGCGGCAGATGTGCTCCTCATGGTTTCGCTTGGATGCCATATGCTCAAAGGGGGAACCGTATGTCCCTTCAGTACACCTCCTCTCCTTGCTCAGAGGGAGGGGCCTTTCCTGATCCCATCGTTCCATGCTCCTACCCTTGGCTTAGTTAAGCCAACAAAGACGTTCCATGAGCCTGTGGAACGGGGGGGTGGGGACCTCACCCCCGGCCCGCACTCCTCGTCGCAGGAGAGGGGAGTTGTAGGTGTACTGTTCTGTTTGTTGTCTCCTCTATTTACAAAACAACATACACAAACATTTCCCCTCTCCTTCGCAGAGGAGAGGGGTGAGGCCTGCCTGCCGGCAGGCAGGGGTGAGGTTGGAACACAAAAACACATACAAGTACTTTCTCTTCTCCATGGCCGCAGAGGAGAGGGGTAAGGTCGGAACGCAAACGGATTTGCAGTGGTCAGGTATAGTCCTTTTCTATGAGTGTTGATGTGCGAGAACGGGCACGGAAGAAGCAGAAGCTGGCATTTGCCAGGCAACTCAGGAGGAATATGACACCGGAAGAACTACTTCTCTGGCATGTGCTGCGTGATCGCAGGTGCCATGGTCTCAAGTTTAAAAGGCAGGTGAATATCGGTCCGTTCATCGCGGATTTTCTCTGTGCAGAACGCAGTGCAATCATCGAAGTTGATGGCGGTGTGCATCGCACTCGGGATCAGCGTGAACATGATGCGGGGCGCGACGTGTATCTTATGGAGAGAGGATACCGCATTTTGCGTATTTGGAATGACGACATTGCTCGGGACGTCTCTGCAGTTCTCGACCGTATTGCTCGGTTCGTTCTCCACTAAGCACCATGTACACACACAAAACATTTCCCCTCTCCTTCGCAGAGGAGAGGGGTGAGGGGTGAGGTTGGAACACAAAAACACATACAAGTACTTTCCCTTCTCCATGGCCGCAGAGGAGAGGGGTGAGGCCTGCATGTCGGCAGACAGGGAGTCGAACCATGACGCCCACTGTGTCACCCCTCGACTCTCCTTCGGCAGGCTCCAGCCGTCGCTCAGAGAGCTATGGCTGGCAGGCAGGACAGGCTGCTCAGTGCGACATGCATGGAGCATATTTACGCTCTCGACTCCATTGCGAATGCTTTCTCGATCACCTCTGTCAGGTCTACCTCTTCCATCCGCAGCTCCTCAATGGGGAAGCTTTTGAGCATCCATTGCGTGGCTGCCGAAAGTTCGCAGCGCGGCACGGCAATGCGGTATGTGCGGGGATCAATCTGCTCCAGGTGCCGTTCTTTTACCATCTTGGCGATTTTTTCCGTCTGCTCCTTTGCCAGTTGATCCTTGCGGAAGCGGATGATACCGCAGCGCTCCGGTTCCATTTTTTCGATGAGCGATTCAAAGGGGCCGGAGAAAACCTTTTTGCCCTTATTGAGGATGATCACATCCCTGCAGAGGTTGGCGATATCGTGCACGTAGTGGGAAGTGAGGAGAATGGTTATATTTTCCTTGGTTTGGTAGGTTCCCAAAAATTCCCATAGATGCATCTGTGAAATCACGTCGAGACCGATGGTGGGTTCATCCAGGAAGAGCACCCTGGGTTTGTGGAGGAGCGAGGTGATGAGTTCGCACTTCATGCGCTCGCCCAGCGAGAGTTGGCGCACCGGAGTGGAAAGGACGTGTTCAACCCTGAGGAGTTCGGTCAATGTGGCCAGCGTTTCGTTCCACTGTGCACGGGGGATCTCGTACAGGTCGCGGTGGAGCACAAAGGTATCGGTGGGTGGCAGATCCCAGATGAGCTGGGTCTTTTGGCCCATCACAAAGCCGATTTGCTTCTTAAAGGCGCGCTTGCGTTCGTGAGGGGTAAAACCGAGGACATTGCATGTTCCCGCAGTGGGAGTAAGGATGCCCGAGAGCATTTTGAGGGTCGTCGTCTTGCCGGCGCCGTTGGGGCCCAGAAAGCCGACGAAGCTCCCTTCGGGAACGGTAAAGCTTATATCGTCCACAGCATTGACGTCGTTCCACTCACGCCACACCACACTCTTCAAGGTTGGGAACAACCCCGGTTTCTTCTCGTAGTGCCGGAACCTGCGTTGAAGGTCTTTGACGACAATGGCGTCGGCCATGGGAGTAGTCAGGAAGAGGCGGAACCGTAAGTGCGAACAAGAATCTTGAGGAGGAGGAGGGCGAGAGACCACACGCCGACAGAGATCAGGAGAAGAGTGAAAATCGACATCTTTCCCGTGATGACTTCGAGAGCGAGAGAATACTGCAAAACTCCGAAAGAAGCAAGCCATAACATAAAACTTCTACTTCGTCCAATTGGGATAGAACGGGCGCTTTCGAAGTATTCCCACAGTCCTTCGTAGGGGTCCCATCTTCCCCAACGGATGGCTGGTAGACATAAGAGAAGCACGATTCCCATTTCGATGGTGCTGGCGACCAACGCACTCAAAAAAGCCAGCGGCCAAAGATGGAAGGGGAACATGAACACTATGATGCCGCTCCCCACGATGATGTGTGGCCAGTACCATATGATTCCCAATTCTTCGGTGATGATGCGGAGTAGAAAGAGAGGGGGTTGCAACAGCCAATAATCCAGGTTTCCCTGCCATACGGCTTTGTTGAGGGTAATGATCACACCTACGATCAATGATTGCGCAATCCCCGACGCGAGTAGTGCGCCGCCGAAGAAACCGAAAACCTCGTTGCCCGAATACCCGAAGAAGTTACCTCCACTTGCGGAATACGTGACATAAATGAATACCGCATGTATGCCAAGCATGCACCAGATGGTCACTATCCAGATGAGGACATCGGCGCGGTAACGCCACCATCGGAGGAAGTGGAGCAGAATGGCTCGCCGGAAGATCAAGAAATGATAGCGCATACGTTATCCGCCGACGGCGTCGTAACGCCGTATGCCGGCACGCCAGAGGAGGGTAATAAAAAGAACCAAGGCAAGACACCATAGTGTTTGTCCAAGGAGGAGCGGTGCCAGTGCCGTGGTGTGTGGAAACAGAATTGCCTCCACTGGTCCTGCAATACCGAAGCGGAGGGGTAAAACGCGGCTGCCGTATTCCAGCCAGGAGGGCAGCATATCCAAGGGTAGGAGTCTGCCGCCAAAGAATTCCAGTACGAGCATGAGCAGTGCAAAGATGCTATCGGTTTTGATGAACCAGAAAGAGAACATGCCAACGAGCACGCTCAGTAAGCTGAAGAGGACCAAGGTCAGTGGAAGCACGGCAAGACTATTGAGGAAGGAAGAAAATGTGAGACTGGCATAAACAGAAGGGAAGAGCCAGAAGCTCAAGAGTAATGCGGTAATTCCCGGGATAAAGAGCAGCGCGATGCGAGCAAGAATGTGGCTCAGCGCGGTCTCTAGGAACGAGAGCGGTCGGATCAACCACTGGTTGAGAGTCCCCATGTGCACCATCGTGCTCATCTCGTAGTGGAATTGGATGTCGGTGAAAAGTCCGATCATGAAAACGAGAATGTAGTAAGCAACCATCTCATTCTGTGCCCACCCCGCAAGTTCGTCTGCCTGCGCGTACTCAAAGATAGAAATCCAGGCGAGCAGAGGTATGGCCAGTGGAAAAATGCGTTCCAAAAAAAGCTGCAGCCAAAACTCCCTATGCAGCAATTTCTGCTGTAGCTGTACTGCGGTGGTGGCGCAAAGAATCCGGAACACCCAAAGACTATACCGCGTTTTTTCTCTTGGTGAAGAGCTTTACAGGTCTATATGCGGTGGGCAATACACTCTTCTAATAGCCCGCAGAGTGCCCTATACGCATCGCAGTAGTGTGTTTGGCGAGGTTCTTCGCGCAGGAGGGCGGGGAGGTAGAAAATTGCGGTTTCGTGCATGAGCGCCTCGCGACGCTGGGGTGGCAGGAACTGCGCCGTTTCCAGATTATGGAGACGGTCCGCCATTTTGATGAGGAGCACGAAGGGGAGCCTTGCATTGGCCGCAACGAGCTGCGAAAGATAGGCCTCCTCGCAATCCTGAGCGCTTTCGCCCACGGACTTCGCCGGTCGGGTAAGGGCCTCCACGGCATCGGCGACATCATCACCGAAGGAGGATCGGATATCCGCAATGCTCACCGTGCCGTCTTCCGCAGTATCATGGAGGAGCGCGGCGACATACGCCGCGTGCGGCAAATCAATGCTGGCTGCAAGGAGGAGCTGCAGTACGGCGAGCGGATGAGAAACAAAAGCGCGACCGTCCAGGCGCAGCTGTCCGCGGTGCGCCCTTTGGGCGAATCCAATGGCATCGCGGAAGGCGAGGAAGCGCTGCATGGTGAGGGGGACGGCAGGAAGCAGCTTGGGGCTACGCAGGTCGATGTCACACGTCAGGAGTGCGTAGGTCTGGGGCCGGTAGTTGCATGCGTCATTGATCATTGAGCCACAGGAATGGGGCGGCATACTAGGGGTTTACAAAACCGACCTCTACCAATTTTGGTTGACCGCTTGTCAAAGCGAACAAACACGTTCCATGGGGGAGTGGAACGGGGCAGGGAAGTGGAGGGTTGGCGTTCATCGCTCCAGCAGCCGTGTCACCCCACCCTGTTCCAAATCGGTGTGGAACTTCTTTCTCCTCTTCTGCTTGCTAAAAATGGTAGCAAGCTCTTTTAGATTGTCTATGGTGACGGCCAAAAATCTGCAGAAGGGCGTTACAGTGCCAGAGCGCTGAAACCGGTCTTTTGCATCGCTGCAGAAAGGAAGGTGCTCCATGGCCGAAACGCAAGGCCGAGGCCCGTACTACGACGAGACCAGGATCGAGCGCGCTGCCAAGCATTGTTCGTAGGCTGATCACTGCCGCGTTCTCCACCACGCGGTGAGGAGCGACGCGCCCAGAAAGAGCAGCGCGAACGCGACGAAGTACGCCACGAGGTCGGGGTTGGCGATGATCGCGAGCCCGAAGAGCACACACAGGAGCCCGTTGAGCAGCAACCCGGTGCTAAACTGTGGCCGAGGTTGCTGTTGCGGGCCGAAATGGATGCCGTAGCGGAAGAGGTTGAACATACCAGGGAGTATAGTCGAATGAGAGGGAATGTGAAAAAGGAGCACAGGTGCACCGCGTACACATTTAAACAATCAACTACGCTATGTTCCCCTGAATGCGGAAGCGGCCGCCACGTATGTCGAAGTGACGATCAACGGCCGGTCGTGTACCAAACACGGAACTTCCTCTTCCCTCAATCCAGGTGTTGCGGAAACCGTGACGTGCTAAGTTCTTGTCCAATAGCGGCTTCTCCGTCTTGAGCCAGCATGTGGTTTTGCGATCAAGTGGTGTTTGATTCTGCAGGGAGTCATACACATCTTGCGACATCGGTTCCAATCCGTACGCTGTACACAACACGAGGAATTCGTAGTAGTTCAATCCTCTGGGATCTTCATCTTCGGATGGTACGTGCAAATAACTCCTTATTGCGTAGATGTCCAATTCCAGCGCTTTTACTGCCGTTTCTCGTACTGGAGTGCCTCCGAGTGTATCAAGTGCATGTATCTGTGCTGCGACATCCAGCTCTTGGGCAACATCATCAAATACGATCGTTGTGTTATTGAGTGAGGTCACCTCCATGTATCCCCCCATCTGCTCTGCGTAGTACAGACTGCGCAATAGGCGGGGGTTGCGGTTTAGAATAGCTTCCACCTTTGCATACGTGACACCCTTGGCCCTGCATGCATTGGGTCGACTCAGTCGTTTCTCAAGAGCGGTCAGCAGCATCTGTTTCTGTTCAGGAGGGAGTTCGTCATCACGTACTTCCGTTGGTACAGCTTCGTCACCATGTCCACGGCGATCATCCTCAAGGACGGCAGTGAGCAGAGAGCGCACTTCCGATATTCCCGTCGGGTACGCTATCCGAGTCCCGCTACCGGGGATGAGTTCTCTGGATTCAGTCTTCTCTCGTTCAGGCATGGAAGAGGGAGTACGTACGATAATTGTACGCTAAATGGCAAATTACGTCAATATTCGTAGGAGGAGCGAGTAGGCGCATGGGGAACGCACGCAGTCCTGTTCTTCCTCTATGATGCTCCCATGCTCACTGAGATCATCTCCGCTGTGTTCCTCTCGCCCATCGGCCCCGTGCGGGTGGAAGCCTCACTGCGCGGTATCCGCTCCGTAGCCTTCTGTAAAGGGGGAGAGGAAGGAGACCTCCTGCATCCGTGGTTGCGTGATGGCGTCAGGGAACTCAAGGAGTACTTCGCCGGTGAGAGAAAGTGCTTTACCTCCCTCGCACTCGTGATGCAGGGGACGGATTTCCAGCAGGCGGTGTGGGAGGCGGCGATGACGATTCCCTACGGAGAAACGGTGACGTACGGGGAGCTCGCGTGCTCTGTGGGGAAGAAGGACGCAGCTCGGGCGGTGGGCAGCGCACTCAAGGTAAATCCGCTCCTCCTCATTGTGCCATGTCACCGTGTCGTTCCTGCGCGTGGGGGAGTCGGGGAATACGGTGCCGGGAGCGAACGCAAGCGGTGGCTGCTTTCTTTGGAGCAATCAAGTTTCGTTGTCTAAAGACCAGGAATCCGGCTTCCATCCCTCGCCCTCCTCGTCGTTGGCCGCTTCTCCTGTGGCATCGCACCAATCTTCCTCATCAATTTCGCGAAGCTTATGAGTATATTCGTCGAAGAGCGAGGAAATTGTTTCCTGTACGGAGGCGATGTCGTCTGGTGGTACGCCGGATATCTTGAGGAAGAATTCTCTCCGCTTCGTTCCGGGCTCTGCATCCACAAGAACATCAATGCTGCCTGCATGCAGCGCACTGCGGATCATGTCTCGGAGCTCTCCGGCAATGTCATCGACATCGCCATTGGCGGCCTGATCACGAGGGAGACGGAGGGAGTAGTAGAGCGTCTCGGCGAAGGGCGTGACGCGCTCCTCACCAAGCTCCGTGATGCGCGTATCGGCGAAGAGGACGGCGATATTCCTTCGTACGTCCTCCTGCAGGTTCCGGGGAATATCGGCGATTTCCAGTACGTAGACCTCGTCTCCATCGGCCTCACTGGGGTCTTCTGGAATGCCATCATCAAGAGGCTCGATGAAAATCCCCGCGCTGGCGATGTGCATCGTGTGGAGCGTTTCTTCCACCAGGGATTCCATGACGTCGTCCGCAGTGAGATCGGTCTTGCCTTCCCATTGCCGGGCTTCCTCCTGCGAGAGAGCGATACGCCAGCGCAGAGGTACAGAGCCTTCGCAATCGTCGTCAATGTCTTCCATAGATGCGTAGTTAGTCGAGTGTCCCTTCTCCATACAGAATGTCTTCCTGCGGATGGCGGTAGAGAGGGGACTTGAGGCGCTTTTGGTCGAAGATGTGCCCCAGGATCCCCACGCTGCGTCCCAGCGCGAAGAGGCCGTTTAAGTATCCGGCTTCAAAGAAGCCATCGGCGACATCCTTGGGTAATTGCGGAAGGAGGATATCCACGAGCGACACACCGATGAGCCCGTCTACATTGAGGATGAGATTGGGCTTCTTCGTCGTTGTGATGCGCTCCACCTGCAGGGCGTAGGTCGTGAGGGGGAGATCACCAAAGTGATCCTGCGCAAAGGCGAGGAGAGTGCTAACACGGGTATCGGGGTTGTGCACCGAGCGGATTTTGTGACCGATCCCCGGGATACGTTCGCCCTGCTCCTTCATTGCGTCCACAAATTCTTGGGGCGAAAGACCGCGCGCATGGGCGTCGAAGAACGCGCGGGCGGCAGCGTCCACCGCGCCGCCGAAGCGCGGGCCGATGGTGAGCAACCCCGAACAGAGCGCACTCACCGTATCCTTGTCCGCGCTCGCCGCGACAATCGCATTGTGCGCTCCGGCGACAGCCGGTCCGTGGTCGGCAACGGCGACGAGGATCATCTCCAGGTACGTGAGCGCCTCCTGCGTGAGGTCTGTTTTCCACCACAGGCGGGCAAGGGTCTTCACCAGTGAGCCATCGTGGATGAACTGCGAGATAGGCGTGGAGCCGTAGGTCGCCTCTGCTCCCCGGTCGTCGCTGATTGTGCACTGCACATGCGCACTGCGGCGATCGGAAGGGAGTTCAGGGAGGATGGGTTCCATGGGGTCCTGCACTCTACCGCTCGCTTTGAGCGCTTCATAGGTTTTTGCGATGATTTCGGGCAATCCTTCAAACCGCTGCGGCACCAGGGCGCCTGCTTTCTTTAAGAGCTGGTTCTTGGCCTGCGCAGTCTCGGCACTGCTTGCCGCCCATGCGCCTGCGTGACCGAACTGCACGTCCTTGGGGAAGTGCTCTGCAGAGGTTCCCGCTACCCATGCAATGAGCGGTTTCGTGATCCGTTTCTCCTTGAGAGCTTTGGCGATGTCCTCCTCCTCGCGTCCGCCGATTTCCGAGGTCATGACGATCATCGCAATCGAAGGCTCCTCCTGGTAGCGCAGAATATGCGAGAGGAGCGTGCTGCCCGGGTTGCGGTCGCCGCCGATGGCGACGCCTTCCGCGATGCCCGAAGAGTGCTCTGCGATCATGCGGTAGAGTTCGTTGCTCATCCCGCCGGACTTCCCCACGTATCCCACGCACCCTGCACGGTGGAGCTTGCTGGCGATCAGGTGCTCCGTGCTCCCGCCAGTATCGCCGACACGGAACGCTCCGGCAGTCACCGCGCCGACGGTCGCAGGTCCGATCAGGGTGGTTCCGCTCCTCTGCGCTTCCACGATCCATTGCCGCGTATCGCTCTCCGGCACGCCCTCGGCGATGGTGGCGATCACGCGCACTTCCCGTGCGATTCCCTCAAGCACTACGGCACCGGCGGAGCGTTGCGAAGCGAAGTTGATGAGCACGTCGGCCTGAGGAAAGCGCTCGCGTGCTTCCTTCAACGTGCGCACCACCGGCAGAAGGAACTCCTTGGCACCGAAGAACGTTTTCTGAGGTGCGCTACTCACAGGGTCCACGATGCACGCAACGCTCGGCTTCCTCCCTGCAAGGACATCGAAGTCCAGCATCCGCTGCACGGAGACCATTTTGCGTCCGTAGACGATAGCCAGAGTTGTGGGGGAGAAGAGGAGGGACACGGGAGTGGTCAGGAGTCAGGAGTCAGGTGGAGAGCGGAGAGCGCCTCAGAGACGACGGCGGTCATGGGGAGCTCCGCTCCATGCGTAACGCAGGAAATTCTCAGGCGATTGCACGCCTCTTGCAGCGCCTTCAAGCCCCGGCGATCATTGGGACCGGCACGACGCACGAAGATCTTCAGGTTCTTGAGTTTGGGTGCATGGTCCTCAAGCGCGGCGATCACGCCGGCGAACGTGCGTGCCACGTCGGTGAAATTCGCAATCCCGCCGCCGATGATGAGTGCTTGCTCTCGGTCGTTCTTCTCGATGAGCGAAAGAATCTTGCCGGTGTACGCCTCCATTTCATCGGTACTCGGATTTCCTGACCACTCTCCGTAATTGGCCAGCTCCTTGGGGTCGACCTGCGCCGTAATCGCATCGGCGTAGATGATGCTTGCTCCTCCCCCCGCAACCATCGTCCAGATGCGGCCTTGAGGATGCAACAACACAAACTTCAGTGAGCTGCCGCTCTTTGCGTCGAGATCGGAGATGAAGAGCTCCTCGGGAGTACGCGTGCTGCCAAAACCCTCCGGGATGCTCAATAACCCCCATGTGGATCGCTGACGGAAGGCGGCGCACGTGTCGACGCGGGCGACGCAGTCGAGCAGGTACACGCCACGCGCATTGACGGCGATGGGATTGAACTCCACGGAGGGGAGATCGAGCGAACGAAAGAGGGAGAAGAGTCCGCGGATCGTCGCCGTGAGTTTCGTGTCCAGCCCTTGGAGTTGCGAAAGTTCAGGCTCAGTACCTAGAGGAACGGGGATGCGCACGATGGACGCACCCTGCTCCTCCACATCCATGCCGCCCTTCCGCGAGAAGAGGATGACGTCCTCGGTGCGTTCGCACGTGAAAGCGAGGTAGAGCTCCTCCTCATGCTCAACGAAGGGCTCCACGATGAAGTGTTCGAGCACACCACAGCGCCCGGCGACCGTCGCGGTGGTTTTTCGCAGGCCCTCCATCCAGATCTTCGTTTCTTCCCAGGTTTCGGCCACCTGTACATATCCCAACTTGCCGCGCTTGCCGAAGAGCTCATCAACCTTGGCGACCACCTTCCCCTCCGTGAGCCACGGGTGATTGTGGGGGAGAGCGAGAAGGTCGGTGCTTCCGTCGATTTCCGCAAAGCGGATTGCCGGTTTGCCTGCTGCGTACTCCTGCGGCCATTGGTCGCGGATGAGTGCTTTTGCCTGTGTTTCACGGATGGGCTTCTGTGCCACAGGGGGGCGTTAGTGTGGCAGATCTCCTCTCTATGGGGAAGCTAGAGGCTGCGTTTCTTCAGGTACTCTTGCTACACTATCTGCGCATGATTCTTCCCTGGCAGCACACCGGCGTTGCCGCCGATCGCATTGCGACACTCAAGAGTGCGCGTATGTTTCCGCGAGCGCGTTTCGACATTGCAGGGAAGCACAGGGGAGCTCAACGTCTTGTAATCGCGCTCGGGCAGATGCACCCGGTACTCACCGGACGCTTCCGACGTCTGGAAGCGCGTAGCATTGGCAAGATTCAGGCGTGGATTGCTGCGGCGTGCGAGCGGCTCCTCCAAAAGGAGGGTGTAGGAACCTTCGGACAGGAGGGGTTCTCCGGCGATGGGTACGCTCGTCTGAGCGATGTGCTCCTCATGGAGTACCGCAGTAATCTATCCACACAAGGAGCCGAACACTTTCTCCTTTCCACCGCGCAGCGGTGGCGCCGTGCGCTTAAACGTCGCGACGGTGAGGAAGCGGAGCGCGCTGCGACCGCCCTCAATGCACTTGCCGTGCTGCAGGCGCTCCACCCGCAGGTGACGATCTTCCCCATTGAGCAAATGCAGGCGCACGCCGCAGTAGGAGAAGGGATCGCCATCCTCCAGGCGGGAATACGCGATTGTGAAGCCAAGAACACCTATCGCAGCGCGCGGGCCAAGGGTGGCAAGAGGCTCACACAGGAGGAATTTGAGGCGATGCAGGAGCGCAATGCGCTCGTGAAACGGTTCAACGCTCTCCTTGCCTCCCCGCAGCGCGACCGCGCGATTTTGCGCGAAGTTCTTGAGCATGCGCAGAGTCCACTCACGGTCTTCGTCCTGGGTCAGGCGCACAAGAAGAACATGTTGCGCCTGGCACGCAAGCATCTCCCCGAAGATACGCTCCTCCTCTGGGTCACGCCGCCGCAATTCTGGTGGGCAGCTGCCTGGTCGCGGCGGGCACGGTGGGTCATCGCCGCCGCATGCGCAGGAGTGCTGTGGTACGCCTTCACCTCAGTATCCTAAGTCATGGTAGTCCGTGCGTGTATCGAAGAGCGTCTGCTGCTGGGGGCGCTCCCTTTGCGGTTGTGTGACGAGCGCGTGCACGTCCGCACGCACTTGTGCACGCAGGACCCATTCCTGCGCTGCCCTGATCCGCTCGGAAGGGAACATCTTGAGTTCACGCAAGAGAGCGCAACCTTTGCGGGAGTTGCGGTACGAGAGCCGGATAAGGTCGGGGAGCATGCCCAGCGCATGGGCGATCCCTTCGCGCGTCGTTCCCTCGATGCCCAGGAGACGTGCCAGGGTTTCAGTGCGTTCCCGTTCGTTGCCGCGGATGAGCGACTTGAGATCCGTGATGTCGATCACTGCGGAGACATCATCGGCGATCTGCTCAGGTTCGTGCTCTTCTGAGCGTCTGCGTGCGTTATGGTTAGAGGAGAGGAGGGTCACCGTAAGTTTACTGTAAAACAATTATTGTGCATTAGCAATACCTGCGCATCACCGCTCTGCTCCAGGGAGAGGAGTGAGCTCAGACTTCAGTGTGCGCAGCAGAGGTTCTCTCTGCTCCCCGCACTGCATGAGGAGTGTTCCCATATAGTCGCGTGCAGTGCGCGTGATCGTGAGAGGATCTTCGGGGTCCAGAGGTCGTGCTTCCTCTGCAAACAGCGGTTCCATCACCAGGGAACGTATGTCCTGAATCGATGCCGCAATGTCACCGTGCACGGGGCAACGGGTGAGGAGCCAGTGTAGCTCCTCGACGCGCTCCCGGAGGCATTCGTGGAGCTGTATGCCCTGCACGGCGTTGAGGGCCTCTCTCACCGCGGGGATAGCGCGATTGTTGTGGAGTTTTCCGTTGAGCAGGATGCACTCTATTGCTTCTGCCTGCTCCAGGATGCGTCTGCGGTAATCGGTAAAGGGCTTGACCCGCAGTGTGGAAAGAGGAGCGAGAACCTCGCCGAGATCCTCTCCTACGAACTGTTTCGCCGCCGCTCTGCAGGGGTAAAAGCGCGCTTGATGCGTACTGCGGAGCACGGGAATGCAACCGTGGCGTACTTCCTCGCGCAATCGTTGCAAACGCGCATCCAGTGCATCGAATGCGGCTTGCGATGCTTCAATCTCCCGCGTGAGGACCGAACAATCCCTCGTCGCTGCGTTCTTCATACTCGCGAGTGCCCGTTGCCGTTCTGCTGTGCATCCGCGTTCGCGTTCGGCATCGTACGCAGCGGCCTGGTGCGCGGTTCTGCGCCGTGCGGCATAGGCGGATGTGCATTCGTGGACACGGGCTCCGTTTCGGTAGAGGAGCGTTCCCTCATCCGGTTCCTCTCCTACCACGAAGATGCGGTTGCTCGTGCGCAGCGGCGTCACTCCTTCCGGCAGAGATCCCGTACAGCCATTGCTGAACCACATTGCGAGATCTTGCTTGAGGACGGCGGTGGGAACGGATCTGCGTTCATACGCTCCGTCTTCCCCTTCGCTCACGACGTGGAATGTTCTGGTGAGGCGCATGGTAGCGCAAGAGGATAGGACAAGTTCGCGTGCGATCCAGCACATTCTTGCGCAATTTACATCGCTACCGCGGTAGCTCCTGCAGCGAAACCGGTGTTCCTGCAAAGCGCTCAACAGTCTCGTCTCCACGGGAGAAGAGGTAGTACACCGGTTGTACACAGAGAGGAGTGCCCTCTGTGCAGGGGGATTCCCCGGTCTCGGTGAATGCCTCCTCCAACCCTGCAACGACAAATCGATGGTCATCTACCCACGCGACGTGCGTCCAGCGGCACGGGGTCCCGCAGTAGAGCACGCGCTCAACTTCTCCGTTCTGCGCGATGAGGAGAACTTCGCTGTCGGGTTCCTCACCGGCAAGGAGAACGAGTGTCTGCGTCCCATCGGGTGAGACTGATGAGGCAAATGCCCGTTGCGTCACTTCCTCAAGCGGAGAGCCAGGAGTGACGGTTCCCCGTGGCATCGCATCGATGGCGCGTGTGTTTACGAGCGTCATTGTCGTGCGGTCGAAATCGGGTGCGCTATCGCGTACGGACGATTCCCATGCGGAAAGCGCATGGTCAATCGGATCCTCCGCTACAGGAGATACGGGCTGACAACTTGCAATGAGGAGTGCAATGAGGAGGAGGCAGGATATGCGCATATTTGAAGGGAATAGGAATAGAGGTACTGTACCTCTCGCACAACAAAAACCCCCTTGCGGGGGAAACACCGAAGTGTTTGAGGAGCAGGGCAGAGCCCTGAGAAACCGACTCGTGGCAAGCCACGTACGGTGCAATGGAGAGGCATCCGCGATTACTTCTTCTTACCCTTCTTCTTTTTTGGCATTAGGGGAGAGGAAAGAGATCTTCATTATCGTTGACCATCACACGTACGCAAGATGTCGCCGGCACAATGACATTGCGAGAGAGAAGAAAACTCTGCGCACTGCGATGGTGGGCACAGAGTGCAGAGCGCGCGATCTACCCCTCGGGAGGGACAAGAATATTGCTCTCTCACGTTCCCAAAGCTATACCCTGAGGTTGCTGTTGCGTTACACAGTGTATTGCTCCAAATCCCCAAATGAGTTCTCGGCAATCAATGCCCATCGCATTGCGATCCGGGAAACACTTGCGCAGGGTTGCCAGAGCAATCTCGTCGGATTCTTGGTTGTACGTTGGCACAAGTACGATTCCATTGGCTATGTAGAAATTCGCGTAGCTTGCCGCCATGCGTCGTCCCTTCACGAAGAAGGGTCTCGGCATGGGCATTTCAATCACGGTGATGGGTTCACCTCTTTCATCGCTCATGCTTTTTAAACGCTTCAGATTTTCTGCAAGAGGGACGTAGTTGGCATCCTGAGGGTCCTTTTCCGTTACGGTAACAACCGTGTTTTGATTCACAAAGCGCGTGATGTCATCCACATGGCCCGTTGTATCATCGCCTTGGATGCCAGCGGAGAGCCAAAGGATATTTGTCACGCCAAGGAAATCTTTCAACGTGTGTTCGATCTGGGCTTTGGTCATGCCGGGGTTTCTGTCCGGCGAAAGCAGGCAGCTCTCCGTGGTGATCAGCGTTCCCGTGCCGTTCACATCAATGGAACCGCCCTCAAGAACCATTCCGGAATCAAACCGCTTCCATGCATCCAATGGCATCTTGTGAGGTGCGTCATTCCCAATGAGCAGATCCTCATACGTATTCCCATAAGCGTTATATATCCATTTCGTCCATGCGATTTCGTGCCGAGGTTTCTCTCGGGTGAGGAAAATGGGACCGTAATCACGGAACCAAGTGTCTCCCGCATCGATGTCATGGAACACAAGATGTTGGTCATTGCGTATGCTGCTCAGTTGTTGTTGAGCGCGCTGGTGTACCGCCGAATTTGCAACCAGCACGTGCACGGTTTCGTGCGGCGTGAGAGCGGAAATGATTTTGACATACGTAGCCTCGGCACCTTCGAGGTGATCTCCCCATGTGACATGGTTATGCGGCCACGAAAGCCAAGTAGCTTCATGTGGTTCCCACTCTGCCGGCATGCGGAAACCTTCGGCGGCGGGGGAACCAGGTATCAACGGAGAGAGGGACGACATCGGCGGCATGCTACCGCCTCGTTGATAATGATCAAGAGGTCTTGTGCAGAGCGTGCAAACTCTGCGGCGGGGATCTGTCATTGCATCACTTATCCCAGCAGGGCCGTTGAGTGTTGCACCTGCCTTCACGGAAGATGTCTCCGACCTGAAGGCGGAGCTGTACAAGGAGGCGACTACGTGCGCTTTTGGGTAATTTCCCCGTACGTTTCGGGTCTCCTCTCCATAAGGAATCGCCACGATTGTTGCATCTTCTTTGGATAGGAAAGGTCAACTTCGGCAAGGACGATCTGCGGAGTGTCGTCGGCTTTGATCAGGAGCCGTGCGTTGGGATCCGCAACGAATGAGCCGCCCCAAAAACGCATATTGCCCTCTGTTCCAACACGGTTGATGGCGGCTACGTAGACGTTGTTGACCGCTGCATGGCCGACCTGTGCCGCGCGCCACATCGTCTCCCAATCTTCCGGAATGGATGCATCGACAGGGGCGATATCAGGAGACGTTGCGATAGCCGTGGGATAGAAGATGATCTCTGCGCCCTGCAGCGTTGCGATGCGTGCTGCTTCCGGGAACCATTGATCGTAGCAAATCAGGACGCCGATGGTGCCGTAGGGTGTTTCAAACACACGAATGCCTGTGTCCCCCGGGGCAAAATAATCCTGCTCGTAGAAAGCAGGGTCGTGCGGAATATGTGTTTTGCGATACGTTCCAAGCATCGCCCCATCGGGGCCGAACACCGTTGCGGTGTTGTAGTACGAACCCTCAGCGGTTTTCTCGAAGAGTGATCCTCCCACGAGAACAATGCTGTACTTCTTTGCGATTTCGGCGAGTCGGTTCGTAATGGCACCGGGAATCCGTTGTGCGTAGGCGAACGCGTCGTTGTTTTTTGGGTTCTGGCAGAAATACGGGCTTGCAAACAATTCCGGCAACGCCACGATTTTTGCTCCTTTGTCCGCTGCCTCCGCAATCATCTGCTGCGCTCTTGCGAGATTCGCTGCGACATCATGGTCGCAGGCCATCTGGACAAGGCCGATGATCACCCGCTTTCCCATCACGGAGGAATCATACGGCAAATGCTGTTGAATTTTCGAGCGGAATATACGAGTATTGAAGTCTGCTTTTCGGTCTCTTTCCATATTTGCCGCATGAAAAAGAAGTTCGACCAGCTTTCTCCGTCGCTCCGTAAGCACATTGTCCCCGAATCCCGGCAACTCAGGCGCACGGGATCCATTCTTCCGTTTGTCAAAAAGAGCAAGCATCCTGTGAGCGATTTTGCCGAAGCCACACTGAAGCACTGTAATGGCGGGGCCACACTCCAAGCTGCTCTCTGGCTGAAGCAGCATATAGAGAATGGCGGCAAGCTTGTGGTGACCATTGCCGGGGCATTGAGTTCATTCCAGATCGGTGTTCTGCTGGCCGAGCTCATTCGTCAGGGCAAAGTCCATCTGGTCTCTGCAACGGCAGCCAATCACGAGGAATCCTACTACCGTTACGTCGCGCATTCCCACTACGCGTACATTCCCCGTTACACGGAACTGACGCCGGAGCAGGAGGCGGAACTCCGCGATGCGGGGCTGCGACGCATCACGGATACTTTTCTGCCGGAAGACGAGAGCGTACGCATCATGGAACCGCATCTGCTGCGTATGTGGGAACATGCCCAGAAGAAAGGGGAGAGGTTCTTTCCCCATGAGTACTTCCGGAGACTGTACGCCGAAAAACTCATCAAACCCGATCCGCTCGCCAACGAGAGCGACAGTTGGACGTATGCGGCGTATAAAAAGGACATTCCCATCGTGATTCCGGGGTTTGAGGATTCCACCATGGGCAATATCTTTGCCAGCTACACGTATGACGGCAAGTACCGCAAGAATGGCGGTCCTGTTCTGGATCCAAAGATTCTGAAGGGCGGTTTGGAGTACTTCACCTTCCTCTATGAGTGGTATGGCAAGGTTTCCCAAGATCATCCGGTTGCCTTCTTGCAGTTGGGCGGCGGCATTTCCGCGGATTTCCCCATCTGCGTCGTCCCCTCCCTCCGGCATGATTTGCGTTACCCCAAGGTGCGCGATTGGGCCGGATTCATTGAAATCGGTTCTTCGCCGATGTCGTACGGCTCCTATTCGGGTGCTGGCGGCAAGGAAAAGATCACCTGGGACAAACTTTCCACGAAGAGCTACTACCAGATTATCCAGAGCGACGTGACGGTCGCATTCCCATGGATTGCAGCTGTACTGTTGGATCTTTGATGGCACCCGGCTCCCCACCCGCATCCTGCGGAAAATTTTTTCTTGCGTCGTGGGTTTGGAGTTCTATACTCCTGCGCTGTTTATTTACAATTGCGTAGTTAAGCAATGAACGTACCTGCGGGAGGAAGCTCCTCTCACCACGCACGGCGACGCATGAGAGCTCACCGGTACATACGGGAGCGATGGAAGAAGTTTCTTGATGTGGATATTCGGGGAATGATGACCGTGGAGGGAGTGCCGGTGGATCGGATTGTTCAGAAGTACGGCACGCCGGTGTACGTAATGGTGGAAAGCGAGATTCGTGATCGATTTCGCCGTTTTAAAAAAACGTTCGGGGAAGATGTAAAACTCCAGTACGCGGTGAAGTGCAACAGCAACTTGGCAATTCTTCGTATGGCTCAGGAGGAGGGTTTTGAACTGGACTGCGCCAGTGTCGGCGAACTCATTCTGGGACTCCTTGCGGACCTCAAGCCCCGGCAGCTTTCGTTCACAAATCTCTACAAGACGGATAATGATCTTCTCTTCGCCGTCAAAATGGGAGTGCAGAGCATTACAGCGGACAGCATCGAAGATCTTTACCGCATAGGGTTGGCAGCCAAGAAATTGCGGACACAAGTGCGCACGGTACTGCGGGTGAATCCCATGTTGCAGGTGGGCAATTATTCGACGAAGGGCAACAAGTACGGCATCCCTATCCAGCAGATCCACCATGCCATCGAGGTGGCTGCCCGTACGCCATTCGTAGATTTCCGTGGTTTCCATTTTATGGGGGGATACATTCAGAACGTGAGGGTATTGAAGGCAACGGCACGCGCACTGGTGAAGATCGTTCGTTTCTGCCAGGACCGACACATACCGATAAAAACGCTCTCTTTGGGCGGGGGATTCCCCGCGGCCATCGGGGATCAGGAAGCTTTCCCGATTGAGAAAATGAAAGATTTCCCCTCGTACTTCCAACGGCTGCTGGAACGCCATGGAGTGACGATGCCCATCAAACTCATCTTTGAGCCGGGGAAAGCCATTGTGTTGAATGCGGGAATCGGTCTTATGCAAGTGGTGTCCAGTAAGCAGATATTCGGCCGCAAGCGCATGATCATCGCCGATGGGTCTACGTATAACTTCATTCCCGACGCATTGGTTCAGAAAGACGTCTGTTACGACATTCTTCCCGCATCTCGTATGTACGCGCCGCGCGTGCACAAGGTCACCGTAGGCGGAAACACCTGTGACTGTTGGGATCTCATTACGCAAGATATTGAAATGCCCAAACTGGCAGAGGGCGATATCCTGGCTGCTATGGATGTGGGTGCGTATGCCCAGGTGCTCGCAAACAACTTTAATACCATCCGTCGCGCACCGGTGGTGCTGGTCCGCCCGGATGGCAGCGTCACACAAATTCGCCGCCGAGACCGTTTTAGCGAGATGTTTGCGCCGGAGCTTGATGTGCTCAAGATGGCGGATCCCAGCGAGCTGGAGCGTTACAGCAATCTCTACCGCATCAATATCAATACGATTTGGAAAGATCAGGCGAAGGGGAAAAACGGAGCCATGACGAAGTCGCCCAAACGCGGAGAATCTCGTCGAAAGAAAGCGGCTCGGTAAGTCGTTGGTCTTCTTCTTCTTCTTCTTCTTCTTCTTCTTCTTCTTCTTCTTCTTCCTTGAGGAAGGCCTAATGATCCAGAATGACTCGGCGTGCTGGACTCGATTCAAACAAGATCTTCGTTCACACAAGAATGAAGGCAAGATACACTGTACATGCATGGATTCCTACAAGGATGTTTTCACGGCACTCAGTGATGCGGGAGTCGATTACCTCATTGTCGGAGGCGTAGCGATGAATTTACTTGGTTGCCCACGATTTACCAATGATATAGATATTTTACTGGCACTTGATGCAGAGAATATTGAACGCATGAAGACAGCAATGCACACATTAGGATATGAGCAGAAGATTCCTCTTGCGATGGAAGAGCTGGGAGATGAAAAAAAGGCAATCAAATTTGTAAAAGAGAAGAACCTGCTTGCCTACACATTTTACAATCCCAAAGAACCGCTCTATAGCGTAGATGTCATTGTGGATGCATCATTGAAGTTCAATCATTTTAAAGAGCATGTCCTGTATAAAGAGGTATGGGGCATGTCTCTCCCCGTGGTATCTATTGATGATTTGATAGGCATGAAGCAGAAAACAGATCGGGAAAAAGATGCACTGGACGTTGCTACACTGCTAGAATATAAGGGCTTATGAAGGATTACCGTTCATCCATGGATCGAGATCTTCTGCGTCGAAACAAGCACGAAACAACTGCTGAGGGGAGAATGAATTGGCTGCAGGCAGCTGCAGATCTTGTCAAAGAGAGCCGAAAAAATTGGAAGAAGCCCGTACCGGGCATTTCTGTTCAGAAATAAAGTTAGTATTGGCTCTCAGATACCCACACACTTAAAACACTCCTGTTCGACGTTCCGGAGTGCGAGAGGGTGGAGGGAGTTCTAAACCAAGTCAAAAATGCTCTACAATGTACCCATGTCAGAACAGATACGTATTGCACAGGTATCAATTGAGGATACCCTTGATGTAGTGAATCAAGTTCCTGAATTTGATATCTCAAAACCGCATCTCTCGGATGACTATCAAGCACGAATGGAAAACAAAGACCCTGTTGCCTTTGTTGGCTATCTTGATGAAAAGCCAGCAGGTTTTATAATTGCCTATGACAAATATGGTGATGGTTCCTGGTATTGCTGGCGCGCCGGTGTTATTCCAAATTTTCGACGCAAGGGTATTCACTCTGCTCTTATGAGTGAATTTGAAAAAACTGCGAAGCAGAAGGAATATCGCATGGTGAAAATCGTCACAAGAAATAATAGGAGAGAAATGCTTTCCTATCTTGTTAATAATGACTGGTGCTTCATTGAAATGTTTCCAAGAGAAACTATTGAAGACAGTCGAATGTTGTTGGTAAAACAACTCTGAAGAGACCCAAGCTCCATACTATTTAGTTGGTTTTCCTTTACAAATCTGTCAAATCCGACGCTATTAAAACAAGAATTTTCCCTTAAGAAAGTCATTTATGGTTTGAATTCAATTTGGCTCCCCGGGCTAGATTCGAACTAGCAACCAATCGGTTAACAGCCGATTGCTCTACCATTGAGCTACCGGGGAATAGGGGTGGAGAAAAAGATCAGGAGCGATACCAGCCAGGCAGTCACGCCGGTCGTAGCGCGAAGACTGGAGCCACCGGGGAACGGCAGGCATGCCGATTATAGCCAAACTCCCTTTCTACGATAGAGAAAATCAGGCTTCCTTGCTCGTGGTCTTCGGCGGCATCAAGAGCACGATCTCGCGCCCCACAAACTGGTCGCTCCTTTGGTAGAGGAGCGAGAAGTGTCGCGGTCCCAAGGGATCGGTATGCGGAGGGAGCATGGGGCGGTACTTGAGCTTCTCCACCGTTTTCCAGATGTTCTCCAGGTGCACCCAGCCGCCTTTCTGCCGCCAAGCGGGCCACGCGCAGACGATGGGGACAGAGGGGAGAGTTTTTGCCGCGTTCTCCAGAAAGGAGGCTTGGAGCTTTTCGCTCTCCGCCTTCAGCTTGCTTACGTCCTTCTGCGTGGGGCGCGCAATGAGCGAGGGGCCCAATGAGGTTTCTGTAACGATGACGTCCGGCGGAGTTTTCTTGAGATCAAACGGCTTGCCTGCGTCCTGCTTCCACACGGTGGAGGCCACGTCTTTTTTGAGGATTTTAAGCTCCTTGCGGATCCATTCGATGTTCTTGGTGCAGCCGTTTACCGCCTTCTGCGACAGATCGGAGGCGAGCACGTTCCAACCGCGCACCAGGCATTCCATGGGGATCACCCCCGTGCCGCAGAAAGGGTCGTAGACGGTGAGCGGAAGTGGCTTAGAGCGTTTCGTAGGAAGCTCGCCGCGCTGGGAGCGCACCAGGAACAAACCGAAGTTCATGAGCATCTGGGCGAGCTTGGGTGGCAGAAGGCCCACCGTGGTGTCGCGCACGGGCTTCTCCACATCGCGGTGGGTGTAGGCCACCACGTCCTGTGCGGCCACCGTGCGGCCGATCCAGAGTGTGCGCTCTTCCTCTTTCCCCAGTATGAGGATCACGAGCTCGCAGCCGCGCTTGCCTGTGAGCATGTCGTGTTGGTGCAGGAGCAGGGGGAGCGCCGGCTTTTTCTCGTTGCCCACGTAACGACTGGGGCGACCTGCATCCTTCAGACGGTCCTTGCAGCGACGGTAGAGCATACGAACGGATTTCGGCGTCAATCCCACTGTGCGCAGGCTAAAGGTCGCCTTGCCGCGCCCGGAACCCAGGGCAGAGAGCAGGATCTGCGGCACATCCTCCAGGGTAACGCTCTGCGTGTTCTCCAGGACCGAGCGAGCAATCACCATGGTGCCGCCCAGGGTCTTGAGAAATTCCTGGTCGAGCTCTCTCATCGTCTGGAACACGACGATCTGCGGGAACGAACTATCGGTAACGGTACAATCGGGGAGGAGCGCGGTGAGCTCGGCAAGACTCAGGTGGGGCTGATGTCCCAGGAATGCGGCGTAGGATGGCATACGCAGGAGTGTACAGGAAATGCTGGAGGTGCGGAAAGTGTGGAACGTGCGGAAGGTGAGACGAAGAGCGTACTGCCGTACCTTCGGTATCCCCCCCTCCCGCACCTCCTTCACCTCTCGCACTTCCATCTCCCCCCACGCCCTCCTCACCTCGTAGATTCTTTCCGCATCGCCCGCTCGAGGAGCACTGTCGCAGTCAGCACGAAGATTGGGATGATATGGATGACTCCGCGCGCGTAGCCTGTTTGCCACACGGCTTCCGTGGAGAGGAACGTGAACATGTAGAGGAAAAGCTGTCCTAAGTACACGATGGCGAGATAGGCAAGGGGAATAACGACCGCTGTCGAGAATGCTCTGCGCCATTGCCAGAGGAGGAGCGCCAGGAAGATCGGGAAGAAGAGCAGCCAGTTGCCTTCCATGAAGGTGTTGAGGAAGACGCTCCTAAGAACGCCCGGTTGCCATGCGAGTTCCAGGCCTCCTACGGCGTGAGCATTTCCAAAAGTGAGGCCGTGGAGCAGCTTGTACGAAACCCATGGTACGAGTACGAAGGAAAGGCAGAGCGCAGCGCAGAGTACAACCGATCGCGTCTGTGCCCAGGTCAGCGCATTGCGCCGTCGCAGAACCAAGGTGGTGACAGCGCCGATGAGGAGTATCACAGGGAGATGTACCAAGAGTCCTTCGTTCTTCGTAAAAGGGAGCAGCGAGGCGGAGAAGATGGCAAGGCGCAGGAAGCTGGCGCGCTCAGAGGGTTTTGCTACGGAGGTGCTCAGGAACAGAAGGCTCACTGCGGCGAAGAGATGCACCGACAAAAACACATCCGCGTACGTGTTGGTACCGTGCATCAAATACAGTGGCAAGCTGGAGAGCACGTAGGTTCCCAAGAGAGCCCAGGGGAGCGCGAGCACGCGTCGCAACGTGAAGAAGAGGAGAAGGAGAACTCCCGCGTACCATACAAAGTGCACGCTGTTCACCAAGGGCTCGCTCCATGTTCCCGCCAGGGTAGAGAGCTCGGCCTTGATCATGGAAACCGTTGGAGGATACGAGCTCACGCCGCTCGCGGACGTGCGCAGGCCCTCGGCGGGGAGCTCCAGCGTGAGTGCGTGCGTGGAGTACAGTACCTTGCCGCGCAGGTTCCAGTTGTCGATGGTGTCATCCAAGACCGAAGGGATGAGGAGGAGGAACGTCGTTCCTGCGGAGACGATTTTTACCAGAGACCACGTGCAGAGTGCGCTCAGCGTTATGGACGCCCAACGGGGCCAGGATTCCTTGTTCTTGGGGAGCTTCACGGTGGCACGTGCACAGAAGATCGGTCGTTTGGCGTACGCAAGAGCTCCAAGCACGCCAACGCTTAGCCCCTGTGTCAGAAGGTACCCCCACCACGTGAGGGGGATTCCCAGTCCCTCGTGTGCCAGGAACGTGAGGAACATGGCGAGGGTCAATCCCAGGATGCACCCCAGTACCCAGCGCTCACTCGGGCGCAGCACCGGAGTACTCCACTCCAGCATTCGCAGCGTGAGCCAACCCAAGAGGGTGGGGAGCGCAAGGCCGGGGAGGAGCCAGAAGAGCGTCATGGATTCATGCGCACAAGGTAAGAGTTCGGCGTGACAACATCCAGCAGTGTTCCCGAGGAGGAAACCACGGTGCCGTTGATGAGCAACTGATGCTCAAGAAGCTGCACGTCGTCCTTATTGAATTGCATGTAGATAAAACCTCGTCCGGGTTGGTCCGGTGACCAATCCGCGGGGCGCAGCGGCAAGCTGGGATACGTGGTATAGCGCAGGAGCGCGTAAAGATAACTGATGTTGGGGGGCCCCACATAGAGGTAGAGAGGCTGTTCTTGGAGCAGGGGAGCACTTTCCTGGATTGCGTCATAGTAGTCATCCATGGTGCGCAACCGCCGACTACCCGGCTCCTCCAGAACGTACGTGCGCCAGTCCTTGCCGACGTACGAGAGAACTTCCAGACCCATGCGCGCATCGTAGAGCACCCAGCTTACGGCGAGGAGAGTGCCGATCACAGTAATGGCGGGGAACCGCGGGTGATGCCGTGCAAAGAGGAAGCACCCTCCTCCCGCAAGGAGTAAAAATCCCAGAATCGCCCAGTTGGCAGAGCAGCCGAACGGCGGATCCATCTGGTGCATCTGCGCGAACGCCACGGGGTTGCTGTTCATCTGGGGTCCCCAGAGGAAGTTAATACTGTGCGCGTTGAATGTGTCGAAGGTGAGTGCGGTCTTCAACGCGTAGTACACGTTCTCGAACCAGTTCCAATCTTCAAAGCGGATAGATTGCAGCACGAGCATTGCTCCTGCGGGGAAGGCGATACCGAACTCGCCGGCGCGGGAATTCCAGTGAGAGGACGTGCTTACATCGATCGCAATCTCCTGCGGGCCCGACGCACTCGTCACGCTGAACGGCAACTGCACATATCCCTTGGTGGGGTCCGTGTGGGTCCAAAGGATGACGCTCTCCATCGGACGCTCCGTTTCCAGCGTCAGAACCACCGCCTCCACAGGATGGGGAACATCGAATGTCCGTGTGAGGAATCCGTCCTCTTGCGTGCTGATGACGAGTCCGTTCTCGCTGGGGGCGGCATTGGTGATGCTGTTCGCACTCCACTTTCCGGGGATTGTACTGCCGCGAAAGTCCCACTCTGTGGAACGCATCGCCCACGCTTGTGCGGGTAGCACAGCGAGAGTGAGCGCGATGAGGAGGCTCCGTGAGAATAGAGACATCGGTTGGTATTATAGGTGGCTATTCCATCAAATCTAGGAGACCTCATTACTCTGGTCACTTGTCGCTGGTCTACGTGTCACTGGTCAATTGTTCTGTGGACCAGTGACACGCAACAAGTGACCAATGCACTCATTGCTTAGGCCTCCCTTTCATGAGCAATCTCGATCTGCTCCGGCCCTCCTGCGACAGTCGCCTTGATGCGGCGTACTCCGGCCGAGGAGCTCTCCTCTTTCACCAGCGTGAAGTGCCCCAGCATTCCCGTGCGTGCCACATGCGGGCCGCCGCAAATCTCCTTGCTGAACACCGTTCCCGTCTTCTCATTGCCCACCGTGTACACCTTCACTTCGTCTCCGTACCGCTCATCAAACACGCCCATGGCTCCCTCCTCCTTCGCTTCCTCAACCGAGGTCACATGAAAGGAGATGGGGAGATCGGCTTCGATCGCCTGGTTCACGAGCCGCTCCACCTCCTTGAGCTGCTCAGGGGTCATCTTTTCAGGATGACAGAAGTCAAAGCGCAGACGTTCAGCCGTGATGTTGCTGCCTTTCTGATACACATGGTTACCCAAGATCTTGCGCAGTGCCGCACTCAGGAGGTGGGTTGCTGTGTGGAGCTTAGCGGTTTCCGATGAGTGATCGGCGAGCCCTCCGGCAAACCGCTTCTCAGCACCCGCGCGAGAGAGCTTTTGGTGCTCTGCAAACGCTTTTGCAAATCCCTTCTCATCGACCGAAAGACCTTTTTCTGCTGCCATCTCCTTGGTGAGCTCCAGCGGGAAGCCGTACGTGTCATAGAGGTGGAACGCATGCACGCCGTCGATCTGCGCCCCGGTTTCTGCGACGACTTTCTCAAACTGCTTGAGCCCTTCCTTGAGCGTTGCGCCGAACTTCTGTTCCTCGCCGCTTAGGGCATCGCGGATCTCCTTCTGTTTGGTCTTGAGGTGTCCGTAGATGTGGCCGTACTCTTCGATGACTGCGTTGGCGATCGTCGGCGCAAACGTGCCATCGTGCTCGATCCTCAACTGGCGCGCTGCACGGATCGCGCGGCGGATTAAGCGCCGCAACACGTATCCCTGGTCCACGTTCGCCGGCTCTACGCCATCGGCGATGATGAAGACAGCGGCCTTGAGGTGATCCACGATGATGCGCTCTGATCGCGTATCCTGCTGATCGGCCAGCGTTCGCACGCGGTCGAGGATCGGCCGCATGCGGTCGGTCTCGTACACCGTGGGGACGCCCTGGAGCACCGCGGCTGTCCGTTCGAGTCCCATTCCCGTATCCACATTCTGCTGTGCAAGCGGTTCGAAATTTCCTTCGGCGGTCTTGTTGTACTGCATGAAGACGTCGTTCCAGATTTCCAGCCACTGAGTTTCGTGCGTGGCAGGGTTGCCCTGCGGCTTGCCTTCCCCCACCCAGGTGAACATTTCCGTATCGGGGCCGCACGGGCCGGTTTGCCCGGCGGGACCCCACCAGTTTTTGGCCTTAGGAAGGAACCCGATGCGCTCACGGGGGATACCCATCTTTTCCCAAATAGCAGCGGATTCCTCGTCTTTTGGGGCATCACTATCTCCTTGGAAACAGGTCACCGCGAGCATGTCCATGGGGATCTCCAATACCTCGGTGAGGAATCGGAAACTCATCGTTATAGCTCCCTCCTTAAAGTAGTCGCCCAAGCTCCAGTTCCCAAGCATCTCGAACATGGTGAGGTGGCTTGCGTCACCCACTTCATCAATGTCCTGCGTGCGCACGCAGCGCTGGACGTCGGTGAGCCTTTTGCCCTGTGGATGGCGCTCTCCCAAAAGGTAGGGAACCAGCGGATGCATGCCCGCCGTGGTGAAGAGCACGGTGGGATCGTTCTCCGGGATGAGAGGTGCTCCCGGAATCACGGCGTGATCCTGCTCCTGGAAGAAACTTAGGTAGCGCTGCCGGATGTCGTCGGTGGAAAGTGGCTTCATAGCGTAGGATGCGACTTCGGGAGGATAGCAGGGGCAAGACTTCCCTGCGAGGAAACGCCGCAGGAAGATCGCCGGGATTCCTTTGTCTTTCCGTTTGCAGGATTCTGTGTCGATGAGGAGAATACTCTTCCCGAGTATGGCTCACGCCGAAGACTTCATTGACGATGATACCGGCGCAGAACGTCAGTTCGATGCGCATGGCGCCGCTGACGGGTCCCGCATCGATGACCCGGTGCGCATGTACATGATGCAGATGGGGGAGATCCCTCTCCTCACGCGGGAGGAGGAAAATGCCGCGGCATGGCAGATCCGCAGCGAGCGCCGGCGGTTCCGCCTGCTGGCGCTGGAGAGCGGCACCGTGCTTGCTGCAACGACGAAGAAGCTCTGTGCTATTCGCGATAAGAAGTGCCGCCTGGACCGGAATATCGATGTCAGCACGACGAAGGAGAACACGGTGGAGGCGGCGCGCGCGCGTCTAGAGGCAGTGCTGCCGACCGTTCAGGAACTGCGTGCGCGCAACGCTGCGACGTACAGCGAGGTTCTCACCGGCCGCAAGCGCGGACATACGCGTATCGCGGCGCACGAGCAGCAACGCCTGCAGCGCGACCGGCGCAAAGCGGCGGTCCTCGCGGAGGAAACCGGGGTGTACCTCAATCGGGATACCGTCATCGCGCAACTCGCCGCCGACCGCGACCGTATGGAGGAACTCTCGCTTCTCTTAAAGACTGGGGAGGGCAGCAAAGAGGAACGTCGCATGTGGCGCAAAGAGCTGAGCATCCTCCTTACAAGGGGCCAGGAAACGCCAGCGAGCTTGCGCAGGAGAGTCGCGGCGCTCGTTGAGACGAGAGATGCGTGCGAGGAGGGGCGCAGGATCTTAAGTTCAGGCAACCTGCGCTTGGTGGTCTCCGTTGCGAAGAGGTACCGTAACAAGGGGCTTTCCTTCCTCGATCTCATCCAGGAAGGCAATACCGGTCTCCTGCGGGCTGTGGATAAGTTCGACGTGCGCAGGGGATTCAAGTTTTCCACCTACTCTACCTGGTGGATCCGCCAGGCGATTACGAGGGCGATCGCGGATCATAGCCGCGATGTGCGGCTCCCCGTGCACCAGATTGATCAACTCGGCGGATTCCGTCAGCTCCTTAGGAATCTCACGCAGGATCTGGGACATGAGCCGACGCTTGAGGAGATCATCGGTGCTACCGAGATGAGCACGGAACAGATTCAGATCATGCTCTCTGCGGTTCGCGTTCCGGTGTCTCTCAATAAACCGATCGGTGGCAACGGAGAAACGGAATGGGGCGAATTCCTCCTCGATGAATCTGAACCTCCGCCATGGGAGACGTCGCACCAGCATCAACTGCGCGCGCGCCTCGAAGAGGTGTTACGAACGCTCCCCCAGAGAGATCGAGAGGTCATTCGGCTGCGCTACGGACTCGATGGTGCTCCCCTCACACTCCAGGAAATCGGCAAAATATTCTCCGTTTCGCGCGAGCGTGTCCGCCAGATAGAAGGCAAAAGCGTGCGGAAATTGCAGGTGGGCAACAGGAGCAAAATACTCGAGGGTTTCTTGGAAACTGACACGCCGGATGGCAATGGCCAGGAAGAATAAGATGTGGTAGAATTGTCCCTCTGCAGGTCTTTGGCAGCAGCGGCTCTCCCTTTGGGTTTCCTAAGCATTGGTTCTTTGGGCCCCTCGACTCCGCTCAGGACCCAGGCTCTTCGGCCTCACGCATTGCCCTGTGGGCTCGCGTTCGGATCGCATTTACCTGGGGATGACCCACCTTCGCTCCTCGGCAAGCTCGGAGCTACGGTGGGCGAGAGGAGTAAGTCAAAATCCTTCCAAATGTTTCTGAAAAGTTCTTTCTCTGGGGATGACAGGTTTCGACAGCGTGACTCTCCGGTTGTATTCGTCTCTGTTCGGGATGGCAACGGTTCCCGTACCCACTGTTGCACCCAATATCTGCCAACTACAAGCAGAAGTTTGCGAGTATGAAGGCGCGCTTTGCACGTCCTTCGTTTGCCTTCGCTCCGGCGATGGCGTTCGCAGCCTAAGCTCCCCATCTAGCGGGAGCACGTCGCTCCGCCGATTCTCGCTACGCGGATGCGGCGTCATTTGCGAGGCGGTATCTCTCCTGACGCAGGGAACATACCGTATTTTTGCGTCATCCCTCCCATTCCCTTCTTCGTCCTCTTCCTTAGGGTTTGGGAGAATAGAAGAGGTCATAACAGTATGGACAGTCTTCCGACACGTTGGACCCGGGTTCAATTCCCGGCATCTCCACCACTTCTAATTTATCTAGATCAGGTATGCAGCAAATGTTTATAGGAAGCGAAAAACTCGCGGTTCCAAATTTGGAGTCGCGGTCATAGGTCAATTCCTTATCAAACACGAGCCGCAGAACCAGTCTCTTTTGCGACAAATCACCCTGTTGCCACATTGCATAGGGGTTTTTGATGAAGTCGAAGACACGGTTCAAAGCAGTTTCAAAGTCGTAGTGCTTCTGATTCTTGATTTCGATCTTCTCACCAAGGCGCATACGCTTGGCTTCTGCGGCCTCGATATTCTCTTCAATCTTCTTAATCACGAGCGAATTGCTGCATCCTTTAAGAACTGACAGGTAGTCATTAATTTCTTTTTGGATCACATCTAGCTTCCTCTGCCTCTCTTTGCGTACAGCTTCTACATTGAGCATACGATCATTCCACTGCTTGAGTAGTTCAGCGCGTACAACTTTAAGAATGTTCGGACGTGGCTTAAGTTTCTTGAGTAAGCCCTCAAATGCCTCATGCATATGATCCGCTCTCACACTCTTGTTGTGCATCTCACATCCAACTGTCGTACAACGATAGAAGGGATATTTCTTATTCCTACCCTTGCTCCAACTAGCCGTATAGGGATTGCTGCATTTTGAACAGCATACAAAGCTCCTCAGTGGAAAATCATCACGAATATTATTCTGGGCTCGCATCTTTTGCTTATCAGCAAGCTTGTCTTGAATCTTCTGAAATGTTTCACCAGAAATAAGAGCCTGATGATGCCCTTTGCGGTGGGTCACGTTCCATTTGGGGTAAGAAATATAACCAGAATAGACATCTCGTGTTAGGAGCCGCTTTACCTGATCTAGATAGGTCATTTTGCCATATCCCCAATGCCTGAATCCCTTTGATTCAAGAAATGTCTGAACGTCTGTCTGTGTTGCAAATCGATTGCTAGCGAAGCCCTCAAGAGCTTCACGAATAATACTTGCCTCAGGTTCGTGAGGGATGATCGTTTTATTCCCATCATCAAGCTTCCCATTTTTGTAGCCAGGAGGAGCGTAGAAAGGCCAATAGCCAGATTCTAACCTTGCCTGCATACGGTTGCGTACCTGACGCTTGTTCTGGTTCCGCTCAAGCTCTGCAGTAGCGGCAAGAATGGACTCTAGAAAAATATCTTCTGCACCTTCTCCAAATGTATGAGAGGGGCTTTCAAGTTTAGCTTTACGAGCTGAAATAGATTTGCGAAGTGTGAAGTGTCCCGTGATATCTCGTGCGAGGCGTTTTATATCATCGATAATTACAATGTGCTCTTCCTTGTGGTGGGTATCTAGATATGCGAGAAGCTTTTGCATGCCCTCACGATCAATGACACTGCCTGAAACACCTTCATCTTTAAAGACCTTCACAACTTCATAATCGTGCTGTGCTGCATAACCTCTACAACGCTGTTCTTGGCTCTGCATACCATGCCCCTCCCTCACTTGGCGGTCTGAGGATACCCGGCAGTAGATAAGTGCTTTCTGCATACTATAGTATGAATATTACTCTTCATCGTCTGTAAATTCATCAGCAAAATAGTCATCTAGGTATTTCGAGATGAAGAGTTGCAGATCCGACTGAAACTCTGCGATTTGTTTATCGCTCATCTCCTTGCCCAGCAGCTGGCGCAATTCACTGCCCAGCATGGTTCAGGGGTAACTGCTGAGGAGGCAGTGCCTTATCTACTAAGGGTGCCACTGTTTTACTGGCACTCTTAGGAGAGGACGGAAGCTGCCAAGACCAAAATCCGTCCTTACCAAAGCCATCTTTCGTCCTTTCAATATTCAAATTCGCTTTGGCTCGCTTAAGTGTGCGTTCTGATATTCCGGCATCCTTAGCATCTGCATACAGTTCTCGAGCACGCTTTGGGCCATCTCTGAGTTCCTCTTTTAGATATTCCTCAGCCTCTTCAAGCGCCGATTTCTCTTCTTCATTTGCCGAGGGTTCAAGTAACTGATCTGCACTCACATTTACATCTCCCTTCCAATTAAATTGCCCATCTACGACTGCGTAGGCTAATGCACTAGGAAAGGCAGTCAGATTATTTTTACTGCACACGATGACACGGAGCGCCTCGTCTGTTGGATGTACTCCAACGAGAAGTACCACGCGGGCAGCAGCAGTATAGGCAATTGATCCTTGTCCACGATAAATGGCCTTATCACGAGCAGATTTAGTGAGGTGACGAATACAGATGACCGCTACATCATATTTTTCAGCTAGCCTCTTCAACGGCGTGAGCACAGTTCGGAGTGAGGCATCTCTATTCGTATCAATTTTTCCACCAAGAAAAGCATTCAGTGGATCAATGAGGATCAGTGCATATCCACCTGCACCGAGAGCAGATTCAAGCGCAGTGAGATGATCTGCCAGGCAAAGACTGTGTTCCTTTCCATCCTCGCTCTTCACTGCTTCTAGTACATGCACTCTCGATATATCGGCTCCCATCTTTTCGAGGCGGGGTCTAACCGTGTCACCTAACCCATCTTCTGCAACGAGCAGAAGGGCATCCCCAGGCATTTCTGCAAAATCCTGACCTGGGAGGGCTTTTCCAGCTGTGATCGCAGCAATTAATGCAAAGGACACCCAAGACTTACCCACGCCAGGGTCTCCTTCAATAATAGTCAGCTTTCCCCGAGGAATTCTTTGTTCCCACAGCCATGACACCTCTTCTGCTTGCACGTCCTCAAGGTGAACTAACACTGGGCTATATTGAATTTCAGAAGCACCTTTTTTACTTGTGCCATTACGCCGTGAGAGCTCCTTAGTAGCAATGCTCTCAAATGTCGTACGCAATTCTTTTTCTGAGAGTGGCGGATTATTTTTTGCATTCCATTCCTTAAGCCCTCCCCAGCCCGCCGTTTCCCAAAGAGCAGGATCGATCTCGCCCAGAATCTTTCCTATCACAGATACTGCAGTTTGATTCCGCATCCCTTCGCCAACGCCACCAATTCCCTCTCCCCAGTGCTTGGGAGACACCTTGGAAACCGTTTTTGGAGCTTGCTGCGTAAGCGCTTCGATCTTTTGAAGAAAAGAGGCACGTTTGTCTTGGAATTTAACGATCTCAACAAGCTTCCTCTCTGTGCTCTTACAGTTGAAACTGCCTGGCAAACGGGCAATGCGTGCGACATTAGTACACGCTCTATCGAATTTCATCTCTGTTGCCTGTTCCAACTTATCGATAAAAGTATTCATGCCACCCTTCCAGTTCTCTGCGCTCGTAATCTGGATTGAGTCCCCAAAATAATAGAGATGTAGCCCATTTCCGCTAAAGACGATGTAGCGCCATTGGCCCAGGACTGGATGATTTCTCAGTTGTTCCTCAATTCCATCAGCTGCTTCTTTAATCTGGCCATCTGAGATATCCACATCTGTCTTTCGGATATCGCAATCGAAGAAGAGAGAATTCTTCATCAGAATATCTGCATCTTTTGCCCGCTGTAAACCGAGGTCATTTCTTGCCCCTCCTAAAAAATATAGATCCAGTGTCGAGTGAGCTTGGAGAAACTGCTCATAATTTTCAGGAGTCACAATTTCCATAACCCTCATTGCTTGCCCAGCCTGGACAATGCAATTGGGCATTTGAACATCTTTGATGAAGGATTCGAGATGAGGATGCATACACATAGGGGAGAAATAGGATTTATTTTTTAAAGTCGTACAAAATGTGCTTTGCCCTTTTCAGGGCAGCTAAAAGCGACTGAGCGGGGCACAGGAGTTCGTCACGCCAGTATTGGTCTACGATTCCCCTTAGCTCTACGGAATCCTCAAATACAAACTCAGAGGCGCTACTGCGGCGCTCCAAGTCGATTAGTTGGCAGTTCTTGTGTAACAGGGTTGCTGCCAGTGGGAGATCGTGAGTGTGGTACGACATAACGCACCCGTTTTAACCCACAACGGTCAAAACATGGTAATCACTCCATTTCCGCTTTTGGTTTTTTGCTCTTCGGAAAGCCAAATCCTTAAAAAGGAGTTAAGGCAGTAGATCTTGGATTTGCAAACCCAAGGCTTTCGCCAGCTTTTCCATGCTCGCTAAGGCAACGCTCCTTTCACCGCGCTCGACCATGCTGATGTAGGTACGATGAAGACCGGCCTTATCAGCGAGTTCTTCCTGAGAAAAATCCTGATCCTCACGGATCTGGCGTAGCTTACGGCCAAACCTTTGCACTATTGGTGGTTGGACTTTATGCGTAGACACGCATAAAACTTATTTCTGTGTAGACTATTGTACCACAGACTATAGTCTGAAATACTAGATCTGATATGCTGAGCCAGTAAACGAATGAATATGCCACATGTCCCTTATCTCTCATTGCTATGAAAACCTACGTTTCTCTGCTCTTTGTAGGCTTGATCGCGTTGCTGCCGATTTGCACTTATGCTTCTTCGACTACACCAGCATATGCAGACGAGTGGGTTATAAAACTCCAAGCAATAGAAGAAAGGAACGATGCCATCCGCTCTCGTGCCTTTGCGGCAATCCTGCAAAAAAATCCCTGCACGACCGCAACGGACAAGAATATTGCTGAGTTGATGTTGCAGGGACAGACCGAATCGCAGGAGCTTCGTGCCTCGGATGAAGTGAGGAGTTTGCCGCCCCATATGGCGGATTATGTGGCGGCTTCGCGGGAGGCGGTATATCTGAAGCAAGTCGACATTCTTCTTATAATGCGCGAAAACCAGACATCGTGCGACACAGGGTTGAAGAATAATGTGCCCTCAAATGTATTTGAGGAAAAGTATCCGGCGTTATCTAAAAGGTTAAGAGAGTCTCAAGCTGTAAACTCTTTGGCTCCTGCAAACACCTCTGTTCCGTCTGATGTTCCGACTGGATCGTGGTTCTATACCCCTGTTCAAAATTTTGCCGAAGCCGGTTATCTTGAAAACGAACCAAGATTTAGACCCAACGATCAGGCTACTAGGGCAGAATTCATTAAAATGCTTGTCGAAATGAATGGCGGCGTTTTAACCGTGCCGCCCGAATCTGCGAGCTTTGTGGATGTCGAGGCATTTTCTTCGTATTACGGTTACTTTGAAGATGCGGCAAAGGAAGGATGGGTAACGGGAGAAGGACAGTGCTACGGCCTCTCCAAGCCCTGCTACGCACGTCCATTCAACCCTATCAACCGTGCAGAAGCGGCGGCGCTTATCATCCGCTCCTTTGGACTCCAGGCTGTGGAAAGTGCGCCATCATTCTCGGACGCTACAGTCGGCCAATGGTACGCGGATGGTATTCGTATAGCTGCCGGTCATTGCATTCTGCGGGGTGATGCCAATGCCAACACCGTGCGACCAGCGGACTACATGACTCGTGCCGAAATGGTCACGATGCTCTATCGTGTGGACAATGTGAAAAATGACTATTCAGTTAAGGCACAGAATGGCAGCTCCTCCTTTTCCAAGCATGCCAAGAGCAAACGGTCGAACATCTGATGGTGGCATCGTCGTCGGTTGAATCGCCAGCAGAACTCATCGAGGTACTGTTGCAAGTGCGTCTCGTCGAGACCGTGGTGCGTGCCCATGACGAAGGAGCGGAGGTTGCTGATGAAGGTGTGAACGTGCGGCAGGACGATGTGTGCCTTGCGCTTGCCGACGGGGTCGGGATTGTGCGTGAAGCCGTGGTTTTCCAACGACGGGTACACCGCGAGGCCGTCGGTGCGCACGATTGCTCCCGGTTCAATGACGTCCTTCGCGAAGCGGATGACCGTCGGCGCATCGATGGTCTTCACCGCCCGCATCTTCGCGAACCCCACGTACTCTTTCCCTTCCTTGCCAGGCAAGAACGACACCGCCACGAGAACGGGCGTCTTCTCCGTACCCCTGCCTCGTTTTTGGCCTTCCGTTGGCGCTCCGATGAACATCTCGTCCATCTCGACGCGACTGGGCAGCAGGTACTGCATGTCCCGTTTCGCCATGGCGTGACGCATGCGCTGAAGAATCGCCCACGCGGTTGGGTAGCTGACGCCGAGCTGCTCCGCGAGGAAGAGCGCGGAGAGTCCGCGCTTGTCCGCTGCTACGAGGAAGATGGCGACGAACCATTCCCGCAGCGACGTGCGCGTGCGATGGAAGATCGTGCCGGTGGTAGGAGACATGAAGCGGTGACAGCCATCGCAACGATACCCTCTGGTCTTGCCCGCCTGCACTTTGAACGATGTGCCGCCGCAGTGCTTGCAGACCATGCCGTCCGGCCACCGCACGTTGATGAGGTAGTGCTCACATGCCTCCTCGCTCGCGAGCGTGTCGAACAAGCCCATGACACCCATACTACGGTAGGCGTAGCTCACGATGCTATTCTACGGTGTTTGTTCCTTAACTGAATAGTCATTATGTGAAAACGACATACCCGCACTGTGACTAGACGACCACAGCCCGTAGCCTCTGCTCCTCGCCAACTTTCTCACGTTCCCTCATTTCTTTTGCGAGATCCGCACGTGGCAATTGCCTGCCCACTTCTTGCCAGCCATGCAGATTCTTGAGCACGAAAAGGATGCCTCTTGCGTTGGGATGACCGTGCAGGAGGCAAGTGGCCAACCAACACTCTTGCAACGCCTTGCCGCACTCCACGCCAAATTTGAAGTCGTCATGCGTCTGCAACCACAAATAGAGCGTGCTACGAGAAACGCCAAGCATTGCCGCCACATAGCTGATGGTGGCGATAGTCCGAAAATCGGTGAGGAGGCTGTAGGCAAATAGTGCAAATTCTGGTCTATATTTCGTAGGGCGGCCATTCATACGCACTCCCAACGATTGGGCGGCTTGCCAGTGCTGAGCCGTGGCAGCCTCCAAGTGCCCCATGATTTCTTCGCGGCTCAGTGCGAAAGACAGTGATTCCATATCGAGAGTATACGTTCCCCCGCGTAGATGTCCGAAAACTCATGGTGAGAGTGCCCTCTGGAAGAGAGATATCCAAGACATGTACGAAAGTACTCCAAGTATGTGCAAACTTGGCCAAAATTTTTTGGAAAATCGATTTTCTATCTATGGGAAGTACTATTGTGGATTTAAGGTAGCTCGGAGGAACAGAGGGATTTCGATTTTGAAATTCACAAAGTGGTTTTAGAAAAAGGATTGTTTTTATGGTTTACCTTCCAAAATTTCCAGTGTTCATATTTAACTAGCAGAGTATTTTAAACATCATGCAAGGACGCAAGATCCGCCACGAATTTATGTGGATATTTCAAGGATTTGCAGGATTGAAATTGAAGTGTTCGTACGGTGGGTAGATCACAGGAGCAGATTTACTACCACCTGACTTTTTCTTCGATTCTTCCTCGTTGATTAGGGCAATCATATAGATAACGGCAGCACGTGCGATTTGTAGTACCTTGATCGTCTTTTCTGTTAATTCTTCATACATTAGGTGATAGTCCTCGCCATCTATCTCTGTGCCCATGCGCCAACCCTCAACATGCGGAATCAAGTACCTATGAGTAGATACATTTCTGCTCTTTCTGATGGGGTAGAGATAGCCCTCTGGCGTAAGATCGATCGATAGATCATACAAGCCCATCAATTTAGAGTTCATGCGATCGTGGATCGACTTTTTAAGCTGCCTTTTACCATTAATTTTTTCCGTCCAAATGTTGAAAAAGTTGATGCTATTCTCGTCCATTTTTAGTTCTAAATAGTAATCGAGAAAGAACGCAATTTTATCGAGGATATTGAAGGCATTTTCAAGAGCGAACTTGACCTTGGCTACTCTCAGACCGTACGCAGCATAATCTAGGGTATCGGCATAATAAGTCATATTCTCATAAGGACTTAGATCAAATAACGGATGGAGAGCTTCAAAAAGAGAAAACCTTGCTGTGGCATACCTCTCTTTAATTTCGTTCACAGTTCTAAGTAATCGAGGAATGGTTACATCATCTTCCATGCCAGCTGTAAGCGAATAAGGGAAAATTGTGTCTGCAATAAAATCACTGCCCCTATTTCTAATCCCAAAATTGAGGAACAGCTCATTTTCTTTACACATCTCTAGGAATTTTTTGTCTGGCTTCCTTACGCGCAATTTGCGCCAGTGCTTATGAAATTTTTCAAACAATGACGCCGGTTTTTCCTTTGACAGTCTTTGCGCATCCATCCTTCGTGTTACCCAATCTAAATACGCTTTGTAATGCCCTTCTATGTGAGCACCAGCAATTTCTATCATGGCCTCCTTCTTGCCGAGAGCAGTTAGCAATAAATCTTTTGCTTCTACCAATAGGTGCGGATCACCGCTAATGCGAGAATGCAGCGCAAGCTCAACACCTAAATTGCCAATGCCGATTGGATTATTTGGATCGATTCGTATGGCTTCTTCAAATTGATGTATCGCTTCCAGGCTCCTCCCCATGCTTGATAAAACATTTCCATAGTTAATTCTGAGCTTTGCTCCTTGGGCATCGTCTTGAAGCAATGAGTGGGCAAAACCCATGCGATAAAGTTCTTTCGTCTTTTGGTATGTCTCATTGTCGGGACTAATAATGCCGCCACTCCGCTTTCGTTCAATTGTACTCAGGGCTGAGAAGCCATTTGCGAAATTATAAAGTGCTGGGGGATAAAGGGATGCCTGTGTTTCAGCAGGCTCCTTGCTCAAATCATTCATGAATTTCGTTATTCCATCTAATCCTTCCATTATTATGGCTTCGTCTTCCAAGTTGCTGCCAATATCTATCAAAAAGCCGCTCTTGTTTAAGCGACCATTTAAATATTTATCCAATTCGACCTTATTCGCCTTTATAACGCGCAGCGCCTCCTGTGGGTCAGTTCCCACAAGATTGGAGATACCATGCATAAGATCGTTAATATTCATGAATAGTCTAAAATAAGAAGTATGAACGCTATTTTAGCCCAAAATCACCATTCACATTTTTCAGATGGAAACAAAGATTCCTGATTTTGAAACCAGAGTGGCTTGTATAGCTGGAAATGCGAACCTAGCGGCATCCATTTCGTCTTATTTTAACGAAAAGGACACCTATTTTTCCGTTTTCTATGCACCAAGACTATGGCTACACGAATTTGAGCCAGGGAGAAAATCGAAAGCCATAAAGATGCTTGATCCACAGGTTGTAATACTTGCTGGCTTAGAAGAGGACGAAGAGGAAGCGCTAAAGAGCAGGCTAAAGGGTTACAGGGTCATCAAGATCCACAGTGGCTTCATGGTAAAGGGGAGACTCAGGTTTCTTAAAAAGAAATTCGAGGGTGAGCTACGATGCCGCTCACAAGATTTTGCCATCGGCTTACTTCACGCGAAGAGAAACAACTTGCTACTCATCCCAGATGAAAAAGCTGCACCCCTAAATTTAGATCTATCTGCTGGCGATGATTTGTTCGCCCTTGAAGCAGAGGGTGATTTATCAGATGTGATTACTGCGAATTATGCTTTTGCTTTTCGTGCAGGGTTGAAAATTCTTAATAAAGTAAGTAGGCAGGAAGCAGAAGAGGTTCAGGATAAATTTAGTGAGATCGACGGCAATTTGGTCAAAAACCCTGATAAGGCCAAGGCAATATTGCAAGAGGTAGAGAAAAAAATTAATGATCAGTGCTCAATTGATTTGAGTCCCTATAAATCTGCGACCTTTATAACGACAGGATTGCCGTACGGACTAGCATTTCGTGATGGGTGTCCCGTTAGCCATGTCCTTCGATATCCTGATCTTTGCAGATTTTTGTTTAATAACATTTGGTGGGAGCATCATCACTCTTTCATAGGATTGGGCGTAGTTTTTGCTCCTGAGAGATTTAATCAAAATGGAGGATTTGATGAGGTGGATTTTGTTCTGCAAAAACTATCGAGAGATTGTCATTACTACGCGGTTATATCTGAAAAAGAGCAGGCTTCTGTGGAAGAACTGGAGAGCTTTATCCATTTTTTCCCGATGGAGTTATTGCATATCTCAGCACACGGGGGAGAGGGTGAGGGCTATAGATGCAAGTACGAATTTGAATATGAGGGAAAAACACATGAAATGATTGTTGAGGAGGTAATCACCGCGAAGCCTCAATTAGCTAAACCAGATAAGGATGGAATGATTAGAGTAGGTACGAAGGCGATTTTTAAGAGGGCAACATTTGATGGTGTTCCATGGAAGGAAAGTGATTTCAAAACTTTTCCTATGGAAATGAGATTTGCTGTTATAAGGAACTCAAAACCAGAAAGGCAGCCAATTAATTATGTGCCTCACTCAAATCAAATCTTTTGCTACGATGGCGCATCCTTGGGTTCATACCACGTCACTGATTTGAATCCTGTCGTTTTCAATAATTCTTGTAGTTCCATCTCAGAACTAGCATCGTCTTTTATTTTTGCAGGAGCACGATGCTATATCGGAACATGCTGGCCTGTTTCGATGCCAAGTCCGGCAGCTTATGTAGCATGTGCCTTCTATGACGAGATTATGACAAAGACACTCCTGCAATCATTCTGGGATGCACTGAAGTTACATGCGAACCCTAATGATCCGCTGGAATGGAGAAACTATTTATTTTTCGGAACTCATTTTTCAACGCTCAGACCCACCGCAATACGTCCTAAGGAACCGTTACGGCCTTTGTTAGAAAGAAAAATTGCAGCATGGAAAAGGAGGGCAGAACACGCTGCAGGAGATTGGAAAGGGGATTGCGAGAGAACAGTTGAGTTTTTGACAGATAAACTCAATGAATTTAAAAAAGGTTACGGCCATTCTCAAAAGGCAGTTCAAGGGATAATGCCGCTTTATAACACGATGCTTTATATTCGTGATTCTATAGAGCAAACGTCAAAAATCGAAGATTCGCTTAGTGATGACTTGCTCGATAGTACAAATCAACTTATTGGCATACTTCAGCCATAGACACCTCTAAGTGAGTCTGAGAGATGTAATTAAAGGTATTTACATGCGTCAACACCTATATATTGTCCATTCCATCACTATAAGCTAAATTTATGCACACTTTGTACAATATGTTTGAAAGTATCTTTGGGCAGCGGCTGGATCAGAAAACCAAGGATCTGGCGACTTATATTTATGCGTTGTTAACTGAAAACAATAAAAGGTGTGACATTTTCTTTCTTACAAAAACTTTGTACCTTTGCGATGTTGCAAGTTATCGATATACGGGAAACAAAATTACGAACTTAAATTGGAAGTGGTGGGATTTCGGCCCTTTTGATAATAGAATCTATGATTATAGAAAGGATTTAATTCACAAAGGTGTACTCGGTCCTAGTGATGTTGAAAGTAAAACAAAACACAGTTCAATTTCTTATGTTCATATACAGAGGCTCTCAGATTTAGAGGCAGCAATTACTAAGAGGGTGGTTTTGAAAGTGAAAGATTTAGATTTCAATGGCTTAAAGACGTTGGCATACAAAACGCCGCCGATGGAGTCTGCTCAAAAGAAGGGATTAAAGCCGGGAGAAAAAGCCCCTCTTGATTTTAGTACAATTACCCGTCAAGAGATTGGGCTTACTTCACAAATTTCCTGAACCACTATTGGCCCAGGCCTTGGCAAAAGGTTCATGTTTTCATTGCAACAATTTGGAGTATCTGTTGCCTGATTCACTAACCCAAGTGAAAAATAAATTCTTCGTATGTCTCTCCGACCTAGATTTGAGCTTACAAAAAGTCCCTATAGCAATTTGCACATCACAAGACGACTATAAGAACGACAGTCATTGCATCCGATTAGGGAGCCCTATCTTTCCAAAAATTACTTACGTCAATCTGCGATTTATACAAATGATGACGTTTGACTATTTCAAGCAAAGAGCGCAAGCACAGGAAGTAGAAAAATATGGAGATATCAATCAGTCAGACCTAGATCAAATTGCAAATGCAACAAAAACCTTCCCAATTCCATCTGATCCTAAGCGCAGAGAAGACTGGCAAGCGATCTTGCTTCTCATTAGGCCTGACCTATCGATTGATTTATTCTGATCGGACCAGATGCCAATTGCTCTGCCCAAGCTAAAACCATCTGCTCTAATTGGTTCCACGAATTTTTAATCATCTCCACCACTATATAGAACACAATTCAGGATTTTGTTTATCTGAAGAGCAAAAGTCGGTTTGAAAAGATAAATATCTCAAGCTAACGGGAGTTAAACTCAGCAGATAAAACTGCTAAAATCCAATCTACAAATGAATGCGATTATCTCCGACTGCGGCACGTATCGCTATTTGCTGACTCGCGAGTTCGGATCAAGTCCGAAGATCGCCACCTTCATTATGTGAAATCCCTCAACGGCAGATGCAACCGTCGATGACCAAACAATCCGCAAGTGCATTGGCTTCTCAAAGAAATGGGGTTGCGGCAGCTTGCGCGTTGTTAATTTATTCGCAGTTCGTACATCTGATCCAGAAGAGATGAAGAAACATCCGGCACCGCAGGAACCAGACAATAAAAAGCATTTCGATACAGCGATCCGAACAGCAAAAGGTGATCCATATCAAGGACCAATCGTTTGTGCCTGGGGTAACCACGGTCTGCACCTACGACAAGATTTGGTCGTCCTTGATTGGCTCAACGCACATCAAGTAGCAACAATGGCTATTACTATCACCGGCAAAGGTCAACCTGGGCACCCCCTCACGCTATCCTATGAATTGCCGCTGATTCCCTACCAAGACATCAGACCTTAATAGGATCTTTAATTTTTGGGACCAATATTTGATTATTGAAAAATAATATTTCTTTGCCCTTTCTAATACCATGAGCTGAATATCCCAGTGAATATACTTTTCGCTTCTGAATGTTTTTATATAATTTTCTGATTTGTGGAACATTATCATAAGAAACAATCCAATTAACATTTTTTATACTTTGAATGAGATCAGAAATCTCCCGATGATCCTCATGTTCGTAATGGTTCATATATAGCGATTTGCCCTTCAAATAATACGGTGGGTCAAAGTAATAGATTGAATTCGACTCCGAAGATTCTTTTTGTAGCTTTTTTATGAGTTCAATAGCATCAAGATTGTGAAGGACAATATCATTTTTACGCGCAGAAATTCTCTTAATTCTTTCGATTAAAGTAGTTTTATTAAACCGACAATCGATCTTGTATTTACCTGTCTGCTTATAGCTACCAATAACTCCCGCATTTAAAGTTCCAGAAATGTTGGTTCTATTTAAAAAGAAAGTTGAGAAACCTAATGCTAATAATGGAGCCCTATCCTTCTTTTGCTGTACTGCTTTTGCCTTATGCCAATTTTCGATGTTTACCTCTGTTATTTCTATCAAGTTACAAAACTTTTTAGTTTCATATAATGCTGAATGCCAGAATGCATAAATGGAGCGATCAGCATCATTAATAGTTATTTTAGAGACCCTCTCTTCCAGTAGAAGAAATAACGCTACTGATGCCCCTCCCGCATATGGTTCAATATAATGGCCACTAATGTTATTTAATTCGCAAACTTGAGAGATGAATTTCGCAAGTTTTTGTTTGCCGCCTGGGTATCGTAGAGGAGAATAGAACATCACGAAATTTTAGAAGTGATTTCAAATAATAATCTCCCAAAATGAGACCATGTTTTTTCCGAATCACCTTTTTTAGGCATGTAGCGTGCATTATGAATAAATGTATTTAAATCTTCTACAAAATTTGTATCACCTTTTATAACTTTTTGCAGAGCGGTCAGAGCGTGAGGATCAGCAATAATGTTATTTGATGCGTCTGTAATAAAATCTAACATCTCCCTGAAAGAAGGACTCCAATTTTGCTTGGTTTGCAATAGAGGTTTACCGCTCTTAGCATTATTGGCATTTTTAGCAGATATAGATGCCTTATAGTCTTTTATCATTTTTTGAATATGCCCCTTCCCCTCAAGCTGATGGTAAAGAGAAAGCTCCAGAAGCACCCGTAAAGATACAATAAGAATATTTTCATGATCTGTGGGATCAAGCGATTTCATTTCTTGCAACATCTTTTTTACCCTATCGCTCCCTATATATTGCAGATATTCTTCGTGAGTAATCCAATCTGGCTTCACTAAAGAGCCTTTCGGTACTTTTGCTGATTTCTTTGTATTCTTCTGAAGAGGTGCAGACTTGGTCTTACTCGCAGATTTAAGCGGAAATGCTTTAGGATCAATTTTGAAAAAAATAGTTTCTTTTAATTTTTCCTGACTAGCCTGTGCTTCAATGTGACCTGGCTCAACTATAAACGGTACTAACTTTTTGAGCTTGGCATTGAAGCTATTTTGGTCAGTCGGATTTACTCTTCCATTATCATCGATTTCATAACCAAGCAGTTTTTTGCCATTTGAACTTAAAATTGCTCTGTCTATCTTGTTGAAACCCGAACCTAGAAGCTCATCTTGCCCCTTAGCATCAGGAGTTTCTTCAAGGATTCGTTCATAAAAGAATAATTTTGCTAAATCATTCTTAAAGTCGCTCTTCAATACTCCATACTCCTTTGCCGCAGATTGCATATCAACACCAGAATCAACCAAATTTCGATACATCCTCAATTTTTGTAAGACCTGCCAAGGTTTTAGTAATGGTTTAACATGAATATCCCAAATTTCTTTTTCGGCCGCTTTTCGTGTTGGTGCAACTGCAATCTTAATTTCTTTGATCTCATCCATATCCAATAGCTTTTGCAATTCTTCAAACCTCTTTTTGTCACGAGCATTAGGAGATAGTTCGGGCTTCAGTAAAAATTCACATGCAGCAAGTCTTCTATTTCCATCTAAAACAATGAATTTATTTCCTTCTTTGCAAACAATAGTGGTGGCACTTTTGTGATATCCACTCCTCACGATGCTTTCGGCAATACTAATAACATCCTCTTTTTCCAATAAATAATTTCTTATCTGATTTATATCATTGTGATCCTTAACATGCTTAGGCACTCTTGGATTCTGCAGATCTAAATGTAAGTCCTTGATCTCTACTTTAGAATCTTGCCAAGTACTAGAAGCAGTCATCATATTTGTAGTATTGCATTTTTATGGCTCTTTTTAAAGCTTGCTGTATTTCCATTTAGGAGCAACAGTGCTTGAACATTCTTCTCGAACAATTCTATGGTCTGCCCACTATGGCCGACTTTGATCCAGATTTGGACGATGTGGAGATGAGTAACGTCATCGGCCTACTTATGACCATCAAACAGATACGAGATCAAAAACCACTCGATGATCCGAATGCTTTGGGTATCGACGAGAAAGGAAAACCCTATTACTAAGCCATTTCTCATTCTGGGAAAAGTTTGAAAAGTCCCGGCAGCTCTCTTGACTCATATATCGTTTACATCACAAATCGCCATGGATTTTCAGGCGGATTTTTGAGGATGGAAATTATCGAAAACAGTGAATTTGTCAGTCCTCTCAGTCGTTCTGCTGTTATAATGAGTTCGGTGTTTTGCGGCTCAAAAAGTTTGAAACTCGTGCCTCCAGCTCCACCATCGATTAAATCAAGGAATACCTTTATGAGGTCAGCTCTTCCTCCGGGAAAAGGGTGAAATAATCAACCCCAACCACCTCCGCTTCACTCTGCAGTTTTTCCATGGATCGGTCTACTAATTGCCGAACACGCTCCTTTGATACACCGATGATCGCTCCGATATCTTTCAGCGTCTTCCCTTCTTCGCCATCCAATCCAAACCGCAGGACAATGATTTCAAATTCTCTCTCGTCCAATATCTGCAGCAATTGATCCATTGTTGCGGTTTGTTTTCCCACTCTGTCGGCTTGATCGATGTAGTCAAGGGATTGTTCTTCTCCTCCTACGAGCGCCAACAGTTCCTCATCGGAAACGGGCGTCTCTCTTGCATGCCGACGGCTCTCTTGCGGAATCGTGCGAGCGAAGTTTTTGATGATTGCCCAGCTAGCATACGTACTGAACTTGAATCCTCTTGCAAAATCGAATGAATTAACAGCCCGCATGAGAGAAATATTCCCGTCACTAATGTGCTCGAACAGATCTTCTGCTTCACGTGCATGGCGCTTTGCGATGGAGACAACAAGGCGCAGATTCGAGCGAATGATGGTATTTCTCACTACAACTGCATGGGCATAGAGCGCAACGATCTCATCCATGGCTTCCTGTGACGGCGATTGGGGATCAAGAGAGTTGCGGAGCATGCTTGCCCTGAATTTCAGATAGTTCATCTGCCGGAAGAGGTGCTGTTCCTGCTCTTTCGAGAGGAGAGGAACTGCATAGAGCGAGCCTAAGTACGCTGGTAAGCCCGAAGGGATCCTCTGACGCGTTTTCTGTATCGCGCAGGGGGTGAGCAATTCGTCATGCAATTTTGCATCATGCGTCGCCTCCTGAAATACGGGATTGGGTATGAAGTTAAGTGGCATATCGCGAATCCTTTGTATTCGATCCACCTTCTTGCCCTTGGTAAGGACTTCATTTTGGTCATCTTGAGTTTCGGAATGTGCAATGGGGAATACAGGAAGCGCAACAGCACCCATGCGTCGGTGCGTCCTGCTCCGGATCGTGGGCACTCCATCCTGACTACACGGCTGGTGATCATCTGTTCCAGGAGTGAGATGGACCACGGGTGGCGACGCTGCGGCATCACGTTGCTCTGCAGATTCCGGAACAGGCGGACACGGAGCTGCAGGACTATTGATCGCCGGGCGAGAGGGGATGAGCGCCCTCAGTCTTTCGAAATTCAAAATTTGACCGTCACAGAGAGCGCAAATCTGTTCCAGTGTTGCTATGCGCACCGCACCGGACACAGTCCACCTGTCCGACAGAATCGGGGAAGGGGCCGACGGCAATTCCGGTGAGGACGCGGTGGGATTCACTTTAAATCAGGGCCTTTTCTTAACTAGTCTCCTTACCCTCCAAAATCAAGACCAACACCCCTCTCAGTTCGCGGCTGATCTCGAGTTTCCCACCGCCGGGTGTGAGGTACTGCAGGGGAGCCTGCTGGCTTTGGGCTTCAACTTGAGCTTGCACAGGTGACGCTTCCACCGGTACAGGCGACTGTTCAGAAATTTTTACCCCGAGTGTTCCGAGAAGAGCGCGATTCTGTTCCATGAGTGAAGCAAGTGCAGCAATACGCTCGTCGTGGGGTTCCAGGTCCATCAATGCAGTGAGTACCCTTTCATTCTGCGCAGTGAGGCGGTCGATGATGCTGAGTTTCGCGGGGGAAAATCCTTCTCCATTGGAAGGTGCGGTAACGTGCGACGCAGCAGATGTTGGAGATGCTTCTTCCTTGGGAGCTTCGGGTGTGGCCGCAGCAGGAACAACGTCGTTCGTTTCCGGCACAGGAGCGTCCTCCGGTGCGGTGCCAGGGACAGCGGAGAGGGGTTCTGCGGAAGACACGCTGGGTGCCCCCTCCTCTGAAAAAAGTTCTGGGACTAAGTTTTTCGTCAGAACCAACCTGTGCTTCTTCTCTTGTTTGGAGAGCCGGTACACCGTGAGGTGTTCTTGCTCACGAAATGTCCTCAGTTGCTCGTCGAGCTTCCCCTTGCGGAGCAAGCGCACGAGCGCCAGTAATTTCTTGCCGTCTTCCTCTCCGATGCGTGAAGACTGGCCGCTGCCCTCGAGCGCACTGCTGAGCGTTGCGATCGCCTGCGTCTCTTCCGGTGTTAGAACATCCGTGCCATCTCGTTCCATGTATCTCTGGACAGAAGTTGACAACACGCCTGCCCGCGCAGACAGCGGACTGGCGTGCCCGAGGTATTCGCGCAATAGGGCGGCGGCACGCACAGCGCGCTGCCGATACTCCGGTGTGGAATTGAAACCCTTCCCATGATCAGCAGGTGCTTCTTCCAGGAGGAGCCGGGTCAGCTCATCGATCTCGGTCTGCACTTCAACCGGTAATACTGCAGTGTCTTCGGTCTCCGCCGCGTCCACCATCGCCAATGCATCGGTTTGGGTCTGTGTGCGTGCCGCACCAACCTCCGTTGGTGCGGAATGCGGGCTTGCAGAGGGGTGCATTGAGCCCCGTGATTCAGGTGAATGCTTCATAGAAAGGTTGGCATTGGAACATGTTGGAGGATGGAATGCAATGGAAAAGACGCTCTACTTTCCCGGCTCAGACAAGAGGAGACTCAGTATCTCTTCCCGTTGATCGAGCAAGTCTGAAATGAGCTGCAGATCAGGGGGGAGTGTTCCAGGTCGTTCAGGCGTTGCCATGTGGTCGGCCTCGGTGATCACTGAAGCGCCGAGAACTGTAGGCACGGGCTCACCAAGCACGATGGGAGGAATGGGCAGGGAATCTGCGGCAAGGACTGGTTCCGGCGCCGATACAGGCGTAATGGTCCCGAGAGATGCACCTCTCCGGCTGTCGCGTATCCAGGGGGACTTTGGAGCGGGCACAGGCTTCCGCGGACGACGAGAGGTTTTCATGCGAGCACCGGGGTGTGCCCATCGTTCGTAGCGAGCGCGGGTGAGACCATGCTGTGCAAGCAAGGCATCTGTCGGCTCCTCTCCACCGGGGCACTCGGCATGGACACGCCCGAGAAGGAGACGCCGGAGAAACATGGGGATTCGGCCTCGCAGTATGCCTCCGCCTTTTCGGTTATTCAGGAGAGCAGCGCAGTATTCAATGTCGGATCGCTCCCTCACCCACTGCGAATATTGCCAATACGGAAGATGGAGATTCTTGAGCGCCTCTGTGAGCAACGGTTCCCGCCCGCCTTCGCAATCTGCGCTGATCACGTCCAGCAGCCCCAAGACTGCCTCGGGATCCAAGAGATCCCATGCAGGAGATTTCGGAGGAATCTCTTCTGAGTGCGGCGGAAGTGCGGGGGGATACGGCTTCGGTGCAGGTGGTGGCGGAGGCGGAGATGTCGGCTCCGAAGGCTTTGGTGCCGCTTTAATTGCCGGTGGAGGAGGAATGGGAGTTGCTTCAGGGGGATTCCCCTCCATCGCTGCAAAGTGATTGAGCGCTCGTCGAATCTCCAACCCGGCACGAACAATCGGCAATCCACCGGAGCAGCGCGCATTGACGATTTGCTGCGCCTCGGCAAGAAATGTTTCATCATCCTCAAGCGCTGTGAGCTGTCCTTTGGAGCGCTCTTCATATAGCGCCCTGAGAACGCAGAGCTCTTCTTGTGTCATTTGCCACATCGCTCTGTCATCGGGTGCTTTGCGCCGTTGAAGGTGCTCGAATTTCTGGGGAAGAAGAACGCTTTCTGCTGGTGTGTGTCCACCATTATCGTTGTCGGCAATTACCAGCTTTTGCTGGTGGTCAGCACCCCGAAAAGTTTCCTGGTCTACTCGTTCCAACAATAAAGTCTTCAGCCATGTACCAAACAGCTTTTTCTTCTGCAGATCATCATCACAGAAATTTCCGACGGCGCGGACAGCTTCCGTGTGGAGGTTCTGAGGATGTTCTCCAGCAGCAGTGACGGCCTCGTCGAGACAGAACATGAATTCCGAGAAGAGTGTGAAATTATCGATGTTTACGGTTTCATTGTTCGAAACAACGGGCTTCTGCTGCGCATTTGTCCACTGTCGCACACGCACGGCAAGTCGGGAGATGAGGAGCGCACGCATGGCAAGGATGTGCTGCTCGATCTCCCTCTTCTTTCTCGCTTCGTCCGCAGGGCCATCAGCAGCAGTAAACTGCGCTTGGATTTCTGCGCGGAGTGTAGTGCAGGCATCGACGAATCGTTTTTCCAATGCACTGGCAACATCAACATCCATTTTTCGATCCTTATATTCCGGATGTGACATGCACGCGTCTCGTATCATCTGTCGGGCCTTCCGGTATGTACGCTGAACATCTGCAAGACTACGAAGCGATCCTTTGCCGTCACCGATCACATTCTCCTGTAACCGTGTCTCCACTGCGCGCAACCTTCCCGTATTCTGCTGCCGTTTCCTCTGAACGAGATCGGAAGCGAACTTCTCATTCACTTCTGCGATGAGCGCTTCAACGTGCGTGGTAATCGTCGCGCCGATACGGCACAGGGGAATGGAGACCGGAAGCGGCTCATTCTTATCACGCCCTTCGAAACAATCGATGAAGGTCAGACGATCTTTGCTCATGAATGGAGGAGCGGCAAGTTATCAGAATGCGCTGGATAGTCAATTCGCTTCTTTCTGCATCGCAATGAGTCTGATACAACTCAATTATCAGGTCTTTTGGAAGTGAAGCTGAAAAATTGATTTGCCCGTCCGAAGACTTGTTCCATGAGCCGGTTCAGACTTTTCTTCAGGGTCTCCACCATTCGACTCGGCCCTTCGGGCCTCGCTCATGGTCAGAGCGCCTTTGGCGCTCCGGCCACGTCTTCGCCGAGTTGAATGACAGTGAGCGAGCGAAGCGAGTCGAACTGCCCTCCTCCTCGCTCGTGGTAAATCATTCGTTTTCCACGAGCACCTTGCGTACACTAATCTTCAATGTGCAGACCACGCATTGGGATCAACTTGTTCCTCAGCCTAGCAATAGTAGCCCTGCAGTGGACGACCGCTTTTGCGGCAACGCTCTCCATGAGCGCTGCATCCACGTTTGATACCAACAGTCCGCAGGATATCGCCGTTGCCGTGCTCAGTGCTACGCAGGCGGTCGTCATCTACCGCGATCTGGACGTGGGCAACATCAACCGCGCGAAGGTGGCGACCATCTCCGGCGATACGATCTCGTACGGGGACATTGCCACGTTCTCCTCAAATCTTTCGACAAGCGTGAACATCACGAAGCTCGATAGTACGCACGTTGTCATCGGGTACCGCGAGCTTATTGCCAGCGACGCGAAGGTCGTGATTGGGACGGTTTCGGGAACCGATATCAGCTTTGGGACACCAGTCACCGTCTCCGATAATTCCAGTTACGGTGCGTACGTTGCGGCTCTGAGTAGTACAAAACTCCTCATTGCCTACCGCGACGGAAACAACAGCAACTACGGAACAGCCGTCATCGGGACGGTGAGCGGCACGGATATCACCCTTGGCACAGAATCTGTATTTGAGTCTTCCGCCACAGCTCCGCATGCTGCGGAGACGTTGGATGCGACTCATGCGGTCATCGTATTCGCCGATTCCGACAACGACGGCAACGTCATCATCGCCGACGCCTCCGGGGCAGTTCCCTCCTACGGATCGGCTGTGAAATTCGCCGAGTATTTGGCGAATTCAACCACGTCCGTTCACAGCAGTTCCTCGCTTACCATTGCGTATCGCGACATATCGGACGGCAATAACGGTCGTGTTGTTGCCGGCACCGTTTCCGGTACTACTCCGACGATGGGCTCTTCCGTTGTCTTCGATACCAATACTATCCAGTACTTGAGCATGACGGCATTAGACAGCACGAACGCGTTCTTGGCCTATCAGGATCCCGGCAACTCCAACTACGCAACGGCACTGATGGTCACTGTGAGCGGTACGAGTGCCACTGCCGGTTCCGCGACAGTCTTCAACTCGGCAACATCGCAGATCATTGGATCGGACACGATTTCTTCCACACAAGCCATTGTTGCGTTGCAGTCGGGAATAACTGAGGGAGCAGGCTTCATTGCGACATACGGGGAAGATTCCGACTCCTTCACGCGGGGCGGCGCGGCGCGCAGGGCGCAGCACGCGTTGCGGCAACGGATGGCTGCTGCAGGAACTCCGTCGCACGCGTCGGCGCCGCAGCAGCCGACTTTCACGCCCGATTACAGCACCGTGCAGTGCGGTTACGTTCTGCAACGTCCGGCGGAGGATGGCCGCAGCGCGGTGGTGGAGAATACGGCATTCATTCCTCCGAGCGAAGCCACCCATGTAGTAGAAGAGCCTGTTGCCACAGTGAGTACATTCCAGGAGCGTGTGTGTGCGCGTGTGGAGGGCAGATTCTCCGGTTCGTCCCTGGAGCGCGTGAATGCCAGGTTGCAACAGAGATTCGGATGGACGTGCGGGGAATGACGCTTCTCACTCCATGCTCTCCTGCTGTTCAATGAGCCGGTAGATCAGCTCAGAGAAGAGTTCGCGCGTCATGCCGGCATCCAAATCCACGGCATTGAGATCCAGGAGATCATTGTCCAGTGCGTACTGGAGGTACGGAGCGTACCAAGCAGTTGCGTCTATTCCCGAAGGCAGATTTGTTACGGCGTAGTCGGAGAGATCAATACCGAAGCTCTCGAAGGCAATTTTGAGCAGTTCTGCTTGGTTCACCGTCTGGCTAGGGCGGAAAGTGTTATCACTGTACCCCTGGATGATTTTGAGTGCCCAGGCGCGGTTCACATACCCGGCGAACCATTCATCGTAGGAGACGTCGTAGAATGTGGGACTTACGGATGTATCGGGTTCTTCTCCCAAAGCTTCCATGATTACTTTGAGTGCCTCTGCACGGTTGATGGGATTCTTTGGCTTAAAGGAGCCGTCGGCATTACCACTAAGGATGCCGCGCTGTTGGAGGAATTCCACAGCCTCTCGGTTGCGGATTTCCCCATCATCCGTGAAGGTGACTTTGGGCAGCAGTTCGCCGTCAAACGCTTTGTAACGACTGGCGTGTCGCGCATTGCGCAGCAGGTTGCGCTCGCGAACAAGTGTGCCGCTCCCCATGAGGCCGTTCTCCTCCATGAATGCCCTCTGCTCCTCGCGCGTCATCTCGTCCCAGTTATCGGGGAGTTCTACACCCGCTTCCTCAAGGCGTTGTTTGAGAAAATCATTTCCTCCACGTTGTCCGTTACCACCCGGACCCATCTCGATCCCGTTCTCCTCCATGAATGCACTCTGCTCCTCACGCGTCATCTCGTCCCAGTTATCGGGCAGCTCTGTACCCTTCTCTTCTAGGAGCTTTTCGAGCATCTGCCCGGGATCGAATGCCCCTTGGCCACCGGGGCCAAAACCACGGTCACTGGTTTGAGCAAAGGCGGGCTGCGTCAGAAGAACGCATGCCAGAACGCCGCTGAGGAAGATGGGGAGGTGTTTTTCCATGGAGAAGTGAGGGGAATAGTGATATTCGCTTGTCTCACACAGTTTCCGAAGGAAAAAGTTTCGCTTCGCAGCAGTTGGTCTGCCATCGGGCATCAGTAGGGTTTTCCTGCATCATGGGTTACACTCCCACGTATGGATTACGGCCTGACCCGCGAGGAACTCCGCGTACTGCGCCCGCTCTCCACCCCCAGGAAGATCCAGGAGTACCTCGATGCGCTCCCAATGAATTTTGAACCGGAGGGGGATACCTGCCTTTCTCCCCGGCGCGTGCTTCGGGAGCAACGTGCGCACTGCATCGAAGGAGCGATGCTTGCGGCTTTGGCATTGCGCTTGCACGGATGGCTGCCTCTGCTCGTCGACATGGCGGCAACGGACTTTGACGATGACCACGTGATCGCCGTGTTCCAACTGCGCTCTCACTGGGGCGCCATCAGCAAAACCAATCACGGAGTTCTGCGGTACCGCGAGCCCATCTACCGTTCTATCCGCGAGCTCGTCATGTCCTTCTTCCATGAGTATTCGATCAGTGACGGGCGCAAGACGCTGCGCTCGTACTCCGATCCCGTGGATCTCTCTGCTTTGGATGAGCGCGGTTGGATGACATCGGGGGAGAATCTCTGGTTCGTGCCGGAGTACCTGAATGCAGCGCCTCACCACTCCATCCTCACGCGTGCGCAGATCGCTGGTTTGCGCCGCGCCGATGCCATCGAACGCAAAATCGGTGCTCTCGTAGAATGGAAGCCGCCAGCGAGGGCGCGATAGGCAGAGGGCTACTGTCTTTACGGATCTGGCGGATGAGGAGGCATAGAGTCTCCAGAACATTGACTTATATATTTAAATTGCTATTATATATATATGAGTTTTGGGAAAGAAATGGAAGCACTTACCGGGAATCTGCAGCGCGAAGCGGCAACCAATAATATCGGCAAGTTGCTTGCGGGAGCGGCTGTGATTGTGAGAAATCGGATACTGATTGTTTGCAGATCACTGAATGACGAGTTCCTCCCTGGGTACTATGAGATCCCTGGTGGCGGGATCGATCCGCGCGAAACCATCTTGCAAGGACTGGAAAGGGAATTGTTCGAAGAAACCAATCTCAGAATCGGGACATTGAAAGAGTATCTCGGTCATTTCAATGCCGTGTCTCCTTCGGGGCAAACAGTACGACAATTTAATTTTCTGATCGAGCCGACGCATGATGAAGTGAAACTTTCTGAGGAGCATTCCCATTTCGATTGGTGGAATCTGGAGGAGGACAAACCATGCCCTGTCCCTATGCTCGATTCTATCAAGGATGTTATTTCCCGAGCAATACATTCAAGAAAAGGCTCTACCCACGGGGAGTAGAGCCTTGTGCTAGGAACAAGTCCCGGCGGCTTCTCTCTCAATCGATTCCCTTCAGCCTTACTGCTTGTCCGGTCCCGCGTGAAAGGATGCGTTATCGTACACTTTCAGGACGTTGGCGATCAGCCTTTCGAGCTTCTCGCGTATTCCGTCGAAGGGAATCACGAAAACCTTCTCCCGGCTTCGGCAGAATTCAGCAACCGACGCTTTCACTTTTCTGTGATCCATAGTGGTCAGAGGAACTTCTGCAGGTACATGGAATTCGGGAAGATGAAGACGTGGACGAAGAGCCACACGAGGGAACAGATCCGCGCGGGGATGACGAGGGAGGGGTAGCGCTTCGCCAAGACATAGCCGAGGATGAGCATGGCAGGATCGGCAATAAGCCGGTTCGGCCAGAACTCCACGCCCTAGAACCAGTACTCGACGCCCTTCCCCGCCATTCCTTCCTCCAGATAATGCTCGAGCGTCTCCCAGAGGTATCCAAGGAACAGGACACCCATGAGATTGAAGTACCACGAGTGGTGATTGTGATCCTCGCCGAGAACTTTCTTAAATGCTTTGTGGTTCCTCTTCTTGACGGCACTCCCGATGGAGATTCCGCTCAGGACGTGCTCAATGCTCCAGACGTCGAAGACTGTGGTAACCAGTACAATTCGCTTCACAGCCTCAACGTTTTGCTGCGATGTGATAGCGAGAATCGGAAGATCATGCAGCCAAGTGATGAGTCATCCTTATTTGTAGACCAATGGATGCTGCAGGTATTGCATCAGATGGACAGCATGGTCGATGTTCGTCCTCTGCCACATCTCACGAATGCTGTCCGTGAAAACATTGCCGAGACGCACGCAATCTTCTTCCGCCCAACCTTGCGAAACGTAATCGCCACTGGCGCTAATGAACACCGCTGCCCGTCCTGCTTTTTTCATCTCCAGTAGCTTTGCATTGTCTGTGCTTTGCATCGAATACTCAGCAACTTGCTGCCTGAGAGCAAATTCTTGTTCACGGTTGAGACAAATATCATCACGAAGCAGATCCGCGCGTCCTTGGGCACAGACGGGGTTCACGTAGATGCCCTTAACATGTTCTTCCTTGGCAAGTTTGAGCATGTCCCCAAGGACGCCGAAATTCGCTTGCTGGATTGTGCAGCTGATCCTTGTCGGAATCGAGTGGCTCACGAGCAAACGAATACCGCGTATCGCCGCATCAAAACTTCCCTGTCCGCGAAGACGGTCATTGGCCGCGCGCGGCCCATCGAGGCTGACTTGAACGATGATGCCCAGAGAAGCGAGCGTCTTCGCGTGAGACTCAGTGATCAATCCTCCGTGTGTGGTGACCGTGACTTCCAATCCCAATTGGGCGGCATATCGGAGTAGCGTAAATAGATCATCGCGAAGAAATGGCTCTCCTCCAACGATATCGATGCGAAGCACTCCCGCCTCCTTGAAAATTTCAAAGAGACTTTGGACTTGAGAAGTCGGCAACCCCGTATCCGAACGTTCATTACTGGCAGACATGCAATGCAGACAATGTCTGTCGCAGCAATCGAGGATTGCGTAGCAAACGGAAAGTGGGGTGGGAAGAACGAGCTTGGAATATCGCGATGTGTCCTGCTCGTATGCCAATTGCATCTCTCTGGGAATAGGATCTTTTGGAAGCGCCTGCTCTTCCAAGAGTGAATCTCGTGAAGGCGGACTGTTTCCCGCTAATAGAGTTTGATCAGGCTCGTCGATTTTTCTCTGCAACCGGCCACGCAGTTCCTCAATCGTCTGTTGCAGATTGTGCACTACCGAATCCAATGTATCGATGCGCTGGGCAAGCACATTTCTGTCCTCGTCCTCTGCCTCCGGGGTTGACTCGTATGCATTCATATTCAAAATGTACCAAAGTCGCAGATCATTGACAATGTGAAATTCCATGATGAAAACATATTACAATTTGGCTTCTCTACACGATACGGCCATACTCTCCGGTGATGCCGCAACACTTTCCCGAACCTACCGTAGGCGCTCTCATTGTTAATCCTGAAGGGAAAATATTTTTAATGGCTTCTCCCATGTGGAAAGGGAAATACGTCATTCCCGGCGGCCATGTGGAACTCGGCGAGACGCTCGAACATGCCCTCAAACGAGAGGTGAAGGAAGAGACCGGCTTGGATATTTTTGACATCAAATTCCTCGCATTTTTGGAGTTCATCTACGGGCGAGACTTCGAGGAGCGAAAACACTTCATCTTCTTCGACTACACGTGTAAAACGAAGGGAACGAGGGTGCGGCTCAATGAGGAGGGAACGGATTTCGTCTGGGTAACCGTCGAGGAAGCACTCCGGCTTCCCGTTGAATCCAATACACGAGAAATCATTGTGCGTTATGCAAACTCGCCGGGAAAAGTCCTTTGAATTGGTGTTCTCAACAAGTTGCCATGTGCCATAAACACGGTAGGATGAGAAGTCATGGTGGGCTCCATCCCCTTATCCATCAAGAGAATTCACGAGCGCCTCGGCGAAAACGTGAAAAAGGCCTATGCCCTTGCGATTTCCGCACACGCCGGACAGAAGCGGAAATCTGGGGAAAAATACATCACGCACCCGCTGGCTGTGGCCGAGCTGTTCTTTTCAGAAGAGGAGATCCGCAGTGCGGCTCCCGAATTGGCGGATCAGATATACGGAACATCAGGAGAAAAGAAGAGCGAAGACGTTCAGTGATTAGAAGCTGAGGTCTTCCTACTGCCCGACGAAGATGCGGTGGATAAGGGAGACCGCCGGGTCTATTTCGGGGCCGTACACGATGGAAGCACCCAGTGCTCCGACGATCATGAGGCAGGCAAGTCCCATCAACGAGAGAATCATGCGCACTGGCACAGAGAAGATGCGCCGTTCCACATGAGAAATCACCGCCCAAGTTCTCAGGATCGGTCGCGGAAACTTAGGCCCTAGTCCACCACTGCGCCCGATCCACTCGAGGAGGAGTGAGGCAGCCAGCATGCCGTAGGCGATCAAGCTGAGATTGGCAAAGAGCGAGTGCACTGCGATGGTCTGCACAATACTGGTGCCCTGGTAAAGGCGCGCTGCTCCTTCGCCGGTTTGCAGAGAGGCAAAACCCCAAAGGACGCCGACAATAAGCAGAACCGCCTTGGTGTAGAAGTACCATTCCTGGCGGGTGAGAATCTTCAGACGCACGACTTCCAATACGGTCGCGAATGAGAGGAACGCGATGGGAAAGTGGACGACGAGTGGGTGGAGGTCGTAGGTGGTCATGGGTACATAGTATGCTTCGCGTTCCTTACTCAAAACCCCCAGAGGGGGCATTGAGTCTCCGCGGAAGAGGGAACATTACTCCGCTTGTTCCAGAATGAGCGGCTCGACGGGCATGGGAGCGTCACTGCTGCCCTCAACGAGTTCCTTGGCGAGCGGCACCACAACGTTCTTGCGGTCGTAGTAGGATGGAGCGTTCTCGATCGCAGTCACAGGGAAGATGAGAGCGGGAACGTAGACTTCCTCCTGACTGTTCCCCTTCGTCTGGTATATGCGCACATAGCCGCGCTCTGGCGCAGCCAAGCGAATGGTCACTTCTTCCATCGTGGTATTGGGTCCGGGTTCCATGGCGAAGCGCGAGGATTCCCGGTCAATGTACTCGAGAATCGCCTCAGGATCGCTCACAGCCGGGTACGTGGAGCGCTCGAAGTTGAGGGAAATCAAGTTCCAGAGGTCCGAGACTGCCTTCAGGCGCACATCGTAGGTCACGGTGATGCCCATGGGCACGCCGTACTGCTCGTAGACGGGCATGCCGTCAATTTCCAGCGGATACGTCACCTGGATGGAGCCGGGGATCACGCGCTCCTCGGGGAGTGTTGCGCGCTCGTTCTGTCTGCGCCACGTGTCGTCGATGACAGGCTCGCCGTAGTGCGTCAAATCGATACCGTGCTTGGCGAGGAACGCATCGGCGGCGGCGATCACCACATCGTCGGAGGGGACGTCGCTCATCTTTGTCGCGTAGCGCTCAATGCAATCCGCATCCTCACAGCGCGCGAGCGGGTCATCCCAGGTCTCCCAGTTACGGTTAATGTAGATCATGCCGTCCTGTATGTTGACGCCGATCGAGTAACCGTTGGCACTCTTCTGCGTGAGCGAAAAGTTGCTCACGGTGCTGCCGGGGAAACTCCTCAAATCAATGAGATCCAGTGACGGGAGGGCAATCGACGGCGTATCGGTTGGGCGCACGCGCTTGAGAACGGGAACGCTCTCATCCTCCAGCGTCAGAGAATCACCTTCGTAGGTAAACGTGTACGTGTACACGGTGCCACCGTCGTATGGAGCAATCATTCCCATGCCTCCGCCGCCGACACCGCCTCCTCCACCGCCGCGACCAATGGCGGCGGATTCTGGCATGGCGCGGTCCTGCGGAAGCGGCGCAAGCGAGCCGAATGCAGATGGAGCCGTTTCCTCGACAGCGTAGGAGAAGAGCGCCTTGTCGCTCGTTGTCGGAGTAAAGGGCTGAGTGCCAGAGAAGTAGTAGGTGGCGGGAACGGCGACCAGGAGGCCGACGAGGACGCCCATGAGTGTGTAGGTGAACTTCATGGAGAAGAAGGGGAAGGAAGAGTGTGGAACACGATATTCGGCTTTGTCGGGTTCTGTGGAGAGCTCTGCGATACGTTCCATGAGGAGCTTCCTCAGTTTCACGGCGAACTGCCGCGTAGGTTTCATGTCCGGGCGTTTGGCAAGGAGCGCTTCGATCAAGGGAATCAATTCTGCCTCATGATGCTCAAGTTCTGGGTCTACGGCGTAGAGATCAGCGAGGAGAGAGCGAATGCGGGGGGAAGTCATCGGAGGAAGGGGAAGAGGAAGAGGAGAGCAATCGCACCACCGCACTCAGAGCGCAGCGCATCGAGCGCCCGCGAGAAGAGGACTTTGCAGTTCCCTTCGGACTTGCCGACAATCGCGGCGATCTCGCGGTAGGGCAGGTCTTCCCAGATTCTGAGGAGTACGATCTCGCGCTTCATAGGATCGAGTGCGGCCAGAGCAGAACGTAGGCGCTCTGCATCCACCGCAAGTTTCGCATGTGCGCAGCTGTCGTCGTCACCGGCGAGATCCAGAACAGTATCAATATCCACGGTTTGCTTCGCTGAGCGCAGGTGATCGGTGAGCGCGTTCTTGGCAATACCGTAGAGCCAGGCGCGGAAGGGCCCGCGCCCGGGGTCAAAGCTCGAGATCTTCTCCAGTGCGCGCAGGAACACAGTGCTCGTCAGGTCCTCAGCCGTTTCGCGGTGCAGCGTTCGTCTGTAGAGGTAACCGAAGATGGGGTCCAGGTAGGCCTGGTAGAGCTCAGTAAACCGCTGGAGGTCGCCTGCCTGGCAGGCCGCAATGGCGGAGTGCTCGTCGGGGGTCATAGCGGGAATAGTGTAGAGAAAGAGCGAGGGATGGCACAGAGCCAAATGACGCGTCCAGAGGCTACTACGCAGCAGGAGGGAGGAGGTTACAAAACTTCCTTGACAGTTTGGATGTCGGAAGTGTATCTTTGTAACGGTGCATCATTACACCTCCAACCACCGGCGTCTCTGGTGGCAGCGGTTAGGACAACCGCTGTACAGCTGGCGCACGTAATACTCCGATAGGTTTCAGTGCCGATGCTCTACAGCGTCGGCGTTTTTATTTGTATTTCCCAATTATTACCATGGAAAAAAGTTTCTACGCACCACAGGCGTTTCGGGAGAAAGATGCCGGACCCAACCAATGTTTTGGTATCGAAGTCGTTCCCGGAAGACGTTGTGATCTGAACTGCCAGGCTTGCTATAAGCGAACGCAGAAGGTGACAAGGGCAAGGATATCGTTTTACAGCAGACAGGCTGATACGCAGGATAGCGGCTCAGATACGCCGATAGATGATGTACTTGATTATGTTGCACAGGCGAAAGGAGTGGGGTTCAGAGAAGCCGCACTCCTCGGCGGGGAACCGACTCTACGGAAGGATATTCGGGAGATCATCCAGGGAGTACGTCAGCAGGGTCTATCTCCCATCCTCGTAACCAGCGGCGCACACATCGATCAGCCGTTAGTCGATACGCTCTCTGCAACACGTTCGGTCGTGGTGACCCATGCGAGCATTCCAGGGAGACCAGAATTGGTTAATCATCTTGCTGGCACTACGCGTGACTATGCGAAAATTCTCGCTGAGTCTATTGAGAAACTTCGCGAAGCGGATGGTATACAACTCGTGCTGGAGATGCCTCTCACGATGTCCGTCTACGATGAGGCATTCGATTTTTTCTGTGACTGTCGCGAAAATGGCATCATGCCGTTTATTGAAATCAGCCGCAGGAACGATGACGGAAAGCCGACTACGAGCGTGACGCCAGAGCAGGTAGCAGAGCTTTTCGAACAATGCCGCGCATTCGACGTGCTTAACTATCCCGAGCTTGCTGCTCCGGCGGTACATCCTCCTGCCTACGGCAATCCTTGCACGATGTCGATCACTGGTTTGCACGTGAAGAACAACGATAACGGTGACTACGGTGGCGTGTACTCCTGCTGCGCGCAGCACCTGCGGCACGGTGATCTCAAAGAGCAGTCTCTTGAGGAGATTCTCAAGAGTCCGACGCTCGCCGTGTACCGCGATCAGGACGCGTACATCGTGGGTCCGTGCCGTGACTGCGAACTCTACGATGTGTGCAAAGGCGGATGCCGCGGTGAAGCGTTCCTGCGCTTCGGCTGCCCGCGTGCCAGTTCACCAGCGTGCCACCGTATTCCGCCGGAGGTCCGCAATAATCCAAACATCATGGCTCCGCAGAGTTGCGAAGGGTGTCCTGCAGAGCATGCTGAAGGATGTTCACTCCTCCATACGCAATGACCTTCTCTGCGCTCACCCACGCACGGCCTGTTTCCGTTCGATTCTGCAACGAGAGTGCATGTCCACTCACCCAGGAAGAGGTGAGCGTAGCAATTGCTCGGGTGGCGAAGGAGGGAAAATCCCTCGCGATCGACTGCCGGCGCAAGCGCTGCAGCGCCGGCAGTACGTTCGCGTGTTCCAATGCAACGACTCTGGAGGAGCTCGTTTCTATCTACATCGACGGCGAGCACGTGTTTCCCGATCGTCGGTTGCTGGAGCGGTTCCTGCGCACGGTAAGGAAGAATCCCAAAGCTCTTGCGTTCGTCGAATGCACGCCGGGTGTGCAGAATATCGCAGATGTCATCGTGCTCTTCGTGCGCCCCGATGCGGCGAGTCGACTGCTCGGGCTTTCTGCGTACCTCGGAAGACTCTCGGTCGACGTCATCCCGGCGGCGCCGACCTGCGCCGCGCTCTTCCGACCGCTCATCGTGCCGGATTGCCTGCACGTGAACTTCGTCGATTACTTCGACCGCGAGTACCAGGCACCGGGGCTCTATGCCAAAGAAGAGCTTCTCCTGAGCATGACACCGATGCTCTATAGAGCGCTTGAGGAAGCATTTGAGCATTCCGCGCACGGGAAGCACGTTCCTACGGGAATTCCCGTGTACTGAGTGTTATCGCAGAGTTTTTTAATTGATCCGATACCACCGACGATTACTCCTCTGCTACGCTCTCCCCATGAACTGGCCGCCAACCACCATGGCCACGCAGCACCCCGATAACGCCTGCGTGCCGTGGTGGAAGAAGGACGGATCGGCATTCGTTTCTACGGCGGACGAGATCGGCGAACTTATCACGCTGTTTGCAGAACTTCCCATCGATGAGTACATGTGGGATTGGGAAGGCAAGTACGTCGACGAGGCAGTGGGGGAGAAGCTCTACGCCCAAGCGCAGGAGCTCTTTAAAAAGAGGCCGCTGGGGCAGGAACTTCACCTGACGTTCCGCATCCCCGCGTTCGACGGAGCCAAGATGCACCGCATGGCACGAGCGTTCATGAACATGCTCTCCTTGAGCGACCTTGCGCAGGAAATCGGCGTGCCGGCTCCTCCCGTCCATGAGATGTTCCTGCCGCTCACCACCTCCGCAGAGCAGCTCCTCAAAGTTCGTGCATCCTTCCTCCAGGTTGCCGAATTCCACCGTGCGATCTTCCACGAGAATGCGAAAGAGCACGACGCACTCACGGCGGCATTGCGCGTGACCCCGCTCGTGGAGGATATCGCCTCGATGTTCGGCATCGAGAAGATCCTGCGTCCCTACTGGCAGCATTTGCAAAGCGAGGTGCCTGCGCTCAAGGAAACGGGACTGAGGCTCTTCCTCGCGCGCTCCGATCCTGCGCTCAATGCGGGGATTGTCCCCGCAGTCCTCGCCATTCGCGCCGCGTTGAGCACCGCAGATGCATTGGGAGAAGAGCTTGGCATCTCCGTTCATCCCATTATCGGTACGGGGTCTCTGCCCTTCCGCGGCAGCGTGAACCCCACGTACACCGAGGCGTTCCTGCAGCAGTATGCGGGCGTAAGGACGTACTCCATCCAATCCGCCTTCCGCTATGACTACCCGCACGAGGATGTGGAGCGCGCGCTTGAGGAGATCAAGCGCGAGGCGCCCCGGCGCCAAGTGGAACGTGTTTCTTCTCAGGATCTTGCGTCACTGCGGCGTATCGCAGAGATGTTCACCGGGTTCTGGACAGGGTCTATCGAAGCGCTTGCCCAGCGCATTAATGCCATTGCGCGCTTCATCCCGTCGCGGCGCGAACGCCTGCAGCACATCGGGCTCTTCGGGTACAACCGCGGAGTGGGATCGGTCACGCTTCCGCGCGCCATCACCTTTACGGCAGCACTCTATTCGATCGGCGTTCCTCCGGAACTCATTGCCACGGGGCGCGGCATTCTGCGTGCGCAGGAAGAGGGTCTGCTTCCCCTCCTCGAACGCCACTACCCGGCGCTGCGTGCCGATCTCAAACATGCGGGCAAGTATCTCAATCGTGAGAACCTCGGGCTCCTTGCCAAGGAAGATCCGGTTTTCCGGGAGATTGAGCGCGATGTGGCGGCGATTGACGCATTTTTAGGATCTCCGATGGCGCCGCAGAACGAGCGGCACCTCATCCACCGGAATTTAAGTTCCACCATTCTCCAGCGTCTGCATGCGGATCTCCCCGATGCTCAGGCTCTGGAACGCGACATCGTGGAGGCGGCGGTTCTCAGGCGGAGCCTGGGGTAGCCGAGACGTTTCCATTATGGAGAGCACGCAGTGCGTGGCTCTGTTTGAGAATCCTCTTTGCAACATCAATATGCTGCCGTGCCCGCTCGGTACTTTTTCCAAGGATCAGGGCAACTTCCGCCGCAGTCCGTTGCCTGCCGTCTTTGAGCCCCGCGTGCCATAGGTAACTTTCCACAGTGAATGGTTTAACTCCCGGAGCAGAGCGTAGCACGCGCTCAATTAATTCCCGTGTTTCACGGGAAACAACCTCGACATGCGACGATGTTTGAGGAGCCACGAGGAGATTGCCGAATGATGTTTCTCCGTCATGCAGAGGGGCATCGAGCGAACAGGGATTTTTGCGAGCTTTGCGCAGTGCTTCTATGGCTTCCACGCTCCAGCCGAGTTCTTGCGAGAGAGCGATCAGTGATGGCTTGTGCGGGGATTGCGCCATGAGTCTAAGCTCACAAGAGCGCAGCGTACTGAGGCGGTCTACAACGTACGCAGGTAGGCGGATGGTTCTGCTCGTATCCGTAAGTGCGCGCAGCATTGCCTGACGGATCCACCAGCTGGCGTACGTCGCGAATTTGTAACCGCGCTGGTAGTCAAACTTGTCGGCTGCAGTGAGCAGCCCGACATTGCCCTCCTGGATCAGATCAAGGTAGTCGAGCCCCATGTTGCGGTAGCGTTTGGCCCAGTACACGATGAGACGCTGGTTGCAGAGCACGAGCGTATGGCGGGCGCGTACCGCTTCCAGCGGATCATTCGCATCGGCGGCCCGTTGAGCAATGTCGAATTCCTCTTCTTGCGAGAGCAGCGGGTGCTCACACAAGTGGCCCACAACGTTCTGGACGTTATCGTTGCGTTTGTACTCCTTACCAAGGTGTGTGAGGAGAAGTGCGTTGTCAGCAAGCTCCCCCTCACAGAGACTGTGTTCTATTGTTTGCAAATCTTCGACGGAGGGATCAGCAGAGAACCGTTCACATTGTATGTCGACGTGTTCCATAAGGAGGGCATTGTATGGCATTTGAGTCCGGAATCAGCCGAAAAACCGGGCTAATTCTTCCTCCACCATCCGGTCACGTAGAGCATCCACGCAGCGACAACCAACGCTCCGGCAGCGAAAATGGGCAAACGAACGTCGAGCGCACCGAGGAGTCCAGCAGCGATTCCCGGCAACGCCATGCCCAGTGCCTGGAACGACTGACTCGTTCCTAGCGTGGCACCCTGTCTCCCAGGTGGAGCCGTATCGGAGATGAGCGCGGTGACGCTGGGCATACTGATGCCCTGGAAGTTCGCGATGAAGGGGAAAATCAGGTAAAGGTAGATTGCATGCTGAGGGATCAGGAGCAGGGGAATCGTGCACCCAAGGAGCAAGAGCGATACCGTGAGGGTGTTCCTCGGCAGGAACCAGTGAGCGCAAAGGCGGTTCGTCACGCCCTGCGCGAAGGTGATCCACAGTCCCATGTACGCGTAGAGTAAGCCGATATCGCTCTGATCGAAGTGGAAACGTCCCACGAGGAGCACTTGGAAGAACTGCGTGAAGAAGTTGAAGCCCAGGACGTAGAGGAAGAAAACCAGGAAGAGTACGCGTAACCTGGGTTGGCGCAGCGCATGCACTACGTTCACGAATCCTTGCAGAGGGTGCACGTTTACCGTGTGTCGTTCGCGTAAGGTCTCGGGCAGTTTCCACTGCACGATGGCGATATTGATCGCGGTAATCACCGCAGCCACCCAGAACGGTGTGGCGAAGGAGAATGCTGGGTAAATGTGTGGATCGGAGAGAACTCCGCCGAGGAGCGGTCCCACAATGAACCCGAGTCCGAATGCCATGCCGATGAGGCCGAAGTTCTTCAAACGATCCTTGCCTGTGCTCACATCGGCGATAGCAGACTGGGCTACGGCGATGTTTCCACCCGTAAAACCATCCACCGCACGTGAAATAAAGAGGAGGGGGATGTTACCGATGCTTATGGCGATGGCGGTGATGATGTAACTCACCAGCGTTCCTGCACGAGAGAGGATCAAGAGCGGCTTCCTTCCATAATGGTCCGAAAGAGCTCCTAAAATCGGAGTACCGAAAAACTGTGTAAGCGGATAGGTGGCGATCAGGAATCCATAGAGGATGGTGCGCGCCTCTGTGCTTATGTTGAGAATGAGCCCATGTGCAGGGTGCAACAGCATGGGCGCGAAGACGGGGATCGCGATGCCCAGTCCCAGGAGTTCCAGGAACGACGTTACGAAGAGCAGGCCGATAATGGATCGTGTGGAACGCGTCTGCGCTGACATGGAGGCGGTAGTATAGGATTCCGACGCGGGACAGGAAGCCTTTGAACGCAGAAGTGCTCTGGCCGTTGAGCCGCGAGTATGGTACAATTAAGGTGTATATAAAACGCATCCATGAGCCCAAAACCCGCAGCGCCGGCTCCGCTTTCCAACGAAGGAGAACCTGAGCTTTCCTTCATTGTTCCTGCCAAGCCACCGGAAGTGGATTCTGTTCAGGAAGAGCGAAAAGAAGTGCTCGATACAACACGGGAGAAGCTTGCCAGTCTCATCGCGGATCTGGACCCCAACGAGGTGGATACGCCCCCTCCGCTTGCGGATGAAGAGATGATCGGTTGATCAGCGCTGTGCGCTCTCGATGCGTCCGAGCATGAAGTGCGCCATGTCCACCGTAACGGAAGAATCGAGCGGTGTTGTTTCCGGGAATGAGCGCAAACTAAGCAGTGCGTTGACCGAGGGGACGTACCAAGGCGCCGAAGAATCCGCAGAATCCCCTGCGAGCGCAAAACCTTTTGCGAGAATCTTGCTCGCTTCGGCAAAATTCACGGTCATATCCGGTCGGAAAGACCCGTCAGGGTATCCGCGCACCATGCCGCGCAGCATTGCGGTACAGAGTGCGGGAGCGTACAACGCGTCTGTTGGCACATCGCGGAAGAGTAACCAGTAGTGGGAGGGAGAGAGACGTGGGTAGCAATCCGCAGGTATACCATTGGGTGCCAGGTCGAGCATGGCGAGCGCGACGAACTGCGATCGGGTGATAAAGGTACCAACAGTTTCTACCGGAGAGAGAGGGATGCGGTCCACCGTGATACTCGTTCGTGTACGCGTGACCGTCTGGGAGGTTCGCTCTTTACGTTCCGTGGTACTGAGTGGAATGGTAGTGACATCCACGCGCGCAGCGCCCCGCAGTGCACGGGTGTCGCTCTGCGTGCGCGGCGCAGTCTTCGCTTTCTCGAAATAGGGGATCGCCGGTTCAAAATCCAGGTACGAGTACGCCTGCGCGCTGGCAGGGAGTAAGACCAGGCAGAGTGCTGTACCGAAGAGCGAAGCGAGGAACGTGGAGCGCATTTGGAAAATGGGGAGAGGAGGAGGGGAATTCTCCCGCGTCCCATGGAGTACACGCAAGCCTTCTTTGGCTTCCTCTTGATTACTTCCTGTGTTCAGGAATTCAGGCGGAGCCCTTTGGGAAAAGGTAAGCGCTCCACCGGGGGTCTATCCGGCAGAGCGCCTCTTCTCCGACCTAGAAAAGTCGGAATGGGATTCCCATTACTACGTCCTGCAGCTTGGCAATGACGTAAGCAATGATCATCCCTGCGAGAATCAACTTGATTCTCAGCATTGCACCTCACCTCCTTCCTTTGACCCACACAAGGGTCGATTAGGGAAAAGAGGTGCCAACCTTTAATGATAATTTACAATTATTTATGTAATAAGTCAACTACTCTCTTTCACGTTCTCACACTACCATGCCCGCCATGGATCAATCTGACATTCAGAAGCGTATCGAGGATTTTCTACAGGAACTGGAGGTTCCCAGCTTTATCGTCTTCGGGTGGAAGAAGGGGGCGGATGAAGCAGGGAAAGCGCAGTTCGGCATCGTCTCTTCGTACCACAAGGTGCCGCCGCAGGCCGCGATCAAGGGTATGAGCTGGGCGCTCAACGATTTCATCAGTCGTTCGCTGTAGGACCTTGGCAGGTTTGGGAAGTTCCGTGAGGTCAGAAAGGTTGCCAAACTTCCTGCACGTTCAACACCTCCAGCACCTTCGGAACTTTCCGCACCCTCTTCGCTTCCAGTACCTCAGTCTCGCGCGGAGCGGTGCAACATCTCTTTGATGAGCCAATTTCCTGCGCCGAACGCTGTAGCAACAACGATCCAGCCCCATAGTGCGCCAAAAATTTCCAGGTGGACAAGTGCAGGGTCCATGCGCTGAGTGATTTCCATGGTCAGCCACACAAAACCGCCGTTCACCAGGATCACGGCGAGGATGGTCGCGAAGAGTTTGAGCGGCAGGGGGAGGATCTCCAGTATCGGCCGCACGAAGATATTCATGAG
>Ga0210057_1000476_pt1 | contig 66313 bp, 102 predicted proteins | sample CryGeyCG2114_010_2_FD_183968 | JGI IMG/M metagenome (GOLD analysis project Ga0210057, IMG submission 183968) | Groundwater microbial communities from aquifer - Crystal Geyser CG10_big_fil_rev_8/21/14_0.10 (SPAdes) (version 2) | ecosystem: Environmental > Aquatic > Deep subsurface > Groundwater ...
TATCCTCGGAGATATCATTCTCTCATCGAGCAAGGGTCATCACGAAAACATCAACTGGGAAGACGCGCGCTCGATCGCAACCGTTCTTCACTCGTCAGAGGCCACCTGCAAGCGACTGGGATTCGCGACCTTCCACTCGCCCGACGGTTTCGAGATCGCGCACGAAGAATACGACATGGTCACGGTCACGTACCGCATCGACAACCTCGACGAAGCACGCGCGTCAATCATCAGTCTACTGACGCGACGGGGAAAGGACTCCGAGTCCAGTAAGATCAACCACCCGTCACACTACGGCGGGAAGGACAACCCGTACGAGGCCATCAAGGTGATCCGCGCATGGGATCTCGACTTCTCGCTCGGGAACGCCGTCAAGTACATCTCGCGCGCCGGGAAGAAGAAGGGTGAGAGCACGGCCGACGACCTGAAGAAGGCGATCTGGTACCTCCAGAACAAGATCGACGAGCTGGAACAAGGCTGAGGTACGCGTGCCCTTCCTCAAGATGCCGAAATCCGTCCACCTGCCGTGGATGGGAACCGACGTCGACGAACGGTTCTGGCTCGATTACACGAGACAGCCCGGCAACGAAGGCACGCTACACGTGCGCGTCGTGGGCCCAGGCACCGTCGACGAGGCCACGCAGCTCACGATCGACAAGGCCGAGCAGGACATCCTGTCGGTGCGCGACAAGGGTCCCATTCGACTGCGCCCGTACCAACACGAGGCCATCGAGTCGGTCCAGAAGAGCTGGAACCGCGGCCGAAAGGCCCCGCTCGTTGTACTACCCACCGGTGCAGGCAAGACCGTGGTGGCCGCGCAGCTGATGAAGCTGTTTCGTGAGGACCGAGGTTACCGCTGCATCTTCCTGGCGCACCGCAAGGAACTACTCGCGCAGACACGAGACAAGATCCGCGTGGCCGGCGGAGGCATGAGGACGGGCATCGTCCAGGGCTCGAAGAACGAAATCGGCTCGCACATCGACGTCACCATCGCGTCGATTCAAACCCTCGGCGGGCAGTCCGGCAAGCGGCTCGACGAGGTGCTGGGCACCGGGCGATTCGACCTCGTGATCCTCGACGAGGCCCACCACGCCGTGTCCGCTCAATGGATCCGCGTCATCGAAGCCATTCGTCAGCGCAACCCTCAGGTGCGCATGATGGGCATGACGGCCACGCCTGGTCGCTCAGACGGCCTCGCGCTCGACACGGTCTTCGACGAGGTGTGCTTCGAGCGCAACGCGTTCGACCTGATCCGAGACGGATTCCTGGTCCCGCCAAAGGGCTTCCGCGTGAACCTCGATCTCGACCTCGACAAGGTCAAGACCGAGAACGGCGACTACGCCAGCAAGCAGCTCAGCAAACTCATGAACCAACCTCGTGTGCACGAGGCTATCGTTCGTGCGTGGATGGAGTTCGGCCACAACCGCAAGACCATCGTCTTTGCCGTCGACGTTCAACATGCGACAGACCTTGCGGAAAACTTTCGGGATGCGGGCTACACAACCGACGTCGTGTCCGGGAAGACGAAACCGAAAGATCGCGACGCAATCTACGAGCGTTTCTCGTCGGGCGAAACAAAGCTGCTTGTGAACTGCCTTGACTCCGAGACAGAGGTGCTGACCAAGCGTGGCTGGGTCGACATGAACAGCATTCTACCAATGGACGTCACTGCCACAGCATCCGGTACATGGGAGTCGATTACACACATCATCTCCCGTCCGAGAGCAGCCGGCGAGCGGATGGTTTGTATCTCCAACCAGACTCTTTCCGCTCGCGTAACCGAGGGACACCGCATGCTCGTAAAGTCTGCCGGCGCGCACTGCTGGAAGGTGGTCACTGCAGACCATCTCGTCTCGCGTCAGGGGGCATACCAACTTCCGTTGGCTGCGAAGCTACACCACCCTGGAGTACCACTCTCGTTGGATGAGTGCATGTTTATCGGCCTGTGGATGGCGGACGGAAACGCCGACGTGACTGGATCCCGTGGAATAGAGATCTCTCAGTCGGATCGATATCCTGCGGCGAACAAAGAAGTACAACGCATCCTTACTGCGTGCGGCTTCGACTGGCGACACCACAAGTTCCGCACTTCAAAATCCGAGCACGAGCAGAACAGATACGGCATTCCGAAGGGCACGATCGGAGGCGCTCTTGCTCGCAGAGGCTACTATCATCTACTGCCATGGCTAAACAAGAGCGTGTCTGACGATATGTTCGACATGACTCGCGAGCAGTTTTTGGCGTTTCTGCGCGGCCTATGGCTTGGCGACGGCATCAAATACGAGCAGCGCAAGCTACGTAACGGTGTGCGCCGTAGCTGGCCAATCTGTAACACGGACGTTAGAATGATGACGCGTGTACAGGCGCTGGCTGTAACGAGGGGTTTCGCGGCAAACCTTAGCAAACCGAAGAGCAACGGGCCGCTATCTACCAAGCCGATCTACACTCTAGTCGTAAGAGACCGCGATCGGGTCCTTACGAACAACCACACGATTGCGACCAGCGGCGGCAATCCAGCGCGTTTTGAGGACGAGTGGAGGGAAGAGACTGTATGGTGCGTGAGTAATGCAGACGGAACCATCATCACCAGGCGAAACGGAAAAGTGATGGTAATGGGGCAATGCGAGGTGCTCACCGAGGGCTTCGACGACCCTTCAATCGAATGCGTCCTCTTTGCTCGACCTACGCAGAGCCAGGCGCTCTACGTCCAAATGATGGGTCGCGGCCTTCGTCCATGGCCAGGCAAGACCGAATGCCTCATCGTCGACTGCGTCGGTAACTCGGCCAAGCACCGACCAGTGCAGTTGGCTTCGCTCGTCGGATTCGACCCGAACCTTGCCGTGTCCAACGGACAGAAACGCGGAAAGGGCAGCGGCGAGGAGGTCGACGAAGAAGAGCAGCCTCAGGTCAAGGAGGCGCGCATCCACGGTGAGGAGTTTGACCTCGGCTCGCGACCGCAGAAGGCAAAGTACAAGTGGCGCGAGACCGACTTCGGATGGGTCCTACAGATCCCTCGCATCGGCTACTACCTCTGCGCCTGGTCGGACAAGTGCAAAGCGAAGTGCACGATCCAGTTCTTCGACCAGCGGCCGAAGCGTCGGCACATGCCTCCTCGCGAGGTCGTTCACGATCCCGTTGCCTTCGACCTCGCCTACGGCATGGTCGAGGGTGAGATGGACCGGTTCTTCAACGCTCGCCGGCAACGCGACCTGTTTGGATGGGGTGACCGTGACGGCGGCGAGTTCCAGAACGAGGACGAAGACGCGTCATCCATGGAGCTGATGAGCTTCATGGACGTCACCGACGGTCTCGAAGACAACATCGAGGTCGAAGAGTCCTACATGATCGAACCGTCGGCATGGAAGAGCCGGCCGATGTCGTCAAAGCAGAGAGACCTGCTACTTGCCCTGGGCGCAAAGTCGACCTCCCTGCCCGAAACGATGCGTGAGGCATCCGACATGATCCTGATCTTGCAGGTCGCACGGGACCGAAAGAATCGCGTGCCTGCCTCGCAGAAACAGATGGCGTTCCTCCGTGCTAGACGCATCGACCACAAAAACGACCTCACGAAGGGCGAGGCTGCTCGGCTGATCATTGCGTACCGGAAGCAATTCGGATGATGTTGCCGGGCGCACACTTCGGTGACTGGTTCGCTCCGTGGTACGAGCAGAACATCGTCGTGTTCGATGTTGAGACGACCGGCGTATCCCCCGTCGACGACCGCATCATCGAGCTGGGCATCGCTCGGTTCGAGAAGGGCGAGCTGGTCGAGACATGGGGAACTCTGCTTCACCCGGACCGAGAGATCCCGGCCGAGGCATCGGAGATCCATGGCATCACCATGGAGCACGTAGCTGGGGCGCCCCGCTTCTTCCAGTCGCTGCCTCAAATGCTCCGCGTAACGAGGGACGCCTGGCCTTGCGCCTACAACGCCGACTTCGACAAACGGTTCTGGAGCAACGAGATGAGTCGCCTGGCTGGAATCGACCTCTCTGAACTTTCGATTCCCATGTTCGACGCCAGGTACCGCTGGGTCGACCCCGTGGTGTGGTCACGGCACAAGAACGGTATCTGGAAGGGGAACAAGCTCATCCAGTCGTGCGAGCGCTACGGCATCACCATCGAGTCTGCGCACCGAGCCACCGACGATGCGACTGCGACAGGTAAGCTCCTGTTCGCTATGGCTCGTGCCGGAGATATTCCGCCGTACACGGTAACCGAACTCGTTCGTAGACAAGAGGCTCTGGATAGAAGGCATGACGACGAAAGAGCTGTGTGGTTCGCGAAGAAGGGTCTACCGTATGAGCGAAAATACTGAGCGAACCGACGATCACAATGGCTTGGTAGAGGCTCTGTCCATGGTCTCCGGCAAGAGCGTTGGTTTCTGCGACAACTGCGGGTTCAGGATTCTCGATCAGGAACAGTGTTCAATACTATGGGTCAACTGGACCGCTAGCTCTCGCGGCATATCGCTTCACGTCAGGGATTTTGGCGGCCTGGCCTGCAACGGTCCGGATTGCGGACCGGGACTGCTCAGGAAGTTTCAATGCATCGACGAAGGGGAGCTTCGTCGCTTGCTATCAATAGGCGAGAAAGTATTTGAGTTCGCCCCAGAACTGAGCCTCACCACGTATAGAGGAGAGTATCCTCCTTTTCCTAAGAACATCTGGCTAAGGATCGAAGCGCTTGAGAAGGCGCGCAGTCAGTCACTCAAGAAGATGTCTGGCAACTGGAGATGGAAACGTGGACGATGATCCCATCGAAACACTCAACATGCTCGGCGCGGATGTGTTTCGCTGCTCCGAATGCACGGCTGTGCAGCGGTGGTGCAACGTGTGGTTCATGCGCGCTACGTGCATGGAAACAGGGGAAGTTGTCTATTTTGACGGTGGTTGTTTTTGCTCAAAAGAGTGCGTTGAGAATGCAAGGGCTCGCTTCGTGTCCACCGACGTGAGTCCTACTGGAACATACGAGGCGTTTATCTCGCCACCCGAGTGGAACCGTTGATCTCCAACGAGGACAAGATCAGATTTTTCCGTCGCCTCGTCCGAGGTGCTGATGACGTGTTTGCCATGCGCAGCGCAGACGCTGAGCGTCATGAAGATGGTCACGTCGAGCGATCTGAGCGCTGGCGACCTGTCTGGACCCCTTTGTCCAACGAAACGATTGTCAGGCATCTGACTGGTCAGGTCGAGATTGGCACCTACGCTCTGATCCCCTCCCAAGTCCCCGATGTTCGATGGATCGCTGCGGACTTCGACGGCAAGAGACCAGGAGTCGACTGGAAGCGCGACGTGTCGAGGCTCGTGACGTGGATGCTGGACTCCGACATCACGCCGTTCGTGAACCTGAGCCGGAGCGCCGATGGCGCCCACGTACGCATCCTCTTCGACGACCCTGTGCCCGCCTGGATCGCACGGCGATGGATGGACTGGTGGCTTGACGAGGTCGGTCTCAGCGAAGCCACGAGCTTTGACCGCCTGATCCCTCCTCAGGACACGCTCGACACGAGACCGCCGAAGAACGGGCCTCGATCGGTCGGCAACCTCATCGGCGCGCCGCTGCACAGAGGGCATGCGCTCGCGAAGAAGGGAACGCTCCCGCTCGACCCGTACGAAGTCAGCTCGGGCAACTTCGAGCCCGACGGCGACCACTGGCAGCACGTGGTCAACGCTGTCGAGCACGACAACAAGCCCACGGAGGCTTCCATGGCCGCGCTGGTCGGCGACAAGCGGCCGGAGCACCTGCAGGCCGGCCCCTCGATCTTTCGTGGCCGCTCACTCCCCGTTGTCCCCGGAGACGACAAGGTCCTCGACTTCGTCCTCACGCACTGCGAGTTCTTCAAGCACATGCGCTCATGCGGGCAGCAGAGCTACGCGCTCTGGGTGGCCGCTGCATCTCAGCTGCACCGCTACGGAGACGCCGGGAGACAGGCGTTCCACGACATCTCCTCGTGTGACCACCGATACCGTCCCGAAGAGGCCGAGCGGAAGTGGAACGACACCCGAGGGATGAGCCCCATTCGATGCGACACGATCGCTGGCCAGGGGTTCGCTTGCCCCCACCTAACGGATCGGCGATGCAACGGCGCGAAGTGCCCCAGCTTTTTCGCCGACTACCTCTACGTCGAGATTCTGTGACGAGAAGCCCCTTGACGCGGAGTGCTCCACATGGTCGAGTAGGGGTCCCCCGGCGGCCACGGTTGGCCCGCAACGTACTGAAATGAAACGCCCTTTGGGCGGGGACCCAAAGGGCGTGGAGTCTTGCAGTTCGCCTCTGCTTGGCTCCGGTAGACAGGAGACGAAACCTCCATGTCCGACAGGACTGTACGTGCGCTAACAACCCGTTGCAACGATAAAAGTGATGCACGGGTGCGCCTTGTCCGAGGGGTTGGATGAGCGCGGCGGACGACAAGGATCCGTTCGACGATCCCTTCGCGGAAGAGGACTACGATCCCACCGCAGCGTTCGCCTTCCAGGCGAGGACACAGCTGCGTGAAAAGCTCTCAGAGCTGACCTCGGTCGTCACGCACCACGAGCAGCAATCGCTCGGGGACGACGGGGTGATCGCCAGGTCGGCCAAGAAGACCGTCTCCCGAATCCTGGACCAGCTCCGAGTCCTGAACGAGGACGTCGAGCGAGCCGTCAACCGGGTTCTCTCAACCGACTCTGACTCACAAGCGCACCAGATGGCTGTCTCTGAGGCCATCGCGGCGCTCCACGAGTCTCTCCCCCTTTTCGACGAAGGGACACTCTGGGCTCAGCACGTCGGCAGTCTTGATGGCCCGGCAATGACCATCGCCCCTCAGGTGATCTCGACGCTCGAAGAGCCGCGAGCCGCGAGCGCCCAACTCCTCCAGGACCTCCAGGGGTGGCTGCAAGAACGCCTCGACGACCGTGATGGAAGCCTCGTGCTGCTCCACACGACCCCAGGCGTCGGCAAGACCCATCAGATGCTTCGAGCCGCATCGCACCTGCAGATGGCCGAGAAGCGTCGCGTGATCTTCGCAGCACGCACCAAGGAGATGATCCTCCCGCCACGCGGCGAAATTCTGACCCGTGCCATCGCCACACACCCTCTCGCTCGCGGGTACACCCTACCCATCTACGGCCGCGATGACTCGAACTGCTACCAAAGCGTCGCCGTCGAACTCGCGCAACAGCACGGATACGCCCCCGGACGAGCCGTCTGCATGGGCTGCGAGCACCACCCTCGCAACGCGTATGACTTCGGCGAACCGGTTTGTGGGTATTACCAGGTTCGCGTAAACGCAAACAACATGAGCCGAGGGGTTCGCGCTGGACGCGTTCAGCAGTACCCCATGATCCTCACCACTCACGCTGCACTCGTCGCCGCAACAGAGGCTGACGGAGGCATGTATGGCGAGTGCTGGGGAAGCGACGTCATCTTCATCGACGAAGACCCTACCGACGCAATCGAGACGGATGTCGTCTGCAGCGAAGGACAAATGTCTTTCAGCAGTGCCCGCATCGAGCATGTTGACACGTCCGAGATGGCGATGCTGTTTCGTTCGGTTGCGAAGATCGCAGCCGCGCAGCGATCTGAAGCATCAAGCAACGGATTCTGTGCCTCTGGCACCAAAGAGAAGAACAGCCACCCGATCCACTCGCGGTACGACTCGGTCTTCGCCAGCGGCGACCTGTGGAGACTACTCGAATACGCACAACAGGCTTCCGGGTCCAACCTGTCGGTTGCAGAGCTTCTCCGCAACGTGGTCGAGTCAGGCAGCTTCCAGGTTATGGCGGGTGACCTGTCTGGCGTGTCCAGCGTTCTCGAACTCAACAACCGCGACATTCCTCCTCGCACCCTGTTCGTGATGGCAGACGCGCTTCTACGCGAGGCAAGACACAGGGAAGATGTCGCCAGGTCCATCTACGAAAAGATCACCGGCGAGCATGGAAGCCTGAGTCGCATCAAGTCTAGTACAGACGCGGAAGACCTCGCCTACCAGGTGCGTCTTGAATGTATACCAGCGTCCTACGAGAAGGGGCGTCTCACGGACGAATGGCGGTTCGTGTTTCGCCAAACCAGGTCGTTCAACAACACCGCTTCGACGCTGGTCGTGGGCGACGCTTACGCGCAAAAGGACCACTACAGGTACCTCTTCGAGCGAGAGCCCGAGGTGATCCAGTCGGTCGCTTCGCTGCATCCCGACGCCAAGATCATCCGCGTTCTGCATAGCGGGGCGAACATCGGAGAGCTGAACCGAGGCGGGTTCGGCGACATCCTTGCCGCTGCCGAGACCTTTCTTCGCGATCACGTGCAGCCGGGTGACCGCGTTCTCGTCTACGGACACAGCGAGCTACGACCACGCGTCGAGAAGTTCCTGGAGTCCGTTCGGGATCGATACGACCTCACGGCAGTCGCCTACGAGCACTGGTGGGGCGGTCGCGGCAAGGACGCCTACAACGGCTGGGAGCACGTCATCACCATCTCGGACCCCATCCTTTCGATCGGAGGTCTCAAGCACGTCGTGAACGCTCGTGCCTTCCGCGACTCCGAAAAGGCTTGGGGCATGGACAAGGTCAAGTCCGCCGACCGAATCCGCATCGGCAGCATCAAGCACGGCATCCTCGCAGCGCTCCGAAACGGCCATCCGCGACTCGCCTTGGAGCACGAACGCTCGAACGTTGCCGAGATGACGCAGGCTCTGCACCGCGCTCGACCTGTGCACAATGCGACACACCTTTACACGATCGGCGAGATGGAGAGGTCGCCAGACCTGCTCGCGCAAACGGTCACCTTTGTTCCGTCAGACGAACGATTCGAGTCGGTGTCGAGTTCCAGGCGAAGGGGCAAGACGAAGCGCGCCGATGCCCGAGTTCCTGCCATCGAAGGTTCGCTTCAGTCCTTCGTGACCACCCACGAGATGCACATGGGTGTTCGTGCCATCGTGGACCACTTTGGTGTGTGGCACCCCTACTTCACCCATGCCCTGGTGACGGCCGCGAACACACATGTTCGAGTTCGAGGGATGCTGAATACCCCGTGCTCAGATCGTGACTCATTGTCACAGGACGCCATGTTCTGTGAAGTGGGAGCGGACGGATTCCAGTGTCGTGAATTGCCAGCGTGGTCTAATAAGGATCCTATAAGACCACGCTGGCAATTCGCTCACATCGGCACACATCAGGACGATTCGGAGCCGCTTTCTCGTAATCCCTCACTTTTTCCGTGCCACTTCGACATGGCACACATGGCTCAGTGTTGTGCCACTGCGACACGTGGACGCAGCGCAGGCGCAAATGCAAATGATGACGGGCACTTGCCCCAAATGCCCCTGCCCAAATGCCACGACGGGTCTCCGGTGCGCTCCTCGTTGGCACAAGCCGTCGACGTCGACTGGGGCGCTGAAGCGGGTCTCGACGGAGTTTTGAGAACGCTTCCGAGCACGAAATCGCTCCTTGGACGCATCTGGGACCCTCCGGTCTGGTGGGAGGCGCTCAGCAAGCGAGAAAACCTCCCGCGCGCTATCGAACAGATGAGTGACCAGGATTTTCGGTCGCTCGGACTGGTGCCCTTCACGCCGAGCCGCGACCCGAGCTGGATGTCCGGCCGTCGAGGACCGAAGGCGAAGGCGTGGTACGACCCCGCCATGCTTGGGGTCCGGCCGGACATCGCCGAGCGACTACTGTTCCGCATCTTGGACAATCAGTACGGATTCCCGCGCAGCCACGGCGGCATGGATCGCCCCAACTTTGTGCCAACCCTCCCCAAGAGACTGAAGGTGCCATTTTGAGCCAGACGCAACGAGAGCCGCTCATGGAGCACGTTTTGCGCATCCCCGACGAACTCCTGGACTGGGGTCGTGAGGCGGTGCGAGCGGTGCGATTTGCTTCGCCGTGGGCACACGACATCGACGCGCTCATGCAGCGCGCAGCGGATCGCCCTCTGAACACGCGGGAGACCGAGGCGCTTTTGTCGCGGCTCGAAGCTCTTTGCGCAGAGGCGATCCGCGCAGGGCGAGGCGAGCTGCTCCGAGGATTCGATTTGCTGACGGCGGAGTGGTTGGGGCTCAGCTACAGCTTCGAGACGAGCGACGGGCGGGTGGAGTTCGGGCGTCACGCCGCTTGGAGCTACAGCGAGCTGCGAGTGATTCTTGCGGCAGAAGATCCGAGACAGGCGCTTGCGGCGGCTCAGCAGGTCAAGGGACTGGTGGCCGAGGTCTTCCCTCACGCGCGCGTATCTGCAATCATCGACTCGGAAGAAACCGCAGCTTGCTTCAGCTGCGGCTCTCGTGACGTAGCCACCATGATCGCGCTTTCGACCGGCTCTTGTTACTGCGGCCCGTGCTATCGGGCGATGATGCGTCGTGCGCCGAAGATCGAGAAGACGAAGAAGGCCAAGGGAGGCGGTCGCCGATGACCCAAGGTTCCAGGTTCAGCGACATCCTGCCGCGTGACGCGGCTGGCTTGCTTCGCAATTCGCTGCAGTCGTTCACGTTTCAGGGCTCGACGAGCGTCGACTACGCGACCATCACGCAGGTCGCTCCGAACAACGTGTTTCGGTTGGGCCAGCAGATCATGTTTTGGATCGGCCTCCACAACCCTCAGGTCTTTCTTCAAGACGGGAATCTGGAGCCGATTCCAGGCACCGAGAACTGGGTGACCCGTATCCGGCTGAAGCCATGGTGGGCCCGGCCGAACTTCGAGCACCGCCAGGCGTACGGCGGGAGCGGCAAGGTCGGATCTGACGTCGTGCATCCGATCGACCGGCAGAACTTCACCGGCACCGTGTTGGCGAACAACCGCTACGTGTGGATTCCATCACCGAAGCGCTTGGACATCACGCCCTACGACACGGCTCCGCCTGCCGTGTCGCCGGCACGAAACAGCGACTCCGAGATGCTCGACGAGTGCTGGGTGTGGGATCTCGACGCCCCTACGGACGTCTCGTACCAAGCAGCGTTCCCCGCTCCCTTCGTACCCTCGCGGTGGTCGGTCTTCTTTCAGCCGGCGATGGGCTACTCGTTGGGTCTCACGGCCCAGGCGACCTACGCGTTTACGCCGGAGCCTGATGTTCGAGCGACGCCTTACGTCGGCGTGAGCATCACGTGGGCCACCGGCACGCTTGGTGGAACGAACTACCAAGAGTCGGTGGGCTGATGTCGAGTCGCTGGAATCCACGTGTCTCAAGAGCCTCGGGAGGTGGCGTGCAGCCGCCGGGGGCTGTCGAGGCGAGCTATCTCGCAGGAGCGACGAACGAGGAGGTCACGACAGGCGGCAATGTCGAGGTCGTCGTCGGGGGGTTCGTCTTCGACCCGACGCAGAGCCCCACTCGATTCGCGTACTTTCGTGGGTTTCAGACGCTGGTCTACACCACGGGTGCGAGTCCGAGTAGCCGTATTCGGCTCTACGATCGTGGAGCGCCTGGGACGCCGACCGCCGGGACGCTCGTCAGCGAGCTGTTGAACGCGCTCATGGTCAACATCCCGTACACGCAGGTGGATGGACCGCTGGCCACCGATCCCACGACGCCGTCGCTGGGAACGATCGTCGCTGAAGAGCGGATGTACGAGATTCGAGCCCTCTTCGAGGGAGGCGACTCGATGCTGGTCCGCTGGGCAGGATTGGAGATTCGCTGAATGGCTCGGATATTCGACCCCAACCTTCCCAAGGCAGGACCAAACCTTGATTGGGCTGGCCGGTACTTCTTTGCCGAGAAGGAACTGGCGATTCTTGCCGGATTCACGGTGCGCGGTAGCGGGGATGGATCAGGTCGCTTCGCGTGGAACGGTGTCACAGCGGCTCTTCCGGTTTTGGAGCAAGGGAGCGGTGGCGCCTACGACTGTTGGCTCACCGGCGCGAGTCGTTCGAACTCGTCTCCCGCAGTAGCGGGCGACGCGGGCAACGCAAATGCTTGGTTGGTTCTCGAAGATCCAGCGGGGCGGCAGACGCTGCTCGCAATGACGAACCAGACCACGTCGAACTGGGATGGGTACGGCCGAATTGCGGCAGCGCGGGCGGGATCTGGTGGCTTTGACGGGACTGTCGCAGCCGCGGCGACGATTCCCGGTGCGCCCGCGGGTGGCGCGGGAGATGAGGTCTTTCTTTTCGGAACGCGGGCGGTCGCTAGCGGTGACCCGATCTTCCTCTACGCGACCTCGGGCTACGTGCATTGCTACGCGGACACGACACCCGGCGTAGACGGCGGCCTCTCGCTCGGCTTTTGGACTGTCACGAGCGCGCTCGCGCCCCAGCACGCGATGGCGCTCGCTCCCGTTGTGTCGGCTGCGTCGCCAGCAGACATCGACCCCTACGCTTACTTCGCTTTCGGGTCGTCTGGCGTGCTTGTGGCGACGTCTTGCGCGTGGTCTTGGGCGGGAGGCCCCACCTACACGCGACGCGCGCTCAACAGCCAGAGCATCAACGGTTTCTGGCCGGTTCTCGGGCAGTCAGACCCGATTACCGGCACGGACTCATTGTCGCTTCCGCTCGCGGTTACGACGACGGATGAGGTCTGGAAGGGGGATCTGCACCCGACCTGCTTCTATCTACAGCCGGCGGCTCGTGGGTGGGGCAACTACGGCCCGGACGCGGCGGATCTGTCGATGTACTACGCGTCCGCCGGTACGTACGCCTGGCCGTGGCCCGACGCCGGAACCGTACCGCTCCCGTGAGGCTGTTGTGCCGCTAATCGACTATCGGATCTCTCGGCCGCGTATCATCCGTCATGCCCGCATTACAGCGGGACTCGCCCCTTTGCAGGTGACGAACCGCGTCTGGTTCATCTCCGGGAACTTCGAGGTTCGCTGGCAGACGGCGACACCCGACAGCGTTGGCGCATCGTACCCCGGACCGGGAACTTTTGGGATCGACACCACCGCATATACCGTGGACGACCCGTGTAACGTTTCATGAGGTAGTCATGGCCACCCGTACACCGCCATCGCAGCCGCGAAGTCAGTTCCATCGGGACTGGGGGAACTACGCAGACGGCGCAACGCTGCTTCCGAATCAATCTGGAAACCCTCTTGCGGCAGCAGACTTCGCGATCCTTGAGGTGGGTGATACGGCGTACGCCGCGGGCGTTCTCTACGTCTGCACAGCGGTAGGAACTGTTGGTGGAGGAGATGCGACGTGGACTCCGCTGGGCGCCGCGGGCGGCCCCACTATGCAGGTTCTTGAGGGGTTTTCCCTCACGGATGAGATCCAGAGCGCAGTCGGAGAGCTTCCTGGTGCCGCGACATTCTCCGCTGTTTGGTACGGCTTCTACGGCGGTCCGATCGAAGGTGCTGGCCAGTTTCTCATGGGTGCGGTCGATGGCATCGGCGGCGGCTGGTCACTGTCTGCCGGTGGTCAGTCTGGGACAGGTCAGGTGGGGTTCGAAGCTGCAGTGTATGACGCTGCGCCCACTTTGATCACGTCCGCCGCACAGGCAGAGCCGATTGTGCAGGGGATGCGACCGAAGCACATTGCCGTGACTTTCGATGGTACCAATCTGACCCCCTATGTTGATGGGGTTCGCGGACCATTTGTGAGCGTGGCAGGTGCGCCCGGTTTTACGGCGCAGCCCACGGCACGATTTCGCGTTGGTGTTGGCGGTATTTTTGGTGATGAACCGGCGACTCAGTGTGGATTCGTAGGCGCCGGATACATCGGCAGTGTGCTGACACCAGCGGAGCTACAGGAACACCTGCAGGCGTGTCGTGACGCGAACAACGCGTTTGTTGCGGGCAGCATTGCTTGGTTGAATCGATACGACGTGCAGAATCCGGGTGGTGGGTTTCCTCTGACGATTGCCGATCTTGCTGGCGCCGCGGACCTCACCGTCGTTGGGAGCCTGACGCTGCGGACGAGGAATCTCCTGTGAAGAAGTCGGAACGTAGTAGGTTGGTCGAGGTCCGTTCGCGAAAGTTTTCGTTGGACGGAACGGTCGTTGACGTAGAGGAGCCTGTCACCGCGGAGTCGGCGACGCAGGAGCTTGGACCCGTTCACGAGGTGCCGCTGCCGAACGGCGCTCGCGTGTACTTCCAGCGCAATGCAGAGGTTGTGAACGACCCGGTGAGCTTCGCGGTGAAGGCGATGATTGGACATCCAATCCGTATCCTCGGCGACGCCATCCTGGTCCCCCCTCCGTTGTAGGGCGCGCGAAACGAGTGGTAGGGTAAGCGGATGCCGTTTCTTCCCAATCAGCGCCCGTCAGCCCCGTGGTCAAACGGGAACTGGTGGGGACAGTTTGACGTCGCCGCCCAACTACCGAACGTCGCCGGAGCGCCATTCCAGGTCAACGACCTGCAGGCGGGCGACATCGCGTGGGTGCAGGCCACGAATCAGCTGTTCTACTGCACAGATCCAACGTGGGAGGCGGCGACCTGGTCCGCACTTGCGGGCGGTGGCGTTACGACGATTCGGGATGCCCATCAGATCGTGGTGGGGCAGACGGGCGGGACCTACACGGACGTCGCGGGAGTCAGCGCCGACTACGTGGACACCGGAGATGGTGTTCAGCTACAGGCGGCGCTGACTGCCGCGGCGGCTCTGATCGTGGGAAGCAGAACGGGTGTCGACGTCCGGCTACGCCCATGCAGCATCGTTGTCGCCGCGCAGCCCCTGACGATGGCGGGGAACATCCGGCTGGTGGGCGCAGATCGGGATGCGTCCGGGCTCTCGGCCGCCGGCACCGTCCTGCGCCTGACCGACGGGGTCAACAACGACATCCAAGAAATCGCGTTCACGACGACGGCCGACGATGCAGATCCCACAAACGGCGGGACGGTCGTCATCACGGGTCCCGCGAGCGGCGTTGGCATCCGCCGATGTAGGTTCACCGGCTCCAACGCAGAGGCTGTGAACACGCAGGCTTGCATCTACGCGGGCGCTGCTGACGCCGTGTCTGACATCACGATCGAAGAGAACGACTTCAATCTGAGCGGCGTCACAAGCGGAGGCGACCGTGTCGGCGTCGCGCTGAAGATGCTCAACGTGCAGCTCACGAACACGGGGAAAGTTCGATTCGAGCGCAACAACCTTTCGTTCGGCAACATGGTCGCGCTGGCGATCACAGCGTCGAGTGACAGCGCTGTCGGGGTACAGGTCTGCGACAACCTGCATTCGTCCGCAGGAACTCCACAGGCAGGAGGCGGGGCATCATCCGACGCCGCAATCTGGATGAGCTTCCTGGCGGACAACAAGGGGGTGTTTCCAGGACCGCAGGTTCGAGGAAACTCGATCTCGATGATCAGCACAGGTTTTCAAAGCGGACCACCGCAAGCGATCATCCGTCTGGTCGGTGAAGTGCTGAACGCGAGGTCGGTCGTTGGGACGAGGGTTTACGCAAACGCGCTCCGCGTCCCAAGCGTCGCATTTCTCCCCGTCGCAAACGGCATTCATTTCGTGAACAACGGCGTTGATGGACAGTTCTCCGCAACACACGTCGGCGGAAACACGATTGACGGGGTCACGACCGGTGTCCGAGCGGATTGCAGCGTCGCATTCACTGGAGCTGAAGCGTACAACGCGCTTGCCGTATCTGGAGGCAACACGTTCCTGAACGTGAACACCTGCCTTCTTCTGTCGAAGTCAGCTGGTGCCGGCTTGGGCACACACAACCGAGGCACATTCGTCGGCAACTCCGGTATCGGCAACGCCGCTGCGCAGATGGTGCAGTCGCTGGATGCAGAGATCATTGGATTCACTGTCATCGCCAACACCGCGCAGGGTTTTACGGCATTTGTCGCAGACCCGTCGGGCACCTTCGAAGTATCACACAACGTCTGATTTGAGAGGTTTACATGTCGACTCGTACACCCGGTGTTCAAGACAGGTCCCAGTACCATTCGTACTGGGGTGTCTACGCGAATGGAACAACCGCGCTGCCGAACCAGTCAGCGAACCCGCTGTCGTCGCCGGGTGAGTTCGACAAGTTGGAAGCGGGAGACATCGCGTACAGCTCGGGCACGCCGGGGCTGTTCGTGTGCGTCAGTCCAGGAGGCGCCTCGGCAACGCCGGCAGCGACATGGTCAGCGCTCGGAAGCGGCGGCGCTGCCACGATTCGGGATGCTCACCAGGTCGTCGTGGGCCAGACGGGCGGCGTCTACACGGACGTCGTGGGCGTGGATGCCGACTACGTGGACACCGGAGACGGTGCGCAGCTTCAGCTGGCGCTCACGGCGGCGGGCGCGCTCATCGGGATCACTCGACTGGCCGTCGACGTGCGTCTTCGTCCCTGTCGAATGACGCTGGTGGCCACGTTCCTGACGTTGACTCAGGGCGTGAATCTGATCGGAGTGGACGGCGGCAGCATCATCCGGGGCAGCGGGACTCTGATCCGGATCACCGGTGGTGGTGCCAACGTCATCGAGCAGCTCACGCTCGAAGTGACGGCGGACGGGGAGTCGGCGTCGCTGGAAAATGGGGCAATCGATGCGCAGACGGCGCTTGCGGGGCTGGAGGTGCGACGCTGTCACGTCAATCTGAGCTTCACCGTGGTGTCTCCGACGACGATGGTGACTCGCTCCGCGATCTACCTGTCGCAGCTGACGGGCATGATGATCGTGGAGGACAACCTGTTCGAGATGGCCAACTTCCTCGACGTGGCAGGTGCATTGAATCCGCAGGGATGGGGACTCACCGTCGCGCAGGACACCGGTGTGGCGAACGGCATCCGATCGTTCCGGAACAACCGGCTGTTCGGCGGCGGCATGTGCTACGTCACGTGCGGCGGATCGAGTGATTCGATGGTTGGATGGGAGATCGCGAACAACCAGCACGCGAATGCCGGTGCGAATCCGGTGGGGTCTGCCGCGTACATCATCACGATGGAGTACGACGCGGCGGCTCCGGGTGTGGGCGAGGGCCCGTTCCAGGGTCCGAAGATCGTTGGGAATCAGATCACGACTCGCGCTGGCGCGGCGTATTCCGAGGGGGAACCGAGCGGCTACATCCGCGTCGGGGATGTCGCGGCAGACGCCAACGCACGCAACATCGTGGACACGGTGATCGCCAACAACATCCTGAGGAACCCGCTTCCGCTCGACAAGATCCTCAACAACGCCATCGACCTCACGGTCAACAGTCTGGGAACGGGACAGATTCAGGGCGTGGTGATCGAGGGGAACCAGATCCAGGGCTCTGACGGCGGCATCCGCATGGGCGCAGGACCGTCGTTCAATGCAGCCGTGTCCGTGCAGACCGTGGCCATCACGGGGAACGTGATCGACATCGGAGACAACTCAGGATCTCCGGTTCGAGCGATCGTCGGAGGCATCGGCAACGTGCTCGACGTGGTCGTGTCGGGCAACTCCATGCGTGCTCAGACTCAGGTGCAGAGCACGGACGCAGGAAACACGAACTGGATCGTCATCGCGAACCGCATGGCCGGCGGTGCGCCGGGCATGGTGACGGATGCCAGCGGAACCTGGGACGTCGCACACAACATCGTGACCTGACGCATTCGCTGATGCGCAAACGAAGAGGGCCGCTTGCGCGGCCCTTTTTGTTTCAGGTTCCGTCGCGTTGTTCTTGGCGATAGAACACTTGAGCGGTGTCTGAGAAGGAGCAGGCCGGATCGGGCTCGTGTCGTCTCGGGGTGGAGTCCATCGGTCCGCCGTAGTGCAGCGCGTCGGGACACGGGTCTTCAACCTGACCTGCGACCACGCGTTCGACCACGCCGTGGATCTCACGGAGCCGCGCTTGGTAGCGCGGCCATGCCCGTCGCAGGTGCACGGGCCAGCTGTCAGGTGCGGAGCCGGTCAGGGTCAGCTCCTGTACCCACCGGCGTCGGGTCGAGGCATCGTAGGAAGACCGGGGGCGAACGGGGTGCGACGCGGGTGCGGCTTGTGCCGCCGGGAGTACGTTTCCGAGGATGACGGTTTCGGGGCGCGACGTGCTGGTCGGTCGAGGACGGCTTCTGGGTCTGCGGACGGCGACGGAGTAGGCGCGGATCATCGTGGTGAGGCTCACGCCAACACGCTTCGCACGTTTTGCGTGAATCCACGCCATCGCTGCGCACGCTTCGTCGGGTGCGCGCCAACCGACTTCGCCCACACACGAACGGGTTTGCCAGAGCACCGCGTCCTCGCCGCGGGGGAGATCGAGGATGGTTCGCTGTTGGGCGTCCAGAGGGATTGCGAAGGTTCCGATCAGAACCATCGCGAATACGCAGAGGATTTTCGACATGGGGCGGACTATATCGTTCGACATACCCTCGTCAAGTCAGCGGTCTTGGCGAGGCGTCTGGGGGCGCGTACGATCGATGGATGCCGGCGCACCCTCCTCTTCCCGCTGATTCCGCTCGACTTCTCTCCGACATGGGGATGCGACGAGGACGTCGTACAGGTGAGCCCACCTTCCACGCCGGGATGGATCTGGGTCACCCAGGTGGCCTCGGCACCCCCGTCTACGCCGTCCAGGGAGGCACCGTCGAGCGTGTCCTCAGCGACTCGTCGAGCGCGAGAGGGTTCGGGGGATACGGCAACGGCGTCATCATCAACCACGGCGATGGCACCTGGGCGCTTTACGCGCACTTGCAGAACGCGCAGGCGACGGTGGGACAGCAGATTGCGCCGGGGCAGCAGATCGGCACGATGGGAGCGACATCGAACGGCAAGTTCCGCGGGATGGGTGTGCACCTTCATCTGGAACTGCGTCGCGCTCGACCGGACGGTCGCAGCCCGTTCCCTGGACCCTATCGAACCTTCAACCTCGACCCGCGCCCGTGGCTCGCGCAGAAGGGTCTGCAGTTCGGCTCACGCGGCAGCTTCGAGATCGTTCCAGGCACCGAGATGGACCAGGGGACCAACGCGGGCACTGCGGTTGCCGCGATGCCAGCCGGCGGGAAGGTCCCGGTGGCGGGCCTCGCCGGCTGTGGCTGCGGGAGTTACGTGACGGTGCCGGCGCTCGGTCAGGTCGACGAGAACGCCGCGTACGAGCCACCCGCTCGGTTCGATCGCGACGTCTACCTCGGGCTGTCTCCAATCGAGTGGGCGGTTGGGGGCGCGGGGCTGCTGGTGGTCACCGGAATCGGCGTCGCGACGGTCGTCCGCAGGCGGCGGTGACCTGGAGATTGTCTGACACCTGCGGTACGCTGCCTCGATGCACGACAAGAACAGCCACTGGTCCGATGCGGCGAGCAATCAGGCGCGAGACGCGACCGAGGAGGACATCAACCTCAACCTCAACCTCGGCGTGGTCGACAGCGACGTCCACACGAAGGTGACGAAGAGCGGTCCGATCGTGCTCACGGACTGCACGAAGTGCGGACGCCAGGTGAAGGGTCTCTTCGTGTGGCCCGAGGTGATCCTCTACTACCTCAGCCGCTTCGACGATCCGCTCGTGAAAGATCGGGCTCGTCCCAGCAAGCAGGGGGTGCTCGCGCGTGTCGGCTGCAACGGCGGCGGAGGTGGCAGTCACGACTTCATGGTCGTCATCGAGTGGGACACCGTGCGCCAGTGGATCGACGCAGGGATCAGGTCGGGCTGCGTGAAGCCGGAGATTCTTCGGGCTCCTCGGAGGTGAGCGGCCACGCGCCACCCTTCTCTTTGAGCTGCTCGACAGCAACCTCGAACCAAGCCAACGCGGTCCCCTTGCAACGGACGATCGGCGCAATCTCCGCGACGCTTCGACCGCACCCCTGAGCCGCCACGAGCAGCTGGTCGAGACGAACGAGCATCGCGAGAAAGGTCGCCACATCCCCCTCCCGCATGGCCTTCGTGAGGCTGTGCGAGTCGTGGTCGTAGAAGCGAATCGCGATGTCCTGGGCGAAGCTCGGGAGGCCGCTCAACATCCGTGGACTGACGACGAACGACTGGATGCGCTTCCACTGACGCTCGACCGTCTCTCGCCTCACCGGAGCCTCGTGGTGAGCAGGTACTGCTCGAACATCGGATTGCAGAGCGCATCCTTCCGCCGGCTCTGGATCAGACGAACCGCTTCCTTGCCGGGCATTCGGTAGGCGTACATGAGGATGAGCCCGCTCATGATGCCCGAGCGGTTGAGCCCCTGCGCGCACGTGACGAGCGTCGGGTGCCCCTGCAGATGGTGGGACGCGATCGACTTCGCGTTCGCATGCAGCACCTCGCCGACCTCCCGAGGCACGGGACGGTAGATGTCGTCGTCCAGCGGGATCTTGTACATCATCTTGCCTCTCGGCGGCGCCGTTCGAGGCTGAAGCTCTTCGGCGCAGAAGACGATGATGTTGAACTGAGAGAAGCCGAGGGCGACCGGCTTCGGGTACGATCCCTGGGCGAGATTGGGGACGATCCAGTTGAAGTCGAGCTGGCTCACTTGCGTTCCTTCGACGGACCTCGTAGTGTGTCCGACAACTGGTCGAGCATACACGAGAGAGCTGCTGATGTCGCCTCACTGTCTGAGGGAACGTCGTCGCCGCAAGCGACGCCGCGCCCACCTGAAGCACCTGCGTGACTCACGCGAGGCTCTTGCCCGCATGGGATGGCACGAGCGATCACGAATCACCCCAAGGTACGGTTGCGTCGAGCTGCCGCTCTACGGTTGCGTCGATGCCCGTGAGGTTGATGTCCGTGAGCTTTGCGGAGAGGCCGTATGATGTGGAGGATAGGCACCGAGCTGCGCCGCGTGAGCGACGGAGAGCCCGGTTGGGTCGACAAGCAGACGGCGACTCACGTGCGTATCCGCGCCCGGTCGTTCGGCGAGGGCGGATGGAGTGCGTCGGCGAGCATGACCAGATGGTTTTCACACGCTGACGCTGCGCGAGAGTGGCACTGCATGTGCTACTAGACCGTCGACAGACACCGATGACCGCACCTTATCGAGTCAGAAAGAACAAGAAGAGAAGGAATGAGCGGAGAGTCAAACTGCGCTCGTTGCGGAACCTTCGCGAAGCGATCGAGCTTCTTGGCGTAAAACGTGGACTCACGAAGTCGCAGTTACGAGCCGCACGCGAGCTATTCAAGCGGGGGTGCACGTTCACGGAGTACCCGAGCCCGCAGTGTTACGTGGCTCATTCATCGCTCCTGGAGACCGTCCCACAGTTTGCTCGTGAGCGTTTTGGGGATCCACACGGTTACCAACCCTACGTACTTGTGATTCCGCCGGAGATGTGGGTGGAAGCTGCGGGATGGGTCAGGAAGGCAAAGAAACCTCGTGGGAACAAGTTCGACAACGCGGTGCGAGACAAACTCAAACCCTCGTTCTTGCGAATCCGTGAAACCGTATCGAATCTGGGTTGTGTGGAACGAGAGTGCTGAGCACCACAGTGCGTGCGCCGATGTCATGACTTCCGCGTCGCCACCCCCACCGTTATCCGTGTCTACGGACAAGGGAATGGAAGATGCGCATCGGGTTTCGCTCTTGGATGCCGATGCATGGCTCCGGTCGAGACAGGAGACGCGTGACTGGCTTCTGCGCACGCTGAAGCCTGGGTGTCGTATTTACGTGGAGGACAGACGATGATCGGAGCACCCGTCACCAAGCGAGAGAAGCTGCTTTTCTACACGGTCGGGCTCCCCTGGCTCCTGGCGTCGATTGCCTGCAACGACGCGAAGCTCGCCTTGAGGCGAGTCATGCGCAGGCTTCGTGCGTGCGCACAGAAGGACACATCATGTGTGCATGTGCGAGCCGGTTTGTGGCTAGACCCATTGGGTCGCGCGATTTTCATAGCGCACGTCACGTGTGTCGATGCGCGTTTGCCGAGCACGGTACGTGAGAAGGTGTTGCAGATCACACTGTTCTGGCATGAAGCAGACTTGTTTCACTACTGTTTTGCCGACGAGAGTCAGCCGAGAGCTGCAAATGTAAAGGGGCTTCAGTTGATCGGGCCAGACATGTTCGTGGCAGCATTCGACGGAGGAGCCACGCTCGTCGCGTACCGCATCACGAACATTGACGAGTTTCGCGCGGACGTAAAGCGCATCATCAGTCAGCGAGGTAAAGTTTCATGATTTTCGGAAGCAAATCGATATGGTTGTCATTCGACGTCGAGGCCACAGGTCCGTGTCCCGGCCTGCACGCGATGCTGTCGATCGGAGTTGTCGCGCTCGTTCGAGACAGTCGCACGAAGAAATGGGAGCAGGTCGGCGAGTTCGAAGCCAACTTCACGATCCCCGACGACCTCGTCTGGGACGCCGACACGAGCCGATGGTGGCTCACGCAACCGTCGGCGTACGCGGAGCACCGCAAGAACCTGGTCGATCCGGCAGAGGGCATGACTCAGCTCTGTGACTGGCTGCACTCGATCCGGATGACGGAGCCGGAGGAGCCTCGGAAGTTCGTGTGGGTTGCGTACCCCGCCACCTTCGACATGCCCTTTCTCAACTACTACATGCACCGCTGGGCATCGGAGCGTTGGGTGGAGCTGGCGAAGGACGACGTGATGCAGCGTGTTGCCTGCTTCGACCTGGGCTCCGCCGCGTCGATGGTCATGGCCGCCGACTTCCACGACGTGGGCAAGAGCACGATGCCGGCGTCATGGAAGGGGTACGAGAACCCGCGCCCGCATGTCGCGCTCGAAGACGCTCGCGAGCAGGCGGCACTGATGCAGGCGATCGTCGAGGAGCAGGACTGTTTGTTCAGCGCGCCGGTCGACGAAAGCGAGTACGGCGTCCATGCAGCGCACTGCTGTCGGGTGCACGGCTGCAAGTACGAGTTCGACGGCGACGAGCCCACGTGTCCGGTGGTGCTCGGCTTGGTTGAGCAGGAGCCCGGCGCGGGATGGTGCCAGGAGCCCGAGATGGTCGGCGATCCCGAAGCGTGCCGAGGTGCGAAATGAGCGATGCGTAGAAGGAACCGCACATTTCGCGTGGTCGTCTTGGACCCACCGTGGTTAGAACGGGGTTCCGGGAAGATCAAGCGAGGCGCCGATCGACACTATCCGTTGGTGAAGACGAAGGATATGCCGGCGCTCATCATGGGCGCAAAATACTGGCGCTTCCACGAACACGCCCACTGCTACATGTGGGTCACGAACAACTTCCTCCCCGACGGTCTTTGGCTCATGAAGGAAATCGGATTCGAGTACAAAACGAACGTCTGCTGGGGGAAGCGTCGTATCGGAATCGGTCAGTATTTCCGAGGTCAGCACGAGGTCTGTCTCTTCGGCACCCGAGGCAAAGGTATGGACCTGTCCGTCTACAGCGGGCGACGAGACATTCCGAGCTTGCTTGATGCGGAGCACGGGCTTGTTCCCGGCACGCGTCATCGTAAGCACTCAAAGAAGCCAAGGGAGTTCTACGACCTTGTCGAAGCTCGGTCGCACGGCCCGTACTTGGAGATGTTTGCGCGATCGAACCGTCGAGGGTGGACGTCCTGGGGGAACGAGGTGGGTGCGCCCATGGTGCAGGAGGGAAGTTGCACGTGATCGACGAGTTGTCATTCTGGGAACGTGCGGAGGCGATCGCGCTGAGGTGCAACCTTCGGATGTCTCGCCACGACGCGGGTCCGGAGGAGGTCCGATGGGGCACGTTGCCGCGTTTGCTCAGGGCCATGTTCTTCGAGCACGGCGAGGGCGCCCCGCTCGTTTCGTACATCACGAGCAACGGCGCGTGGCTGGTTCGTGGCGCGTCCGAGGGCTTTGAGCTGGGGTTCGATGCCTTCGAGCGGTCGATGGACCTCTGGGCGCTTCGTCGGAAAGGCGAGACCATCGATACCGCTGCGATTCGAGTCGACGGTGAGGTGTGGACGCTGCCCAGGCCGGCGCGGCACGACACGCCCATCAAGGCGTGGCAGTGGGCGCACCAGCGTGAGATCGGCGAACACGAACACGGCTTCGTGACCAACCTCGGTCGCTTCGTAGACCGCATGGAGGCCGCAAAAATCGCGTATGCTGCAGGTCAGATTTCTCGCGACAACGGCTTTCTCGTTTCGGAAGACCTGTGGTGACGACATGAGTGAACGGAAAGAGTTCAACTGGGCGGACGCGATGGAGCAGGCGTGGCGCGAGGCTCGACAGGGCAAGACGGAGGAGCAGCTCCGTGACGAGTACCCTCGCGATCAGGTGCTCACGCGGAATGCGATCCGCTGCCTCCGCTGCAACACGGAGGCCGAGAGCACGCATCGTCACGAGATGAAATCGTGCTCGTGCGGCCTCGTGTCGGTCGACGGTGGTCTCGACTACTCGCGCGTGGTCTGGAAGGAGGAGAACGCCGAGTACATCGACCTCTGCGAGTACCGCGAGGAGACGTTCGAGGAGTACGAGGCTCGCATCCAGTCGCTGCTTCGGACCTACGGAGGGGTCACGGATGAGCAGCTCGAACGGGCGAGCAAGGTCATCCGCACGATGCGAGGCGCGCCCGCGTCGTCGGAGCCGCCTCCTGACGGAGAGATTTGAGACGGTGGCGTCGGGGGGAGTCGAACCCCCAGAGAAACCGATTTAGAGTTCGGCCTGTCTAACCCTAGACACCGACGCCCAGTGTCGCCAAAGGTAGCCCACGAACGAGCCTTTTGCCAGCAGGCGCAATCGCGATTGCCGTGACTTGGTCGCCGATGTCGGGTTCACGGAACAGAGCGCATGACACGCCGGTAGAACGTGCCTTTTCCATGAGGCGCTCCAAGCAGTCCTCATCGTCGACTTCCAGTAGCACGAGGGTGTTTGACTGCTGGAACCAGACCTGATCCTCCGCCGGGTGCTCCTCAACGAAGGCGCGAAGCGCGTGGCACAGCTGAACGGCTCGGGCGCTCGGGGCGAGGTCCCGGCGGACGATCAGGTAGAGTTTCACGCCGCCGACCTCGCGACGTGGGCCTCTTCGCGAGCACGCGAGAGGTGAGTCCGCCACGCGCAGAGGTCCTCCGCGGGGATCGGCATGTTGACCCACGACTCGATCTCGTCGGCGGTGGCTTCGGCCAACCGCGCCACCTCCGCGAAGTCGATGGGCTTCTCGGCGTGCCTCTCCGTGCGCCAATACGATCGGTTGCGCACGAAGGCGTACGCGAGCTGAAGGCAGCGCAGCCGGCGCTTCAGCTCACCGTTGGTCGTCCAGAAGCCCTGGATGACCCGTTCGCGCTGAATGCTCCCCGGAGGGGTCTCGCGCTTGTACTCGACGCGAGCCTTCGTGGTCTCGCGCTTGTCGGCTGCCGCCAGCTTGATCTGGGACTTCAGGTCGTTCTTCTTGCTCGTCATGATTCGCTCCGTTGCATGTGGACACCTCGATCGAGAACGAGGCAGCAACGGAGGTCCGCGGGCAGAAGGCCGGCATCTACGAGTGCGAGAGCATGCCCTGATGATGGGCGACTGTCCGACAAAGTCAACACCCCTCACCGTGGTACGATGCCCCCATGCGCAAGAACCGTGGGACGTTTGACGGCGTCCGCCGATGCTTCGACGAGTGTTTCGATCGAATCGACGAGCTGTTCCCCGACTTCGGCGCCTGCGACCTCTACGAGGACACCGCGGCCGGATCGGACAACGGAGCGGGTGCGGACAGGCAGTACGCCTACTGCAAGAACTCGAAGCCGATGGTCATCGCGTTCGCGCCGAAGGCACGTCAGCTCACGAAATCGAACCTTCGGGGGCTGATGCGCCATGAGTTCGGTCACGCCTTGGAGTACCGCTACGGCGTCGCGGAGCTGGAGCGTCGGATGGGCAAGCTACCGGAGACCGTCGAGCGCCGAGCGGACGTCATCGCGGAGCGCGTGTGGGGCGATCCGATCGTGTACGACGAGCGCCTCGTGCAGTGTGTCGGGAAGAACGGAACGCACCCACGTCCCAAGCACCTTCCCGACCGAAAGGAGAAGCTGAAGGCGAACGGAGGGGACCTCGTGGTCGCGTACCACGGTGCCCGTCGTCCCATGGAGAAGCCGGAGTCGTTCGAGGCCCCGAAGATGTTCGACTGGGGACCCGGCTTCTACCTGTCGACGAGCCCAGCGGATTCAATCGGGTACGGATCGCACCTCTACGAGACGCGTGTCCGTATGAAGAATCCGATCGTGGTCGATGGCGGCGAGCCAGATCCAGCGCTGCTGTCGTGGCTTCAGCGAGCCATCCGAATCTCGGACGACGACCTCTCGTTCTACGACAACAAGATGGTCGGCATCTTCGAGCTGTACCAAACGGCGGTCCAGATTGGTCAGTACAAGCCGATGGCGCTCGCCGATGCGCTGAAGAAGAAGGGGTACGACGGGGTTGTTGTTCTTCGAGACGCAATCCTCCAGAAGGACCCAGATTCCAATCCGCACGGGGACTACCTGGTGGTCTGGGATCCCGATCAGCTGGTGGGATGGACCGAAGTTGACCAGCGGTCGGCGCGCGATGCGTACGACAAAAGGTGGGCGGTCACGCGCAACGGTGCCCAGCTGGAGCTGTGGCATGGGTCGCCGGTGCCGGATCTGGATCGACGTGGTTTCGACCCTTCATTGGGTGGTGAGTTCGGCATCTACCTGACGCCTCGTCGCAGGTACGCAAGAAGCTACGGACCGCATCTCTACAGGATCACAGCCAGGTTCTCGAACCCCGTTTTCGTGTGGGGCAAGGGGCAGATTTCACCAGCAGACCTCACGAAGAAAGACGTCGACTCGCTACGGCAGCAAGGGTACGACTCGATCGTTGTTTCAGACACGGAGACCGTACAGGATGCGTCTGAGGTCGTGCTCTTTGACGGCGACCAGGTTACGTCTGTTGAGAAGGTGTACTGATGGATCCCGAGACACAGGAACTCGCGGAGGCGCTGGCACGGATTGCGGGGAATCTGTTTCCTCGCGGGTGGGTAACCGACGCGGTCGCATGGAAGAGAGATGGTATTCTGAGGGGCGCATGGATCATGCCGCCGGCCAAGCTCTCGAACTTGGTGTCCGGAGGACCCGAGGAGTCCATGGTCATTCGAGGTGCCCATGTGTCGAATGCTCTTCGTCGAGCTGGGATCGACGACGAAGACTTTCGCTACGAAAACTTACTCTACGCGGCAGACTTTCTCCAGCGGCTCGCAAACTCGCTCTACGGCATTTCGTCCAGCGGAGAGATGGTCGTATGCACGCTGATCCCGGAGCCAGGCTACCCGTGGCCGACGGATGACGGGATGTACTTCTCCGCCAAGAATGGGCGCGAGGTAGAGTCGCCGAGACCGGAGTGGTTGTCATCCGACAACGCGGTCGATCTTTGCAGGCTGTGGCCGGAGGCGGAGTACACGAGGCGAGGCATCGAGCATGAGTTCAGCGGCGGGTACTTTCTCGCGACGCATGCGATGGGAAACTTCGACAACCTCACGCGCAGCGGTACATGGACACAGAATGTGGAGGTCGTGAATCGGTGCGGCGGCCTGATCGCGCCGAGTATCGCCGTGGGACCTCTGCCGGCGACGAACTTCGGCCCATTCATCTTGGCGGCTGACGTCGGCGTCGTTTTGGATTCGTTGAAGCCAAATCGAAGGAGGGGCAAACGTCCTCCGAGCAAGGTGTTCAACACGGACGCGTGGACGGTCCGAACCAGGGCGCTTCTGGAGGACGGTTCGATGACTGCCTTCGATCAGCTGCATGGACACGAGGAGTACCTGACGCACCACGGCATCCATTTGTGGGCATCGGGTACGCCGGAGGATCCATCGTCGCATCTCGATCACCTGGTGAAGAGAATCGACACGGAGGCTCAACTTGAGCGGGCGGTGGCTCGCCGTGTGTCGATGTGGAAGCGTTCGCTTACGCCGGAGCAGGTGGAGAAGCTGCAGCGTAAGGTCGAGGGGACAGCTGACCGGTACGCCTATTGTGAGGCGAAGGTGGACGGCGTGATGCCGATCGCCAGCTTTCCCATCGCCGTGGCCCCTCATGGGTACGAGTCAGAGTTTGCGGACTTCCTTCAGGCCACTGGATTCCAGGGTGAGCTGCTTCTCGTGGAGCTACCGGATGCGATCTTGTCGGTCCTACGCGAGGACTGGACTGGAGAAGGACTCCTCTCGCTGGAGCGAAAGGATGCGATCCGCATGTGGGCAGCGCTCGCCTACGGGTGGCATGTTGCAGACGCCATCAGGGAGGCGGCATGAAGATTCTCATCATCGGCGACAGCCAGGCAGCGGGGCCCGTGGGGGCAGCCGTCGAGAGCCGCCTCCGCCAGGAAGGTCATCAGGTCGTTCGTGTCGGTCACTCCGGGCATGGCGCGTACGACTGGACCCGAATGCATTGGGACGACTACGAGTCGGCTCTTCGAGGGGATCCAGACGACGTGCTCCTCATCTTCGGCTCGAACGATCCCGCCAACGATTCACTTCGAGGCGCGCTTCGTCGATTCAAGGACAGTGCGGCCCGCGTCTGGTACGCGGGACCCCCGAGGTACGGCGACGCAACGGCACAGGCACGTGGCGCCGGCATCCGCGCGATGGTGCGGCAGGAGTTCGGCGATCGGTTTCTCGACGCGTACCCCTACACCGGCTCGTCCGTTCCGCGAGCCCCGGACGGCCTGCACTTCACCCGAGCTGGGGGCGACGTCTGGGCAGCGGGGATCGTTCGGGATTGGAAGCAAGCCTCTCGCGGACAGCTGCTGTTCGGGGGTACCGCCAAGGAACGTGGCATGCGGATCGGCTTCGGCCTTCTTGGCGCGGGCGCAATCTTCGCGGCCGTCGCATGGGGCTGGGGACGAAGTCGGCGGTGAACGACGAGCGAGCGCGCATCCTGAGGGAGCGCGTTGAGGTGGCAGCCGAACAGGTCGAGCACGCGGCACCCGCGCAGCTCCGGGGGCTCCTCTACTACTGGTTCGGCGTTCTCTTCGACGAAGGGACGCAGATGGCATCTCGTGCAGACGCGCCGACGATCAAGATGACCACGGCGCGCCTGCAGCAGATGAACGAACGTCTCCGCAAGACACTCGGCGAGGAGTGAGTCAGCCCTCGGTAGGCTCCGGCGTCGGAACGCGAAAGGCGTGTCCGGGCTGAAGGTGGACGCCGTGTTGCGTCAACATCGCCCGGCCCACCGGGGTGTTCAGGACCATGTCGACGAGCGGAGCGCCGATGTGTGCTCGACCAGCGAGGTCCATCACCATCTCCTGCCACGAGGCCCACGTAGAAGCGCTGCCCTGTACGTGCCCACGGATGCGTTCCACGATCTCGGGTGAGTGAACAGGGTGTTCGTCGAGGAAGTCCGACTCGTGATAGAGCGGACGGCCCATGAAGGTGCTCTGTCCCGGCGGGGGGTCCTGTGTGGCCACGGGCTCTTCCCTTCCCATGGCCTCGAAGAGCGACGCGCCCTCGTCTTCGTCATCGCCGTCGATCCGCTCGCCCTCGAAAAGGAACCTGGCCCCTTCTCGAACGGTCTCCGGCATGAAAAGCATCGCCTTCTCGTCGAGAAATGCGCCCGACTGCTCGGACGCGTCGATGCCGTAGCGCTTCATCAGCGACAGCTCGGCGTCGCGCAGCGGGGTGTCTGCGCTCCCGTAGACCATCGCGTGAAGCTGGTATGACTTCAGCAGCGTGAAGTCTGGACCACCAGCATCCCGGATGAGTACCGCGAGGGCAGCCGCAGCAACCCCTTGCCGCATTCCTTCGAGAAAGACCATCTCCTCGATCTTCGCCTGATGACGAAGAACGATGGCCTCTTCGTAGGTCGACGTCGCCTTGTGCTCGAAGTTCCGAACCTCACCGAGGAGGTCGTAGTACCGCTCCTCGTCACGACGAAACCGAAAGCGGATCATTCGCCCTCTTCGTCGTCGTCGTCCTCTTCGTCGTCTTCCTCGTCGAGATCGAGGTCGAGATCGAGGTCGAGTTCGCTGGCCGCGTATTGAAGCCAGAAGCTGGCCTGTTCCGCGTTCGTGATCGTCAGCGCGATTTCACGGGTCGCGAACCCGAGTTCGCGAAGCGTCTCGATGGCGCTCTCCAGGTTCGAGAACGCGCTGACGATGGCGTTGACCTGCGCCTCGGTCGGCTTCTTCGGCGCTGCGGGCTTGCTTGCGGGCTTCTTCGGGGGCTGCTTGGTCATGAATCCTCCTCGTTCGAGAACTCCTCGTCCTCGTCCTCGTCTTCGTCTTCATCGTCTGCCGACATTTCGTCGGCGAGATTTTTCAGGGACTTCGCATACATCTTGAGCCAGTCACTCAGCTCGGCTTCATCGACCTCGATTCGGTCAATGGCTTCGGCGCCGTGTGTCTCAATCCAGTTCTCGAAATCCTCTAGAGTCATGCCACCCATCCTCAGTTCATCGGTTGTTTCTTCTGACCGCGCTGTGCGGCGGCCATGAGGTCTTGCACGACGACGGAGAGGATGGTGAGCGTCATGTCGTGGCCGCGCGTGGAGGCGATCTCGCCGCTGGTCCAGTCGATGGTGATGATTTCGTCGTAGACGAGCGTGCGGCCGTCGGAGCGCACCACGGACTCCCGGTTCTTCAGCGGGATCTTCGACGCGCGCTTCGCAGCGAAGGTCTTGCCGGCGTGCACGATGCATGTTGCGAGCTTGTCGTCCGTGAGTCCCGTCTCGGACGCAGACGGCTTGTTCATGATCGAGTAGTCGACCGCGTTGTTCTTGATTCGGAACCGGATTTCGATCCCGTTCGCCTCCAGGTGGTCGATCGAAGCTGCGGAGAGGCCCGTCACCGTCGTCATGGGCCGAGGATGCGATGAGTGTCTGACAATGTCCAGCGGGCTGGAATGTATGCGTGCCAGCGTGGATACTCGGGGGATGTCGTATGCCGCTTTGGGTTCCTCCGGCGCGCCGTCGGGGCCGTGGGGGAAGATCGTCACGAAGGACGGGTGGGAGTATCAGATCACTCCTGACGACGTTCTGTGGGCGGCGCGTGCGGCGCGTTGCGAGGGAGGTGGCGAGCAGGGGGAGGCCGCGACCCTTTGGACGTGGACGGCCCGGTTCGCGCTTCCATCGTATCGGCGACGGTACGGGACCCTGATGGATCTGGTCCGTGCTCACTCGCAGCCGGTCAATCCAATCTGGCAGCGGACCGGGTCCAAGTGCGTCCAAGGTGGCCAGTACCACGGCACGGCTCACTGCGATGAGGCGAAGCTATCGAACCGAGAGGAGTGTGCAAGGCGCTCCTGGTCCTCGGTCAGCCCCCTGCTCCGGCAGAAAGTCGAGAAGTGGGCTCGTGCGGAGCTTCCGAACCCGGTGCCAACAGCAGTCGACTTCGCGTCGTCGTCGATCGGGACCCAGCAAGGCGACATCGAAGTCGCCCGCTTTCGTCGTCCTGGCGCGAGGCACTACAACGTCTTCTACTCCGAGGCAACGTCCAGGCAGCTCGGCCCGGATTTCGTCACGATCGAGTTCGATGGTCGCTCAGCCGGCTCGTCCGCCATCGGCAAGTTGCGTGTCTATGGCCCGTACATCGGCGGCGGTGCGGCTGTGCTCGCGGCGGGTTTTGCCGGATGGGCCTTCTGGTCTGCAAGGAAGGGTGGTCGCTGATGTCAGCGCGTGGGTTCAGTCGATTTCGAGGAGGCGGGAGCCTCTGGAAGACATCCTGGCGAGGAAGGATCCCATACACGGAGATGTGCTGCATCGAGGGGTTTGGTGACCAGTTCTACCTGTCGAACTCCGACCTGATGCCGCTCGACTTCGTGGGGGGCAGCTGGTTCGCGGTCGTCGTCGGCATCACGAGTCCGCCGGCAGTGGGCACGTGGGAAGGGATCGCGAGAGGTAGCGCTGCCGGATCTGGAGCGTGGGATCTGTCGTACACGTCGAACGCGGGCGGCGGACTGCTGTTTCGCCTTCGGCTGAACGTTGGACTGCCATCGGAGATGACGTTCGCGAGCACCGTTGTCGTCGTTGGTGATCCACAGGAGTACGCGGCGCTCGGGTACGAGGTGTTCTATCGAATCTTTGTGCAGGCGGTTCCGGTGTCCGGAGGTGCTCCCAACGGAAGCATCGCGATGTGGGCTGAGGGGCAGAACGTGGCGCCCGTGGGAGCGAACCCTCTCTCGGACCCGTATTCCGCAGCCAGTCCGGCGACCGTGTTGGGTCTTGCGGCTGCAGACACGCAGGCACTCCAGGCACCGAATTGCATCCATGGTGCGGTCGCCGGCGCGAGTTCGACTCAGCTCGATCCGCTGAACGCTGGAGGGGCGGCTACTCCTTTCTTCGCGGACATCGAGGAGCAGTTTCAGATCACATCGCCGCCGCCGTTCGCGTTGGACGGAAGCCCCGCCGCGGGCTTTGCTGTCCTCAACGGATGGCGCGCAAACAACCCGGCGCTCCCGGTGGGCAACGCGCCCGCCTCATGGCTCCCGTACGAGGGCGCGGATGCGTTGGCGTACGGGAATCCCGAGGGCGGGGTGCTCACGGTCATGTGTGGGCAGGCGGTCTTCGCTCAGGACGTGTAGCCATGTCGACGGGCCACTGGGTCATTGAGCTTGCCCAGAAGTCGTGGCTCGACCTCTCGGATGAGGAACGCAAGGTGTTCGAGGAGTGGCTTCGCAGCGCGGAGGGGAGGGACCTCTACCTCCTCGTGCGCTATGCGATGAGCTTCCGAAGGCGTTCGTCCTCCCAGAAGGTGGCCGTGCCCGACTTGAAGGACGAGTGATCACTCTCGAAGGTCGCGCCTCGCCTCCTCCAGGGCGAGAGCGCGGACCCGTTCCAGCGCTTCGGTGTGCGCGGGCGCCACGCGCCCGATGCGCCCGATGTAGATCTGCGTCGTGTTGGCATTGAGGTGCCCCAACATCTCCTGGATGTCCTGCAAAGGCAGCCCAGCTCGATCAAGGTCCCGAGCAACCATGTGACGCAGGGAGTGAACCGATGCGCCTTCGAGGTCGACGTCCGCCTGTTTCGCGACGGAGGCCATGATCTCGTTCACGCGCTTGAGGCTGAGGGGTCTTTCGATGGAGGTCTCCCGATCGATCCCGAAGCCGGCGAATACGGGACTGTCCTGGTGCATGTCCTTGAGTCTGTCCGCGGCGATCCAGTACGCCTTTATCGCGTCGAACACCGGCTCCGGAAGCTCGAACGTCTTCACGAGACCGCCCTTGAGCCGCGCCTTGTACGTCCGAGGTTTCGACTTCACGTCGATGTCCCGAATCTTGAGTCGGACGACCTCTTGCCGGCGACGCCCCGTGTACGCGTAGAAGATCAGGAGCGCCTTGTTTCGGAGACCACTCGGCGTCGCAGGAATCACGTCGAGCATCTTGGCGAACTTGTCCCAGGTCAAAACCTTCGCGTTCGAGTAGGGGGTGGGCTTGATGTCGTTGCGCGGAACGTGGCGGATGGGGTTGGATCGAATCAGCGGCTCCCCACTGGCGGACGGCGACAGACAGAGGAAGTCGAAGTAGCTGCGGAGGGCGGAGAGGCGAAAGTAGGCCGTGGTCTCCGACACACCCTTCCGTTCGATGAGCCACTTCTTGAACGCCGCCCCGTGGGCAATCGTTACGTCTTCCGGAGAGATCCACTTGAACAGCGAGAAGAACTGCCGCAGCGCGGTTTCGTAGGCGGATTTCGTGTTGGCGTTGCGCCCTTCGAGGAAGGCTGCCGTCATGAGGATGTACGCGCGGGCCCGTTCCTCGTCGCCTTTGCCGAAGCGGCGAATGGAATGCTGGTCTAGTCTCGTCGCGAGAGCGGTCGACATGAGCTGATTGTATCATCGCTAGACATGTCGTGTCGGACATACTACCGTGCGACTGCTGCCGGGTGTCAGACACGAGGAACCCATGAAGATCGCCGACTTGGTGAAGAAGAAGAACGCGAAGGTCCGCGTCCGCGTGCCTGCCCCCCGTCGCGAGGCGATCGGCGGTGCCGAGGTTGTCGGGCGAATCACGGGCATGTCGCGAGAGGGCATGGTGCTCTGGGTGTCCGTGAAGATTCCGAGACGGGGTGAGTTCCTGTTTCGACCACAGGACCTGACGCTCCTGGGCTGAACCCTGTGCGCGTACTGGTCTGCACATGGGAGCCGATCCATACGGCGCGGATCGCGGATGCGCAGAAGGTCGCCGTGAAGAACGGGACCATCGCAGCGATTGCCAAGGAGGCCGAGGGGGATCGCGACGAGATCCAAAAGGCTCTGGCGGCGAAAGGTCTCCTGACGCTGCGGCTCGTTTCTGGCGACGCGTGCTGTGCTGAGTGCAGGACGCCGATGGAGTGGCTGTATTCGGCAGACCACATCTCGGACTACGCCGCAGCGGTGCGAGACGTGGCGGAGAACTTCAACGAAGCGTTCGAGCGAACGCGGAGGAGGAACAGTGGCAGGAAAGACGACGAAGAAGAGTAGGAAGGCCCCCTCGAAGAAGGCCCCCTCGAAGAAGGCGGCTCCGACGAAGAGGGCGGCGGCGAAGGCTTTCGCGCCCAAGGCGGCGACCCGTCGCGGATCGCCGGAGGCCATCGAGAAGCGTCGGGTGGCTCGTCAGCTGAACGCGCTGATCTCGGGCACGAAGTCCGACGCGAGCGCGAAGCTCGATGGTCGTTCGGCCAGGAAGCGTGACCGCATCTTCGGCGACCTCAAGGAGAAGAACCTCAAGCCGATCGAGGTGCTCACGCGCGTCTCCGATCTGATGGCGATGGGTGAGACCGCCGCTTCCATCAAGAAGGCCGGCGTTCGCCCCCTCAACACCGCGTTCTCCGCGAACACGGAAGAGGCTCGGGCCTCGGTCATGAGCGTCCAGAAGGCGTACAACTTCCCGCCCACGGCGTGGAAGTTCATCGGCGTGACGCTTCCGACGGCGGAGACCGCTCAGGCCGCGGAGTGACGATGAGCGGCTACCCGTTCTACGGCCACGAAATGGCCCGCATCTCCGGCACGGCGAGATGGGAGGCGCGAGTTGTCCTCGTGTCCGAGAACGGGCGCCGCGTGGTCACCAAGAAAGAGTGTGGATCCTGGTTCGAGGCGGACGAATGGGGCGAGAGAGAGTGCGCCTCACACCGCCTTTGCCCTCGTAGCTCAGTTGGATAGAGCAACGGTTTCCTAAACCGTAGGCCGGGGATTCAAGTTCCTCCGGGGGCGCCTAAACATTGCTGAAATCGACATTGTCGAATCGCGGAGTTTTCGCGATTACGGCGTCGAACTTGTCGGGTCCGTTGTGCACGATGGTGACCTCGACGACGAAGACTTCGGCGTCGCTCCAAGTCACCGCCTGCGCATTGGGTGGCTTCCACCGGAGTCCGACGATGCACGGTGATGGGTCGTAGGGGCGCAGATCGGACTCGTCGCCGTCGATCAGTGGTAGCCCGAGGAAGGTGGATTCGAGTCGGGCGGGGACGGCTCGTGCGCGCCCCTTTGCGGCCGTGTACCCCTCGACTCTTCGGGGCATCTCCGTTCCCTTCTCGACGCGAAGCTCGCCGGACTTCCCGAGGTAGTCGTGCGAGGCAAGTCCTCGGGCGGCGAACACGATCGCGACGCGTCGCTTGAGGTCTCGGATCTCGGAGTCCATGGCGTCGACGTTGCTCGCGCTGCCGGAGAACGAGAAGGTGAGGTCGTAGTTCTTGATTCCAAGAGCTGCAGGGTCTCGACCGGGGACCTTCGTGTAGTCGTAGAACTGAACCTCGGGGAAGCGAGCGAAGAGTCCGGGGGCCACGAGTTCCCATGGGATATCGCTGTACACATTGAGTCGAATGAGGGGCTGCATGGTGTTGCAGAGTGCGGAGCGCTGATGGATGTCGATTGCCTCGATCAGCATCCGCATGAACGCGTTCGATTCACGGATGAGCGCCTGCGTGGCCGCGAACTTGCGGATCGTGTTGTAGTCGTCGTTGAGGTTCTGTCCGCTGAATGTAAGGCATGCGGCGATGCACTCGGCGGTCGCCTTGGTGCAGAGGTTGACGCGTACGGCGTCCCTTCCGCGTGACGTCGTGCCCACGTGGTCGACGTGCTTCATGCCGTATCGCAGTCGCCCCTCTGCCACGATGTTCGCAACCATTGGGCTGCTGTGGGCCATGTTGTTGGGTAGGAGCGACAGGCCGGAGATCGACGCGGCGGAGAAGCCCTTCTTCTTTAGCTCGGAGAGGATGTGGCGCGGCGCACCCTTTCCGATCTTCGTGTTCTGGCCGAGCATTCGTTCGGCCATGCCTCGGGGCGTCCGGTACGACAGGAGCGGCGTCTTGCCTTTCGTTCCCCACTTCGACGTCGGGAAGTACGGAGCGATCCGTTGGTGAGCCTCTTCGAGGGTCATGGAAGCAGCCGCGTCGAAGTCGAGTCGGAAGCCTGCCTTCGTCAGCGCTCGCATGGCTGTCGCGGGCGCGCCCGACGCGTTCGCTGCCAAGGACATCGGCTCGCCGATCTCGGCCGCCGGTACTCCGTCGAGCACCTCTTCCTCGATCTCGGTTGGCGCGTCCAGATAGACGTGATCCTCGTCGGCGATTCGCAGCGCTGCCTCGATGGCATCTTCGCGAGTCTCAGCAAGCCCGAGCACATCTCCGTGTCCGTCGAGCAGTAGGTAGGCGATCATGAGCGGAGTGTATCGCAGGAAGAAGGGGGAATGTTGACGGTGCGTCGATACCTGGTACGTTCGACGCATGCTGCTGGGGGACGCCGTGAAGCGTGCGGAAAAGCTGCTGCCGACACTCTCCGGTCGCGACGCAGCGGCTATCCACGCACTGATCGAGATGGCAAAGCGGGTCCAGCGTTTTCAGAAGCCACTGCGGGACCTACATCGAGCGCTGCTCCCGGACGAGTTGACGCAGACGAGCCTGTTCTCGAACAATGGAGACGATGGATGATCGCCACAGAGGGCTGATCCTTCTCGGGTTCCCGCCCTGCGTCCACTGCGGACAGCACGCAGACCGGATGCTTCGACGCTCTAACGGCGGCATGGTGTGCGCTTCGTGCAACCACAAGTTCGACATGGAGCGCATCAAGCGTGAGCACGAAGAACGCATGCGGATCATGAAGGAAAAGCACGAGTACGCGATGGCGATGATCGATCTCAGGCGTTCGATGAGTCGAGAGACGAGCCCGGAGTACCGACGGGCTTGCGAGAGCGACGTGATGCGGTCGGATCTTGAAGCGGTCATGGGCGGCAGTCGTCTGGGAAGAGGCGGGCGCATCCGGTAGGATTGCCCCATGGCGTACCGTCACCTATCCGGCCTCGGCCAGGCCACGAGTGCACGCGACCAAGCGCGTGCGCTCTACGAGTCAGGTCACACCAAGTACAACAGCGGCGACTACGCGGGTGCACTCGCGGATTGGCAGGCGGCACATCGCCTCGTCTCGCTCCCAACGGTTTTGATCTCGATCGCGCAGGCGTTCGAGAAGCTCAACCGCAGGGAGGACGCCAGGGCCCACTACCAGCGGTACCTGTGGGCGGACCCGAACGGGTCGTATGCGCAGCGAGCACAGGCCGGCGTTGCACGGAACTCCCCAGGCGCGGAGCTTTCGGTGCCCAAGGGCGAGCAGGCCCCCGGTCAGGCGTCCGTCAGCGACAAGTACCTGATTCCAGAGGACGCGCTTCAGGCCGAGCTGGTCTACGCCGAGCGAACGACGAAGGGCGTCTGGATCGCAACAGGGATCGGCGTCGCCGTTCTGCTCGGCGTCGGCCTGATGTCGATGCGCAAGAAGAGGCCAGTGTCCGCGAATCGCCGTCGTCGGCGCAGGTGACCCCATGAACTCGAACTTCATCGAGCGCATCGACGACGTCGACGCCTTTCTTTCGCGCCCCGGCAAGTGGCACACGACGTCCGCTCATCAGGCGTACCCGGTTCTCGTGGCGCTTGGATGGCACCCGCAGGTCCAGCTCGGTGACGAGCTGTACGTGACCGAGGGCAGCATCCTGTTCGCGGAGGTCTTGGGGGTGCAGCCGATGACCCCGAACGTGAAGAAGCTCGGCTGGGGAACGGTCGACGACTTCTACGAAAACCGTCTGCGAGACTACGACAACTGGGAGGCTGCGTTTTGGCGCGAGCTGATCCAGAACGCTCGCGACGCAAAGGCGACCAGCGTCAACATCGAATGCGTGCCCGAGGTCTTCGTTGATCCGGAAACCGGTGACGAAGTCGACGCGGTTCGATGCACCTTCGCGGACAACGGCAAGGGCATGTCCTACGACACGCTCATGAACGCGTTCTTCCGCCGCGGCGGCTCGCAGAAGGACGTGGGCTCAGCCGGCGGCTTCGGCGACGCGAAGAACCTGATCCTCACGCCGTGGCTCGGGTACGAGGTCGCGAGTCGCGACTCGGTCGTCCGTGGTCGGCACGAAGAGCTGTTCGCGGACATGATCCAGGAGTCGGGCGCCAAGCCGTTCGTCAACGGCACGCGCGTGACCGTGTGGATGCCGGCGACGAAGACGACGACGCCGGAGCATGCGCAGTACCTGATCGAACAGTCGTCTCTCGACATCGCCTTCACGGTGAACGGCAAACGAGCCAGGGGGACCCTGCCCAAGGGCGTCATCGTCAAGGAGATGCCCGTCACGGTGTCCGGCAACGTCGTGGGTCGCCTGACGGTGCGTCACTCGCCGAGGTCTGCGCGACACGGCGTGTATGTGCGCTCCTACGGTCTCTACACGTTCGACTTCGCTGGCTTCACGGGGAGCTTCAAGGGTGTCGTGACGATCGACATCGACGCTCCTCCGATCAACGTCTTTACGACGAAGCGAGATGGGCTCTCGTACAGCAGCAGCGCGAAGGCGGATGTCACAGACATCATCCAGAGCCTTACCCAGGACCCGAAGACGACGCTGAAGAAGACGCGCGACAAGCAGTTGCTCTTCTTCGAGGGGAGCGGAGCGATCTCCGTGCGCGAGGGGCAGGTTGCTCAGATCGCAGCGGAGGCTCTCTCGAAGATGGACATCGGCGCCGCGACGAAGAAGAACGCGGACGGTACGGTCTCGGTGGAGCTTTCGCGGATCTCATCCGTGATCGAGATCATGACCGAGGCGTTCGACAAGGCCGGGTCGGGAGACAGCGACGAGGGGCCATCTCTTCCGCCGCTGTCGAGCACGTTCATGGAGGCCGTCGCGTCGGCAGACTTCGTCGACCTGGAACAAGTCGCAAACGCGATGAAGCTCGCGCTCTGGAAACCAGACTTCATCCTCAGTCAGAACCTCAGTCCCTTCAAGCTCCCCGCTGCTCTTCACCCCAGCTCGATGTCCAAGGGCAATCATGAGCTGCTGCGCGTTTGGACGGAGGTGTGCCGGTTCTTGATGGTTCAGTACGGCATGAATCGATCGTTCGGCGTCGGGTTTGTTCTCGACACGGAATACGACAGCAGGTCCTATGAGGAGAGTATTGTTGCCGCGCAGTACGCGAAGCTCAAGGACAAGGACTGGCTGCTGATCAATCCGATCCACATCAGGAGGCTCGGCTACGGTGATGACGTGCGTTTCGAGCCAACCGGGCCTCGCTATGACCTGAACAACCCCAAGGACATCGAGACGATCATCTCGATGGCTGTGCACGAGATCACGCACATGCAGGGGTTCATGGCGCACAACGAGGCGTATTCGACGCAGCTGACGCACAACATCGGCGCGGCACTGAGATTGGCCCCGGTGGTCAAGAAGATCGTGAAGGCAGCCAAGGCCGCCGTGAAGGAAGAGCGAGCTGCGGCGCGAGCGGCCAAGAAGGGATCCCGTACGAGCCGGAAGCCGCAGCGCGTGGCCCAAGAGGAGATGTCGTTCGACGAGGCCGTTTTCATCCTCAAGGAGTGCGTCTACAGCAACGAGATTTTCGTGGCTCCGATGTACGATCAGAACCTGTTCGTGCCATCCAGTTACTATGGCGCACAGGCATTCCAAGAGGGCATCACCTCATCGTCTCGAAGCCACTGGCGCCAGTTTTCAACTGACGCCGCCGGTTACGTTCAGATGGACATGCCAGACGGAACGCCGGTCGACATCTTCCGCACGACCGACCGATTCAGGCATGCCATGGGGTATGCTCTCGCGGTGGTGTGGACCGGACCCGTTGCGGCGGCGAACCTGTCTGCTCTGCGGAAGATTGCCTCGGCGATTCGCAAGGTGGTCGTTGAGAGTGGGATGACCTCTGCCAGTGTGCCTGCCGAGATAAACGAGCGGTTCCGAATCTGGAACGCCGTCGAAGGGTGGGAGTCGATCCCGAAAAACTTGAAGGTTGGTTGGGACGGATCCTACGCGTACGACAGGCTCGATCACATCGCGATCCGCAGCGTTCCCGTGCCGGAGGGGTTTACCTACGAGGTGCGGTCCTTCGACGGTGAGTTTCTTCGGTACCGCGGCGCCTTCTCCGACTGGCCGGAGATGGCTGACTCCGCGGCGTATCAGTTCGCTGTTCGCACGTTCCTCTACGAGGTTGCCGAACACCCCATGGTCACGGTGAAGTCATGAAGCGCGAAGCTCGTTCTTGGATCCTTTTCGTCACGTCGCTTCCCGGTGTGGTCGTCGGGTACGCGTGGCTGCTCCTGCTCTGCCTCCTGTTCGTGGCGGAGTGGCGGAGCCTGATGTTCCAGGGGGCGGGTGTCCTGGTCGCACGAACGAGGCCGAAGGCGGCTCGGTTCTGGGGCTTCTCGACAACGGTCGGCCGAGCGATCCTCTACCATCCGAACATCTACGATGGGACGAGGGAGCTGGAGAACCGGGTGGAGCGTCACGAGTTTGTGCACATCCGTCAGTTCGAGGATGACCTGCTGCGTTCCCTGCTCACGGCGCTCGTGATCTGGTTCGCGACCGGGAGCGCGTGGTCGCTGCTGCTGTGGCCTGCGGGACTCCTCGCAATGGTCCCGAACTTCATCACCGCCGTTCTTCGGTTCGGATGGAAAGGGATCTACCGCGACACGGAGCACGAGCGCAGCGCCTACGCGCAGACGGACATCGTGTACGTCGCCGGCAAGGGCTGGGATGAGCTGAGGGAGGAAGAGCGAGCCAGACAGGAAGGCTTGCTCTGATGCTGACTCAGAACCCGCCGGACAAGCGTCTCGCGTTCATCGTCAAGACGTACCTCCCGAAGCAGCCGTGGGTCGTGTGGGACACGCTCAGTGTGATCTTCAACACGATCGGCATCGACCAGCCTGCGAAGCTCATAGCCGACGCTGCGCTTGATGGTGTTGCGACGCCGGCAGGAATGACCACGAAGCAGTTCGCCTTCGAATCGGGGGACATGTTCCGTGCGGGCACGATGCTTTCCGGATTGCCCGATCCATCGTGGGATCACCGCCCTGTGCCGCAGGTCGAACCAACGTGGCAATACCCCACGAAGCAGGATGCCGACCGATGGCGAACCCATCGGTACAGTAGCCTGATCTTTGACTCTCCGATGTACTGGAAGGAGCCAAACGACGGAATGTGGAAGAGGCTCGTTGATGTCATCCCGCTGGTGACGTCGAAGAGTTTCGCGGACGGCTTGATGAACGAGCCGCACAATGCGGACGGCGTTTTCCCTTGGATCGCACGAGAGCTGAGCAAGCTGTCCAAGTACGTCATCGCCGCAACGGACAAGGCAAGCAGTGAGTTCTCGTCCTTCGATGAGTATGAACTCTACACCGAGACCCTGGACGCGCTTCGTCGACGAACCAACGCGATCGCAGCGTGGGCGAAGAAGAACCGCATCGATCTGAACAAGCTCACGCTCGCCGAGGTGTTGGAGGACTCCAAGCACTTCAAGGTCAAGGCCGCAGTGCCGCAGGGCGTCGTGAAGATGCGGTTCCCCTCTGGGTGGACGATCCAGGAGCTACGAGGCCGAGGCCGACTCGACCCTGAAGGTGCGAAGCTACAGCACTGCGTCGGAAGCTACTGTTCACGCGTCGAGCGCGGAGAGGCCGAAATCTACTCCCTGCGAGATCCGGATGGCGTGCCCTACGTGACGATGGAGGTGCACCCGCCGACCGGCCACTTCATGCAGGTATTCGGATCAGAAAACTCCGACGTCGGGTCCGACGGCTTCAACGCATACGTCTTCGAGGAGGGACAGGCGAACAACCCGCCGCTGAAGAAAGACGAAGTGCCAGAGGTTGTCGAGGCCATCAAACGGATGCTCGAAGAGTTCATCGACGAGCGAAGCGGCGGCCATCTACCGAGCCTATCGTTGGCCAATGTCAATCTGACAAGCCGCATCCAGGAAGCCATCCGAGCCACACGAGAATCGCTCCGAGTCGACCGATCGATCGACCTGTCAGGAATGAAGCTACCTGACATCGACCTATCCGGCTTCGACCTGCGCGAGACCGAGTTGACGCAGACGGTGCTCCGTGGCGCGCAACTGAACGGCGCCAACCTGGAAAGGGCCGAAGCCCCGTCTGCCGTATTCGCAGGAGCGAATCTGGAACACGCCAACATGCAGGAGATGCAAGCGACCAACGCGGTGTTCGGAGGCGCGAACCTCAGCGACGCAAAGATGGTGGCAATCAAGGCGGGGGATGCAAGTTTTGTGGGGGCGAAACTGCTCTCTGCGGATCTTCGATTCGCGTACCTTGTGAAAGCCAACTTTTCAGGCGCAGACCTTGGTGGCGCGAACCTCAGCAACGCCACGCTCAAGCATGCGGACCTTGTGAATGCGGATCTTTCCGGTGCGAATCTTTCGGGAGTTCGTGACCTTGAACAGGCGGACACAAGACGTGCCACCTACAACGGTGCGACGCGGTTTCCGGAGGGGTTCGAGCCGAAGAAGAGGGGAATGATTCGAGACGATTCTCCGACCACATGGGAAGGTCGGGAACGTGCGCGGGCGGAGGGCGCGCTCGGATTCGATGATGGTCCTTTCTGGGATGACGGCGAACACGAGGAGCACGAGGACGATGAGGAGGAGGACGATGACTGGTGATCGCCTCGTCCTCTACACGGGTGCACAGGTCTGGGAAGGCCCGCCTCGGATTCGCCCCTCTCGAAAGGGGCGCTACGAGCACGGCCCAGGTCTCTACTTCACGACCAGCCTGAGCACGGCGCGGAAGTATGCGAAAGGCCGCGGTGTCGTGTTGCGCGTGGAGATCGACCCTCGGTTCACGTGGCTTGAAGATGCGCTCCTTCCAACGGACGGCGTGATCGAGTGGTTGGAGACGTACCCGCGCCTGCGTCGTCGCAGGGAGATGATCGAAGACGTTCTTCGCTCGACGAAGCGAACCGAGTCGAGAACCGGACCCGGCCTGACCCGAGCGAGTGTTTTGGTGAACCTCGCGGTGAACAACGAAGTGCTGTCTGGGGAGACGGGGCCAGCCCTTGCTGAGTTTCTCGCGAGCCATGGGATCGGCGCGTCTCTCGTGACGAACCCAACCGGTCGTGGCCGTGAGGAGGACTGGGTCGTTCTGTTCGATCCGAGCAAGGTCATCTCGTGGGAACGTGTTGGTCCCGACGAGGACGAGTGGGATCTACCGTCCGTGCTCAGATGACCTTGCGTCCCGTCTGACAGCGTGCGAGAGTGCGTCGAACGTTGTCATGACCTATCAAGAACAGAGAGCTTTTCGCCTGAGGGTGGGAGCGGCCCTTCGTGCACGGCGTGAGGCGCGGGGAGAGACGGCAACCATGGTCGCGAAGCGCATCGGGATCGCACGGCCGAACTACACGCGCATGGAACGTGGCGTTTGCATGGCTCGCATCGAGACCGTGGTGCGCGCAGCTCGCGCGCTGGGGTGTCGGCCGCTCGACGTCTTGGCGGAAGCGCTGGAAGGGATCGAGTGATGAACAAGCGAGCGTATGTCGTTCTTCAGTTGGAGAGCGTACGTTTTGTGACGGGGTCTGGCGAAGAGCAGAAGGCGGTCGTCACCGACGCCGGTGTATACAGCGAGTCGCACCCGACCACGATTGGGCCTGCGGTGCAGGTGGTGATGGCTGAGGCGGAGGGGCGTGACTTCGAGCACGCGGCGCGCATGGTCGCGATGGTCGCGGTGTCTCGCTCGTGGCCATCTCCGGCTCTGGAGCAGCTCTTCAGCAAGCGCCGGTGGCTTCGCGAGGCGCTGGTGGTCTTGCAGGCATGCCGCTGTGCAGATGGGCTGCGGGGCGCCGCGCTACGAGAGGCGTTCATCGAACGGGGGAAGGTGCCTCATTTTGCGAAAGGGGTGACGAGATGACGAGCAAGGATGTTTCGGGTGATCCGCTCTGGACCAGGGTGAAAGTGGAGCGCGTGGAGGAGGAGATGCACATCTCTGGCGTCGCGCCGATCACTCAGGCGTACGAGGTCATGCGCGCCTACGAGCGCGAACACGAGGTCTGCGCAAGTATGACGGTTTCCACCCCCGTCGCATCGCACTCGGCCGATTCCTGCCACTTTCGGATCGTTCTTTCTGCCGAGGAGGGGCTTGGCCTGGACGAGACCGAGGAGCGCTATCTCAGCTTCTTTCAGGGTTGGATGTCCGCGAAGGGATGGAGTTGGCGTCTCGAAGGGCCAGTGACGAAGTGACGGACCAGAAGGACGCGTTGGCCGAGTACCGCCGAAAGGTGGCTGCCGGCGAGATCGAGGCTCCTCAGCGGAGTGCGAACCCCCTGGAGCGTGCCCAGAAGAAACCGACATCGCTGAAGATGGCGATCGCCGCTCGTTGTTGGCAGTGCCAGGGCGAGGGCGCTGATGTTGGTTGGCGAGAGGCGATCAAGCATTGCTCTGCCCCCTCGTGCGCGCTCCACCCGCATCGCCCCTACCAGGTGAAGGACGGGGGCGGAGATGAGGACTGAGCTTCCCATCGCGATGCGCGGGCTGACGGGCACTTTGAAGACCATCCGTCTGAGGAAGCGAGAAAGGCGCGCGTTCAACCGTTGGCGCCGGTCGGTTCCCGGCATCACGTGCCGGTGGCCACGCTGCGCGGCGCAGGGTCGCATGTTCTCTACGCAGGAGAGACGATCGCCAAGCTGGCGCAGGAAGCACGAGCGACCTTTCCCAGGAGGAAAACGGTGCATGCCGTGCATGACGATTGAAAGGTGGCACGACTAATGTCGTACACTGGGGACATGCGATCAATCTGGTGGCTCACCCTCTTCACGACTGGACTCGGAGTCGTTGCAACGGGCATCTTCGTCCACACGATGCGTCCGTACGTCCGACTGCTCGTTGCAGGGCTCGGACTGGGAGTGATCGTTCTTGCGGTGCTCGGAGCAGCGGCGGTCGCCAACGCATCCGATGGGAACGACGACCTGTGACACGCAACCTGTTGGTATGGTTCATCGCGCTGCAGGTGGGGCCGCCGCTCGTCGCAGCGGCGGCGTACGGGCCAGACATGCTCCGTACGGTCTTCATCGCCGTCACATGGGTGGTCGGTGTCGGCACCGTGTTCGGGGTGGCGCATGCCGAACTGATTCGACGGGCGTCGACCAGCGCAAAACTGGCTCTGCCGCAGAGCGAACCGCTTGTCCCGCAGGGTCCGGTGGACGAAGGCATTTTGGAGTATGAGCGCGACCTCGCGCGCCGGGGGTTTGCTGAGGTCGACGAGCTGGATTCACGGGTGGCCGACGCGCTTGAGCGTGGGGACATCGAAACCATTCATGCGATCGCCTGCGCCTGTCTGGCAGAGAAGCGTGAGGCCGTTGCAGATCGATTGATGATCTGGGACACCAGTGACTGAAGACGAGGCAGACGAACGCGCCTGGGCACGAAGAGTAATGCTTCGAGAAGCCGCTCAGGTGAAGGCTTCCGGGGAGATGTCGGGCGACACTTGGCTCGCAGAAGTGCTGATCGACCCGGATGCGCTTGAGTCGTACCAGCAAGATGCTCTTGCGCTGCAGCGCGAGGTACGCGCGATCGTGGCGATCGTATGGGGTGAGTAGAACGCCACGGCGCAAACGGGTACCTTTGCTCCGATGCCCCCCAACAGCTACGCAACCGACCTCTCGACGCAGCTCATGGAGGTTTCGTGTGCGATCTGCGGACGCCCGCTTCGCGTTCCCCTGAGCGTCGAGCGAGGCATTGGCCCGGAGTGCGATGCGAAGGTCTACGGAGGCGGAGCCGGGATCGACGCCATGCATCGCGTCGACAAGCTGTTCGACGAGAAGCTGGCCGAGGAGACAATCGAGTCCGCTCCCAACATTCCCCCGGAGGAATGGGGAGACCCCGTGAAGATCGCCCGAGAGGGCGAGACACTTCCAACCGGCGAGGTCGCCAAGGGCGGCGAGGTGCTGGAGTGGAAGCCGATCCGCGTGCCGGGCCTCAAGGACTACCTTCGCAGCAAGGACCCTCGTGAGGAGTGGCGGACGGACGTTCAGGCCAGGCTCAACCTGATCTCGAAGGCGCTCTGGTACGCGAGCCGCGCCGTCACTTTCGGGTTCGGGCAACAGGTCGTTGTCGCACAGAAAGTCGACCCAACGCACGAGGTCGTGGCGACGTGCCAGCGGCTCGCACGTGCCTTCGGATTGGAGTCCTGCGCCTACTCGATGACGCACTTCTACAGCGCCAGGATGCTGACGCTCGTGAAGGCCCGCCTGGAGGATGACCTCGCGCGAGAGAGCGAGATTCAGAAGGCTCGCGCCGAGGCGATCATCTTCGAGCGCGTGCCAGCGACCTACTGGCCGTCGGGTGCACGACAAGAGGTTGGCCCAGGCGTCATGCGCGTCCATGCGCCGTACAACACGACGTACAACGAGAAGGCACGATCTCTACGCGGCGTGTTCTTCACGTTCGAGAAGGAGGCGCCCTACTTCTGGCGGTACTTCCGAACGAAGGACATGACGGCGGTCGTGAACCTGCTCTCTGCGGCCTACGGCGACCGAAAGTGCATCAGCCGCGACATGGTGACCGCGTCTCAGCGGAAGACCGAGATGACGCAGCGCGTGCGCGTGTTGATCGCAGACGTGGAGACCGGCGAGGTGCGATACTTCTCGCCTGACGTGGCCGCGAAGTTCAAGGGATCGAAGCGCTTCAGGAGGGTCGAGTAATGGCTCGCTCGGACAGGCAACAGAAAGACGCGGAGCTGGAGATGCTCTTCGCGACGGGCGAGCCTCTGGCCTCCGACGACGGCGACCTCGTGTCACTTCCGAGCATGATGCTGCTCGAAGAAGTCGTCCCGCAGAAGTCCACGGCTCAGGCGGTTGAAAAGGGTGTCGTCGTTCAGGAGGTGACCGGCGAGCTGCCGCACATCGCTCTGGACATGGACGCGCTGAAGATTGGCGACGAGGTCGAGTTGGAGGACGGCACGAAGTCGATCATCCAGTGGATGTCGCGAGGGAAGCAGCGGCTCGGTCTCGGCAAGCGGAAGGGCAAGAACTACCTCTTCGTCTCCCTCTCGGACATCAAGACGGTGAACGGGTACCGTGTGGCCGAGGTCATGGACCGTCAGAGGGCGGCGGCGGCGAAGGAGGAGAAGCAGGACTTCAGGCCGGCTCCGCTGAAGCTACCGAGGCACCTGCCCGAGGGTCTGATGGAGCATCAGATCGAGGCGGTGAGCTTCGTCGAGTCGCATGACGGTCGAGGCATCCTTGCGCTGGAGATGGGGCTCGGGAAGACGGTCGTCTCGGCAGTCTGCATCCAGGCTCCAGCCGTCGCGGTCGTGCCCGCGCAGGTCAACGTGAACTGGGTGCGAGAGATCAACCGTTGGCGTCCGGACCTGTCGGTGGCTCTGATCAAGGGAGGCAATCCGGACCTCGTGACGCCGGAGATGCGCAACGCGGACGTTGTCGTTCTCAACTACGAGATCGTCGGCAAACACCTCGCGTGGCTCCGCGATCGCAAGCATCGAACGGCGATCGCCGACGAGGCTCAGTACATCAAGAACTTGAAGGTGAAGTGGGACAAGGAGCTTCGCGCGTTCGTGCCAACGTCTGCAACGAAGAGGGCGAACGACTTCTACTTGCTCCAGAAGGACGTCCCGCGCCTGATGTTGCTCACGGGTACGCCGGTGATGAACCGGACGAAGGAACTGTGGCCGCTTCTTCATCTGGTCGATCCGAACGAGTGGGGCTCGTTCTACAAGTTCTGCCTGCGCTACTGCGGTGGTCACATGCAGTGGGTTGGTCGTCGCGAGGTGATGAACTGCGACGGCCGCACGAACTCGGACGAGCTGTTCGCGCGAACAAGCGGCATCCACATGCTCCGCATGAAGAAGGCGGACGTTTTGAACCTCCCGGAGAAGCAGCGCCGCACGAAGGTGGTCTCCCTCGATCCGAAGGTCGCGAAGGAGTACGCGAAGGCGTCGCAGGGCTTCCTCTCCTGGGTTGAAGAGCACGGCGGCTGGGAAGCGGCGGCGAAGGCGAGTCGCGCGGCCGCTCTCTCGAAGCTCACCGCCCTGCGCGAGCTGTCGGCAGTCGGCAAGGCGCCGGCAATCCTCGACGAGATCGTCGAGTTCTTCGAGTCGACGCAGCGCCCGCTCGTCGTGATGGGTCGAAGCCGTGCTGCGATGCAGCTGATGGCCTCAGGGATCGAGGCGGAGAACGAGCAGCTGCAGAAGCTCGGATCGAAGGCCCGCATCAGCAGGCCGATTCGACACGACATGTTCGTCGGCGGACTTGGAGCGAGTCGAAGGCAGGAGATCGTTGACCGTTTCCAGCGTGGCGAGATCGACGTGCTCTTCTACAGCATCGAGATCGCCACTGGCGTGACCCTGACGAGGTCGCAGGACATGTTCTTCGTCGAACGGAACTGGCGTCCGGCAGACCAGCTTCAAGCGGAGGATCGCTGTCATCGGATCGGCCAAAAGAACGAGCTGACAATCACCTATTACGATGGGGAGGGCACCATGGACGCAGCCATGGCACTGCTGCTCGCCGACAAGGTGACCACGGCCGGCGCGGTCGTGGACGGGGTGAACCTCAGCGAGGACGAGGCCATGCAGATCGTGCTCGGCGAGATGGTCCGTCCCGAGATGCCCGAGGTGCTCCGGCGGAACCGCGGACCGGTGCACCGAGAGCGTCCGATCGAGGAGGTGGCCCGCATGGTCGACATGCGTCGCGTCGACGACGACGGGAACATCATCGACCGTGATGGGGAAGACGAGTACGAAAGCGAGAACACGTGGGCTGACGAGTTCGTCACCGAGTCGTGGCACGACCCTCTGTGAGAAGATCATGAGCTACACCTTCAAGACACGATATCTCCCACGAAAGATCGCGGGCCTGTTCCTGACACCCGCGAGAAACCTCGGCCTGGGGTCGAAGCTGGTGGCGCAGGGGCGCGTCGTGGACAACGTGGGGCGTCCGACCGACGCGACCATCTCGGTCTACCGAGGCTCCACGCTCGTCGGCACGGTGCGTTCGATCGCCGGCAGGTTCTCGATCTTCGACTTGGCCCCTTCGGCCTACAGCTATCGTGCGGCCGGCGTACGTGGGGGCGCGGCAACGGGAGCCTTCGCGTCAAACGGCTCCGTCTCTAGTCTCACCGTTCGAGTCTGACGATGGCTCGCTTGAACACATCGGACGCGAGGAAGACGAAGAAGATCCTCGAAGAGGTCCGGCAGAAGGACGAGGAGTTCGCGAGACTTCTCCGTGGTCGACGCTTGGTGAAGCTCCAGTACGGACAGTCCTCCGCGGTCTTCGCCGCTGGCAAGGACATGGTGGCCAAGCTCACCATCAGCAGCATCGACTGCGCGTACGCGGAGAAGCTCTACCAGCAAGGCAAGGTCATAGGGTGGCCCGAAGTCTTCGCCTACGCGCGCGTCGTGTTCAAGGGTCACGAGAAGGCGTGTGTGATGCTCGCGGAGCGCTGCACGGAGTCACTGGACCTCTCGGACAGAAAGGCGCGGAGACTTGACGCCGCCGTGGCTCTTGTCGAGGTGTGGTTCGGCTACGATGGCCGACGTCCGCTCAACGCACTTGAAGACTGGTTTCGCCTCGACGAGGAGCAGCGAAAGTGGGCCAAGCAGCTCACACAAGGATTGGTGGCAATCGACCGTCTTCGAGAAAACGTTGACCTGGACACCTTCAACGGGAACTACGGGCTCGACGCGTACGGCAACGCTGTGTGGATCGACTACGGCATCTGACCATGATCCTTTACCACGTCACATACGCGGCCAATCTGCCGAGCATTGCGAAGCATGGATTGGTGCCTGGTGAACGAAGCAACTACAGCGGAGGGTACGAGGGACACTCCAAGGGTCGCATCTTCCTCACAGAGGAAGATGGGGTCAGCTACTGGTATCAGAGGATGATCGACTTGGCTGAGCACAACTCGGACAATCCGCTGGAAGACCTTCTCGTGCCAGTTGTGCTCGCGATAGACACAGAAGACCTTCAGTTCTACCCAGACGAACTCCCCATCGAAGAAGACAAGGTGGGAACGCGAGACGCCTTGGCTCAGGCATGGTTCACGAGGGAGCCCATCGACACTAGCGGTATCTACCTGTGGAACGGCGAAGAGTGGGTTGACCCGTCCGAGGGCGCCGATCTCGAACTCGCTTTGGATATCGAAGAGCGTTACGACGAAGACGATGACGAGGAGTGGATCGAGACTGAGTGGGCAGATCCGAATCCGCTTTGCGATGTGGGACCCATCGATCTGTGAACCAGCGACCTAGCCTGCACCGACCGCATCGCGCTCGTTGAGACGGCGAACCTCGTCGTCGGACAGGCGTAGCCACAGATCGTCCATGATCTCGTGGCATCGCTCTGCGAAATCGGGACACCCGTCCACTTCGAAATCAGCAGCGACCTGCTCAAGTCGAAGGTACGCGTCGATATTCTCGCCGCAGCGAAGGGCGCCCATCGTGAGGCGCGCCCAGGTGGACATATCGTCAAGCTCCAGCCATCGCTCATCCCACTTTCGTTCGTGTGGGAGTGCACGAGCCACGAGATTGGCACGCCATCGACTTGCCCCGAGCCGCGTCAACAACGCGTTCCTTGCGCGCTTCACTGCCTTCCGCGCACGTTTAGCCTTCGCGGCATCCAGGCGCGCAAAGTTCCGGCAACCATCGAAGTAGCGATCGTCACACCAATCCTCGTACCGCTCGCGGCTCACGGGGTGTCACCGAGCTGCATGCACTCGGCAACCTCTTCAAGGTGCTCTTCGAGCTTCGTCATGATCCCCGAGATGACCGCGAACGTTTGCGCAGGTTCGGGTCGGTAGACCAGACCGGAATGTTCGAGCAGGTCGAGAGATCGCTCGATGAGCACCTCTTCGTCGACGCTCGCAACCTCGTCCGGCCAAGCGAGCCACACATTGGGGTCGTTCGGCTTGTAGAACGTGCCGAAATACTTCGCCTGGTAGTAGGACATGGCGTGTCCCCAACAGTCGGCTTCGAACTCTTCGAGCAAGTGGTCATCCGCATCGCGGAGCGTTCGAATGTGGTCGGCGTGCTGCTTGAGCGTGGCGAACGTGGCTCGGCTCTTGCCGTTCTTGTCGGTCGTTCCGTAGATGACGATGGTTCGAGTGGTCATGTGTTTCCTCGGGAGATTCCGTAGGTGACAGTCACCGTCGGCTCATCACATGCTTGATGAACTCGTCCGGTGGCTTCACCTCGTGAGCGACGATGTAGTGCGCGAAGCCCTCGGGCCAGACGTACAGACCATCGGTCATGTCCTTGGTGCCGTTCTCGCACCCGCAGATGCGACAGGTGGACCAGCCGAGGTAGGCCATGTGCACGCGACCTCGTCGAAGGTGGGCGAGCACCGCGTCGCGCTCTTCTCCGATCCATGACGGATCGACCATGTCTCGAACGTTCGGGTACCTGGCTTCGTTGGGAAGGAGCTTCTGCGCGTGAGCGAGCAAGGCTGCCGCGACCCCCTGCTTGGTGAGGATGTCGATGGTGCTGACCAGGGAAGGTCCGCTGTTGGGCTGCCAGAACCCCACGTACTTGGTCTCGATCATCGGTAGACCCCCTGTGTGGGTGGGGACGGCTGCGTCTCCTCGGTTTCTCTGTCTTGGCTCCACACGCTGACTCCGGCGTACTCCATGTATTGGACGATATCCTCCCCATTGATGCCGATGACGTCACCCACGGTTCCGGCTCTATGAGTCCATCGCCAGACGATGCCGTGGTCCGACCATGCATTGGCGGATCGAAGCATCGACTTCTGTTGTGGCGCATCGCCGATTCTCAGCAGTCTTTTCCACCACGGTCGCGTGTCCGCGGGCAGTTCGTACTCGTACCAGTGGATCACGGCGAGCCACCCGCCCTTGGGTCGCCTCTTCACCCGCTCGAACCACTTCTTGCTTTCCCACTTCTTGCTCATCGGATCCTCAGTTCGGGGTCACCCATCACGACTTCGGTCCCCGCAGGGATCAGGCCCATCGTGCGGAACGCCGTGTTCATGTCGGCCTTCCGGATCTCGACCACCGTCTTCTTGAACTCGTCGGGGACGAGCGATTCATCTGTGACGACCAGGCGAGCCTTCGCCTTCGTCAGCGAGACCGTGAAGAGGCTCGTCTTGATCTTGTCGATGTCGAGCACGCTCATCGTGGCGCGCACCCATTCGCGAAGTCGCGCCTGACGGTTCTCCAGGGCCTGACGGCGCTTCTTCAACCTTTCCTCTTCCTTCTTCAGCTTCGCCACGTCCCCTTCGATGCCGAAGATGACTCGGCAGATGGCGTCGACCTTCGCGTCCAGCTCGCCCTTGATGTCGTCGACCAGTGTCAGCGCCGACTCGATCTCGGCTTCGTCAGCCATCGGGTCGTCGAGAATGCGCTGGATGGTCTGGAATGCGTCGCCCAGTTCGTAGAGGTTCATAGGCCGCGCATCCTACTGCTTGACCACCTGTCTGACAAGGGGTACCTTCGACGCACCCATGAGCACCGACGACACGCCGCGCACCGTCACCATGAAGTATCACCGCACCATCAAGGGCACTTGGCTGGTGAGCACGACGTGGGAGAAGGACGGCGTGAAGCGCTGCATCGTGTTCGAAGCTCCGGATCCCATTTTCTTCGACGCGGTGGAGACGAGTTCTCGACTGCTCAAGTCGGATGCGTTCGGGAGGCGGAACAACGCTGAGGAGCTGTTCCCTGGCTCCCTGCGAGGAAACTGAAATGGAACAAGCGAAAGTGAGCGAGACGATGCAGGACACGGCCACGACGGAGGAGCGGGGGATGTTGACGGGTGCAGTGTTGGAGAAGGCGCACACCCTGGTGGGCACCCGACGAAATCTCCTCACGGACATGCAGAAGGCCCTCGGTGAGCTTCGTGCTTTCGGCAAGGAGGTCGAAGCGGCGGAACGTCAGTACGAGGCCGATCGCGAGCAGGCCATGGAGGAGGAGCGCAAGACGGTCGCAGCGCTCGATGCAGAGCTGGAAGCTGCGAAGCGACAGCACGCGCTGAGGGTCGAGGAGGCTCATCAGGTCTCTGCGCGAGCCGTCAATCAGTCGAAGTCGCGCATGGGCATGGCGAGGGCGCGGTACGAGACCGCTCGGGAGCTGTACCAGAAGCTCAAGCGCAATCTCGCGAAGCTCGTCGCGGAACTGCCGACCTGCGAGGCGCACGATGGATGAGGGAAGCGGCTTGAGGGTCGGTGACCTTGTCGCACCCAAGAAGAAGCGGGTAAAGAACGGCTTCTCGATGATCTGTGTCGGGAAGCAGGTGAGCCGAGACGGCTCAATCACGCACGTTCGGCGCGTCATGCTTTCGTTTGGCGGGACCGCGCTCTCCGTGGAAGCTCAGGCACGGTTGGATGGCGGAGAGCCGATCACTTGGTGTGGCGAGAGCATGAACGAAGAGAACATCGGCTACATCACCATCGACGCGGCCATTCACCCGACCAGCAATCGCGTCATCTGTGAGGCTTGCCGCGATGCCATCATCGACGCGCTGATGTCGAGGAACGATGACGAGTTCGGGGGTTGGGTGGATGTTCCCGTCTATCATGAGCCGGATGAGCCCAGGGCGAAGCTGAGGCTCATCAAGTCAGATGAGAGCGATGACGGGAGCGAGGGTGCTTGATCGCGGCGCCCCCGTCTCGTGGTCCGGAGGGACAGGGATCGTCGTCTCGGACGTGGGCGACGCAACGGTTGTCGTACGTCGCGAGGACGGCGCTTCCTTTCGTGTCGCGCGAGAAGACCTTGTATCGATCGAGAGACCTAAGCCTGACCTCTGGGGATTCGTTGTGGATGCACACTTCTGCGCTCTGCAGAGACAGTCGCATCCGCCGACGAAAACGGAGATGGTCGAAGGCGCGTGGACCCTGTGTGAAAAGTGGGTGTCGTCCAGGTCTGCGCCCACCAAGGGACCGGTCACGTGTGCGACGTGCGTCGCTCGCGCGGAGGCGTTCAAGTGAGTCGAGAGAGGCTTGATAGACGCGAGTTGTTCGAGCGAGGCGTGTTGAGGCCGATCTTTCTCATGAGCGCCTTCGCGGCCGGCTGCGTTTTCGGTATTGGGATCGACAGGGCGGATCCGTGGAGCGTGCTGCTCAGTCTTCTCATGTTTGCGGTGTTCTATGCGTGCGCCGAGAGCTATTGGCGCAAGGTGTACGCCGGGAGACTCGCGGTGAGCCGGCAGGTTGAGCATCTCCGGGAGTGCGTGCAGGCGGCCTACGCGTGGTCGGACCGATGGCGGTCGTTCGCGCTGGGACACGGCGACCCTTGGAAGGGGAAAGACAACGCGGATGCCTAGGACAAAGGACAATCATCCGTTTCGACGCCGTTCTTCGATGAAGGGCGCTCAGGCCAAGGCGCAGCGTGCGCAGCAGAACGTGTCGGAGGCACTCATGGCTTCGACGTGGTTCGCAAGGGAGTTCCTGCCGAGGTATCTCGCAGAGAATCCCGCGGCGATGATGCGTGTCGTGGCCGTCGTTCGGTCAGATCCGCAGGCAGAACAGGCGATCCTCGCGCGACTCGAAAAGGACGCGAGCGGCGGCGGCTCTTACGTGTGAGGTTCAGATGGGCGATCCCTACAAGTTGGTTTCGGAGCGAGATGGCAACCGCTTCATATGGGCGTGCGGCCTGTGTAACCGCACGTGTGTCAATGAGGCACACGCCAAAATCTGCTGCGTCTGCAATGCGTGTGGCGCGCCGTCTCGCTCCAAGCACCACACACTCTGCGAGGCGTGTAAGGTAAAGGAGGACCAGAAGCGGTTCGCGGAAGACCACGCGCGAGAGATGCGAATCATCGCCAAGGCGGAACTCGTGGATTTCGCGGACTACGACGTGGCGATGGTCAGCACGACACCGTATGGAGACGAGGGGAGCTATTACGGTGCCTACGACTACATCGAGGATGCCGAGGGGAACGATCGGACGTGGGCGTGGGCGTGTACGGAGGTGATGCTCGGCGTCGGCACGTTCGATGCGCGCGATCTCGTGGCGAATGTGACGGAGGAGTGGTTCGAGGATGCGGTGGATCACTTCGACATCGACGCGCTTCAGAAGCTGCTCGACGGCTGGTGCGAGTCGCAGAACGAGGTGAAGTGCTACATGGCCGATGAGAAGCGGATCGTCGTGTTCTGCGCAGAGAAACGAGCTGAGGTCGAGGCGATGGTGAAGGAAGCGGCGGAGTTCGTCGCCAAGCGTGTCGGTCGCACGCCGGAGCAACTTCGCGACGATGAGCGTCGCTGGCGGCTCATGGGTCTCACGGCTGAAGTCGAAGTCGATCTCTGACAGGAGGGTGTCGTGGGAAACAGGAAGTGCGATTCGTGTGGGTCGACCATGTTGCTTTTCGGGTCGATCGCTGTCAGGTGCCTCGAATGCGGTCGGCTTCAGGGGGAGAAGCCGAGGAGCGCGGACGAGCACGAGAACGGTTTTCGGGAGGGGCTCCGCCTCGCGATGCAGCTCGCGCGTGGTCATGGGGACCTCGCGTACGTTCCGGACATCGTGGAAGAGATCGAGAAGTGCATCGATCCCGACTATGAGCCCGCACCGATGCCGGACCACCCGGAGTTCGGCCCGTTGCGCGAGCGACCGCCGTGTGCCGGCTCGCCGTCGTGCATGGTCGGTGAGGAGGGGTCGGGAACGTCGCACGGAATCCGCTGCCCGCTGTTCTCGTCCGAGAATCGCATCGCCTGGTACAAGGCGGAGATCGCCAGGTACCGCCGCTGGCTCGACTTCGCCCCTCCTTTTCCCAAGACCTTCAAGCCGCTCGACGACGAGGGGCTCCGCGCCATTCGACTCCGGTGGGCGACCGGCCCCGAGCGGTACCAGGCCGACGCCGACGCACTGATCTTCACCATCGCATACATGCGGGCCGAACACGCTCGACTGCGCGGGCGAGGCCCACATCCCGACTGCGAACTGCACACCGAAGACAAGAAGGCTTTCGCGGATTGCGACGGTGACGGGCACCACACATGCGCCACCTGCACGAGGAGAACCAAGTGAGCCGCCTGACCCCCGCGCAGAAACACATCCTCGAACTCATGCGTAGCAAACCGTACGGACTCGGCGCCGAGTCGGCCGCCATTCTCCGATACGAAGCCACGAGACAGCCAGGAGAACGAGCGTGGTGTCAGCTTCATCCTCGGCTGCGGTCCATTCGGAAGGCTGGCGCAGCGAAGGCGATCGAACGCCTGGTTGAGCTGGGCCTCGCGAAGCCCGTCGAACCGGGGTGGGATGGGACTCAGTACAAGGTGGTCAACGAATAACGTTCGACGCACCTTGCGAGGTGTCAGACATCCGTGCTAGCGTCGCGTGGTGTTGACCGAGACTCAGAAGATGGCGCTGCTGAGTGCTGGAGCCATGGACGAATCGCCTCGTCCTCCGGTCACGTGGCCTGGTCATTCTCGGGTCGCGAGTCTGCGGACGATTCGCAGTCTCGTGGCTCGTGGTCTGGTTCGCTGGGTTGCTCCGAGGCCGGGCAAGCCGGGCACCGTGGTGGACGGGAATGTGGTCTGCGGCTGGACGATCACCGAAGAGGGGATCGCAGCGTACAGAAAACAGCTTGGAGGCTCGAAGTGAGCAAAGACGAGAAGCGTTGGGAACGTCGCGTGTTGTTGATCAATCGGAGAAAGGAGATCGCAACAGGTCTCTTCCCCATGATCATGGACGGCGACCTGGACCCATGGCTGACCGAGTTGGAGCTTCTGGTGAAGCTCAACGTTTCGGTGCGCATCCCGATGGCTCCGACCAGAGCGGCCCGCATCGCGCTGCTGGGGGTGATTCGCGCCCTCGTGGATGAGCAAATCGAGCAAGTCGCGAACGGGGACGAGGGGGTCGACGATGGGGGCTGAGCTGTTCGAGCAAATCGTGCAGGCTGCGCAGTTCAGCTCGCATAGCCACAGGAGTCAGTCTCGGTCGGGTGGTGAGCCGTATTTCAACCACCCGGCTCGGGTCGCCAGGCTGGTCCAGCCTCACGTCGACGACACCGAGATTGGCGCGGCAGTGATCGCCGCTGCGTATCTGCACGACGTGATGGAGGATTGCGGCGTCTCGGAGGAAACGTTGCGCATGGAGGGGTTCTGGGCCTCCACGATCATTCTTGTTCGGGAGCTGACTGACGACCCCGCGTGGACGCGAGATCTGCGCAAGCAGCATCAGGCGCAGAAGATGGCGAAGACGCGATTCCCGGACGCGTGCTTGGTCAAGGTGTGCGATCAGATCGACAACCTCGCGAGCCTGCACAGACTCTTGGGGGAGTCACACGAGGCCGAGCGAAACAACATCGCCGTCGTCGCCCGATGCACGAGGTACCTCGAAGGTTCGCGTCTCGTTGTCGATGCATGCATCGCGCGACCGGGTGTCATTCCTGAGCAGCTGCAGCGCACCTATCACGTCGTCAGCGATGCGCTTCGGTCGGCGATTGGCCCCATGTGCTGGGTGCCGGTACAGGGGGGAGGTCTGCGCAGGACCGGGTATCCCGACGGCATCATGTCGTGGGAAGAGCACCTCGTGGTCTACGAAGCCTACGCGGCGAAGTACGGCCGGGCACAGTCTCCGATGCGCATTGCCGAGCGAGGTGGCTTTGGGAGAGATGAGGCGGAGACGCTGATCGGACGTCCGCTTACGACGTGGAAGGCGGTGCCTCGATGAGCGGGGAGAAAGGCAGAGGCAGAGGCACAATGCGTGACTCGGTGAGATACCGGGCCCTCGCGGACGCAAAGGCAGCCGTAGAGAGCCGACTGAGTGACCTTCAGGCGCACGCCGTGGGGTCATCCGAGTACAGGCGACAAGAAATCATCGAGGCATCGGGTCGCATCCAAACTCTCATGGACAAAGAGTACGCCGCAATCCGCAAAAGGCGGAGCGCTCGCATATCCAAGAAAATCAAGCATCCATTGACGCCCGAGTTCGCCTACGTCGTGGAGTACATCGAAAGGGACGAGGGGCAACGACACGAGGGCTACAAATGCTGGCTCTCGATGTCCGATGCGAAGCAAGAAGCCGAACAGGCGCACCGAAGCGGATCAGTAGGCTCTTACTACTTCGGTCCGGTGTATCCGGTCAGGGTGATCGAAGTACCGTGGCACGAACTTCCGGTGCCCGTCGCGAAAACTCTTCTTTTGAGCGGAGAAGTCTTCATTTCGGATCTGACGTGGAAACCTCTCGGGAAGTGAGCCGGCTGATGTCGAAACAGAAGACCCACGTCGTATGCGAGAAGCGGGGGCACCGGTGGAAGCCTCACTCTGCCAGCTCGAAGGAGATCGTGGAGCAGTGCTCGCGGGGGTGCGGTGCGAGTCGTTCGCGGCCACTTACTCGCGAGGAACGCAAGGTGTGGAACAACTGGCTCAATCTCAATAGTACGCCGAAGGTCCACGCGTTGTGGTGGAAGTACCAGAAGCGCGCGAAATCCGTCAGCGGCGTGCTGCGGATGGATCTCGCGGACTGGATGGCGAAAAAGTATCCCGATCGCTTCATGGTCGCGAAGGTGGACGACGACCATGTCATGACCGCAAGGTTGCTCTTCCACACGCATGTGGGTGAGCGGGGCCCGAGCATCTTCGAGCTGAACCGCGAAATCGAGCCTCTGTGGCACGGCGTGTCGGTTGAGCTTCTGACGCAGGGTGGTGGAGAGAAGCCTCCCTACTTCTTCATGTATCCAGAGAATCTCGATGCGGTGATCGACACACTCATCTCGATTCGCAAGAAGATGAACAAGGTCCCTCACATTCGGAGGGACAAGAGGTTCCAGCGCAGCGTGCGGAGGTCCACCGATGAGGGATGATTCTGAGTTGACGGCGATCGAGAAGGCGGAGGTCGTCGAAGCGCTCACCGGTGCGCTTCGCTCTTCGGAGTCCGGGTATCGCAGCCAGTTGACGATCGGCTCGAAGCAGTGGGCTTACGACAAGCTCGCCGACGCGCTCGATCGCATCGGCTATGAGATTCGACGGAGGTAGCGTGGGCGACAGCTTCATTGAATGGCGGGTCACGTCGCATGACGCGAAGACCAACGAGGTCGCGTCGACGCATCGGCACTTCGGTCCGAAGCCAGGGTTTCGGATCGCGGTGCATCAGATCGTCGGTCGCAAGGGTTGGTTCATGACCTGTCATCCGATGGAGATCTACAGCCAGGCGCTTACGAGCGAGACCCTCGAAGCCGCACAGGAGGAGGCCGTGGCCTTCGTCGAGCCGTGGGTCTACGCGGTGCTCCAGGACATGAGCGGGATCATCTGATGCGCGTCCTGCAGCTGGAAGCGGTCCCGGTGCGGAACTCGAACAAGCTGCTCGTGAAGGTCGTTTACGAGACCGGAGCCTGGTCTTGGAAGAGGACCAGGATAGCGATCGGCTGTGCAGTCCTGCGCGGGTCCCCGGACAAGATTGAAGCCCGAATGGTGAAGCTCGTGCTGGAGGAGTTTCCAGACAGGTCTGCCGGCGGACGATTGGCGCGCAAGGTCGTCAAGATGCTCGTGAACCTCTACACCATGGGTGTGACGGTGCATGAGGGGAAGCTGCTCTGGAAGGCGAGCGACGGTCGCCCATCAACGTTCTAGGAGGGGTTCATGTCGAATCGAGTCTACGCACCACACTCTTTCTGGCCGAGCCGCGGCAAGGACTACGGTTACTGCGACATCTGCGGATTGCCCGCGGATGAACATCGTCGCCTGTACGAGCGGGACGAGTGCTGCAACAAGTTGATTCCTGGCACGAGGCTCCGCTGCGATCGACCGCGAGGGCACGAGAACTGGGAAGGAGACTCTGCTCAGGTTTGCTCGGCGGACCGTGACCCGGTGCCCATCTACACGGATGCGGACGGTGTTCCACTTCCGGGCTATCCCGGTCCTCGTCCGGACGCCGACGCAGATCTGTCAGAGCGCGTGGCGTGGGTCGAACAGTGGACCCGGTACATGGACAGCGTTCGCGACAGGGGGAACGCGGAGTTTGCTTGTGCGTTTCGAGACGCGATGGCGCGCGAAGAGGACTCATGAAGGTCGCAGTACAGACGCAGATCGCATTCACGATCCGCGTGCATGCACAGATGACGAAGAGAAGTCGCACGGTGAAGATTTCAGCACGTGACCATCGCATCGCCTCGGCGTGCTGCGAGGCTGGTCTGCTGAAATGGAAGCAAGAGCCTCACCTCGTCAAGATGGGCAGCACAGGCAGTGTGCTCGTGGACATCATTCACGACCTGGAGCCAGCGCAGTTCGCAGACCGCATCAAGCTGACAAAGGCGCAGCTGTTTTGGCTGCGCGTGGCTGCGAAAAGCTCGGTGGTGACCGGGGATGGAACGTCTGTTGAGCCCATGGGGACATTGGTCGCTTTTCGACTCGCTGAGTGGACGCGCGGCGTGTTGATGCATGCCCCTGCGATCAAGCCGACATGGCGTGGCCGAGAGGTGTTGTCGTGCATTGAGCACGCGCGGAGCAAGAGGAAGAAGAAAGATGTCGAATCACGTGGATGAGCAGTATCTGGGGCTCGTGCGTCAGATCATGGAGAACGGGTCGCGTCGAGGCGATCGCACGGGCACCGGGACGCGCAGTCTGTTCGGCGCCCAGCTTCGCTTCGACCTCTCGAAGGGGTTCCCGTTGCTGACGACCAAGCGCCTGCACTTCAAGTCGATCGTGCACGAGCTGCTCTGGTTCATCCGGGGCGAGACGCACGTGAAGCCTCTGCAGGATGTCGGCGTCTCGATCTGGAACGAGTGGGCGACGCCCGAGCAGTGCGCCCGCTTCGGTCGCGAGCCCGGCGACCTCGGCCCGGTGTACGGGCACCAGTGGCGGAACTTCGGCGCGACGAAACTGGACGATGGCACCTACGCTCACGATGGCTTCGACCAGCTGGCGTGGCTCGCCGACGAGATCAGGCGCAACCCGAACAGCCGGCGGCTCATCGTCACCGGGTGGAACCCGCAGGAGGCGGACAAGGTCGCGCTTCCGCCGTGTCACACTCTCTTCCAGGTCTACGTGCAGGACGGGCAGCTCAGCTGCCACCTCTACCAGCGCAGCGCCGACGTGTTCCTCGGGGTGCCCTTCAATATCGCGAGCTACGCGCTGCTCACGCAGATGCTCGCTCACGTGTCGGGGCTGAAGCCCGGTGACTTCGTGCACACCTTCGGCGACGTCCACCTCTACAACAACCACGTCGAGCAGGCGATGGAGCAGCTCGGGCGCGAGCCGCGGGCGCTTCCGACCGTTCGGATCGACGCGACGTGCCGCGACCTCTTCGACATGAAGTACGAGGATGTCGTGCTCGAAGGTTACGATCCGCATCCGAGGATTGCCGCGCAGGTGTCGGTATGACGACCGAAGAGGCGGTGGCGTACCTGTGCGCACTGGGGTTCTGTCGGTGGCAGCGAGATCAGCAGCCCAACGTGCTGCTCGTGCCAGAGAGCCTATACAAGCATGTGCCCCCCGAGGTGATGCTCACCAGTATCCGAGGAAGCAGGCAGGCGGCGGGCGAGGTCGATCTTGACACTCGTCACGGGCTGCTCGCATGGGGGGTCGTCGAGGCGCAGTGTGTCGAGGCCGTCGGATGGTTCAAGGACCGCGTCTGATGGATCGAGACGAGGTACGAAAGGTCCGAGACTGGCTCGGCGTGTCGCGCCGAGACTTCGCGCGGTGCGTCGGCTGCGACATGCGAACGGTGGCTCGCTGGGAAGACACCGACCATGCCCCTGCGGGGACCAGCCTCGCGGTGCTCCATGCGTTCCGCGAGGCGATGTCGTTGCCCAACGAGAAGGACGTTGCGCAGACCATCCGACGGTCGATCCCCTTCGGTGGCCTTTCGTACCTCGTCGTCAGTTTGCTGAATCAGGTGGTTGAGTCATGACTCAAATGTCTTACGAGGAAGCCGCTGCGATCGTTCGTGACGCGGTCGGCGGAGTGCGACTCAATGGATTGCGAGTCGAGCACCTGCCCGCCAGGGAAATGTTTCGCGCCGCCGTGCTCTCCAATCTGTCTGCACCTGACACGGGAAAAGCATTCGAGGGTTACGGCTATATGGTTGCGCTCCGCAGTCACGCGCTTGTTGTTGAGCAACAGGCGTGGGATGAACACCGAAGCATGGTGCCGCCGCCGACAGAAGTGCGACAAGGGAAAGGTCATGTTGTCGTTTTCTACGGAGATGAGTGGTCGTCCATGCTGAAGCCCCCGGATTCGTATCCGGAGCTTGAGCAGCTTGGTGGAGCATTCCCCTGCGAATGGCTGCTTCCCTCGGATAGCCGCATCCGTCTTGGTGGGCGATCTCTTCGTGACGGCTGGTTGGTAGCCTGTCTGATGGCAAGGCATCGGATCGTCACGCGGACTCTGGACGTTACCTCGGCGGTGTTTTGCTACGAACCAGGCGGACACTTGGTTTTGGCGATTTGACAGCACCGAAATAGAGAGAGGGTGGCGGACATGAGCCTGCACGAATACTACATGCACGATTCAGTGAGTGACGATCAGGCGGAGTTCGTCGCGGCGGTGGAAAGAGCGTTCGAGGTCGCTGGCACCGTCGACCCGAAGACACCGTTGCAAGCGACGGCCAAGCTCACGGAGGAGGTCGGCGAGCTGATGCGAGAGGTGCTGATCGTCTCCGAGACACCCGGCTGCACGTATCGAGGCTCTTCTCACGAGAAGCGCGTGGAGGAGGTCGCAGACGTCATGCTCTGCGTTCTCGCAGCGGTGCGAAAGCTCGACATCGGCGTCCAGGAGCTGGCGAGCATGATGCAACGCAAGATGGACAAGTGGGAGTCGTCATGTCGAGCGTCGGCCGCGTCTGACGTGTGACGTCGATGTCGCAGAGGAGGGTTTGGTCATGAAGTGGATTCTGAGATTGATGTTGTTCGCGCTTTGCTCGTGCGCAGGAGTCGACCGTGCGTGCTCAGCAACGTGTGCGTCGGGGTTGGGCGCAGACTGGATCGTGGTTCAGTACACCATGGCCGGCGATCCGATCCGCTGCTGGAAACTCGAAGCCGTGTCCGTGTCCAACGAAACAAACTCGGACGGCATCTACTGGCTTTCCGAAGATGGGAACCTGGTCCACATCTCCAGCCAGTACAACATGGTCCAGGTGGAGGGCGAGCGTTGGCGCGAAGGCTTCGCGGAACTTGGCCTGACGGAGTCGCTCTGCGAAGACATTCACGATCGTCGGTACTCGCTGGAGAATGGTGGGTGGCGCTTCCCTGTGTCTCCGCCACCGACCACACGGGTTCTCGCAACCGACGACGGTTCAACGGAGGTCGATGCCCCTGATGGGCACGGAGGAAGAGATGAGTGAAGAAAGTCTGAGCGTGTTCAAGGCGAAGCTCGCCGGTGAGACCATGTACGTCGCAGCGGCATTCATGGCGGACGTGCGACAGGTGATTGCTCGCGACTCGCCTTGGGATGATGGCGACGAGGAGATCGAGATCGCCGAGGTCTCAGATCACGACGTCGAGTCGACCCTCATCTTCGACGAGGATGGTCAGCACACGCTCTCGTTGGCCGAGATGCTTCGAGACAACCGCTCGCCGCACGTGATGGCCAGCTCGTGTTGGTGATGTCGCAGCGGGAAGTAACCGAGGCGCTCGTGCGCGCTGGTCGGCCGCAGCAGGAAGTAACCGAGGCGCTCGTGCGCGCTGGTCGGCCGCAACGAGAGGCGACCGAGGTGCTTCTGAGAGCGTCGCGTCGGTACCAGCGAGCGATTCCGCGCCCACGTGCTGTGTCGTCGCGAGACGCGGTGGAAACGGCGATCGAGATGGTGAAGCTGAGTCGCGAGGAGACGTGGGCGGCGCTTCTTCGGTCGAACCCGATTGGTCGATGGCCATGAAGCTCACCTTTCGAGGCGTGACCCTGTCGATCGGCGGGGACGGGTACGACCCCGGCCTTCGCGTGGGTGGCGGTGGCATCCACCACGGCTTCTACCTGGCGAAGCGCGAGAAGTGGTGGGCGTACGGCGTGCTTCTGTCGGACCGCATGAACGTGTGGATGGAGGTCGCTCTCTCGGATGCGGCGACCGAGGCCATCTCCAGGTCGTACATCGCGGACTACGTGCGCGGTCGGGGCGACGTCGAGGAAAACATCCGACGAGGCCAGGAAGCGATGGAGCGCCTGGCAGAGGTCCTCGTGAATGAAGGGTTGTCGATCGATCGGAAGAAGGACGTCCCGTACTTCTTCTCGGAAGGCGGAAGGATCGTCCGCGTTCTGAACGGAGAGCGGTCGCTTGGCAGCTTCGTCGACGGAATCTTCGTCCCGGACGATCACGGCCATCGTCCAGGACGGCCACGGCCACGGACCTGACCGCTCGACGTCCTTACGCCAAGCCCCCCAGCGTGCGCCACCACTCTTCTGCGGTACGGCTGCAATCACCGGCCTCGATCCTCGTCGAGGCACCGTCGATGCGCATGATCTTCATCATCTCGACCCGAGCCGCGAGGACGTCATCGGGCGGACACGACCGCTGCGCAGCAACGCGGCGGAGAATGCGCAGCGCCTTCTGAGTCGGCAAGAGCTTCGGCGGCACGGGACGAGTGTCCTTGGTTGTCGGAGGCTTGCGCTTCGCGACGCGGTCGACGGAGTGCCGCGTGGGGGGCCGGCCGCGCTTCACGCTGCACCTCCGTCGCTGAGATCGCTTCGCTTCACGAGCTGAAGCCCGATGTCCTTCAGGATCTCGTTTGCGGTGGCGATCGCCCCAGGGTGCACCGCAAAGAACGCACGGTCGCCCGTTGCCTTGAGCGCGTCGACCAGGTCGTCCGCCGCCGCCTCGACGGCGCCAACGAGTTGGTCTTCGCGCGCAGCCTCTTCTTGTCCTCCACTCACGTAGCAGCTCCTTCTCGCTGCTTGCGCAGCGCCTCGCGACATTCAGGGCACGTGGGGGCGCGACGTTCAATGCCGGTCGTCAGCGTCACCACGTAGCCGCATAGCGTTGAGATGTGGTCCGCGTAGACGCTCGCGCCGTCGATGCGCACGCACCAGAGATGTGGTTTCCGGTGACGGCCGGATTCAACGCACCAAGTCTTGGTCATTCCGTGTCGTGGGGGTTCGTGGGCAAGATGGGCGTCAACGGACTTTGTTGTGCCTGCCTGCGTCGCGCTCTTGCCACCTCGGCAGTCCGCCGCTGCGTGTCCGACGGCCTGTCTGGCCTGCTCGCGCAGAACACGCATGACGCGTCACCGCACGCCTTCTCTGCCCATTGATCGCACGGCTTGCAGCGGTAGGCGTCGTACTCTTCGTCCCGCTCGGTGTATTCACCGCACGAAGCGCATTTCGGTGTTCGCTTTTTGTTCACGCACCCTCCGCGTCGAGCATAAGCCGTGTCAGACAGCTTCGCCAGAGACGTCGAGGCGCTTGCGTTGGCGAACGATCACCATGCGCACGGAACCGTTCTCTCGAACGATCTCGACGGGCGCGTTCTTCGCGGCGCGTATCGCGTGCGCAGGATCGCGTCGGAACTCCTGCTCGGAGATTCTCAGTCGCTCGTTGACGAGTCCTTCGTGCTCATCCACAATCGAATCTCCCACCCATGTTGCGACATGGGCTGTCCGCTCCGCGCGGGCTTTGCATCGTACTCCAGTTCCTGAACAGCCAAGAGCCCCTCGGTCACAAGCCGGGGGGTTCTTCTTTGTCCGGATCGCGCAGCCTACACCAAGGCGAAGCCCTCGCCGATGGGGGTCGAGGGCTTCGAGTGCGCGAGCCGTATTCGAGATGCTCGCGTTCATGCATGGGTTCGGGGCTTGACGTAGGCCCCTAGCAGGGCTGAGCGGAACACGTGGCGCGCCACGTATTCACTGTGATCGTAGCACCGAATGGTTTTGGTTACGATTTGGTTCGAGCCTCGTGCTTGCGTCCGGACGCTATTTTGTGCGTCAGATAAGCGTCCAGTTCTCGTTCCAGTTCCTTGTCGTCCTTGAGTCGGCCCAAGAGAGACGGATCGCTGAGGTCTATCCGTTCGCCCGAGCGCGTAACGAAGTGGTGTGGTTTTCTCGGGCGAAGCGGGATTACTGGAATCGCTCGCATAATCCTCGGACGACGCGACTTTATTTGGCCGCGATGGCGCTCGATGTAGTGCGCCGCCTTTCGCAAGATGTCGGGATCGTCATCGAAGTAGCCCAGGGACGTGTTGCAGCGTCGACAGAGAAGGGCACGCACCGCGCCGGATTTGTGATCGTGATCCACGTGGCAACCACGCGACGAGATTTTGCTGCTGCAGATTGCGCACGTGTTCCCCTGGGCCTCAAGCATCTCCGCCACGTCGTTGTGCGACAGCCCGTATTTCTTCCACCGAGATCCGACGCGAGCCTCTCGCTCCGAACGCCACCATTCGCGGGCGCAGTTCACGCACCGATCGAGGCTTGGCACGGTCAATCGGAGCGGCCACTCGCGCTCGCAGCCGATGCAGCAGAGAAAGCTCCCGCTCGAAAGCTCCTCGGAGCTGGGCGGGATGTGCACGACATCCTTCTTCCTGGGTCTCGACATCGGTCGATCGTAGCACGTGAGTTATCTAAAAGATAACACATAGTCGATAATATGTCCCGTGGCGTAATGG
>Ga0210057_1000477_pt1 | contig 66225 bp, 52 predicted proteins | sample CryGeyCG2114_010_2_FD_183968 | JGI IMG/M metagenome (GOLD analysis project Ga0210057, IMG submission 183968) | Groundwater microbial communities from aquifer - Crystal Geyser CG10_big_fil_rev_8/21/14_0.10 (SPAdes) (version 2) | ecosystem: Environmental > Aquatic > Deep subsurface > Groundwater ...
GTAGTAGGGGATCGTAATAAAGCTGCAATACGCTCCATCAGCTGTTTTTTTCTCTTGAAAATCTTCGGCAACCCAATATTTTACACAATTTTCTCTAGTAGTTTGGTGCAGAAGATTTTGCATCAGTGTTTCATTTTCAAAAATAGAAAGAGCCGAAGACAAATTCATGGCATCGGAAAATTCGGGGTAAGTGAGTAATTTGGAAAGGCCGGTTCTAAACAGGTCTTCTTTGAAAAAGTGAACATATCCTGCTAAATGTCTTACCACTATCTCATTGTATAGTCTTTGCGCCCATTTGGCGTCGGTTTCATTTAAAAAATAAGGCTTTTCATTGGACTTGCTCATCCTCCAAAGAAAATACTTTTCGATAGCACCTAAATCTTCCAACTCATCGGTAGTATAAAAGGTCTCTGTCTTAACAAGGCCAAAATCAGTAATTAGAGCACATAAAGTTCGATTCTCATCAATTGCTAAAAGTTTTACGTCTTTAATAAAGTCTTGGTCGAATCGAGGTGTTGAAATTATTACAGAGGAATTTGTCATTTCAGAAAGAGTTTCCACTGCAAAAGATAAATAGCTGTGGATCTCTTTGGTATTCATTTTTAAAGCATCTTGAAGGTCTTGATCTTCGTGTGCCTGCACGGTAGGCCCTTTCAAGGAGTTTTCTGCATAAAATTTGTAAGCTTTAGGAGTAGGAACCCTGCCACCTGAAGAATGCTGTTGGTATAAATATCCCTCTTTTTCCAGCTTGGCAAAATAGTTTCGTATTGTAGCTGAGCTCAAATAATCAAAGCCACTTTCCTTTAAAGTGTTGGAGCCGATAGGCTTATTCGTTGCAACATAAAGATCTACTAATCCTAAAAGGACAAAGCGTTCTCGCTCATTTTTAGAAGGTTTTTTTAAAGATATGTTCTTTAAACTTTTCTCAGCCATAGCAAAATTAACTTAAGTTGATTCTGATTATATCAAAGAGTATAGGCGAAAGCAAGGCTTTTTAGCAATCGAATTACTTGATTGCTGAGTTTTGGTCTATAGTGTTTATATACAGGTATTTAAGATGTGATTTAAAATAAGTTGTTTATCTTCTTTTAGAAGAGCCCATTATATTGGGGTCTTGGGCTATCAGTGGCAGGACATCAATAATGCTTGGTGACCAGCTTAATCCTCGGTTATAAACTAAATTAGAGGCAATATAACAGGCGATAATTGCTTTTTTATGAATGTCGGGGACATTTGCTAGCAATTCCTTGGTATAATTATTGCGGATAATTTCAGGGCAGTATTGAAACAAGCAGCGAATGAGTGGATCTTTAAAACTATCTGACAGTTTAATGGACTCCAGATACTCTAATAACTGATATTTATAACAGTTGATTTTTTCAGAGACCCACTCAGAAATATCGGTTAGGTATTCTCCTGTTTTTTGGTGGGTGTGCAAAAGAATTCTAGCTTCGTTTAAAGCTGTTTTTTTGATAATTTCTAAAATTTGCCCTACTAGCTGGGGTTTTTCTTTTAAAAAATCCTCTTCTGGTAAAACAAGGCAAGAGAGAACCTCAAAAGAAGAGCATATAACTCCTCCCTTATTGCACGAGCTGTCCTTAATAATTAAGACCCCTAATTTTTCTAAAGCCCGGCGTGCCTCTTGTGTAAGGTAAAGGTTGGCACCTTCGACAATAGCTTTAGAGGTAGGATTTTTGTTTTCGTCTAAAAAATCGTGATAATTGCTGCTATTTAGTGTTCTAGGCCTGCCACCTGCCGGAATAAAAATATCAGTTTTGACCTGGTGGACATTGTTTCGAAACAAGTGCTGCATTTCATTACCAGAAAGCCAATCTTTGCATAGCTTGCCCTCTCTTTTTCGCCAGCAAAGAGTTTGTGTAATATAGGCTGTTTGCTCTTTTTTAGATCTTAGGTCGAGTAAAAATCCGTCTTCATGGAGTTTTTCAGCAGGATATTCTCGAATAGATAATCCACTTTGGAACAATTTTTCCATTTCTTCGAGATCGAGTCCTTCTGGATCATAAATAGTACCTGATATGTCAGTTAAAGCGAGGAGTTTGGCTGTCTTTGGATAATGCGTATAAAGGTTATGCAACTGATTTCCAGCTACATCTCCATCTGGGCCTCCTGAAATTTTTACAGTAAATATGTCTTTAGAAGGATCTATACCTAAGAACAGCAAGACCTGCTCCATATAAACATTTACTCCGAGCGAAGTCACACCAAACTCTTTATGGTTAATGCCTAGGCTTGGTTTGCTGGTTATAAAAGATTTACCTGGTTGATACCCATGTTTTTCACTATGCTGAGCAATCCATTCAATGACTTCATTGTGCATGTTTTCATCGGGGCCTAAATAGATATACTCAGGTCTTTTCCAGTAATCAACAATATGTTTTGCTTTAAGTTGGCCGTTATCCTCACAATTAATAATGGTTAAAAAGCTATTAACAAAAGAACGCTGCGCTTGATGTAAAAATTCTACCTTATGCTTTTTGCGAAAGGACTTCACATGCTTTTCAATTTCTTCAGAGGGCATGTTTGCTGTCTTTAATTCTTTTTTGAAAATGTCAATTTCATGAGTAGTTTTATCAAAAGGCTCAAGTAAAATAACTGCTTTCGAGCCTCCTTCCGGAATGTCTTTGTTCTTTTTTTGTTGTGTATAAGATAAATTATAACACTCTAAAAATACGTGATTTCTCTCGGCGATTAACTGTTCTAGCCTTTCAGGGGCGACAGTCCTTAATCCTCCTCTGGAAAGATCCTTAAATCGGATATGAAACCCAATGAACTGCATTCCTTTTATGTAAAAGATTCCATAGGGTAGCTCTGGAAAAATATCTTTTCTTTCGTAAGGGACGTGATTGAGGTATTCAGGGTCAATTCTAAAACTCAATGCAGTTTTATTTGTTCTATAAAAGTTCGTTTTCAAAGTGTGTTCAATAAAGTTCATGGCTTGTCGCAAAATATTTTTACGTCTTAAGTCATTGATCTCATGGCCGGTATCTAAAGCCTCTACTAAAGATAAAAAGTGATTTTTTTCTTCGTAAAATTTTTCCAAATTATGTGTTTCTGGGTGAAACTTCCACTCAAAAGCTTCGCAAAGTTTTTGCGTGAGCTCTGGATGTCTACAGATTCCTTCTTCAATATTTGTGATAGAATATAGGTTGGGGTCATCATGGACTAAGCATTGGTGCACAAAATTTATAGTTGATCGCAGAAAGTTTGCCATATTGCCTGACAGCAAATCTGGTGTTACAAATGTTTTCTCAATAAGATCAAAAGCATCAAAGTATTTTAATGTGGCAAGCTCTCTTAAAAAGTCAGGGATATCTGCCTCATCCCATGCAGCTTTACCAGAGGCGCCATGAAGAGCAATCGACATAATTAAAATACTTTCAGTACTAAAAGGCGCTACATATGTCGCAACTACATGCTGCATATCTAATTTATGGCGGTAAATAGTTTGAGCTAGACGATATAAGAAGTGGTAGCGGGGAACATTTTTCCAAGCGAGGACAATTTGCATAGAAGGCTTATTTTTTTCTTGCCAGTTCTCGTTGTAACTTACCTCATACTGGCAGTGATCCCTCGTCTTAGCACGGAAAAACATATTCAAAGCAGTAATCAGTCTTTCTGTAGTCATAGATCGTAAAAATCTAGAGTCCATTCCTGAAATTAACGAGTTAAAATCTTCTTCTGTAAAATCTGGGCTTCTAGTTTTTACAAGTTCGAGCAATTCTTGTTTTCTTTTTTCTGTTAATATTTGTTCTGTTTTTTCTTGTGCTTTTGTGAAATAGACAATGCCAATTCTAAGGTTGCTTGTCAGTTCAGGAAAGGGAGGGGGCTCATTGGAAATAAACGTTCTATAATAACGGATACCTTGCATTCCAAAATTTTTTAAAATTTTCAAATCCACTGTTGGGCTATCTAAGCAAAGAACGATGGCGCTATTTTTTTGATGTATCAAGCTGAAGAATTCTTGAAGATGGAAACTCATGAGGTTATGAGTTATCAGAAGTAGGTCTTCATGGTCAATTTCTTCAAAAAAAGAAGGGGGCATGTGCTGTTCAAGCCAAAAATAGAATTCTTCAAACCGCTGGCTTTCATTCGTAATAGCCAGCTTTAACTCTTCACGAGTAAGCCCCGACTTTCGATCCATGAGATGCCTTTTAAATTTTCCCTCTATAGTTTATTATAGCTTAGTTGAATTATTTTTTTAAAAGACGAAGGCTGTTTAGGCCGACCAGAACGGTCCCTCCTTCGTGTAAAACAACTGCAAGCCATAAAGGTACAAGACCTAATAAAGCCGGCGTCGTTGCTAAAAAAATTACACTTAAGGCTAAAGATAGGTTTTCTTTTACTATTTTTATAGTTTTATGAGCCTTATTCAAAAGCCAGTGTATTAGGTGTAAATCATCATTTAGTAGGACTACATCTGATGCATCAATTGCCGTAGCGCTACCAATTTTGCCCAAGGAAATACCAATAGTGGCTCTCGCTAGGGCAGGTGCGTCATTAATACCATCTCCAACCATAGCAAGTCCTGATTCTTGAGAAAGTTTGGCAACAAGGTTAAGCTTATCTTCCGGCCGAAGATCAGCATATACCTTTTCTATCCCTAAAAGCTTTGCCACTGAGTTGGCAGTATTAGCATGGTCGCCGGTAAGCATAACGGAAGTGATATTTGTCTTGCTTTCTAAAATGGAAATAAGCTCTTTGGCTTTTTCTCTGATCGAGTCTGTAAAGCGAAACAAATAAACATTTCCTTCAAAGAGAAGGCAGGCTAAGACTTGCCCGTCTCTTTGGACAGAAGAAAGCTCTTCAGAAAATGTTTGTTGTTGCTCATGGGGTAGTAAGGAGCTAATGAATTCCGGTAGGCCAATAGCTGCTAAAGAACCATCATACTGTCCTTGGAGACCAAATCCTGGCTGTGATTTGAAGTCGATAATCTCAATTAAAGGAATGTGGTTTTTTTGTGCATATGTCACAATAGCTGTTGCTATTGGGTGGACAATATGTCTTTCCAAGCTAGCTGCAATCGATAATATTTTTTTCTCTTCATCTTCAGAAAGTGGTTTGTTTTGCAGGCTTTCTACTTTGGTAAGGCTTAACTCTCCTGTAGTCAGAGTTCCTGTCTTATCAAAGGCAATAGTTTTGCAGGAGGCCAGCGCGTCAAGTGTAATCCCCCCTTTAAGTAATATCCCTTTCCGAGCACACGAGCTAATAGCTGAAAGATAAGCAGTAGGCGTGGCAATAATTAATGCGCAAGGAGAGGCTGCGATCATAAAAGCTAAGGCTCTATAAATGGAGCCTTCATCACCTAAGTAATTGATGGAGAAGATCCATGGCAGAGTAAAAGCAAACAAAAAGGTAAGGCCGATAACAGATGAGGCATATACCTTTCCAAAACGGTCAAGCCACCTTTGCAGCTTTGGCTTTGCTTCCTGCGCCTGAGTAATTAGTTGGATAATTCTAGAAAGAGTAGAGTCTGAGCTTGTTCTCGTTACTAATAAAGTTATGGCTGACTCTAAATTGCGTGCGCCAGCAGGCACATCATCCTCAACATCTTTTACAACAGGTGCACTTTCACCAGTTAAATGCACAAGGTTAAAAGAAGATCTTCCTTCTATAATTTTTCCATCTAAAGGGACAATTTCTCCCGCCTTTACTAATAGCTTGGCATTAACAGGGATTTCTTTAATGGACATTTGATACATTGAACCATCCTCATCTACTATCCATCCCATGGTAGGGGATAGTTCGTGAAGCTTATGCAGGGCTCCTCGAGCTTTGTAAGTCACAGTGGATTCCATCGCTCCTGACAGTTCAAATAATACCAGTAATAAAGCACCTTCCATTGCATTGCCAATAAGAACTGCTAAGAATGCTGCCAGTGTCATCAATACATCGATATTTATTTCTAAGCTTTTGAAATCCTTAATAGTATTTATTAATGCAGGTGTCCCTGCTAAAAAATACACGATAGATAAACATAAAAAAGATAGTGGTGTGTTAAAAAAAGAAAGAACAAACGCAAGGAAAAGAAAAATAGCAGAAGATAAAGCAGACCTGAGTGAAATGTTTTTTCCCCACTCTCTAGATTTTTCTGTTAGAAAGGGGCTGACCCTCTCTTCAAACCCAGATGCGAAAAACTCATCAAAAACATAAGGTTTGTGCTCTATCATGATGGTAAAAATATAGTTTTAATGATTTGGCTTAAAAAATAAATAAAGGCAGAAGAAATGCCGAGTAGGGCAATTTTCCATATAAAAGAAGATAGAAATTCTATTTTTTCTTTTTTTGAGATTGTCAAAATGCAACTAACAAAAACTAAAAAGCTTCCTATGTAAATTCCATAACTTGGAAGTAAATATAGAAAAATCCCCAGTACAAAACTGCTAGATAAAACGCCAAGCAAAGAACCTACAGCATCTTTTAATGGATGCTCAAAAGCTCCGAGGGTAAGTCCCATTTCTTCTTCTAACATTATTTGTAGTAAGCGATTATCATCAGCCATTAAAACATTGACCACGTCAGATAATAACTTACCGGTAAAGCCTTTTGCCTTGTACAGTGCTTCCAGTTCTTCTTTTTCTTGCTGTCTGTGGTGTTCAATCTCATATTTCTCTTCAGTGATCAGCTTGTTTAATCTTTGAAGACGAAACCATCCTAAATAAGCAGACCTACCGACGTTCCATATCAGCCATCCAAAGAAAAAAAAGCTGAAAATCATCCAGGTTTGCTTAATAGGGGTAAGCATCGACTGCATGGAAATCCATAATAATAGATAAATTGCAGCAGTGCTTTGAGCAGAATAAAGAAGAGCACCTATATAGCCGGAGACTTCAATACCGTGGGTTTCAGAGCTAGCTAGCCTACCTTTAATACGGGCTTCTAAGACATGCCCTAAAGCATCTTTGTTTTTAAAGTGATTATGTGCCATTCGGAGCTAGTACTTGCATTTGTTTTTCTAAATATGGCTGAAGGGCCTTTGGGATCTTTACAGTACCATCTTCTTGTTGATGAGTTTCCAGTAAAGATACCATGAGTCTGGATGTTGCCACGCCAGAACCGTTTAATGTATGGACAAATTTAGGCTTATCGGTTTTTGATTTATAGCGAATTTTTGATCTTCTTGCTTGAAAATCGGTACAGTTGGAAATAGAAGATACTTCGTAATAGCGATTTTGTCCCGGAAGCCAAGCTTCAATATCAATTGTTTTAGCTGAAGCAAAAGACATATCTGAAGTCACTAAAAGCATATTTCTATAATGAAGCTCTAGTCCTTGCACTACTTCTTCTGCAGACTGCAGCATTTTTTCAAAAGCTGCTTCTGACTCATCAGGTTTAGTTAAACAGAAAAGCTCCACTTTATTAAATTGGTGAGTTCTAATAAGGCCTCTTTCTTTTTCACCTGCAGCGCCTGCTTCTCGTCTAAAACATGGAGTATAGCTGACATAGGTGATAGGTAAACTGTCTTCATCTAAGATTTCGTCAAAATGCATTCCATTTAATGCAGCTTCAGCTGTAGGGACAAGGTATAGTTGAAAGTCCTCATCTTTAATTTTGAACTGCTGGTCTTCAAATTTTGGTAAGTGAGCAGATCCGAACATGATTTCAGGTTTAACGAGTATAGGAGGAATGATTTGGGTAAAACCATTTTTTCTATGAATGTCTAACATGTAATTTAAAAGAGCCCACTCGAGTCTTGCTCCAAAACCAGTATAAATAGGAAAGCCAGATCCGGAGATTTTTGCGCCTCTTACAAAATCAAATAGATGCAGGGTTTCATTGAGCTCAATATGATTTTTAGCAGGAAAATCAAAAACTTTTTTCTCGCCAAAAGCTTTTATTTCAACATTGTCTTTTGGATCTAAAGAAACTTTTATCCCATCCATCGGAAGATTGGGGAGTCGTGCAAATAAATCGTTAAATTTTTTTTCTAAATCTTTTAGTTGGAGATCAATCTGAGTGACTTCTTCTCCTATTCCATCCACTTCCTTTAAGAGATCTTCAGCATCTTTTTTTTCTCTTTTTCGAACTCCAATTTCTTTAGAAATTTTATTTCTTTTCGCTTTAAGCTCTTCTACCTGGGTTTTATTGGCTCGTATACTTTCGTCTAAGGTGAGGATTTCTTGAATATTTACAGAAGGATCTTTTGATAGAAGTTTTTTTTCGAAAAAATCTGGGTTTGAGCGAAGTTCTTTTAAATCTAGCATATTTTACCTATATTAAGAGTAAATATAACTCTTATATCCATTATAATGCAATTAGGTAGAGCTTCTCTCAAAAATATTTAATAGTCTAATTTGACAGAGGCAGTTAGTCCATGGTAGGTTAAGTCATAACCCGATTCAAAAGCTTCTGAATTAGGGAAATAGATACGTATTTGATTAGGGAAGAGCCCAATCTCATAGCCTAGTTGAAATCCAACATATTTATTTTGGGCAATCAGTTGATTTCCGTACTTTATTCCAGTGGAAAGCTGGATTCCATATTTTGCTTCGCGTTTTTTATTATCAGAGTCAATTACAAAGGGTACAAAAATGGGATCCGTTGAATTAATTCGAGTGCCTTCTTCTCTTTTTCTTAGATTAAATTCGCCATAAAGACCTGATACAGCCAAATCATTAAAAAATTCCAATCCTCCTGCAATTATCCAAGAAGTTTTAAATCCTAGAATAATTCCTGCAGACCGATAATGGTTATTTAGGTCAATGTGGTCTTTGGCAAAGATATTAACATTTGTATTTAGCCCTCTATAATCCATACGCATATCATTTTTAATGATGGCGCCTCTAAGGCCAACAAAGGGATGAAAATGAAATTGAGAATATAAAAAAAGATTTTTGGTTAGTAAAAAGTCTAAAAATTTAAGTCTTACTCTTTGGTTAGCATAAGCATCTTCCGGTATTGAGGCGAGATCAGTAATGCCTACTTGCTGCCAAAAGTTGCCATTTAAAGTAATTACAGTTCCACCATGCCCGTTAGTGGTAGCTCGGTCCTGCCCTTCTCCTGAATACTGAGTCCAATTAACTGATGTCGACCACGCATTGGGTAAGTAAAACCCTAGGTGAAGGCGATAACCTGCGTGAAACTTCATTTGAACAGTTCCTTCTCTGCGACTATCTGTGAAAGAGACTGTGTTAAAAATGCCAGGAACAGTTGAGCCAGGTCTGAAATATTTTACAGAATAAACAATGGGAGCGGTTGCTTTCCAATAAAGATAATCTCCTCCAAAGAAAAAGATGCCGTCATCTAAAGGAGCTTCATGAGATTTTTCAAATGGAAGTGGTTTTTCAGATTGGTAGTTGTTCAGATAAACAGCGCAAACAAAAAATGTAGGGAGTAAAAAAAATAAAACTTTCTTCATGCTTTTGTATTCTCCTTATTAAAAATCCAATCTGGCCGCTGTAGTAAGTCCATGAATTGTTTGATCTACATTAGTTGGAAGCGCAGAAGCACCCGATCTCGAGATTTGAATTTGAGAAGGATAGATGCTTATTTCATATCCTGCTTTAAGTCCAATATGCATTTTTTCATCTTTAATTGTTTTGCCCCAATTTAGGCCAAAAAGGAATTCGAATATAGGTTTTGCCATGTATAACTTTTTATGATTGGTGGCAATGTATGGAACAATAAGAGGATCTGTCGAATTAACAAAATGATAAGCTTCTTTATGAGTCAGATCATATCTTCCCCAAATTCCGGAAAGCGTAAGGTTCCCGAAAATTTCAAAGCCGTACCCTAGTAACCAGTTTGCTTTAAAGCCAGTAATTAGCCCGAAAGCTCTAAAGTGGTTGTTCACGTCAATGCTATCTGTGCCAAAAAGACCAGATGCTACATTCAATTGAGAGCCTAAGATATTTAGATCATTTTTAATCCAACCGTATCTTAACCCAAAAAAGGGATTGAAGTTAAATTTCGACGACCAGAAAAGCGATCTTTCCATTACCCAGTCTAATAATTTTAAGCGAATTTTTTGGGTAGCACTGCCACTTTCCGGGCCATCTCCCAATGCACCTTCTGTGGGATTTAGTGATTGCCATATAATGTTTAAGGAATAACGGTCTGGATCGCCTAATTCATCTAGAGAGTCAGAACCTCTAGCCATAAACTGTGTGTATTGAAAATAAGTTGTCCACCCCTCCGGAGGTAGGTAGAACCCCAGCTGTAGGCGATATCCTGCATGAGCTTTCATATCAACTGTTCCCACAACTGTATCATTGGAAAAACTAGAGGGTAAGTCAGGGTTTTGAGCTTGGATGTTTTCTGCTCTAGTTGCCCATACAATTGGAACTTTGGGCTTCCAGTATAAAAACTGACCTTCTACAAACATAGATCCTTCGCAAAGAGGGTATTCATAGGACCAAAGATTGGCATCTTCAATTACTTTTCTTTTGCCAGGAGTTGTAGATTGCGTTGTGGGGGGAGTATTTTCTTTAGCTTGCACTGTGGTCGGTTGTGTTGTAGGTTCAGCGGCTCCAATTTCAATATGGATTTTAGCATTTGATTTCCACTCAACATTATTTCCTTTAAAATAAATTTCACCTTTATCGGTAATTGTTTTATTCGGCTCATCAGTCGCATAAATATTTTGATCACTATCGAAAGCTTCATTTTCTGTGCCGTAAACAAATATTGATAAGCTGAAAAACAATCCTAAAATCTTTGATTTCATTTTATCTCCACATATTTAACGCTAAAAAATAGACTTTAATTATAGGGTTTTTTTTGTACAAATATTTCTTTAAAAAAGTAAAAGTTACTTATAGGCGACTATTATCTTTTTGTTTCTCTTGCAACGGTTTTTAGGATTTGTTACGATTCAGTTTATTTTTAGTTCAAGGTTTAGTACATGGCAAAAAAACAATCTGAAGCTCAAAATCCTTTAATCCTGCGATTTCATCGACTAATGGACGCATTCGCGAAATCCGATGATGAGAGGGATTTTTACTTAGACAAAATGGAAGGTTTTATAGTTTACGTCGACTTAGATAAGCAAGAGCAGGAGTTAGAAGCCTTAGATCAGGAGATTTCTACTAACTCTGAAAGATATTGCCTTATTCCTAAAATGACTTTTTATGAAGTAAAAAAATTCATGGAAGGGTTTGTCAACGAGAAAGTTTATGACATTGATACTAAAGAAAAATTACTAGATATAATAGGAGCTAGAGATTCACGGGAAAACTTTCTTGAGTTTATTTATGACCATTTAACTGAACTGGAAAAGTGGCAGGCATACTATCAAGAAAGATCTAGGATAAGAATTATCGAATGGCTTCGAAATGAAAATATTCATTTTGTTTTTGAAGAAGACTTGGATATTAACGTAAATGTTGTAGAAAAGGTGAAAAGAAATTTATTTGAAGCAAAAGTCCCTAAAGACGTTGCTAATGCAAGAGATGCTATTCAAGCAAAAGCTAAAACTTATTATTCTAACGAGGCTTTGAATCCAAGGCCTAAAAGAGGGAGACCTCCTAAACAGCAAGTTAAAGTGGAAATAGAGCCTCAATTTACTGTTGATATATATACAACAGTGCCTAAAGCTGTGCGTCCCTTTCTATATATTCCTGATATTACAAGCGCATCTGCCGTTACATTCTCTGCAAAATTTGAAACAGAAGAAGAGCTTTTAGCTTCTTTAAGAGGGGGTACTCGTTTAAAGGTAGATGAAAAACTAGAAGCGCTTTCACAAAGACTTGAATCTCTTAGAACTTTATCAGACAGACTTGCAGGTCAAGAAAAATCTTTAGGCATTCAGCCTGTTAAAAGCCCTTTTAAAACCACTCCTAAATTTTCTGATAAAAAGTCTATCTCTCTTACAAAAGGTGAAGAAAAATTTGAATCAGCCGTTGGAGGAGCGTTAACAGGTAGAAAAGCACCTACGCAAGAGGATGGAGCTGAGATTTTTGCTCCACAAAAACGTAAAAAATTTTCTAGAAGGGAAGTATCTCCTATAAACCCTAGTAAGAAAAAACAGAAAGAATAATTCCTTTTTATTAGGAAAAAGGTTATCGTTATAATAATAATTTTTATATTTTTGTTATGACAATTACATCTATTCCGCTAGAAACTAAGCTATCAATAGAAGTTTTGAAATCCATGTATTTAACAAGATTCATGGATGATAAGCTATCTAAACTAGTTAGGCAGAATAAAGGGGGAACTTTTCACCTTTCAGTCAACGGCCATGAACTAATTGGCTGTTTAGCTGCCCATTGTTTAGTGCCAGGAAAGGACTGGGGTTTTCCTTATTATCGAGATAGGGGATTTGCCTTAGGACTTGGTTGTTGTCCAGTTGAGCTAATTGGATCCTTTTTAGCAAGAGATGTTCCTAATCATTCCGGTGGAAGAATGATGCCTGAGCATTTTGTCGATGTTAAACTTAATATTCCATGTCAATCAAGTTGCGTTGGTTCACAATTTTTGCAAGCAACTGGAACTGCCTTAAGCGCAAAATTAAGAAAGAAAGATGAAGTGGTTTATGTCTCAGCGGGAGATGGAGCTACTTCACAGGGTGATTTTCATGAAGCCTTAAACTTCGCTTCCATTCATAAACTTCCTGTTATTTTTGTCATTCAAGATAATGAGTGGGCAATTTCTGTACCTCAAAAAGAGCAGACTTCAGGTGCCAGCATTGCTAAAATGGCTTCAGGATATGAAGGACTTTTAATTCAAGAAGTGGACGGGGGTAGTTTCGAACATTGCTTTGATGCTATGAAAAAGGCAGTTCAAAAAGCGAGAGAAGGTCAGGGACCATCACTACTAGTAGCTAAAGTTCCAAGAATAGGAGCACATAGCAGTAGTGACGATCCTAAAAAATATAAATCTCAAGAAATTATAGATTGTGAAGTAGCTAAGGATCCCATTCTAAAAGTGGAAAAGTGGATTTTGTCAGAAAATATACTGACAGAATCTGAGCTAGAAGCGCTCAAGAAAGAATGTAAAGAAGCTATTGAAACTGCTGCAAAAAAAGCAGATGAGTATCCTTACCCAGATCCAAAAACAGCCGATACCAAAGTTTTTAAAGAGTTTTCCATTGAAGATACAATGACAGAAAAAGAAGGGGAAGAAATTGTCATGATGGACGCCCTGAATCACGCTCTTGTAGAAGAGATGGAAAAAGATAAAAATGTCATTGTCTTTGGTCAGGATGTAGCTCATGGTAAAGGTGGGGTGTTTGGTATAACCCGAGGCCTTACGGAAAAATTTGGATATTATAGATGTTTTAATACTCCTTTAGCAGAGTCTACGATTGTTGGTATTGCGACGGGTCTTTCTTTTGACAAAGCGCACAAGCCAGTAGCTGAAATACAATTTGCTGATTACTCTTGGACAGCCATGAATCAGCTTATTAATGAAGTAGCCAGTATTCATTATAGGTCGAACGGGCAAAATTCTTGTCCTATAGTTATTCGGATGCCTTATGGAGGCTACATTCAAGGGGGGCCTTATCATTCTCAAAGCATTGAAGGGTTTTTAACCCATCAACCTGGTTTGAAAGTTGTGATACCTTCCAATGCAGCTGATGCTAAAAGGCTTTTAAAAACGGCTATTTTAGATCCTAATCCTGTAGTATTTTTAGAGCATAAAGCCTTGTATCGGCAAAGGATGTTTTCTGCTAGAAAAGAGCCTGATGAAAACTCTTATCTTCCCTTTGGAAAAGCCAATATAGTTACGCAAGGGAATGATGTGACAGTTATTGCTTGGGGAATGATGGCTATGATGGGAAAAGAAGTTTCAGATAGGTTAAAGCAAGAGGGTATTTCCGTTGAGCTTATTGACTTAAGAACTTTAGTTCCTTTAGATCTTGATACTATTTTGCAGTCGGTCAGAAAAACTGGAAAAGTACTTATAGCTCATGAAGCACAGAAAAATTGCGGATTTGGAGCTGAGCTTAGTGCTACCATCATTGAGCATGCTTTTGACAGTTTAGATGCACCTATTAGAAGGCTTACTGGTAAAGACTGTGTTGTTCCTTATTCTAAAGTATTAGAAGATGCTGTCTTACCACAAAAGGAAGACCTGCTTCAAGCTATTAGAACGCTTGCCAACTACTGATTCTTTAAGCGTGTGTAAGACTTTCTTGTCCTTACCGGTTTTTTTCTAGTCCTTTTTCTAGGAAAATGGATTAAAGTCATTTTATCTGCTGTATTTTCTACAAACTCGTTATTCAATTTTTCAAATTTATGTAATTTTCTTTTAATTTTGCAGGTCACAGACTTTTTATTGGGAGCTTTTACATCTGTTTGTTTTTTTTCTAGCATGCCATCCATATGAATTAAGTGGGCCAGCAAACTTTCTTGTGTTTTCTGAAAAGCATCCACTTCTGTTTTGGTTAATTCATTTCTAGCAGCTGAATTCATTGCTTCCGCGTTTTCAATTAACTGATCTAATGTAGACTCGATTTCAAAGTAAATTTCTTCTCCAACCATTTCTCACCTCAAAACAGACATAAAAATTACTTATTAATAATTATGTTTAATTTTGTCAAATTTATTGAATTTTTTATTCAGATTAGTTCTTTTGAAAAATGGTTTTTTATTTATAATCCTCGTCTTACTTTTCACTAAAATTTAAGGAAGAGGAATTTATCATGGCAGCAGCGGCTTCAAATTCAATACAGTCAAATCAAATAGATCTAGAGGCATTGGAATGCTTAAAATCTGGGGATGAGACCAGGTTGCAAAATCTTGCAGCAAGAGTTAGCGAAACTTTTTTAAATAGTGAGTTTCATAATATGTGTCTTTGTAACTATGCCTCTGCAGTTGCAAATGTTGTTAACAACAATCCGAACTTCCCTTCTATCAACATAACAGAAATCTTAGAGGCTGTTGGGCACCTTTGTTTTCATAAACAACAAGGATTGATTGAGCTTGTAGTGAGCAATCTCTCAAAGGATGATATAGTTACAACCAGAGAGTGTGTTATAGATCAACTAGAACTTTGGGACTTTTGTAAACCCGGCGAGTACAGTAAAACTCTTCTTTGGGCTAGACAATCACTGGTGGGTGATCTAGAAATAGATGAGCAGGCATTAAAATATCTAAAGACAAAAGATGAAGAAAGGCTACAAAAAGTTGCACCAAAAGTTAGTGCAGCTTTTTTAAACAGAGAATTTTCTAATATATGTCTTAAGGGGAATATTCCAACTATTGAAGGAATTATCAAAAATAACCCCAACTATTCTCTCATGTTTTTTAAAAAAGTTGTTGAAGGTCTTCGGATCCTTTGTCATAGGAAACAAAAGGATTTGATTAACCTTATAATTTCAGGGCTCCAGACAAAATATGTGCTTATTGCTAGAAATCATGTTTTAAAAGAATTAGAAGGTTCAGGTCAAGGTGACATGCTTCGTTGGGCTCAAGATGAAGTGAGAAGAATTGCAAGAAATGCCAGCATAGATTTTTTAGAAAAAGAATTTTGCTGGATGTGTAGTAATAATTTTGCTTTTTGCGTTACAGAAATTGTTGATGAGAACAAAAACTTTGCTTTGATGAGCTGGGATAAAGTTCTTGAGGCACTTTATTTTCTTGCTAGAGATCAGCGAAAAGAATTAATTGAATGTATAGAAATTAAGCTTTCAAGCAATAGCGAAATAATAAATCCAAGTGAACGACTAAACGAAGGGCATAAAGTTTTGGAGCCAGTTATAGATTATTTGAGATGTCTTCATAAAGAAGATCCTGAAAAATATGATGAGATGCTTAAATGGGCTTGTGATCGCAATAAATTGATTTATAAAATAAAAGAAACCTTATGCGGAGCTCATATTCCTCCTAACACCCTAGAAAAGAAAAAACTTCCTGACCCTAATCGTCCTCCGCTGCCTCCTAAGAATCCGCTACCTCCTGACCAATGGCCTCTGCCCCTCCCTCCTAACAAGTGGCCACCACCCCTTGACGACTAGTTTTTAATTCTATTAATGCCATAAGTCATTAACTTGATTAAGTTAATTATAATTAGTCTCTATTTCAAGTTCTTTCATTTGATCTGGAAGAACGGGTGTGAATTTATTTTTTAATTTGGGAAGGGTGGTTTTATTTCTACTTCAAAAAGTGAAGAAAATCTTTAATAATTTCTAATTATTAAAAGAGATATTCCTTTTTTTTAGATTTTTTATATTATTATAAGTTAATTTATGATCAAAAAAACAAAAGGTAATAATGTTATGTCATCACCTATTAATTTAAGTACATCACCAGAAGATGTCATTCAAACAATTGCAGAACATGCAGATCTTCTTGAAGCAAGTAAACTTTACCATGCATCCGGGCTTACTGAAAAAGCAGAGAAAGTGCTTGAATTATTTCAAAATACTATTCCAGATTGCAGAGATAACCGCACTAAAGTAGATAAGTTTATCGCCCTTGCTGTTGCCTGGGGACAATTAGGGAACAATGAGCAAGCTAATCAGTGTTTGTCAGATGCTCAAGGAATCATTACTAATGCATTTAAATTTAAATCATATGCATTTATTTCTTTAGCTAAGGGCTTTATTGAGATAGGAGACTTTGCTAAAGCTTTAGAGCTTTTTCAATCTTCCATTAATAACAGTGAGGATGATGAAGAACTCCTTCAAAAAATCTCCATAACTTTAAGAGACATACTTGATAATCATGCTGATCTAGAAGATAGCATTAAAAATCAGTATGTAGCTTTTCTTACAGAAGTAGAGTCCAAGATAGAATAGTTTCAGAAGTCTTGTTTGCGAATGGCAAGACTCAGAATAGTAGCAAATTAATTGCACTTTAGATAAATTTTGCTAATCTATTAATTTCATTTGAGTTTTTTTCATGAAGGGTTTTTGTTCATTCGCATCTGGTTCTAAGGGAAATTGTATTTATCTTGCTACTACTCATGCGAAGATACTTATTGATGCTGGCATTAGCGCTAGGATGATCGAGAAAAAACTCAATGAAGTTAATGTCGATATATCTGAAATTGATGCCATTATCGTAACGCACGAGCATAGCGATCATATCCAAGGTTTAAAGGTTTTAGCTGCTAAGAAAAAAATCCCTGTTTTTTGTAATGCCGATACTGCTAGAGGCATTTGTGATAATTTAAGGATTCAGCCTAACTTTAAGATTTTTACAACAGGGGAGCCTTTTACTTTTAAAGATTTAGAATTTAAGCCTTTTACTATACCTCATGATACCTTAGATCCTGTAGGGTTCACTGTTCAATACGATCGACATAAACTGGGGTTTTGTACAGACTTAGGTTTTGTAACAACTACTGTTATACATAGTCTGCAAAACTGTGATTATTTATTTTTAGAAGCAAACCATCATCCTGATATGGTGATGTCTAGTCCTCGGTCTCCCATATACAAAAGAAGAGTATTGGGAAGACAAGGGCATCTATCTAACATGGAATGTGCAAAACTCATTGATGAAGTTTTTCATGCTAAGCTGAAGCACATTCATCTTGCTCATCTTTCCAGTGAGTGCAATCATAAAGATTTGGCTTATAAAACGGTGAAAGAGTTTTTAGAAGAAAAAAATAAGAAGGTGGATGTTTCCGTTGCTCTTCAAGATGCTACTTCTAAAAAAATCTATCTTTAGATTGCAACTGTCAGTCCATCAAAAGCATACGTTACATGGCAGGGGATTTTACAATCGCCTAAGATTTGTCTGTGTAAAAGTTGCTTGTTGATTAAAAACTCATCATCATGTTGCGGATCATGATGTGTTACAATCCATTCCGGTACTTTTGCATACTTTAACAAGACTGAAGCATTAGGAATAGAGGAATGTCCCCAGCCTATTTTGTCTTTGTATTCAAGTGGGGTATATTGCGCTTCATGGATTAAAATAGAGCACTCCTTAAAAAACTTAATAAGGCTTTGATGAGGCTCTAGCTTAGGATCCTTCACTTTAATTTTATTAGGGTGTCCTAGGTATCCCATAAGTATTTCATTGTCTGTTGCATAACCTATGACATGCTTTTTAGTGTAAATCTTAAAACAGTAGGTCATTCCCGGATGAAAGGTAAAATGAAAGTCTAACTTAATGTTTTTGTTAATAGTTACAGGTTTTCTGTCGACAATTTCATGAAAATGTATTTTTGCTTGCACTTCATCTAGTCGAATAGGAAAAAACTCATAAGCAAGCATGTCAGTAAAAAGCTCTTCTGTAACTCTTCCAAAACCTTTAGGGCCCCAAATATGAATTTCATAGTTTGACTTATACAAAGGTTCGAAAAATGGAAATCCAAGTATATGATCCCAGTGCGTATGTCCTAAAAAAAGATGGATTTTTCGTATGTCACTTTTTAAGATATCAAAACCTAACTGTCTTATGCCTGTTCCTGCATCAATAATAATTAAATCTTTGCCTTGCCTTATCTCTAAACAGCTGGTATTTCCGCCATATCTAGCATATTTAGTCCCTGCCACAGTAATTGATCCTCTTGTTCCCCAAAATTTCAAATAAGAATCAGGTTCATGAATAGTTGGGTTATAGATATCTTTTTTTGCAGTAACAGACTTAGTTTTTTTGATAAAAGGCTGTGGTTTGAGCTTTCCTTTGAAAAAGGTCTCAACTAACTTAAAAAACGCTTCTACTTTAAATGGTCTTATTAAAAAGTAGTCTACTTGAGCTTCCATTGCAGCGTGGTAGTCTTGGATCATTTGCTTGGAAGTGGTGATAATGACCCCAATATTTTTTGTTTCTGGGCATGATTTTATTTTGTTTAAGATTTCTATCCCATGGATCATGGGGAGCATTAGCTTCAAGAGAATCAAGTCAGGCTTGAAACTCTTTATTTTTTTTAGGCAATCTTTTCCATTGTCAGTAAAGCTAAAAACGTAAGAATTGGCTTGATTTGCTTTTGTGATCTTTTCTCGCCAATATCCTGAGTCATCAGCTAGCAAAATTCTTTTTTTGCGAGTTCCCATTATATCCCATTGCCTTTCTTAACTTGGGATATAATGGACTATGGTATTAATAATAAAGAAAGTTCTTATGGTAAATCAGATGGGTCGAGTAATACCCTTCTTTGCTTGCTCCCTTCAGGAGCACTGACAACGCCGTTAGATTCCAGCTCATCCATTAAGCTGGCAGCCCTTGCATAACCTATTTTTAATTTTCTTTGCAAATAGGTAGTAGAAGCCGTTTTTGTCTGTACCACAATTTCAAGAGCCTCTTCATAAAGCTCATCTTTAGGGGCAGCCTCTTCTCCTAAAACATCTTCTTTTTTCATAGCATCAAAAGATTTGATCAGATAGTCGGGAGGTCCTTGTTCACAAATAGCTTCAACACATTGATTGATATCTTGATCTCTTATGTAGGCACCTTGCGCTCTGACCAGCTGAGAAGAACCTGGAGGTAAAAATAATAGATCTCCATTGCCTAAAAGAGTTTCTGCCCCTGTTTCATCTAAGATAATTTGAGAATTGATCCTACTAGCCACTTTAAAAGCTATTCTAGTAGGAATATTGGCTTTGATTATTCCTGTGATAACTTCTCTAGAAGGTCTTTGTGTAGCTAACACCATATGAATGCCAACTGCTCTGGCCATTTGGGCAATCCTTGCGATAGGCGTTTCCAAATCGGAGCTGGAGACCATCATCAAGTCAGCAAACTCATCCATGATACAGACGATATAAGGTAGCTTTTCTGGAATTTCAGGGTCTTCCTCTTTTTTTCTTTTCCTGGAGTTAAAAGAAGCGATATTTCGAAGGCCAATTTTCTTGAGTATTTCATAGCGGGCCCCCATCTCTGATACCAGCCACTGTAGCGCTGCATAAGCACCATGCGCTTCTGAAATAACAGGAGCTATCATATGGGGTAAGTTAGAATACTGAGTAAGCTCTACTTTTTTCGGATCGATCATTAACAGCTTTACCTCATCAGGCTTAGCATTCATTAGTATAGACATAACTAACGTGTTGATACATACGGATTTTCCAGAGCCGGTAGCACCTGCAATCAAACAATGAGGCATTTTGGCAAGGTCTGCAATTACATTTTCTCCGCTTACTGTTTTTCCTAAAAGTAAGGGGATGTGCATTTTTTTCTGCGTTTGGTATTGCAAAAGCATCTCTTTAAAGCTAACTTCTTGCGGATGCATGGCGGGTATTTCCACACCAACAGCTGCTTTTCCAGGAATAGGGGCAATGATCCTGATAGATTTGGCTTCTAAATTAAGGGCTATGTCTTTTTCTAACGCCTTAATTTTTTGTACCTTTACTCCAACAGGTGGCTGTACCTCAAAGGATGTAATGGTAGGTCCACAGTGTATCTCTCCGACATTTGCCTCTATTCCAAAGCTATAAAGGGTATCTTCTAAAAGTTTTGCCTGCTTCTTTAATCCCTTTTTTAAGTTAGGCTGATCTACTTTTTGTGCATCGGTTAAAAGATTAGGACTAGGTAATTGAAATTCTAAAAAAGCAGAATTAGATGTCCTAGTTATCTCTTTAATAGGCTTAGCAATGGGTTGAACAGGTATTTTTTCTTCTAACGTATGAATAATTGGCTCGGAAGAAATAGACTGTTTTGACTCTTTTTCAACAGGTTCAAATGGTTTCGGCTTAGCGATGAAAAGTGGTTTAGTAGGCTTTACCCTCGGTTCATATGCAGGTTTTCTTCTTTTAAAAAATAGGGAGATTTTAGCAAGAAAGGAAAATAACTTTGCTATAGCTTCTTTTAAAAGATGTAGTTTGGTTCTGACGCTTGTTTGGGAAAGAAGAACAAAAGAGACTATTGCTCCCATAGAAAAAATAATGGCAACACCAAAGTCACTTAAGAGTTTTTGCAAGTTGAAAATCGGAAAATCAATGTAAAGATAATAAAAAGGAACTCCTCCAAGATTATATCTATAATGAATTACAGGATGAGGCTCATAAAAGGTTGCCGTTTCAGTGTAGACAATGTTTTGTAAGACAGAGGCTTTTTCCTCAAAAAGCTCTGCTCCTACATTTAAAAGCATGCAGATACAAAAAATGAATGTACTGAAATAGGAAATGCGTAAATTTAGCCCTTTTACCTTTTGATCTTTGAAGAGCTTGTAGCTAATCCATAAGAAATAAAGGACCATTAAATAAGAACTCAGTCCGAAAAGGTATTCAAAAACAAAAGCTACGACATACCCTAGTATGCCTAGCCAGTTTGAGCTTGGCTGTGAATGATGAAAGCTTATCAAAGACAAAGATAAAAATAAGGTAAGGGCAAATACTATGAGTCCTTTAGCTTCAGGATGCAGGTGACTCGATTGTTTTTGTTTCTTCTTTTTTTTCTTTTTCTTAGCCATAAAACCAAATGCAAGTAATCCCAAGTAAAAGCAGATACCACCCAAAAAAGGAGATCTTACCATTTTTTACAATTTTAAAGAGGAATCTTAAACTTAAAAATCCAAAAATAAATGAGGTAAAAAAACAGGTCAAATAGGGTAACTGAAATAGCTCTTTTAAAGAAATACTTGCTTTAACTGATTCCATTAAAAACCCGCCTACAATTGTTGGAAGCGCCAGTATAAAAGAAAAACGAACCGCTTCCTTTGGATCAAATCCTCTTAACTTTGCTGCAGAAATGGTAAAACCACTCCTGGATATTCCAGGAAAAAGCGCCATGGCCTGCATTGAGCCAATAAATAACACATCTTGGAATTTACGTTCAGCTGGTGTCTTTTTTTTCCATGAGGAAAATAAAATAAAGGCAGAAGATACTAAGAAAAAATATCCTAAATATCTTATTTCAGAAAATTTGAGCAGATAAGGTTTTAATAAAAAATAGGCCGGGATTAAAGGTAGTAAGGCTACAAAATACTCTAAGATGCTTTTAGGGGATTTAAGTACTTGGATAATTTCTTTCCTAAGAACAATACCAATGGCCAAAAGTGAGCCTAAATGGCCTATGAGATCGAAAAGAACATCTTTGGTTTCTATATGTAAGAGGCTTCTAGCTAAGTGAAGGTGGGCTGAGGAGCTAACGGGGAAAAACTCCGTTATTCCTTGGATAATTCCTAAAATAATTGCTTGCAGTAAAGACACAATACATTAATTGAATTTGGGGCGATCGACGGGACTCGAACCCGCGACTTTTGGAACCACAATCCAACGCTCTAACCAACTGAGCTACGATCGCCATAGGCCACATATTATAAGCTTAATTATGGAATTGATGTCAATTTTTATTCCCATTCAATGGTAGCAGGTGGCTTTGAGGTAATATCATAGACTACTCTGGATACCTCAGAAACTTCATTGACAATCCTTGTACTTAGCTTACTTAAAATTGTATAATCTATTTTAGAAAAATCTGCTGTCATTCCATCGATGCTATCCACTGCCCTTAAAGCAGCTATGTATCCAGTGGTTCTTTGATCTCCAATAACGCCCACACTTTTTTGAGGAAGTAATACAGCAAAGGCTTGCCAAATATCTTTATAAAGACCAGCTTTAGTGATTTCTTCTAAATAAATTTGATCAACTTGCCTTAAAATATTTAATTTTTGTTCTGTTACCTCACCTAAAATCCGAACAGCCAGACCAGGTCCTGGAAAAGGATGCCTATCAACAATATTTTCCTGCAAAGATAGCTCAGCGGCAATTTTACGAACTTCATCTTTAAAAATGTAACGATTAGGCTCAATGATCAATCCATTTTTTCTTTTTTCCTCAACATATGAGCAGTTGACATTATGGTGGCTTTTAATGAGGGCAGCTCCTTTGTATTTAGCGTGGCCGCTTTCAATGAGATCTGTGTATAAAGTACCCTGACAGATAAACGTATCTTCACTCAGATTTAAAGATAATAATGTTCGATTGAGAATTTCTATGAAGAGGTTGCCAATTTTTTGTCTTTTTTTTTCAGGGTCTTTTACTCCTTTAAGTAAAGAGAGAAACTCTTTAGAAGCATCTTCAAAAATTAGATTCTCAAATCCACATTTTTTAAGAGTATCTATTACCTGAGCGCTTTCATTATGTCTCATAAGTCCTGTATCAATATGAATAGAATAGACTTTGTCGGGACCCAGAGCTTTTAAGCAAAGCAGGGTAGAGACCATAGAGTCGATGCCGCCGCTAACTAAACTGATGACTTTTTGTTTCTTTACTTTTTTCTTAATCCAATCAACTTGGGCTTCTATGTAATTTTGAACATCCCAGTTTTCTTGTACTTGGCAGCATTTTAAGAAATTTTTTAAAAGGATAGAGCCATTTTCCGTGTGGCTGACTTCAGGATGAAACTGCAATCCAAAATGTGGTTTGCTTTTATGAGAAATGGCAGCTATTTGCCCGTTGTCAGATGTGGCAATTACTTTGAAGTGCACGGGGAGTGAAATCACAGTATCTTGATGACTCATCCAAACATCCTTTTCAAAAAGAAAGTTTTTAAAAAGGACATGCTGGGGCTCTTGAATATGTAAAGTGCTTTTTCCATATTCACGGGTTTTAGAAAAAGAAAGGGAGCCCTGATGATATTGAGTCATCAGCTGCATCCCCAAACAGATTCCTAAAATAGGAATATCTAAATCTAATATTTCTTCAGCAAAACCGGATAGTTTCTGTCGTAATGAGTTGGGTCCTCCCGATAGGATAATTCCTTTAGGTTTGTGCTCTAATAGTTCTTGTAAAGAAATGTAAGGGCTTACTATTTCACTAAATACTTTCATTTCCCGGATTTTTCTTGCTATAAGCTGTGTGTATTGAGAGCCAAAATCTAAAATAAGAATTTTTTCTAATTTAGACATTAATGAGGTCCTCATAATGTGATTTGGAAAAAGTTGGAGGAGCATCTTGCGTAATTTCATATAAACTATGCACCGAGCCTTCTTTTTTTGCTCCATCTGATCGTTTTTCTAACATCAGTTTGTTGTCTAAAAAAGCACAGCGAAGTTCAGAGAAGTTTTTATATCCAAGTTTGTGAAAGCCTTGTTTGACGCCTTGTATTAAGCAGGGGACCCATTCAGAAATGGATCCTTTTGAAGGGACTGCGCCACATACGCCTTCAGGAATTTTAATCGTGGCATGTTGCGTACTATATCTAAAAGAGCTTCCTTTTTGCATTGCCTTGGAAGAGCCCATACCTCTATATTCCTTGAGTAAAATGCCATTTTTAATTTGACATTTTCCTGGTGCTTCTGAAGTGCTGGCTAGCAAAGAACCTAACATGACACTGTCTGCACCGAGAATAAAGGCTTTTACCATGTCTGAGCTTCCAGTAATACCACCATCTGCAATCAAAGGAATGCTTTTTCTCTTGCAGATTTGAGCGCAGTTATAAACAGCACTGGCTTGCGCTCTTCCCACTCCACCGACTTCCTGTGTCGTGCAAATAGATCCAGATCCCATTCCTACTCTAATTCCATCAGCGCCTGCTTTTATTAAAGCTTCACAAGCGTCACTGCTAACTACATTGCCACCTATTATCTGCAGGTGAGGATACTTTGATTTTGTAAATTTTATTAAATCAACCAGATAAGAAGAATGCCCTTGAGATGTATCAAAGACAACTAGATCAACATGCTTTTCTAAAGCCGCTAGTCTTTCTATGGCTTTATCATGCCACGTCTCAATAGCAGCCCCAACCCTTAAAACTTGAGAAGAATTTGTTGTCGCCAAAGGATAGTTTTGATGTTTTTGTAGGTCAGATCTTGTCATTAAGTATCTTAAATTTCCCAATTGGTCGATAATTGGTAAAGCCGCTTGATGCGAATCTAAAAGCCTATTATTTGCTTTTACTAGGTCAAAGTAGCCCTCTGAATAAAACTCTTCAAAGACCACGGTCGATAGTCTTTCAACGGGGATCATTCTTTCCCAAATTGGCTTTTCTAAATCTTCCAAGGATAAAGTAGAGTAATCATATTTTGTAACTAAGCCAAGAAATTTAGAATGAGGTTTACCATCTTCTGTGATAGGAACAATGGAATATCCATATTCTTTTTTAATGTGAACAACATCTTGAATAGTATTATTGGGTGACAAAGTAAGTGGATCTGAAATAAATCCATTTTTGAACTTCTTTACTTTTAATACCTGATCCAGTTGCTCTTGAGGGAGCATATTGTAATGGATAATTCCTAAGCCACCTTGCAAAGCCAAAACTATAGCCAGCTCAGCTTCTGTAACGGTATCCATCGGAGAGCTGACAATAGGAGTTCTTAAAGTGATCTCACGAGTAATTTTGGAAGTTAAATTGATTTCTTCCATGGAGAAGTTAATAAAATCAGGCAGGCAAATAAGGTCGTTATAAGTAAAACTTTCTCCTTCAAATTTTTGAAAAAAATCGTGAATTCTCATAAAAAAATTCTGAAATTAAAAGGAATATACAAAAGGAAGTTCAAACTATCAAGTAATAATTTTATTGAGAGGCTAGATCATGACTATGTAAAAAAGGTTGCAAGATCAAGCTTTAGTTTTTCATTATGGTGAAAATTTATCTTAATAGCTGATTTTAAAAGGTTTGATCCCTATTAAATTTTTTGGCCTGGATATGCCGGATTTTACGGTTAAGAAAAAAAGAGTATAATTTCAAATTTTTATTTTACGAATTGTTGGGGAGTGATTTTTACGCCGTTTCTTGCCTCGCTTTCAACTCTTGCAAGTCAGCATATTTTTCTATTTCTTGCATAAACTCTTCTTTATTAACATTAGGGTTTTCATCGTAAAACTTATTGGCAGCTTCAAGTATAGCAGCTTTATTTTTAAGCTCTCCCTTCTGCTTTTCGAACTCCTCGAGCATCTTTTGCATCTCCGGCGTCTCTACCATTTCTTGCATTTCAGCAAAACTCTCTATTTCGTGCATAAACTCTTCTCTATTAACACCGGGATTTTCATGACAAAATTTATCGGCAGCTTCAAATAAATCAACTTTATTTTTAAGAGCCTGATTAGCTTCTACATTTAAGAATATTCCTATAGCTTGAGCTGTAGAGACTTGCTTCGGAATAATTTCTCCCTCAATATTAACTCCTGCAAGACGTCCTTGGAGTACAGCGACTACTAACCTTTGTGCTTTTCCTTGATTGCAGACTCGTTCACCATAGCTATATGAATCTCTCAAAGCAGATATCATTCCCAGTTTTGCGTTTATTTCTTCTTCTTTACTTAATTTTGATGCATAAATCCACAAGCGAGCGATTAAGGTTTCTCCTGACACCGGTAGTCCTAGTATGGAGGAAACATTTTCGATAAGTGGCCCAAAAGATTCATATCGTTCTCTAGGTGTCAAAAGAGCATCTTTGGCTAGCTGTTTTTGAGCCGAATCCATGGGGGAATTGTTCAGATAAGCTATAAACTCCTCCTTAGCTTTGGAGATCTCAGTTTTTTTTATTTTCCCTTGATGTCTAAGTAGCAGCTCTACTGCATTTTTTGTTCGTTGGTCGCGAGTGCCTTCATGTACGTTTACTCCATGGCGTGCTACAAAATTAGCCACTTGAAAATTAGCCCCTTGTTCTCCTCTTATTCGATTTCTAACGAAATTGGCTCTAACATGTGCCGGTACTTCAGCCACCTGCCGGACTATCATGTATATGTCATGCTCGTGCATGTGAGGGTTGATTAGTTGGAGTGCATTTTCGATCAAGTCTTCTCTTTCTTCAGCCGGGATAATAACTATAGTATCAATGAGGTTTTTGAGATGGATTGTAACATAGCGTATAGGGGGAAAGACCCGTAGTATAAGAGTCACAACAGAGTCACGTTTATCTGTTTGTACTTTAGCTATCATCTGAACTAGCTTGGATTTTTCAAGATTTCCCATTTGAGGGGAGCTTAGTTGGAGTACATTTCCGATCACACCTTCTCTTTCACGAGCCGGTACTTGAGCCACCTGCCGAACTATCTGAGATCTTTCAGTTGCAAATGCTTCAGGGAGGATTAATTGGAGTGCATTTCTGGTCACATCCGCTCTTTCACGAGCCGGTACTTGAGCCACCTGCCGAACTATCAGCCATCTTTCAGTTGCAGATGCTTCAGGGGGGATTAGTTGGAGCGCATTTCTGGTCACATCCGCTCTTTCAAGAGCCGGTATTTGAGCCATCTGCCGAATTATCAACAATCTATCAGATATAGATGCTTCACGGGGGATTAGTTGGAATGCGTATTTGATCAAGTCCTCTACTTCATCGTTCAAGTGTTCAGCTATAACTTTAATTATATCGACTCTGGAGATTTCCGCCCCTATCTGATTTTCGTTTACCTGGATCAGAACCCGTTGCGTAAGAGCTGGAACAGTATTAAGGGAATCTTTGGAAAGGTTGGCAAGAGCTTTAATTATCTTGATTCTATCCGACTCGTTCATTAGAGGGGTGATTAGTTGTCGCGCATTTTCGGTCACATCCGCTCTTTTAGGAGCAGGGATAGCAAATATGGTTTTAATAATATCTATTCTGATATTTCCCATTATCCCGTCAAGGACTATTTGAGGGTTGATGATTTGGCTTGCATTTTTGATCACGTCCTCTCTTTCAAGAGTCGGGATATCAGCTATAGACTCAATTATCTGGTTTTTATAATATGGGAGCAATCCTTGGGTAAGGACTTGTAGGTGATTAATAAAAGAGCCTTTATCTTGGATCAAGTCTTCGGTTATTATTTCAATAATTTTAATATTGTTTATTGAATACATCTCAGAGGTAATAAACGGACGAATATTTTTTATAAATGTAGCTTCATCATTCTCAACTACAGCATTCTTAGCTACAGCTTGAATAAGCATGTCCGCCTCCATTAAGGTAATGGAGAGTATAAGACGGGTATAAGCTTCTCTTTGGCCAACGGGGATTTTTAACAAGTGCTCAATAAACTTTTTTTTAGGGTCAAAAAATTCAACAATTCCATGTTTGATTTGGCAACAACTTTCTGTAATAGAATTAGCAATTCTTGTAAAAAAATTGGCGACCGCAGTAGCTATGCGAGACGCAATAGCCCGAACTTCGCAATGTGCCAATAATTCATAATAAGAAAATCTTGATTCTTGTTGAATGGGTTGAGCATGGATCATAAAGTATTAGTCAAATTTTATTTGGTAATGTAAATTATTTTAACACAATTAAATTAATTTGTAAATAAAAAAATCTATTTTTTTAAATTATTTATTTAGTGGATTTTTCTATTTATTAAAAAATTGTAGATTTCGCTATTCATTAAGGTAAAAATTTATCTTAGTGGCTGATTTTAAAGGAGTTTGATCCCCATTAAAGCTTTGGGCCTAGATATTTCCGGGATTTTGCAGCTAAGAGGCTAAAAGCACGAGTTATAACATCTTTAGAGCAAAATGGCTAAGTTGCGAAAAATACCGAATAATTTGTGAAATTCTTCGAGCAACAAATTCTATGCAAAGAATTAAAGGTGAATCTGTTATATCTTTTGACGCACCCCCTTGCTAAAGCAGGTGGGATTTTTGGATTCCAACAGAGACTGCCTCCGGATGAGGTCTTTTCGAAGATACTCGGGTGCATAGATATCTCTGTTATCTGTAGCGGTCAAAAAGGTGGAAAGGCCAAAATCATAGTCCACGATTTCACCCGATGTGGCTTTTCCTTTTCTTCTATAGAAAAACAGAGATAAAAATCTCCCAGGGTATCCCTTTTAAGGGTCAGCCTTTTAATAACACTTGGGTTTGGCTTTTCCTAGGAGGAAGGCTACAAAGCCAGCGAGCGCGAACTAGAAGATGACAACCTTGTATATTAATTTTTGTTAGTTGGCTTAGATTGGGATGGTTAGAAATTCCTCTTCCATTTGTATTCGAATGCGCAAAATCCACTTCTCTTAATGCGGAAGCTTTCGAGGAAAAAAAACGGAGAAGATAATCTTCAATGAGTTTTTCACAAAAATGAAGCTTAAGTACTTGTAACTGATTGTCCTTAGGTAGATGTAAAAGTCCTTTTCCAGATGTGTTTGAATCACTTAAGTCAAGTATTTCAAGTTTAGTAGCTTTAGGGAAAAATTTTATAAGAGCTTTTTCGTTAAGATGCCTACAGTAATGCATAACAAGTACTTTTAATTGATTATGTTCAGGTAGCTCAGTTAGGGCTTCTCCTGTTAGTTGAGAGTAGCTGCAATTAAATACTTGCAGCATAGCTGCTTTTGAAAGTAGGTGAGCTAGGGCTTTTTCATTAAGGTTAGTACAATGCTCTAATTGCAACTCTTCTAAAGAGTTCTCTTCAGGTAGAAGAGCTAGCGCTTCACATGTAATATTGGAAGAGGAAAGGTCAATCATTTTGAGGCTAGAAGTTTTTGAGAAAAAACTTTCAAAAGCCGCATCAACAAGACGCATACAATCAATTAAGAATAGTTTTTCTAATTGATTATTTGAAGAAAGATGAGAAAGAGCAGCTCCTGAAATATCAGTATTAGTGAGATAAAGTTCTTTTAATTGAGAAGAGCTAGAGAGAAAGCTGCCTAAAAAACTTTCATTGATACTTTTGCATGATGCTAAATATAGGTATTTGATTTGGCTTTCTTGAGAAACATAAGAAAGTCCTTCACAGGTTGTGTTTGAATCGCTAAGTTGGATAGTTGTTAGTCTAGAAGCATGTAAGAAAAAGTTGCCTAAATATTTTTCATTAAGGTTTTTGCAACTATTTAAATAAACGGTTTCTAGCTGGCTTTTCTCTGAAATATAAGAAAGGCCTTCACCGGATATATTTGTTGCACTTAGGCATAAAGTTTTTATATTAGGACATAATTCAATGATTTTTGTAAGGGAGTCATCAGTAAGATTTTTACACAAACCTAAATGGAGATATTCAATTTGATTATTTACAGGTATGTTGACAAATCCTTCTCCACTTATATTGGAGTTGATGAGATGAATTTCTTTTAGACTAGTTGCTTTTGAGAAAAATTCCTTTAAACATTCTTCATCAAGATTTTTACAATGGTCTAAGCAAATCTTTTCTAGGCAATTTTGTGGGAGGATCTTTGCCAACCCTTTACCGGTAATACTTGAGCTAGCAAGACTTAGGGCCTTTAGATTAGGAGAAAGTTCAAGGATTTTAGCAAGGTAGTCATCTGTTATATTGGCAGGCAAGCTCAAATCTTGAATCGCTTCTCGATTTTTAGGAGGAAGTTGTTCTAAGAAAGTTATCATTTCCTCAGGAGAACGGCTGCATTTTATCTCAAGTACTTTGGATAGGAACCTGCCAGTGAACTTATAAGCAGGGTCTAACGTACTGTGAAATACCTGCAATGAAAGTGCATCTATAAGTAGAGGGTTTTTTCGCATTAGCTTCATAATGCTTCTCTTTTCTAGACTTCCAATAGCTTGTAGAAGAGCAAATTGCCCCGGTAAGGTTTTAGTAGCTTCGCTCCAAAGTGTATTAACCTTTTTTATAGATGTTTGCTCTAAAAAATTTAGATGAGAAAGCACCTTAGGATAAAGAACGAAAGGAAGGTTATTTAAAATGCTAAAATTACTGCTGGTTGCACTAGTCATCTGTGCTTGCTCCAATTAAACCATCATAAGTTAAAATTTTTGGTGGAAATACTCGTAAGTGATCAAGATTCATATTTCTACAAGAACTTAAAGAAATTTTAGTAAGGGTACCTGTCATTGGAAGATGTCCAAGTTCTTTTCCAGTTGTATTTATCTCCATAAGAGTAATTTCATTTATTTTATCAAGCTTCGAATAAAAATTCTCAAGGTGCTCTTCCTCAAGACGCAAGCATAATTGAATAGTAATTTTTCTCAATTGATTACCATTAGGAATATGAGAAAGCCAGAGTCCATTAGTCCTGGAAGCAAAAAGGTGAAATTCTTTTAACTCAGCAGCTTTTGAGAAAAACAGGCTAAGTGAATTTTCATCAAGCTGTTTAACGTCAATAGCAGGAGACATATCAAACACTTTTAAACAATTTTTCTTCGGAAAATCAGCGAAGCAAGTTCCAGTTATATTGGAATCTGCCAATTCAATTTTTTGTAGCATGAAAGTTTGTGAAAAAAAATGCTGCAGGAAGGTTTCATCAAGATGTTTACATGACATTATTTTCAATATTTTTAACTGGTTCTTTGCAGGGAACTTAGCAAGGCATCTACTAGTTATATTTAAAAACTCAATCCTTAATTCTCTTAAGGAAATAGTCTTTGAAAAAAAGGGCCCAAGCTTTTCTTCGTCAAGTTGTGAACAATTATTGAGTATGAGCCCCTTTAGCTGGTCTATTGAAGCTAGATAGGGAAGAGCTTCACCTGAAATAGGTAAGTGGTTTAAGGATAGTTTCTTTAATTGATGCATATTAGAGAAAAAATACTTAAGGGCATTTTCATTTAGTTGTGGAAGAAATCGTAGAGTCACTATTTCAATTTCATTTTTTTGAGGTATTTGAGCAAAAGATTCTCCGGTTATATTTAAGTGGTCAAGTACGATTCTCTTTAAGGAACCTCCATGAGAAGAAAAAAAGTGTCCTAGATTTTCCTCATTAACCTGAAAGCAGCTGAATAAATAAACTTCTGTTATTCCACTGAGAGGTGAAAGTTGCGCTAAACATCTTCCAGTAATGTTTAGTCCAGAAAAATATATTTGTTTTAGATGGGGTGTTTTTGAAAAGAGTGCTTCAAGAAAGGTGTCATTTAAACGAGGGCAGTTCATCAATCTAAGTGAAATTAACGGGTGTTCGTTAACTTCACTAGTAAATCCTTCGCCTGTTATTCTTCCAGCATTATTTAATTGAAATGCTCTTAAATTAGGGCATAATCGAAAGATTTTTTCAATATGACCATCGTTCATATGAAGGTTCATCTTGCAGTTGATAAAGTCTAATCCATAAATAGCGCTTCTTTGTTTCTCTGTAAGACTTTCTAAAAAGGCTGTCATTTGGTCAGGATGGCAATGGCATTTATATCGAAGTGTTTTAGCAAGAAATCCACCTAAGATTCTATTTTCAGGGTCTAAATCCCGTTGAGCACTTAGTTGCGAAAGAACTTTAAGAAGGTTGTTTATGTGTTGCGGAGATAATTTAGATATATCAGCCAAAGAAATTTTCTGAATGGATCTAATGAGGCCTAATTTGCCCAATTTTGATTGGGATGCCTGAAGCCATTGTGAGTTTATTCTACGCTTAGCTATCTGGTCAATATATGATAAATGTGAAAGGACGTTTACACGAACAAGGTCTGGCAAATTATTGCCGGTATTAAAAAGTGAACTGTTTATTGAATTTGCCATATTTAAACTATTTTTAAGGTTTTAAGGGAAGAGATCATAAAGATGAAGAGGTTAAATTGCGATGCATTTTTTGTGCAGTATGGAAGATTACTATTAATAAGATAGCTTCTAGATAGAAAAGGACAAACCAGTAAGGAAGTCCTTTAAATCTTATGAAAAACTCCAAGCTGAAAGGTGGGTAGACTATTATTTTTAAAAGCATTTTAGAAAAGCCTTCTATCAGAAAATAAATCCAATTTACGGGCATGACCAAGGAGATAACTAAAAGATACATTAATATTCCAATGGAAGGCGGAATAAAAAGATTGTAAAAGAGGGTGTATATAGGCACTTTACAGAAATGATAGAGTAAAACGGGGGTAATGACAAGGTGCACAGCAACATTTAAACTAAAAGCCTTCCTGAAAGAGACTAAAAAATGATACACAGGTCTAGATAGCAAAGGTAAGTCTTTAGGATTCCTTGATTTAATTATTTGAGAGAAAAAAGCATCAGTAGGTGTATAAAACAATATAATGGCAAGATAGCTCAAGTAACTAAATTGAAATCCTAAGTGAAATATATCAGTAGGAGATAAGAGCAAGTTTATCAACAAACTTACACCCACTAAATTTAATGATGATTTGACCTTACCTAAAATTTTACTGAGGATAAACAAAGTAACTATGACCCACGCCCGTAAAACAGAGGGCGATACCCCTATAAAACTTAGGTAAAGAAAAGAGATGAAAAGCAAAGTCCAATAAAGAGCTTTTTGCGGTAAAATCTTTCTAAGTAATAAAGCTAAGAACCCTACAAACAAACCAAAGTGAAAGCCGGAAATTGCTAAAATATGACTTAATCCGATTCTGGAAAAAACATAACGAAGAAAAGAGCTTTCTACATCTCCCGTAGTTAGGGCAATACATAAATATTTAATATTCGCGTTTTTAATTTTTTTAGAAAGGTGCTTTTTTAGCTTCTCTTTTGTTTGAAAACGAAGTTCAACTAAATTGTAAACTTTTTTTCGTGCTTGCCATTCAGCTGACTTGTCTTGTTTGAAGGAAAAGAATTTATCTGTCTTTTTAGAAAGAGTTCCAGAAATAAAGTAGTGATAATTTCCCGGTGGTCTTTTTTTGCCTCTCATGTAAATTTTGCACGGAATATTTTTTAAGGTGGTATTGTCTTCACAGTAAAAACGAAAAAACTTTCCTTTGTAAGAAAAGGTGTTGTTTTTAACTTTTTGAATTGACTCTACGATAAAATATCCCGTCCCTTTTTTTTGAAATCCTTCTTCTAAATAAGAGGGCGTTTGCCAATAAAAAAAACCAAATCCTAATAAGCTTATAAGCAGTGATAGAATAATATTTTTTCTATAAAAACACAGAACCCATAAGACAAGCATAGGCCAAGAAAAACCTACACCGCATAAAAAAAGTAGGGAGAACTGTAAAGCGGGATAGTTTTTCCAAAAGTTACTTTTTAGTCGGGCTGCTTGGGTAATTCCGGATCTAAGGGCTTGTTGATAAGTCGAGCCCCTCTTTGCCCGGAAAGATAGGCAAAAAACCATTGGATTAACACGATTAATCTAGATCTGAATGTAATTAAATAAGCTATATGGATAAAACACCAACCGATCCATGCAAAAAAACCGGAAAATTTAAACTTTCCAAACATGCCGACAGCTTTAGTTTTACCAATGGTAGCTACTGTTCCTTTATCAAAATAACGAAAAGGTTTTCTTTGGCTTTTAGGGATATTCTTTTTTATTAGATTTGCAACATATCTTCCCTGTTGTATAGCTACAGGGGCAAGCCCTGGAAGCGGGTTTCCTTTTTTATCTAGGGCTTTTGCTGCATCTCCTATTACGAAAACTTCAGGGTGGTTGGGTATACTTAAGTCTTCTTCAACGATAACCCTGCATTGTTTATCTAAGGGGATATCTAATGTTTGCAGCAATTCAGGAGCCCTATTGCCGGCTGCCCAAATGACATTTCTTGTTTCAATAAATTGGTCTCCTACCTGTACCCCTTCAGATGTGACATCAACAACTGCTTTCCCTTCCAGTACTTTTACTTTAAACCTCTCTAGAAAGCTTTTAGCTTTATTAGCTAATTTTTCTGGATACTGAGGTAGAATATGAGGGGCTGCTTCAACTAAAAATACTTTCGTTTTAGTTGGGTCAATCCTTCTAAAGTTTTTAAGCATTGTTTCATGGGCAATCTCAGCAATTGCTCCAGCAAGCTCAACGCCTGTTGGGCCTGCGCCTATTATAACGAAATTCAAGTACTTTCTAGCTTCTGAAATGCTGTCTGACCTTTCTGCTTTTTCAAAAGAAATCAAAATTCTTTCTCGGATTTTTAAGGCATCGACAAGTGTTTTTAGGCCAGGGGCATTAGCTTGCCATTCATCATGTCCAAAATAAGAGTGATGGGCGCCAATTGCTATTATTAAAAAATCGTAGGGAATCGTATCACCATTTGCCAGCTGTATTTGTTTTTTCTCTTTTTCTATTTTTACGACATGGCCCATAACGACTGTTTCATTCGAAAATGGTTTAAGTATTTCTCGAATGGGGGTGGCAATATCAGCTGGAGATAAAGCCGCTGATGCTACTTGATACAGCAGGGGTTGAAATAAGTGGTGATTCGTTTTATCAACCAACAAAACATCTAAACTAGAGTTGCCTAATGACTTAGCTGCGTTTAATCCGCCAAATCCTCCGCCTATTATAACTACCCGTGTATACGACATGCTACTCCCTTTTTACCTACTTAATATACTAAAAAAAATTCGGAAACAATCCATTTTAAAAAACTTTCCTTTAAAAATCTGGTCTTTTTTATTAAGATGAAATCTTTATTGAACTAATTTCGCTGTTTTTTGATGAATTCACATGCAAAGCGGTTCTATCAGCAAACTAATGAAGAGACTGATTTTGAACACTTCTTTTATGAAGTTATTTACTTAGAAGAAAAAAGTTCACTTTCATTTTCTAGTTTGAAGGAAATGTCTCCCAATCTGCCCAAAGGCTGGTTTGAGCTTAGTAAATTAACGTGCTCAGACAGAATTGAATTTACTCGCGATTATTGGTTGAAGACACTACCTTTTCATCCCAGAGCTCATCCCTTTTTAGAAAATTTTTTTTCGAATGTAGAAGATATCGGGATTTATTTAACTAAGGAAAATCCTAAGTCTCCTTTTGAGCCTGAGCTTGTCTACAGTATGCAGAATGATAGCTGCTTTTTTAGAGGGTTTCCTCCTGCAAGCTATGATTTGCTTCAAGAGGCAAAAGCCCATTTTCATAATAGAATTCCTAATGATTTTCTTTCTTTTAACCTTATTCATAATGGATTCAAGAAACATTCTGATACTGGAATTATCCCTTTGGAAAAAATAAGAAAAGTAACAGACCTTTTGCACCAGTCGCTCTTGGAAAGTGACCGAGTGGTGCTCTGCAATGAAAAAGCGATAGATCCATCTTCTCTTTATCCCTTTTACGAATGTTTTGGACTTCATTCTTTCCAGTGTTTTTATGCTGACTGGTACCCTACAGATGAGATGGGGAATGTATATTTTTCTGGAATAGACTATAGTATTTCGGACCCAGCTAAAAAAGAAAAGTCCTTGGCTTTTAGCACTTTTTTAGATTGGCTAATTTTTTACTTAGAGCAAATCGAGATATAAAGCCATGTACCAAGTTCAGAGTATACTCAATCAGCATAAAAGGAACTTACAGCTAGAGTTACTAGCTGGGAAAGCTGGTTTGAACCGTAAGATTCGAAAGCCTGAAGTACATAGACCTGGACTTAGTTTGACCGGCTATATGAAAAATTTTATCAAATCTAGAATTTTTCTTTTTGGAAGAGGGGAAATACAATATTTAAAAGAGCTGTCAGCAGAAATTCGATTTGAAAGATTAAAAGCAATGCTCACTAATTCAACTCCTGCCGTGTTTTTATCTAGAAAAATGAGACCTTTGAAAGAGTTACTAGTGATTTGTGAACAAAACAATATTCCTTTGTTTCAAAGTAAAATGCATACTGTAGATTTGTTCAGTAAGTTGACTCTGCTTTTGTCTGATGAGTTTTGCCCAAGCGTCACACTGCATGGGACATTGATTGAAGTGTTTGGAGTAGGTGTTTTAATAAAAGGGGAGTCTTCTGTCGGTAAAAGTGAAGCTGCATTAGGCTTAATAGAAAGGGGACATCGTTTAATTTCTGATGATGTGGTCAAAGTAAGAAAAAAAGAAGGGTCTTTTTTAATAGGAGAAGGTCCTGAGCTTACTAGACATCTTATGGAAATACGGGGCATTGGCATAATTAATGTCGCTAACTTATATGGGGCCGTTTGTGTTAGGCCTGACAAGGGATTAGACATTGTTGTTCAGTTAGAAGAATGGGATGACCAACACTTTTATGACCGGGTCGGCCTAGAAGAAAAATATACTGATATTTTAGATATTAATATTCCTTTTCATTTATTGCCTGTAAAACCGGGAAGAGATGTAATATTGCTCATAGAGACAATAGCCCTTAACCATCGTTTAAAAGGAATGGGATACAACTCTGCCAAAGAGTTTAATATGAAACTGCTGGAAACTTTAGCGAAAAGAAAACGAAAAATTCGTCAGTCTTCTCCTTTAAAAGAAAAAACTTAAAGAAGGTAACTGAAGAAAAAAACATGCAGCTATAAGGTTTGATGAAGTTATAAATGCAAATAACTAAGGAGTGACATTTAAAGTCTTTTAATGAAGACTTTCATGTTATTATTAAGATGAAACTTATTAAGAAATTAAAAATTAAAAATGATTTAGGATTGCATATACGGCCTGCTACTGCTGTGGTCAAGCTTTTACAGCCTTTTAAATCTACCGTGAGTTTTATTCATAAAAAAACTCCCGCTAACGCTAGAAGCATTATGAGCCTTCTTATGTTAACTGCAAAAAAAAATGCTTGTATTACCGTTGAGGTTGAGGGACCGGATGCTAAAAAAGTAATGGAGCTTTTAGAGCAAGCTTTTGAAAGACGATTTGGCGAGTATTATGAATAGCAGCGCAAATGAAATAGTTCTACAAGGACTTACGTTAAGTGAAGGGATAGCAATAGGCCTGCCTTTTTTCTTTCCTACAGTGGAAGATCAGGTTCCAAAGTTTGCGATTGCTGAGGAAGATTTAGAAAAAGAATTAGACCGTTATAAAAAAGCAATTTACAAAAGTGAAAAAGACCTTAGAAAGTTGTGTTTAAACTTAGAAAAAGAAGATGCAAATGAAGTTATTGAAATCTTAAAGGCCCATTTGGAGATTTTAAAAGACCCTCTTTTAAACTCTAACATGGAGAGAAAGCTATATGAAGAGCGACGCAATATCGAATCAATTTTTCAAGATACTATTTATGAGTTTAAAGAAAGATTTTTGGGATTGTCAGATAGTTTTTTTCAAGACAGAGTAAAAGATATTGTCGATGTTTCTAAAAGAATATTAAGGCATTTAAGTTTATCTAAAGATTCTAAGTTTTTCCAAGTCCCATTCGGATCTGTAGTTTTTTCCAAAGAGTTGATGCCGTCAGATATTGCTGAAGTAAATAATAATCAAGTTAGTGCTTTTGTCACTCAACGAGGTGGACTTACTTCGCATACTGCAATTATTGCAAGGGCTAAAGGCATTCCTTTCATAGCAAATATTGACACACAGTTAATTGGAAAAACTGAAATAAACTCCATTATTGTTGATGGATTCAAAGGGGTAGTAATTCTTAATCCCAATTTAACTACTTTAAAAAAATATCAGAAAACGATCAAAGGAAAGCAAGGGCTTTTTGATAAACTTCAGGAAATTGCCCATTTGAAAACTGAGACACTAGATAAGGAAACTGTTAATCTTTTTGGTAATATCGAGACACAGTCTGATATTGATTTGCTATTAAAGTATAATGCCTCGGGTGTTGGTCTATTCCGGTCTGAATATTTATTTCTTATGGGACGTGAATTTCCAACTGAAGAAGATCAATTTAACGTGTATAGAAGTTTTGTTAAAAAGCTTGGAAAATTACCTTTGGTAATAAGGATTTTTGATATTGGCGGAGACAAAAATAATGAGTATATCCTTAAACAGAACAAAGATCTTGCCAATGAAATGAATCCAGTTTTAGGGTGCAGGGCTATTCGATACCTCATGAGCAATGAAGCTATTTTAATAAGCCAGTTAAGAGCTATTTTAAGAGCGAGCATCTATGGTAATATTCATATTCTTGTTCCGATGGTATCTGATGTTTCTGAGCTTTTGTTTGTAAGGGAAAAAATCCAGCAAGTAAGAGGGGAGCTTGAAAAGGAAAATATTTTACTTCCTAAAAAGATCCCTTTAGGATGCATGATTGAAGTCCCTTCCAGTGCAATTATGAGCGAGGTAATTGCTCAAGAAGCTGACTTTTTATCTATTGGGACAAATGACTTGATTCAATATGTTATGGCAGCAGATAGAACTAATCCCCATTTAAGTCATATTTATACTGCATCCCATCCAAGTATTATTCGTTTAATCCAAATGGTTGTTGAAGCTGCAATAAATAATCATAAGCCTCTTTTGTTATGTGGAGAAATAGCGGCAGATGCCAAGTTTATCCCTATTCTTTTAGGTCTAGGAATTAGAGATTTGTCTGTCTCCTCCAGGCACCTACCTCTTGTAAAAGATGCTATTCGTAAAATTAACTTACAAGAGGCTATTGAACTTACAAAAAAAGCGTTAAAGCTTACAAAAAAAGAGGAGCTGCAGGAATTTATTCAAAAAAATTACCAGGAGCGTCTAGCAGCTAAAAACTAAAAGGCATGGGGTTTTCTTGCTCAAGTTTTTGATAGGCATTTTCAAAAGCTCCGATAATTAGATCTTGCAAACCATCAATATCATCTGGATCAACACATTCGGGGCTAATAACAATTTTTTTTACTTCTTTTTCACCATTAATGACAACTTTTACCAAACTTCCGCCAGCTGATCCCTCGACTTCAAGGTTTTGCATTTCTTTTTTCATTTTGTCCATTTGATCTTGCATCATTTTGGCTTGTTTTTTCATTTTTGAAAAACCACTACCCATTATTAAACTCCTTTTTTTCAATATTTAAACTACCTTCTAGTTCTACAGAGGCAAATCTCATTAATGTTTCAAAACGCGAAAAACTTTGTTGTAATTCGGTTTCAGCTTTCGGCTTGGCAGCATAGTCAAAAGGTACATCTACTAAAGACTCTTCCCCTTGGCAGAGCATCTCTTCCTCATCGTTAGGAGAACATTGCTTAAGAGTAGGTTCTTTTTTCTGTTCCAGTGTTGTGTGGTCTGCCTCTTTTGGTTTGGCTGTATAATCAAAAGGCACATCTACTAAAGACTCTTCCCCTTGGCAGAGCATCTCTTCCGCATCGTTAGGAGAACATTGCTTAAGAGTAGGTTCTTTTTTCTGTTCCAGTGTTGTGTGGTCTGCCTCTTTTGGTTTGGCAGCATAATCAAAAGGCACATCTACTAAAGACTCTTCCCCTTGGCAGAGCATCTCTTCCTCATCGTTAGGAGGACATTGTTTGAGTTCAGGCTCTGTTAATTTTTTCTGCGGTTCCCTGGACTCTTGCTGTGCAGGATCTGTTTTTTCTTGCGGTAGCCTTTTTTCAATCTCCAATAATCGCTGGAATAAAGAAGATAAAGACAAAGTGTGGGAAGTTTGGATGATTTTTAGCAGTATCATTTCTAAAGTGACTTTTTTAAAGGAACTTTTGATTAAATTCCTTGCAGTATTTAACAAGTAGTCCACTATGAATAAAAGCTGTTCTAAAGAATAAATTTTTGCAGAAGATTCATATATTTTAGAGCCATTTGCAGAAAACTGCTTCCAGACCAGTAAATTACGAAAATGTTCTAGAAGCTCATCAAAAAAATACTGAGGGTTGATCCCCTTGTTAAAAACCTCTTCAGAAAGTTCAAAAGCAAAGCGAAAATCATTCTTCGCTACAGCTTGATCTAAATCAAATAGCTTATCTTTAGGAAGAAGGCCTAAACACTGATTAACAGTCTCAGCATGAATATCGCCTCCTTCAAAGCACAAGATCTGCTCAAATATCGACTCGGCGTCTCTTAAGCTACCATCTGCATGGTGGGCAATCATCTCAAATGCGTCTTGGGTAACATTCCTATTTAAGCTGGTAGCAATTGTGAGAAGCTTATCGATGATTTGACTTTGAGTAATACGCTTTAGATCAAACCTTTGGCATCGACTGACAATAGTAGGCAATACCTTGTGAGGCTCTGTCGTTGCGAAAAAAAACTTCACTTGACTTGGAGGTTCTTCTAATGTTTTTAACAAAGCATTGAAAGCCTCTTTGGTTAACATATGCACTTCGTCGATAATATATATTTTATACTTTCCTGAAGAAGGGGAGTAGCACGCTGTGTCGTTAATCTGTCTTATATCATCAATCCCTCGATTAGAAGCTCCGTCAATCTCAATGATATCGAGGGACTGCCCCCCTGTAATCTCCAGGCAAGAACCACATTTATTACAAGGTTCCATATCTTCATTTAGATTTTTGCAGTTCAAGGCCTTAGCAAAAATTCTAGCAAGAGTTGTTTTTCCTACGCCTCTGGGGCCGCAAAATAGGTAACTATGGCTTGCTTTGTCATATTTCAAAGCGTTTTTCAATGTTTGAATGATAGAAATTTGACCTACAACACTTTGAAATGTCTGAGGCCTATATTTTCTAAAAAGAGTTTGATGGCTTTTTTGCATGGCTTTTCTTTTTTTTACATGCCTACAGATTATTAGGGCATTTAATTTTTCAAGTCTATTATATTATGGCTTATTTCTAAAGGCTAACCCTTTTTGTTTTTTTAGAAAATTGATAGAGTGTAATTAAAAGAGAAAACCATGGAAAAAGACACCTCTTCTAAAGAGACAAAAAAGTCGTTCAAAGAACGTCTTGCCCATAATGACCTGGGTTTAAGGCTATTAGTTGGCTTCATTCTATTTTTTTGTCTAGGATTGTTTCTTCACTTTCGAGAGGTAAGAATTGAACCATTAGAGCTAAATAGTATAGCCAAACGCTATATAGTAGCTCAGGTGGACTTTGAGTTTCCCGATGAAGAGGCGACTGTGATTATGAAGCAGGAGTCTTTAAAAGGGATAGGCAGCATTTACCAGATTGAAGAAAAGCAGCTTAGGCAGACAAGGCTAGAATTTGAAAATTTTCTTGTAAGAGATAATTCCTGGAAAGAAAGTCTTCCCGATACATCCATCGACACAATGTATAATATCGCAGATAAATTTGAAGATATGCTGATAGCTAGCAGGTTTTCAGATGCTAGAACCATCCAAAAGATGAAAACCTTAAATTTGTCTACCGAGGACTATTTCATATATACTCCAACAAAAACAGATATTCCTACGTATCTTCCCCAGCAGTACTGGTATGAAATTTTTGAAGATGCTTCTTCTAAAATCAATAATAAGCAGCAGCTTAACTATGTTGTAAACTTTTTTTCTGAAAGAGAATGGTCTTTGACAGAAGATATATCCTCTACTCGAAAGCTTAGAAAAAAAATTACAGATACTGTTCCAGTCAGATATACAAAGATAAAAGCAGGCAGCAGAATCATCGGGCAGACTGAAAAAGTAACTCCTCGTCACTTACTTATGATGCAGTCCATGAAAAAAGCTCTTAATGAATCAAGGCAGCTTTGGGCTCCCTTGACTCTTTTATCTAGCTTTATGCTGTCTTTTATTTTCATTGGTTTAAGTGCGCTATATTTTAAGCACAACCAGCCTGAAATCATCTACTCTTTGCAAAAGCTTTCTCTAATGACTTGTATTGTCATATTGACCTTAGTCTTTGCCAAAGTTACTGAATATATCATTTTGAAAAATCCTTCAGATTTAATAGATACGAGATATCCGCTGATTATACCGTTTGCAACCATGTTGGTTTGCAATTTGCTTAATTCTAGAACAGCCCTTTTTGCTGCCTGCTTTTTGTCGATCATTTTATCTGTAACATTAGCAGTTGATCATGATCGGTTTTTAATTATCAATTTAGTCACTTCGCTTACTGTTATTATTACAACTGGTTCTTTAAGGAAGAGAAAAGAGGTTTTTGGTGTTTTTGCTAAAACCTATTTAAGCGCTATTCCTGTTTTATTCGTTTTTAATTTTGGAGAAAACTCCCTTTGGAACCCTGCTCTTGCAAGTGATTTTTTAAGCTCTTTTATTTTCATGCTGACCTCAGCTATTTTAGTGGTAGGCCTTCTCCCTATTTTAGAATCTTTATTTCATATTATGACAGATATGACTCTAATGGAGTTCATGGATCCTAATAACGAACTTCTACAAAGACTTGCGATAGAAGTTCCAGGTACATATCAACATTGCCTTGTTTTGGGGAATTTAGCGGAAGCTGCGGCACAAGCAATAGGCGCTAATGGGCTTTTTTGCCGAGTTGCCTGTCTTTATCATGATATTGGCAAACTTAACAACCCTCACTTCTTTACAGAAAACCAACAGGGCGGAGTAAACATTCATCAGCTTTTAACGCCTCAAGAATCAGCTCAGGTAATTATATCCCATGTTAGGGATGGTGAGATGCTAGCAAGGAAATATCGCCTCCCTCAGCCATTTATTGATATTATCTTACAGCACCATGGGACAACTTTAGTTTTTTATTTTTATGCTAAAGAAGTGGAGCTTAAGGGGGGTAAGAAAGAAGAGGTTGATGAAAAGCTTTTTAGATATCCAGGTCCTAAGCCCCATAGTAAAGAATCAGCTATCATCATGATTTGCGATACGCTGGAAGCAGCTTCTCGTTCCTTAGAAGAGACATCCGAGGAGGCTCTAACAGAAATGGTCAACAGGTTGGTTAGGGAAAGATCTGAAGATGGGCAGTTTGATGAGTGTAATTTAACTTTTGAAGAGCTTGGAATTATTAAGAAAACTCTTATTAAGACCCTATCTGTGAGCCATCATGTAAGAGTAAAATATCCTAAAAAAGCTTAAATTATTGAAACTTTCTAGTTAATAGTTTTCGAACTGCCTTATCATCGTCTTCATCGTAAATGTCTCCAACAATCTCTTCTAAAATTTCTTCAAGGGTAACGATGCCCAACTTCTTTTTTTCTTTGGAAAGCACAATAACCAAATGCGTTCGTTTCTCTTGCATTAGCCTTAGAGAAGATAGTATCGGCATATCCTCTTGTACAAAAACTGCCTCTCTTATGACAGATCTCCAATCTTTTCCCATTTTATTTACGACCATAAATTCTTTAGTATTTAGTATTCCTATAATATCTGTATTTCTTATAACAGGAATACGGGTATGGCCTGAGGCTAAAGCAATGCTTTCTACTTCTTCTTGAGACTGTTTTTCTTCTACCACTACAGTATTTTCCCAGCTGAGAAGAATTTCGCTTACCGTGACACTTTCTATTTTTACAATATTTAAGACATATTTTTGACTAGGAGGTGAAATTACATCTAATGCAACAGTCGATTCATCTACAGCCTCTTTTGAGACATGTTTTTTTGGAAGAAAAGCTATCACCCGCTTAGTGGAAACTTCTAAGATCATGACAATTGGATAAGTTATATAACTCATCCATTGAAGAAAACGAGATACTTTTAATGCAAAGTAAGAAGGCCTTCTTAGCGCTATAGTTTTGGGCACCAGCTCACCTACTACAACGCTTACATAAGTAATGGGAGAGACAACAACTAAAATAGCTATAAGCTCTGCAAGAGGCATATCTAAATGGAATGTATCCTTAATCCAGGGAGTTAATGATCCTTTGGCTAAGACTCCGCCAAATGCCGACCCAAGAGCGCCAAAAAAAGTGATGCCTATTTGAATAACTGATAAGGTTTTTTCAGGATTTTCTCTTAAGTGTAACAATAGCTGGGCTCTTTTTACTTTTTTTTGTACTAGAGCCCTTAATGTAGATTTTTTAGTAGCTATAAAAGCTGTTTCGGAACCGGCAAGAAAAGCATTAAAAAGAATACAAACGCAAATAACAAGTATTTCTATCATTAGATATTCAATATGCTCTTTCTATACTTTCTATAAATACCTAATAACTATTAGTTATCTATTTGTATATTCTTTTCTTTTTTTCCTAGTCCTGTTCGATTAGACAGTTCGAAGATGTGTTTTCATTTTTTCATTTCGATCACTAATAGAAGTATGAGGATCTGTAGAAAAACCAATCGCTTCTTTAAATAGTACTTTGCCTAGGTTTTCATAGCGTTCACTATTTGCATAAACTTTATCTTCGGTCAACTTCTTTGCTTGTTTAATTAAAGATTTGAACCTATACACTGAATACCTCACTCCTAAATCAAGACTATTACTTTCACATGTGGCTTTTAAAGAAGATAAAAAATGTTCTCTTCGAGGATGAGGGTGTTTTCTTTGAAATTCTTGAATTAAAAGGTTAAGCTTCTTGTTAAGGAGTTCTTTACGACATGAAGCACTCCCCATTGGCGGGGATCCTTTTCGTTTTGTGCTTGCTCTGTAATATCTTTAATTTCTTGTTTTTTAGTTGCAATTTTATCTAATTGCGCTGCACATGTTGCAGCCTTTTCATGAACTTCTTCTGAAATAAATCTTGATAAATATAACAATGGAACGAAGCCAGTTGCTAGAGTAAAAAAGACTTTCACGCCTTGCAATGCTGCTGCTGCACATAATTTTGTCTTTAGTACTCTTAAAGAAACCTTTTTCTCCTGCGGACTTGCAATATCTTCCTGACTTACTATGGTTGTTTCAGTTGAATGAAGAGAAGAATTACTGTTATTTGTATAAATACTGCTACTCATATTAATTTTCCTTAAAAAAATTTTTTCGCGAATAGTTTAAATGTTATAATTGAAAAAAATAAATATTTTTCTTTTCCACAAAATATTTAAAGGACCCAGTAAAGAGTTGTGAAATATAAAAAGAAGTTAAAAAAATAGGCGCCTTTAGTAATCAAGGCACCTTAGGTAAACTTTTTAAGTATAAAGAATTCTTAGTCGGACATTGCTTGTATTGTATGTTTTTTAGCATTAATACGCGAAGCGATAGAACTGCGGTGGCCGCTGTTAAATCCGAGCATTCGTTTTATAGTCTTTTTAAAGACGTGTTCTGCTGTATAAATGTCAGCTCGCTGCGCATTTTGCCGTTTTGCATTGTATATAACCTCAGCGTTAAAGTATTTGCTAGAAGCGCGTAAAAATTTAACAGAGATATAAGAGTGTTTTGCTCCTACAATAGTCCAGTCCTCTACTCCAGATTTTACAGAAGAAACTGCGCGAGTAAAAAAAGAACTTGAAGGTTCACTGGCCTTTTCATGGATCTTATTAGGGATTAATCTCAAAGGAAGTGAAGCGATAGTCACAGGTAAACAAACGGCAAGTGTTGTTGCAAATTTTACTCCTTGTACCCAAGAAGCTGTATTATAGATTGTGCCAATTTTATTCCCTGTTATTTCGCACTCTTTTAGATCCTTAATCACTTCTTTTAATTGATCACGGTAAAATACTAAATTATTATAATATTCCTTATTATCCCGATTGACAACTTCAGCTTGGTTTTTGATTCTATCTCGATTTAAAGTGATAATATTACTTAGAGTTATATTTCCAAACTTATTAATTTCAGCTTCTAATTCAAGAACTTCCCTTTCTAAAAGAGGTTGTTCTATAGCTTGATTAAGTTCTTCAATCGAATTAAAGCTTTCTTCAAATATAAGACTAGAATCGCGTGGTGCAAAATTAATTGGATTTTGGAATGTTGTTTCCTTAATAGCTATGCTCATAATTATCTCCCTATTTATATTTAGACACTTAAAATAATAGCGGTTTAATTAATAAAAGTAAAGTATTATTTTTATATTGATAATATAAGAATCTAAATAATTAAAATATTAGTATTCAAAACTTTATTAAAAAATCTTTTTTGTTGTTTGTGTAAGTTGTTTATAGCTAGTTGCTTGTTTTTTTTGTATATTTTTTTGACTATTGGAAGGGGTCTACCGAGTCATTAACAGGTAAAAAGGCTCTTTTTTCTATTCTGGAATCAATTTCTTTTTTTAAGTTGTTGTATAGGAGGGTCTTAGGGGTAAAGTAGGAAATCCTATGCATCCAGCGGTATTTCCAGTTGAATATATAGGTAGGTAGTTCTCTTTCTAATTGATAGAGTAAGTGATCTACAGCCTCTTCCTGGGTCATTACGAGGCTGCTTATTTTCTTCTCTTTTGTCCTCCCAGCTCTTTTACCAAACTGGGTAGCAACTCTGCCAGGGAGGGCACATAATACTCGTATTTTGGAAGGTTTTAGCTCTTCATCTAAGCTCTTGGAAAGATTAGTTACATAGGCTTTAGTTGCGGCATATAGTGCAAAACTTGGGAAAGCAAACTCGCCGGCAACAGAAGAGATATTTAAAATGGTTCCTTTTTTATTTTTTGATTGTAATGTTCTAGCAGCTTCTAGGGTAATAACAGTTAAAGCTTTTGCGTTTATATTGAGTATTTCCAGCTGTTTAGATGTGGGATAGGAGAGAGCCTCTCCATAAAGCCCCATGCCGGCGCTATTGACAACCAAATCAGGAGAATTCTTGTAAATCTCTTGTAATATTTTTTCTATATCATGCTCTTTTGTTACATCAGCTTGCAGAAAAGAAATATTAGGTACTTTAGCTCTTAAGTATGTTGCTAACTGAGAAAGAGCTGTTTGATTTCTGCCCGTTAAAATAAGAGAGACGCCTTGGTCTGCCAGCTTAATAGCTAAAGATCTGCCTATGCCAGAACTTGCTCCTGTTATAAGAGCTAGAGTATATTTATTCTTGGGCTGCATGAGTAAAAGTTTCTAATATGCTTTTAAGTCTGTCATCAGTCTTATCGATCATTTCCTGGAGTTGATCTGTATTTTTTTCAAAAACAGCCCCATAGATTTTAATTTTCGGTTCCGTACCTGAAGGCCTGATGACAAGTTTAGTCTGATCGTTAAGCCAAAATGTCAAAACATTGGATTCAGGTAGTTCAATTTTTTCTGTTTTCTGGGTTTGTCTATTAAAACTAGTTCTTTTTTTGTAATCGTCAATTTTAACGACTTGTAGAGAACCTATTGTTTCAGGAGGAGAAGAGCGTAATTTATCCATTAAATCATTCATCTTTTTCATCCCAGATGCTGAGGAGTCAAAAGACAAAGAAGTTTGACCTTCTCGGTAAATGCCATATTTTTCATAAATTTCATATAGCAGATCGAGTAACGTTTTTCCTTTTAGTTTTGCTTGTAGGGCCAACTCAGCAAAAAGACAGGCTGCAATGGTTCCATCCTTATCTCTTATAAAATCACCTTTTAAGTATCCATAAGACTCTTCTGCACCAAACACGAAGGTATGATTATGTTCTTGTTCAAAAAGATGGATTTTTTCTGCAATATATTTAAAACCTGTTAAAACCTCTATGCATGTCTGACTATAAGACTCTACAATAGCTTTGAAAAGCTCTGAGGTTACAATTGTCTTAATAAAAGCACCATTGGAAGGCAACTGCTCCTTTTCTTGGCAAATATGATAGGCAAGCAAGCAGGCAATTTGATTGCCCGTCAAAATAATGGCCTGTTTATTGTAATTGATAGCAGCCGCCATTCTATCTGCATCTGGATCGTTAGCGATTAAAATATCTGCCTGAGAGTCTAATAATTGATCTAAACCTAATTGCAAAGCTTGCTTTTCTTCTGGATTGGGTTTTTTAGCGAAGGGGAACTCACCATCCGTTGCTTCTTGTTTTTTCACTGTTTCATAATGGGTAAATCCCCATTTTACAAATGCTTTAGGAGCCGTTGTAATACCGCATCCATGCAGATTGGTATAAATGATCTTAAGGTTGTTTCCTTTGTTTTGGTCATCTTTTAAATGAAGAGCTACGGTTTTTGTTTTTTCTAAATACTTTTCATCTAGTTCATCATCAATTTTTTCAATGAGGGGGTCACTCAAATTGGTTTTCTTTATCTGATCAAAAGTTTCAATGTTATTGTACTCTTCAATGATTTTCTTATCATGAGGAGGTAGGACTTGCCCACCGTCGCTCCAATACACTTTATACCCATTGTACTCAGGAGGGTTATGCGAGGCAGTAATCATAATAGCAGCTGTACATTTAAGCTCCCTGCAGGCAAAAGAGATAAAAGGAGTGGGTCTTAAATGGGAAAAAAGAACAACTTTTATCTGATTACCAGCTAAAACCTTAGCTGCCTCTTCGGCAAAAAATCTTGAGTGCAATCTTGAGTCAAATCCTATGACAACTTTTTTATCTCGAATGTTTTTTTGGTTAATATAATTGCTGAGGCCTTGCGTGGCCATTTGGATAGTATACTGATTTAGTCTGTTGGTTCCCAATCCAACAAGCTCTCTAATTCCACCTGTCCCAAAAACAAGCTTTTTGAAAAAAGCATCTTTTAATTTGTCTGGATTTTTTTCTAAAAGAGTCTTTAAGTCTTTTTTGGTATTATCATCAATGTCTGACGAAAGCCAAAGATTGATTCTATTTTGAATTTCTTGATCAAGCATCTGATTGTAGCATTTTTTCTATGTTTTCTTGAATGGTATCAAAAGGTACTGTCTCTCCATTTTCATGTTCAATGCCTTCACAATATTCTTGGGTGCTTTCCCACTCTTCTTTGCTATCCATTATGCGGGGCCACCAAGGAAAGGTGCGGCATTGCAGAGGGCGGTTTTTATAAACCATACATTTCTTGTTACTTAAAAAAATGCAGTCTCCCTTTCGATTTAAATTCTTTAATGCTATCTTTCCATACTCGACTCGAGTGAACTTTTCAAGAAATTCTTGCACAGATATTTTAAAATGTTGAGATAAATTTTTTATATCATCTGTAGATAAGAAGACGTATCCATCCTTCCCAGTGCAGCATTTGCCGCATTCTGTACATTTAAATTTTAACCCTTTTTCATACCAAGGTTTCAGAACTTTTAAAGAACTCATAAATGAAATGTTACTTTGAACTTATTCGTGGCTATATGATAAAACTGTAGGATCGAATTTTCCAACTTTTTATGAAAAAAAATAGAGAACATTGGGCGTCAAGCTTTGGATTTATTATGGCCGCTGCCGGTTCTGCGATCGGACTGGGGACATTATGGCAGTTTCCTTACATGACATCTGTCAATGGAGGAGGGCTCTTTGTATTATTATTTTTACTATTTACTGTCCTCATTGGGATTCCTATTTTTATTGCAGAATTACTTTTAGGTAGAAAAGCGCAAAGAGGCGCTGTTGGTATATTTGAAAATTTGGAAAATAATTCTTCTCAATGGAAAGGAGTTGGTTGGTTAAGTGTATTATCAGCTCTTTTAATTTTATCTTACTATTGCGTTGTTGCAGGATGGGGGTTAAATTATGTTTTACTCTCTTTTAATCAATTTTACGTTGGAAAGACACCAGAAGAAATTTCAAATGTTTTTCAAATATTATTTAAGTCGCCTGGCATCACCATTTTATGGCAAATTTCTTTTCTCATTTTAACGGGGGGAGTGGTTTATAAAGGAGTTAGAGATGGGATTGAACACTGGAGTAAAATTTTAACTTCTTCTTTATTGGTAATCTTATTGATTCTACTCGGATATTCTCTTACTTTAGATGGGTTTTCCAAAGCAGTACACTATATATTTTATCCAGATTTAACAAAGCTAAAGCCATCGGGAGTATTAGAAGCATTAGGTCTTGCTTTCTTTACTTTAAGTTTAGGTCAGGGAGTGATGCTTACCTATGGCAGTTACATGGGAAAAAATGAAAATATCCCAAAAACAACTTGCATTGTTGCATCTATGAATATTGTTGTTTCTGTTTTAGCCGCACTCATGATATTTCCGATTATATTTACTTTTGGATCAGAGCCTGTGGCAGGTTTTGGCTTAGTTTTTGAAACATTACCTGTTTTGTTTGCAAGACTTCCAGGAGCACTAATTTTATCGACCTCTTTTTTTGTTTTGCTTGTTTTTACAGCTCTGACATCTTCTGTTGCTTTACTAGAAGTGATTGTAGCTAACTTTGTAGATCTATTTTCCTGGAAAAGAAAGAAAGCAGTAATTGTTGCCTGTCTTGCTATTTTTATTATTGGGATTCCTTCTGCTCTAACAGGGTCCAATATAATTTTTCCTAATTGGGAGATTATGTACGGAAAGACTTTCTTTCAAACAGTTGTAGATATTGTATCTCAGTGGATACTTCCTTTTATTGGACTTTTTGTCTCAATTTTTGCTGGATGGAAAGTCAATAAAAAGCTTATTCAGGAAGAATTTATCATGGGAACATCCTGGAAAAAGCTTTTTGGAATTTGGTACTTTTTTACAAAATGGTTAGCCCCACTTGCTATCATAGCGATAATAATGCAAAGGGCAGGATTTATTGACTTGGATAAGCTTTTTAAGTAATAGAAAACGATTGTTTTTCAGATAAGTCCCAGCTATTTTTCCATTTATAAACGCTTAGTTCTAGCTCATCATTTTTTAAATCCATAATATGAAAAGAGCCACGCTTTCGATCTCCTGTACATCCGGAATCTAAGATTATAGGAAGTGAGCTAGGGCGCAAATCAGCTATAGTTTCACGATGAGTATGTCCATGAAGGTATAGCTTGATATTAGGATGTTTTTCTAAGATCTTTTTAAGTTTTCTGCCTCTTACTAATCTATTTTTAGGGATGTCATTTTGGAAAAAGGGGTAATGATTGACAAGCATCAAAGAAACATCTTTAGGGACAGTCTTAAGTACTTCAATTAAAGTGTTTTCCAAATCTTCAGGAAAAAGCCCTTGAGAGGATAAAAAAGATGTTGGTAAGGCTGTATCAAAAACAATAGCCCACCACTTTTCGTTAATTTTTTGAACCTCTATTCGGTTGTCTTTAAGTGTTAAGTCTTTACGTACAGTAGAAGCGGGATTTTGGAAAAACTGATAGAAAAGTTTAGCTTGATAAGCTTCTTTAATATAGTGATCGTGATTTCCAGGAATCACCAAATAAGGAATATTTTTTTCTTTTAGAGTACTTAAAAATTCTGCCGCCATTTGGAATTCATCCGTCATGGAAGTACAGGAAAGGTCACCCGAGACCAGAACTAAATCCACCTTTTCCTTTTCTAAAAAGTCAGGCAGCTGCCAAAGGTGTTCTTTGGAGGTCATATCTCGTCTAAATAGTAGTAGGTTAACGTTTCCAACCCACCTTTTTGTTAGAAACTGGGAAGGATGATAGGAGATTTTAGAAAAGTGCAAGTCAGAGATATGAGCTATTCTAATAAAGTTTTTATTTAAAATCATGTCAAAAATTATAATTAATTATATATATTTTAATAACTTAACTTAAAAAAGGAAAGTATTATTTATTAGGAGGGGAGCGGTGAGACCGAGGTCTTGTAATCGGCACCCTTTCATTCATTAGATCATTTCTTTCTTCAGGTGTCTGAGGGTGAGGAGTATGCGCCTCACTTTTAGCTTTTCGCTTCAATTTGGCTTTTTTCTTCTTTTGCTGTTCACTTTCCTCAATGCGAAATTCTTTATCATACTTCATTTTTTCTTCTTCTTCTCTTCTTAAAGAACGGACAACCTTGCTATTCAGTTGTTTAACGTGGTGTGGCAGATCTTTCATAAAGAACCTCATTTCTATAATCATTATTTAATATAATAATTTTTTTATCAATTATTTATTGTTAATATTAAATTATTGAAAACTTTTTTAGGTCTAATTAGTTTTTTCCAAAAATAATCTTTTAATCTCAAAAATTTAAGGTTTATCATGTAACGGGGTGGAAAAATGATCTTAGCTGGGCCAAAATCAGGCTTCCACTGAAGCATATTTTGTCGTCTTTTAGCGATCACCAGACAAGGAATCTTTAAGTTAGAGGCTAAGTGGCTAGGCCCTGAATCATTGCCTATTAATGCTTTAGATTCATAAATAAAAGAAGCTAAGTTACTCAAGTCACTGAATGCTTGAAGCATAAATCCTTTGCTCTCTACCCATTGCCAATGAGGTTTTTCTTTTTCTGAAATAATAAAATAAGGAGAAAAACCTTTTCGTTTTAAAAGAGTGGCCAGTTTAAGAAAACTATTAGGTTCCCAATTTTTTGCAGCATCTCCGCTGGTGGGATGAAGAAGGATTCTCTTCTGATATTTTTGGTAAGTTAGATGTTTGGGGATTTGAATCCCATTTTCATTGGTGGCATTAATATCTGGGAAAAAATGTTTTATTGCTGAAACAGTATTGAAGACCATTGTTCGGGATTGGTTGTAAGGGTAGTCAGTTGTGAAATCGAGAATGCCATGTTTGTTAAATCTATAATTTGTATAAAGTACATACAGGTCTTTTAAGCTATTTTTTTTCTTCCACTCTGCTAAAGCATTTGCCTCAGGTGAATTGTCATGTTGTAAAATAACAACATCAAAATCAGGAAGTTTTTTTATATCAAACTTGCTTGTGAAAGTATATTCCGGAAACCAGTTATAAAAACTAAAAAGATGTTTATTAAAAACGGTTACTTGATATCCTGTTTTTTTTAAGTGGTAAGCTATGATCATCATTATAAGACCATCGCCTAATCCTTGTGCAGTAATGATGGCAGCTTTCATGGAGCCCATGGTAAAAAAAAACACCTTTTTTGACGATGCTTGATACTAAATTTTTTCCAGAATATCTATTTTTTGGTTTTACCATTGCTAGCGTTATCAGCCTGTGGCTCCCTGTATATAGATATACATGGATCATATCTTATTTTTTTGCTCTATGCTTTGGCCTTTTGTCTGATCATTTTAAGATTATAGGGCTGTTACCTATTGCTGTATTGGCTGTTGCTGCCTTTAAAACGGGACAAGATGGGAAAAAGGTTTCAATTTATGACCTGCTCATATTGCTAATTGGAGCTGGAATGATACTTCATGTATTTAAAGGATTTAATAACTGGATCATGATTGAAAAGTATTCCATTAGTGATGATTCCCTTCCCTTCACTATGAATTTTGAGTTTGATAAAGCAACTCTGGGTATTTTTTTACTAGCTTTTGTTATTTCCTTAAATAAGGACTTCTTTGGCCTTAAAAAAATAGTGTTAAATGTTTTGCTATTTACGTCTATTCTATGCCTTATTTTATTTCCTATAAGCACTCATTTTCACTTCGCAAAATTTGATCCTAAGTTTCCAGCTATTTCCCTGCAATGGATACTAAATAACCTTTTTATTGTGAGCGTCAGCGAAGAAGCTTTTTTTAGAGGGTTTTTGCAAGCCAAATTAAGTAGAGTTTTTAACTTTCGCTTTGGCTCTTTTTTCGCTTTAATAATTGCTTCCATTGTCTTTGGGCTTTATTATTATCCTGAAGGAGCTGCGCATGTTGCTTTAGCAAGCTTTTCAGGATTGATATACGGACTTAGCTTTCTTGTATCACAGCGAATTGAAGCAGCTATTCTAACACACTTTTGTGTCAATGCTATCCATTTCTTCTTGTTTACTTATCCTGCTCTAGCTTAAAAGCTTCGGTAAGGCTCAAAGACAATTGCCTTGCTTTCCAGAGGCTCTAAAATAATAGTAAAACGTTTAGAATTAGCTTCTTTAACCTCTGCTTTTCGGGTTAAGATATTGGTAGCATTTGTATAAGCAAATCCATCTACCTCAATAGTTTCTTGGATAGGCTTATCTCCAAAGTTTATAGCAGTTATTTGAAGACAATCTAGTCCTGACAATCTATGAATGAGAATGAATAAAGAAGGATTTACAACGGAGGGGACACATGTTAAATAAGAGGCGTCAATAGCATATTGGTTTCTGGCCTTTAGATATCCTCTAATTTGTGAGGCAAAAGAAGAGGGGTCTTTAAGTTGTTTTATCAAATTAGAATAAATATGAGGTGCTTTTGGTAGCTCTTGGTTGATGGTGTTGCAGCAGCAGCCTAAAAGGTCATATCCACCTCGATTTGCCCAGCGCCTGTCCCCATCTTGGGTAAGTTGATTAATTTGCTGTTCTTGTAAAGGTAAAGCTCCAATAAGGTCCCATCCAGAGATCGCAAAAACACCGGGCTGCATAGCATTAAAAAAGGCAAGGGCTAAATGAGCTTTTTTTACTTTTTCGACTTCTTTGTCAGACATATTATAGATATCGTTAATGCCTAAAGAAGCTGCGCAAAGTCCAACAATTGTTGTACATGGGCCACTTTCTATGCTGCAAGTATACTCATTGTTCTTAAGTATTTTTTGTGACAAGTCGTTGAGGATTTCTTTTTTAAGCTCAAACCCATTGTATTCTTTTCCTTGGAAGAAATACTTTTGCTTATCATGAGAAAACTGGATAAGTTCAAGATTTATCTCATCATGGTTTTGAAGAGCATGAATAAACTGTATAGGCTGCATCCCTTCGCGTAAAAGAAGGTGATAGCAAAGTCTTAAAAAATCTGCATTTTTAGTAGCAAGAGCATGATAGGATGCTGCCCGGATAAGAAAATCATAGCTTAACTCAGGGCCAAATTCCATAGTTTCTTTAATGGTTTTTAAGGGCATGTTAAGCTCTTGAAAAGTAAACCCTCCAAACTTCCTTGTCATCATGGCTATGGTATCTGTTGCAATAATTGATAAGGGATGCTCTTCTGACCATGCCTTTTTATAATCAGGATTGATTTCTAAACCTAAAAAAGCGTTGGCATCTAACCTAAGAGCTGTCTGATGCAGTTTTTGTGTTGATAAAATAATATCTCCGGCAATAACTCGATTGGCAGCAAAGGAAGGATCCAGCCAGTTTAAACTGGGCTGGTTGTCTTTAAAATAATGCAGGTATATCCATCTTCTTTTCTTTTTATCTGCCCCTTCAAATATCCTGGTAGCATCCCAATTCGTTTGCTTAGCTTTAGAGTCAAAAAAAAGGACTCGTTGAAGTCTGCCAACGATATAGCCTTTATCTTTTAAGTTTTCCACTTCTTTACTAGAAAGGTTGGTGCTAATTTGATTGTCAGGGACATCAGGCAAGTATTTCCAATCTTTTTCCTCCACTTCTATCATATGATACAAGCCGGGGTAATCTTCATAATTTTTCAAAGCAAGTAGGAAGTCATATCCTCTTCCCGTATGCCCTGGAACAAGATCTCCAATAACGATACCTCTGTGTTCTTGTACTGTTTTAACAAAGGAAAGGTACTCTTGATACGTTCCAAATTTTGGATCTAGTTCATAGCTAATAGGATCAAAGCCTCCATCGGCAGAAGGCAGTAATCGATCTTGAAAAAACTGGCCTGCTAAGTTCAAAGGTCCAAGATGAATGCCGCTTAGCCCAATATCTTCAAAGACATCCCAAAGTTTTTCACTCCCAATAAAGGAAAAAAAAGTATCTTCCTTTGGATAAATGGTAGATAAAGCATACGAGGTAAACCAAGCAGAAGATTTTGCTACCAGTTTGTTAGTCTTAGGTAAGCCATAAGGATGCTGCCATTGAGCTTTGCTCCCTATATACTTTTTAGAGAGTTGCTTAGACTGGTATAACATGGAGTTTTTTTCTAATTCATCAATAGGCATAGCTTTCAATATAGAACCTTGCAGAAATAATATGACAAATAAAGCCCTAACCATATCTTCCTTCCCATGTAATTGCAAAATATAAAGCGTAGCTAGAGTTGTCAAGATGTCTTCTTAATATAATGAATTTCTGACACAACCTTTTAAAATAAAAGTTTTTAGTTGATTAATTTTTTATTGTTTAAATTTATAATAATTTAAATAAATTAATGTCATATATACAATGTTAGCTTTTTTAATAGTAAATTTTATTTAATTATTAGGTAATACATGGCATCAGCAATTACTTCTCAACCAGCTGCTTCTTCATCATTAAATATTTCTAAAGAAGAAGTTTCTGAAATACAATTATATTCTCCAAAAACAAATAGTCTTTTTTCTGTAAGGACTGATGCACGTGTAAAAACAGATAAAGAGATAGTAGTCATTATGAAAGCTTCAAAAGATTGCGATCGTAATGGTGCCTCAGACGACAAAATAATATCTCCTACTATTTGGTCTTTATGCGCAACAAAAGCAATTGTGGTACATGAACCTCTAGATGAAGCCGACTTTAATAATACTATTAAAAAAACACATGAAGTTTTTAATCAAAAAGTACAAATGGTAATTCTTTGCGGACATAGTGATGGAGACAGTATTGAATTTCAGAAAAATTTTCATTTTAATGAAGAACACTGGTGGTCTAGCACATCTAATTATATTAAAAATAAAGAAAACGGAGGAGGTTTAGTTTCTTTTGGATGTTTCACTGGGAGACCTCATATGCTTGCTCAAAGATTAAAAGACAAAGTTCCTGTCATAATATCTGCTCCTACAAGGATAGCCTTTGCAGTTACAACTTTTTTTTTAAATAATAAAGCGATTTTCTTCGATAAATCCCTTTACAATGCTAAAAGTCTATCATCTGTAATGGAGACGAGTTGGTTTTTATCAGAAGAGGATATTTCTCCAGATCCGAAGTGGTTAGATATAATTTCTAATAACAATAAGGGCCTTTATGGAGCATTAAAAAAAAATGATCTAGATCTAGCATACTTTATTAATGAACAAATTGAACACGCATATGTTGTTATGTTTGGTGGAGAGCCCACTTTTAATGGGCATGCACATATAAGGCAATTTAATCAATATTACGGATACAAATGCCTTTTAAGATTTAATACAGAATCTAAACTACATGCACTGCATGTTATTTTATCTAGGAAGCAGGAAGAAAAAAAGAAAGCCCTAAATCCTGAAGCATCAGAAAAAATAGAAGAAGAAATACAGACATTGACAAAAGAAGTGTCAGAATTATCTACCCGAGTAGAAAAGCTAAATAAAAGTGTTTCTGGGGAGAAAATTTTTGAAAAATTGAAAAATGAAATGCTTGAAGCAAGATGTATTTCAGAAAGATTCATTTTAATCAATTCAAGAGAACGTCCTTTCAGTATTCTAGAAGCTAAAAAAATAAAGACATTTTTATCTCGAATAAAAAAATATTTAAATCTTTTAAAGATAGATAATTCACTTGAGAAGCTTGGAGTGATTGATTACATGCACAAAAGGTTAAAGCATTTAAATAAACTGTTCCGTGTAAAAATTAAGTGCTTAGCTGATAAAATACATTCTTTGAAGCAAGAATTGAAAAGTCTTGATGAAAGTCAGCAAAAAGAAAAAATAGAAAAGCTTCAATCATTGATGAGAAATGAACAAATAATCCTTGCTGAAGTGGCTGAGATTCAAGATAAAGTATTGGAGTTGCAAAAAATATTAAATAGTGATCAACCTTCCATATCATCTGAAGCAATGGCGGCATCCGTTTGAATCAGCAATTCAACGGTAGTTAGGATTTCTGTTAGGTTGTTTTTAAAAATCGTCATTGGGATGTACTGCAGAGTATCTTGTACAATTTCTAAATTAGTATTTATAGCCGCTTGCAGCTCAGAAATAAGAGGGGAGTAAAAATCCTTTATGATAGGACTTTTTTTAGCCTCTTTTAGTTGATGAAGACATTCTTTATACATATCTGCCTGTTGTGAATCTAATGTGCTAGAAATGCTACTGTTTTTACTTATTTGCAAAAAGGTAGCACTCATTTCAGAAAGGATCACTTTATCAACCCGTATTAAAGCTTTTTGATCTGCAAAAATTTGTAATTTTTGTAAGGATTTAGGGTCGGATACTATAAGAGGATATATTTTTTGAATGTTTTCCATACGATTAATAGCAAAGGTTGCTATCAAATCAGGTGCAAATTTTTTTGCAACAATGACAAGTATTTCAAAGTTATTTGTGTAGGTCTCTAACAGAGGAAGCAGTTCAAAGATTGACTCTACTTCTTTGTCGCATATGGCAACTTGCACATTTTCTAACTCTATTTCTTTACAATAAGATTTATGTAAAGGATTGGTAAAATATGTATGTATTTGCAGCTCATTGGTAGGATCATCATTTTTCAAATACTGCTTTATACATGCTAGAACTTGATCATCTTGCGTAATAGTTTTTGCCATTGCTAGCAGCTCTTCAAAAGTTTGCAACGTGCTAGATTTTTTTTGTAAATGGTGAAACAAGTTGGTCTTGATCTTTTTTAAGGCCTGATGAAATAAAAAAGGATCTTTTTCCTTATTTATCCAAGAAATCCCAGATTGTATTAGCTTATAAAGGATTTCTAAAAAGAACAGTTTTATTTGATGGGAGCCTTGAGTTTTTGTAAGAAAAGCAACTCCTAACTTTAACCCAATATTCTCATGAGGATCTGACAGAGAAAGTTTTTCTAAAAAAGGTTTTTCTAAAAGATCTGGAACTTCGCTGACTTGCTGTAGTAATTTAGAGATTCCAGCTAATAATTTACTACGAGCTTTTTGGTAAAAAATTATTCTTTCAGGTTCGTTTGCCATTAGCTTTTTCTTTTAATATTTCATGTAACCCAAAGAAAGTAAGATCGGGCTCAAAATAATCAATAGTAGTTTTTAAGTCTTTTTCAAGATCGGATCGAAGTTTGGCGAAAATAGATGAGTCAGCTTCAGCCTCTGCGGGATTAGCTAATGATCCAGTGGCAATCACTAGTACATTGCCTTGGCCAAAGTGAATATTTTTTATTTCAGAGACTATTTTTTCAATAGTTCCTATCATTCCGTAATAAACACCACTTTGAATGTTGCCAATAGTAGATTTGCTTAAACAGCTTTTTGGTTTTTCAATTTCTACTAAAGGAAGTTTGTCCGTAAACTCCGATAATGCTTTAGCTGCGATATGAAGACCGGGTGCAATAGCGCCTCCTAAAAACCTCCTTTCTCTGGCTACAACATCAAAAGCTAAAGCTGTCCCCATGTCAACTATGATCAAGTCTGTGTTGGGATGGGCAAATAGTCCTCCGTAAGAATTGGCAATGCGATCATTACCCACTTCACTTGGCTTTTCTACGTCTAAAATAAGCGAAAGATTTTCTGAGTCCACTTCAAAAACTGGAATATTTTTTGCTTGAAAGTATCTCAAACAGGTAAGCCCAGCTGCTATATTGTCTGATCCAATAATTACCTGAGAAATGGATTTATTTTGAATATAAGGATCTAAATCTTTTTCCTTTAAAGGATGAACGGGTAAGTGAAATGTTTCAATTAAAAGCTCTTCTTGAAAAAAAGCTCCTCCTAAAGTCGAGTTGCCAATGTCTAACGCTAAATCAAAGGAATCAGGCATTAAAGTATTCTTTTTAAATTGAATTCTTCCTTTTAAAAAAGAATGGAGTTGATTGTCAAGCAGGATTGCTTTTAAAAATATCTCCATAGAACAAATCTATGGAGATAATAAGATTAATTAGATGACGAACCTAGGACAAAAGGAGGCTTATCGAAAAAAGGATGCTTATAATGTAGCCCTTCATTATCTTGGTCAACATATTTATAAAATAAATCACCGCAACACTTATTGGACCAATCAGAATTAATTCGGCTCAGTATTCCATCAAATGCACCAGGGATGGAATTTTCTATTTCTGAGCTGGCTTCTGAATGAAGAGTGTAAGAAACGATTAATAAAAATAGGCCGCTAATAGAGCTTATTAACCCTAATGCACTTAGAGCCAAAGAAGTGATTACTCCCACAATACCTACATTAGAGGCTAAGGCAGTTAAGTTATATTTTAAGATGAGTTTTTCACTATCGAAAAGAGGATTTGAAGATCCTGATCTTGCATTGTTTTCATTATTATTTAAATAAGCATTTACTGCCGAATCAATTAATTGGGTCACTAGCATGGCATTTTCCTCATATTTAAGAATTAAAAAACAATTATAAAGATTTTATTAAAATGGAAAAGAGTTTTCTTAAGTAAATAAATTTTTTTTTACCCTTGAGGAGGAGTGAATGGTCATTTTTCGCAAAATTTAGTGAAAGAAAGTTTCTTCTTTACAGGTGATAAAGTAATTTCATCAAATACAACGTCTGGTCCAGTGCTTAAAATAAACAATATAGTTTTTGCAATTTGTTCAGGGTCTATAGAAATGTCTGGTTTAAAGTCTAATCTATCAAAAAAAGGAGTATCTGTCATTCCAGGTTGGAAGATACTTATCCGTACACTTGAGGTGGAGCACTCATCTCGTAAAGCTTGAGCAAACCCTCTTAGCGCAAACTTAGAAGCGCAATAAACAGTTCCTTTTCTTTTTCCTAAAAGGGCCGCCTCTGATCCAATAAAAACGATATTTGCATGACTTCTTCTTTTTAAATGAGGAAGAAAAAACCGGGTAAGTAAAGCATGAGAGGTAAAATTTATTTCCATTAAGTCTTTTATTTGAGCAAAAGAAAACTCTTCTAAGTTACTAAATTTACCTTGTCCTGCATTGCAAATTAAAGCATCGATAGGGCCTGTTGTTTCTAGCAATTCTTTGCATAAATCTTCAGTAATGTGCATTAAATCAATTTTAAAATAGGTAAAAAGAGGATGGTCAATAGGGGGCTTTGTTCTTGAAAGCCCTATCACAGAAAATCCCTTGTTTAAAAGTAGCTTTGCTGTTGAAAGACCGATGCCGGAACTTGCTCCTGTAAGTAAGATTTTTTTCTCTACTGACATAAGAATACTTTTTCCTTGTTTACATAATGTAAAAGTTCTTCTGTACAGAAGTGCAGTAGTTTTTCTAGTTTTTCGGGAGGATAAGTATACTGATTATCTGGAGTCTTTTCTAACACAGCTAATAGTTTTTGATTTTTTACCTGTTTTTTCATGGGCTTGTAAAAAGAAGAAGGAAGTCGAAATGTGCCTAAGGTAACTGAATGTAAAAGATCTAAATTAATTTTAGAAAAAACTTCCTGAAAAAAATTTTTGTAAGTGCTTTCAAAGTTGTCCACATAAATAAGCGGATCAAAGCGTAGTCCTATTTTCCATTGATTTTGCTGCAGATCAACAATGCTCTTTAATCTCTTGTGTAAAGGAGGGGCTTTCAGTTCAACTTCTTTACAGATGCTTTCTGGACTCAGCGTATAGGCAACTATGCAGTTTGCAATCGCTTGATGATTGATAAGGGGTCTTGTAAAAATGCTTTTAGTTCTAAGTTCTAAAAAGGAATGTGGAAGGCTTTCAAAAAAGGGAAGAAACTCAGCTACAAAGTGGCTTTTAGGCTCAAGGGCCAAGCTATCGGCATCATAGCCGGAAAAAAAGTAAGTCTCTTGATCTTTTTTCTTAGAGATTTCTTCCATAAAGTCTTCATAATTAATAAAAAGGACGTAGTTAGCTGAGCGGTAAAGTCCTTGTAAAAAACAATACTGACAGTCAAAAGGACAGTTTAATAGATGGGAAAAGTAATAATTTTCTTTTCCGCCAATGCCATATTTTTCAGGAATCGGGTGAATAAACTTACCATGCTTTTTAGCTAAAATAAGAGAGGGTTTGTTCTTTTGAAGCCTAAAGCTTTGGGACTTTAGATTAAATAGCTCTTGGTATCTTTCAATTTCTATGACCCTTTTGGGGTTTACTCTATTAATTATTTTATCAGCTCTAGGATGGTTTTTGATTTCTTTTTCTAAATACACTGTTTCAATCATAACAATCTCTTTAGATCTTGCAATACTTCATGCTTACTTAAAGATTTTAGAGCTTCAACTTTATAAGGTTTCTCTAAAATCATTAATCTTTGCAGTACATCAGATAAAATATTTTTTTCTGATTCCGTAAAGTTCCAATTTTCTATAAAAAAAGAAAGATCAACACTAGGCGGTGTAAAAAGTAATTTGTTCATGGATGTAAGTGTAGCAATTAGGCTTTCAAGAGCAGAAAGGCTTGCCTTCATTAAATGTAAGAAAAAGTTCTTATCTAATTGGGGGGGGAGAGGGTTTTTTGCATTATCTGAAACAGTTTTAAGGAAGTGAATAACATCTAAGGAAAGGAACTTAAGACATGTCTCAAAAAAGGCAACCCCTTCCATATCATAACCACTATCTATCTCATAGGAGGTATATGGTAGGTCAAATGTTGTTAAGGGACTGGTTATATCTTTAAAAGAAAAAGAAATACCAGGGTAAAAAGACTTTCCATTTGTAAAGTCCATAATTTTATGGGCTAAAAACACTAGTCCAGGATCTAAGTATTTGTGTCCGGCAAGACCAAAGTTAATAGCAGCTTTAATTGACGACTTGGTTATGGCAAAAACATAAGCAATAGCACTAGCTGTTTTTACTTTTCCAATACCTGTTATAACGAGAATTACTTCCTCATTTTGCCAGATACTAAAATAAGGATCTTGTAGCTTTTTCAGTTTGAGTTTTTGAATAACAGCTCTGGCTTCAATTTCTGTTGCAGTAGTCAGTAAAATCATTTGCTATGCATTTTTTTATAAATTTCTTTTTTGGGGAGGTTTAACAGCTTAGCGCTTTGTTTGATCGCATCTTTTGTGCTTATGCCGTGATACTCGCATAACAGCTGTATCATTTCTTCCGCTGAAATTGTATTAAGAATCGCATCACTTTTAGAAAGAAGTAACACAATTTCACCTTTGGGAGGATGTTTTTGGAAGTGCACAACTAAAGATTTAGCAGTATCTCGAATACATTCTTCATACATTTTTGTAAGTTCCCTTGCAACTACCACATGGGCATTGGCATCTATTTTTGCAACGGCTTCTAACGTGGAAAGTAACCTATGAGGACTTTCAAAAAAAATAGTGGTTCCTTCGAAAAATAGTCCTTTTCGAATAAATCGATTGCGCTCTTCCTGCCCCTTGGGCAAAAAGCCCAAAAACTGAAAACTTTGCGAAGAAAGCCCAGATAGGACAAGTGCATCAATCACACTTGAGGGCCCAGGAACAGCAGTAAAAGGAATTTTATTTTCTATGCATTTTTGGACGAGCTGAAAGCCCGGATCATTGATTAAGGGAGTGCCTGCATCCGATATTAAGGCGATTTCTTTGCCTTCAGCAAGCTCCGTTAAAATTTTTTTTTCGAGCTTTGCTTCATTGAATTTATGAAAACTTAAGAGGGGTTTTTCTATAGAAAAGTGGTTTAAAAGTTTAATAGACCTTCTAGTGTCTTCACATAAAATAAGATCGCATCCTTTTAGAACAGAAAGAGCTCTAAGGGTAATATCTTCTAAATTTCCAATAGGAGTTGCAACTAGATACAGCATATATAAAGAAATGTTTTAGGTGGCACTCAGATTCGAACTGAGGAATGGAAGCTTTGCAGGCTTCTGCCTTACCACTTGGCTATGCCACCAAAATAAGAGTAGAGATTATGCCTTATCTTTGCAGGAAGGTCAATGGAAGAATTTTAAAACTGAAAATGACTTTAAACTTTTGCTATTAAGAAGCTCTAAGAAGTTCTAATACATCTTGACGTGTTTTTTCTATGTCAATTTGATCGTTCCCTAGTCGGAAGATATCTCGAGCTGAAGCTCTATTTACCATTCGAAGAATAAAATCAATTACATGCAATGCACATCGAACAGAGTCGTCTTGATGAACTCCGTTGGGGAATTGATCAGAAATTATGCGATAATCACCAAATCCACACTCTCTAGCCATGCTTTGTAACTTTGAAAGAACATCCCTTCTATCAGTTGAATCATTGAAATGGCCTAATGGATCGTAACCAATAATTTCTCCTCTTTCTTTATCAATCACAATTAATTCAAAATGGCCAGGTGTCCTAAAAGGAATATAGATTTGATTATTTTGATTATTAGACATTGCTTGAACTAAAGGTAAGTTTAATTCAGAGTTTGTTCCTTTAGACCAGTCTACTAGATGGGGTTCGTCATAAATCAATGGGCAATTGTTACCTTCGTAAGTTAATATCTCTAGATTATGTGGAATTCTATTTTTAAGAGTATTTAGGTAAAATCCAAGAGAGTCATTCGTTAAATCCGGTCCATAGTTACCTTCAAAATCGTTGATAACAGCCTCTTTAAGCTTTCCTTCTTTTATTAAACGATCATATTCCTCGGTAGTAGAAAGCGCTGGCTTTGATGGCTCTGTAGGTGTTGTTGTAGCTTTTTTCTTTTCAGTATCATCATCAGATTTCTTAAGAGGAGGGATATTAACTAAAAAGTGTCTTAATGCGCCTTCATGTGTTCTGAGAACAGTATCTGGTTTGTGAGTTAAAGAACCATGGTGCCAAATATCAATTCTGTCTGTTTCTAGTTTGAAAGCTATTACTTTAACCTTAGATAGGTCTCGTTTTCCTTCATTTTGAAGGGAGGTCATTTGACGTATAAACTTTTGCCTTAGACCCTGCCAGTCTTTATTACTTAAATTCTGATCAATTCCGTCTGTGTAATAAGTAAGCCTGTAAGTATTACCCCCAAAAGATACAATTCTAGGGTCAACAGGTGTTGCTTTAACTACAATAGGATCTGAAGCTGTGCTTGATGGTTTAGCTGTAATTGTTGTCATATTATTTACCTTGTCTATACTATTATAACAAAAAAAACATTTACCTTCAACCTATTTTTATTTCATAAGTCATTGAATCATGGGAAGATATAAGTTCTTGACTAAATTTGGGCTAGATTATGAGATAGCAACTCAAATAACTGGCTTTCAAATAGATAGTAGAAAAATATGTCCAAATGACCTGTATTTTGCCTTAAAAGGGCAAAAAAGTGATGGGCATGATTTTTTAGAAAGTGTTGCTCATCAGGGAGGGATAGCGGCTGTTGTTCACACCGGTTATATAGGACCAAGCTTTGGTTTGGATTTAATAAAATCCAATGATGTTCTAAAGACTCTACAAGAGTTTGCCAGGTTGTATATATCAGATTTTAAGGGTATAAGAATCGGCATTACAGGAACGGTAGGTAAAACAACTACAAAAGAAATTCTAGCTAGCATCCTTTCTACAAAATATAAAGTAGGTAAAACTTTATTAAGCCAAAACTCTCAAATTGGGCTTCCTTTAAACCTTTTACGGTTTGATAAGTCAGAAAAAGTACTTGTTTTGGAAATGAGCATGAGTAATTTTGGCCATATCCAAAAATTGATAGAAATTGTTCCCATAGATATTGCCCTTATTACAAAAGGATCATTAGTTCATGCTGAAAATTTCAGCTCATTAGAAGAAATCATTCGGGCTAAAATAGAAATATTTAATGGATCTAGAACGAAGTTAAAAATACTAGATCATGATCTTTTACATTTTGATTCTTTAAAAAGAATAAAAAAAGATCTTATTAGTTTTTCCGCACATGATATGAATGCCGATTTTTATCTATCTCATAATGAGATATATGAAAAAGGGGAAAAAATAATAAATATTAACCCACCTTTTCAGGAAAGTCATCTGCAACATAATTTATTGGCAGCTTGCTCTGTTGCTCGATGTATGCAACTTGATTGGCGCGAAATCCTTAAAAGTTTTACTACAATAGAACTGCCAAAAATGCGTTTTGAAAAGCTATACATTAAAAAAACATTGTTTATTAACGATGCCTACAATGCAAGCCCTGAGTCGATGAAACAGGCTCTCTTACATTTTCCAAGTCCTCCGAAGGGGGGGAAAAAGATTGCTGTTTTAGGGCCCATGCTTGAGTTGGGTATTTTTTCAGAAAAGTCTCATCTGGAGTTGGCTGAAAGGGCTTTTCAAGCGCTAGATAGTGTTATATGTACCGGCGAAGAATGCCTTTCTATTTGTGAATATTTTGAAAAAAGAAAAAAGCCATGCAGGTGGTTTAAAACGGTAGAAGAAATAGGTGATTATCTTTCTAAAACTATCACAGAAAAAGATGTTGTTCTGGTAAAAGCATCCAGAGCAGTTGGTTTGGAAAAAGTCTTCGAATTAATCTGAGATACATTTTATGATAACATTTTCAACGAAAAGACAAGACTAGTCGTTATGCTGTTAATTTTGTTTAATTGGTTAAGTTCATTAGGGGTTAAAGTCCCTATGGTATTTTCTTATTTTTCTACCCGAATGATTTTAGCTGCCGTCACATGTCTTTTGTTTACTATCTTTTTAGGGCCTTCCTTTATTAAAAAATTGTATGAACTAAAGATTGGTCAAAGCATTCGAAGCGCCCAAGAGTGCCCTCTTTTAGCTGAATTACATGAGAAGAAAAAAGATACTCCTACTATGGGGGGTATTTTAATTTTATCAGCAATGCTCGTCTCA